>Ga0209343_10001718_pt1 | contig 29152 bp, 28 predicted proteins | sample RifCSPlowO2_02_FD_184026 | JGI IMG/M metagenome (GOLD analysis project Ga0209343, IMG submission 184026) | Groundwater microbial communities from Rifle, Colorado - Rifle CSP2_plank lowO2_0.2 (SPAdes) (version 2) | ecosystem: Environmental > Aquatic > Deep subsurface > Groundwater | place... | reverse complement strand
TATGAAGGCAATCAGGAGATTATGCAGGCATTAATTTCTTCAGGAAAATGGGGCCGGACACCAACCGGAAATTTTAATATTTGGCAAAAATTGCCGGTTACCCGTATGGCCGGCGGAAGCGGCGCAGATGCTTATGATCTGCCCAATGTCCAATGGGTAATGTATTTTCACAATGATTTCGGTTTTCATACGGCATACTGGCACAATAACTTTGGTTATCCAATGAGCCATGGGTGCATTAATATGCGGCTTATAGATGCGCGGAAATTATTTGCTTGGGCTGATGGGCCGGCCGGAAATCAAAAAGGAACAGCCGTGTCAGTTTGCGATCAGTTTAAAAGGCCCGGAACTTGCGTGCAAAATAATCCGGTAAATTAATATGGTTATACGGCAACAATGTCATTCTGAGTTCTGCATTGCAGAACGAAGAATCTAGGGGATCCTTCACTTCATTCAGGATGACAGGGAGAAAATTAATATGGTTATAACAAGACGTCAAATAGAATTAGAAACATTTTTATTAATATCAATTGTCGTGGTTGGTAGTTTGTATTTCGCTATACAGAAAAATAATCATCAACCTCAGTTCAGTTTTGCTTCAGGTATTTCTCCGGTGTCTGCTCCGGCAGAAATCATTAGTCCGAAAATTACTGTTGCTCAACAGATTTCTCCTGATGGAGAAAAAAAAGTTATTATGAAAGTGACTGAAAATTCAGACAATACGAAAACGTATGATTTATCAACAGCTGACGAAAATGGCGCAAACGAGAAGTTTGTTTTTACTAAAATCCTTGATTCATCAAAAAACATGTCGATCCCATTCAACACGTGGTCCCCGGATGATAATTATTTTTTCATACAGGAAAATGCGGGAGAGAATAAGAGCATTTTCGTATTTAAAGCAACCGGCGAATCTTTTTCCGATACGGAAAAGTATTTTGACGCTGCTGACATTTTTACGCAGAAAGATACCGGAAATAATTTTGCTGAAGCAACCGGCTGGGCTTCGGGAACACTGATTATTATCAATACGACAAAGCCGGACGATACAAAAGGCTTTTCCTATTGGTTCGAAGTTCCCAGTAAGGCAATCATCCAACTCTCCACCGAATTCTAATTGCTTGCCTCTGATAATTTCGTATAGTATACTGTTTAAAGTTTTATATTCTGCTTTGCAGAAGGGTCGCTAGCTCAATTGGTAGAGCAATTCCCTCTTAAGGAATAGGTTCCGGGTCCGAGTCCCGGGCGGCTCACTCTTCGACTCGCACAACATAATCGTGCTCACTCAGAGTAAACTCTAGTCGAAGAACCCTGAGCTTGTCGAAGGGCTAAAAATGTGTTGGTTTGTTTACATAGCTAAAGCAAAAACTGGCAGATATTATACGGGCATTGCTACAGATCCCGACAAAAGAATAATAAAACACAATTCAGGTAAGGGTTCTAGGTTTGCGATAGAACAAGGTCCATTTGAATTGGTCTATATCTCCAAAAAATTTCAAGGTAAATCAGAAGCAAGAAAACGGGAAATTCAAATCAAGGGTTGGTCAAGAGAAAAGAAATTAAAACTAATCAGCGGAGTGTGGAAGTAAAATTGAAGAATCCTATATGAACAAATCCGCACCTCTTTCTTATTAAAGAGGTAGCCCTCCTTCGCTTTCAGCTTCGGCAGGGCACAGTCGCTCACTCCGTTCGCTCCTACTATTTTATCCAGCACCGATTCGGTGCTTGGATTTTATTTGCTCGGCCTTCCAACTTCGCTAAAGCTACGCTGGACACGGTCGGCCTCGCTCCAAAAACCACAGTAGAACACTTACCCCGCCAAGGCGGGGAGCGTGTCTACGTGGCAGGCTGTCGGCCCTCCAAACCTGCCCGCAAATGCTACGCATAGCGTTGCAGCGGGGGCGGGCAGGCTTGACATATATCTTATAGTATGATAGAATTAGAACTTCCTATGAATATTATCGGACCTATATTATTTTTTCTATTTTCACAATTCATTACTCCTTCGATGGATGTCGATTCCGCGAATACAAAACAATTGGCTTCAGAACAAATATCTCTTGAAAAAAGATATGATAATTTGTACGTAAACGATGTCTTTAAAGACAATATTCTTTTGAATGTAGCGTATCTTTCCGGAAAAGTTACAAAAAAAGAAGATGTAGATTGGAAAGAAATCGAAAAGCCAATTAGCTATAAATTTACTTTATTGCCTAACAAAACCTTTGCTTTCCATGAAGATGTGTTGGAAAAATACAAAAATTCCGTGGTTAAAACAACAAATACCAATTTTAATTATTCGGACGGGTTCAAGTCAGATGGCTACTTAACAGGCGACGGAGTATGTCATTTGGCCTCTCTCATGTATTTAGCTGCCAAAAATGCCGGTTTGGATGCATATGCTCCGACAAATCATGATTTTGCCGTAATTCCCGAAATCCCCAAGGAATATGGTGTTTCTATATATAAAATGCCCGGAAGCTCAAGCGCCAATGCTCTGCAGAATCTATATATCACCAATAACAAAAAAAATCCTGTTGTTTTCGAATTTGCTTATAAAAATAGTCAGTTGAAATTTTCTATTTACGAAGAAATTCTATAATCCCTGTAAATCCGTTTCCACATCTTTCAGATCCGCATCGGGACTTTCCACAATCACTTCATCCGCTGTCGCAGGATTAGCAGTGGGAGCTATAGTTGCTGTCGGAATAACAGTGCTTGTATTGCCGGTTGTTACTTTTTGGGCAGTATTAAGCTGATTTTTGGCAAAAAACACATAAAATCCCATACCCAAAATCAAGATAATTAAGATTATTAGAAGAAGAATTCCTTTTTTGCTTTTATTTTTAGGAGCTTGAGCTATAGGTTCTGCTGCGATAATAGGTGTTGTTGGAGCTGGCATTGGACTTGACGCAGGCGGTTGTACAGGCTGCACCGGAACATCTACCGGCTGTTGAACGGGTTGTTCTAACGGGTTTGTATTTATCGGCTGATTGCTATTCGGATCCATATTTTATCTTGCTGAACTCGTTGCCTCTTTTTTTATTAACGTCCTATCGGTATTTAATTTTTGAACTGCTTGTTTTGCCTCGACGATTAATTTGTGCACCGCGGTTAGGTCTTTTCTCAGTTGACTTACGGTTGTTCCGGCATTTATCTTTAAGGTTGCGTCATCTACAATCTCTATTGTATAAGCTTTAGATGTTTGTATGTCAAGAGCTGTTTTGGCAGTATCTATAGCTGTTTGCGCAATTGCAGCATCAGCTAAAACATTCGTATCCGTTGTTGATTGTTTTATTTTATCCAAAAATCCTTGGAACCTAACTAAAGCTTCAGTAAATTTCGTTACTTGATTCTGATTAATTTTTGCAAGTTTTGTATCGATTTTCTCAATCAATATTTTTTTCCTTTGGTCTTTAATTGTTTGTATGCGTGTTTTGAATTCTTCTTTTTTTGTTCTTGCTGTAGTCATTGCCTCATCCTTTGCTTTGATAGCTCCCGCATTTTTCTGTTTTTGCAATAGTTGCATTTGTTCTTTTAATTTAATTGAGGGATCTGTTATTGCTGTTTGAGCGCTTTCTGTAGTTATACTTATTGCATTAACCGCAGAAACGAAAACAACCAAAAAAAGAGGGATAAACAATGCGTAAATAATTTTTCGAGCCATTAATCCATGTTAGTAATAATTTTTCGTCTTGTCAAGTGGAGTTGTCAATGGGAGTTTCAGCGCCATCAATTTGAGGTAATTGAGGAACAATTGCCTTCAGTTCTCCATAAAAGTTAGTAGTGTTAGAATCTATTTTGTTTATTATTGACTCTTCCCTTTTCCACCGTAGCATGGATGTTCTTTTCTCCGCATCCAAATTGTCCTTTAAGCTTTTTATTACTTCGAAATGAGCTTGCATTCTATGCTTGAAAGCGTCACCCATCATGTAATCTCTAATTTTTCCCCACTCTTCTTCAGTGTGTGAAGTTGAAGATTTTACTATCGCAACATTTGTCAGCAGGAATCTTACGAATCTGCCTAAGCTTATTGCGTGTTCGTATTTAGCAATCCAAATGCCATTTTTCCGATCAAAACTATTGGAATCATTGGGTAAAACTTGAGATATTAAAATTGCTTCCGATGCGTTAGTTTTTACTAAATCTTCCTTAAGCTTATTTATCCACGCGCTGCTCCACGCTTTTGTTCTTTTGGTTTCCCACAATATTGATCCGACAATTTTCCCCTGATATAAAATTTTTTGCCAGATATCTGCCCCTTCTATTCCCTTTGGAATTGGCAAAAATTCATCATTTGGAAATTGCGCGTGAAGTTTTTCTTCTAAATCAAGTTCCAAAACTTCACCCTGTCTTTGCTGTGATCCTTGCTCTATTTTTCTTTTTAGGTCTTCATTTACTTTTCTTATTTCCTCTAATTGCAAATCTTTTTCTTTAAATTTTAATCTTTGTTCTTCTTCAGCGTTTTTTAACGCATCTTCTTTTATTTTTCTCTCAAATTGATCCTTTCCCGCTTTTTCTTTCTCAAGTTTTTTTTCAAGCAATTTTTTTTCATTTTCTGATTTTTCCAATTCTTTTTGTGAAACATCTTTTAGTCTTTTCTCTGTCAGGGCGGCAGTTTGGACTTTAATTTTTTCTAATTCCACTTTATGTTTTGCCTGTTCGTTAATTCTTATTTTTTCTTCCAACTGATGCTTGAGAGCTTGAGTTACCTGAATTTGTTTTCCGCAATTAGGGCAAGGTATAGTGTCCATAATTTACATACTATACCATGCTTATTCCGTTGACACAAACCTTTTTGTCTGATAGCATTCAAGGAATGAAGTCTATTTTACGCAAAATAGTATTTTATTCTGTTGCTCTTTTTCTCGTAGCCCAAACTTTGGAAGGCGTTAAAGTAAGCGGAGGCTTATTAACATATATTCTCGGAGGCATAGTTTTGTCAATCCTCTTTGTTATTGTCAGACCGATTTTAAGCATTGTGACGCTTCCCTTGAATATAATTACTCTTGGGCTGTTTTCTTTTTTAATAAACGCGATTATTCTTTATTTACTGACAATTATAGTTCCCGGTATTTCTATTGCAGCTTTTGAATTTAACGGCTTTTCATTTTTGGGTTTCATAGTCCCCCAACTTCCAATCAATGGTTTTTTTGCGTTTATTGTCGCGTCTATTCTGCTGTCTCTTATTATAGGTTTTTTAAAATGGTTAACAAAAAAATAGTCTGCCTTGGGGGCGGAACTGGAACATCTGTTGTCCTGTCCGGCCTTAAAAAATATCCCGTTGATCTTACGGCCATTGTTTCGATGGCTGACGATGGCGGGTCCAACAGGGTAATCAGAGATGAATTCGGATTGTTGCCGACCAGCGACATTAGGCAATGTTTCGTTGCTTTGGCTGAAAATGAAAGCGCTTCCGAACAATCTCTCCGGAAGCTTTTTACTTATCGTTTTCACAAGGGACAGGGTCTTGGAGGCATGACTTTTGGCAATCTATTTATGGTCGCATTAACTGATATCTTCGGTTCTCAAACAGAAGCAATTAAGAAGACCAGCGAAATCTTGAAAATTAAAGGAAAAATCCTGCCAATAACCTTAACGAATTCGAAATTAGTAGCCGTTTACGAAAATGGAGAAAAGATTATCGGAGAACATCTTATTGACGAACCAAAACATGATGGTAAATTGAAAATAAAAAATTTATATCTTGATCCCCCATCTGAAGCTTATCCTGAGGCAGTTGAAGCTATTTTGAACTCTGACATAGTTGTTATAGGTCCTGGAGATTTGTATACAAGCTTAATATCGGGTCTGACGGTAAGGGGATTAAGTGAAGCACTCATGAACACTAAAGCAAAGGTGGTCTATGTTCTTAATTTAATGACTAAATATGGGCAGACTTCAGGATTGACAGCTAAAAATCATATAGAAGTTTTGGAAAAGTATCTTGGGGAAGGCTGCTTGGATTACGTTTTGATTAATTCAAGCCCAATATCTCAAGAAGCACTAAAAAAATATGAAGAAGCAAAAGAGCTCATGGTTCAGGATGATCTAAAAAATGATTATTTCAAAATAATTAGAGCTGATGTTTTGAGTAAAAAGAATATAAAGAAAATTCCTGGAGATGTTCTTAAAAGAAGCTTCATCCGTCATGATTCCGACAAGCTTGCAAAAGTGATAATGGAAAATATATGACCCTCCGCTTTCAAAATATAAATTGGGAATACCTACGAAGCTTTAAATCTCAGCTTGCAAATTTTGGTTTGAAATTAGCTTGAAGCTACCGAGTCATACCGATTTGTAAAAATTTAAAGCGAAGTGGTATAATTAAGATTATGTTCCTAAGCGTATCTGCCATAATAGTAGCAATTCTTTTAATTGTGGTGATTATGCTGCAGATGCAAGGAGCAGGATTGTCCAGTTCTTTTGGGGGCGGCGGAGAATTTTACCGAAGCAAACAAAGCATAGATAAATTACTTATTTGGATAACAGTAATTCTGACAATTTTGTTTGGAGTTTTATCGATAATCCTTCTTATGCCCCGTTAATAATTTATGATAGTCTTAAGGAAAAGACTCTTATTCTGGCTGATAAAAGCATACTTCAAGAGATGGGGAAGAAATATTCTTATTTATTTTGGAATAGGTCTTGTTATTTTCTTTCTCCTTAATAAAACTTTATCTTATTTCATAGCGCGTCTGCCATTCATGGAAAAAGAATCGATAGGAATAATAGGAGCTTACAGCATTGACTCTCTACCTCAGGAAATTTTAGGCAAAATATCGAAAGGACTTACAAAAACCGAGATAGGCGGAGCCGTTAAGCCTGACATTGCAGAAAGATGGAAGATTGCCCCTAGCGGAAAAGCATATGCTTTTTATTTACGGAAAAACATATATTTTTCCGATGGAACAAATTTAACTTCCAGCGATATTAACTATGATTTTGCCGATGTTTCCGTGACAAGGCCTGATAAGTATACCATTGTATTTAGTTTAAAAGACAACTATTCGCCTTTTCTTGCAACTGTTTCTAAGCCTGTTTTTAAAAAGGGATATGTGGGGGTAGGAGATTATAAAATTAAAAAAATAGAGCTTAACGGTAACTTTATTAAATCTATTGAATTATATTCTGAAAAATATCATAAAATTCTTACATATCAATTGTTTTATCCGACTGTTTCTGCATTGAAAACTGCATTTGCTCTTGGAGAGGTATCAAAAATAACGAATTTGCCTGATTTAAATTTCAAAAATACTACATTCAATTCTTTTAAAAATGTAGCGGTTGAAAAAAAGACAAATCTGGCTTCGCTCGCTACCCTTTTTTACAATACCAAAGATAAAATTCTTTCATCGAAAACGCTGCGGGAAGGCTTGAGCTATACAATGCCGGATAATTTTGAGCAGGGAAAAAGAAATTCCAGTCCCCTGCCTTATTTTTCCTATGCGAATCAGGGAGGGTATGACATATATCAACAGGATCTGGAGCACGCAAAGCTTTTGATAGACAAATCGGAAACAGGAACTGGAAGCGGTAAAATATCTTTGACAATTGACACCTTAGCTAAGTATGAGAGCGTGGCAAATTTTATTGCCAATATTTGGAAAAAATTAAACATAGAAACTAAAATTCAAGTTATAAATCAAATACCGTCGAGTTTTCAAATTTTTTTAGGAGAATTTAGTGTTTCATCTGATCCGGACCAATACGTTCTTTGGCATTCGAGTCAAATAAACAATATTACTCGTTATAACAGCGCAAGAGTAGATAAATTATTGGAAGACGGAAGAAAAGAGCTGGATGTCCGGAAGCGTATTTCTATCTATACCGATTTTCAAAAATATTTACTTTCCGATCCCCCCGCTTCCTTCCTCTTCTTCCCCTATTATTATGAAGTTTCAAAAAAATAAGTTGAATTATAGTTTCTTACAACCTCGATGATTCGAATCATAGAGATAGAGTTAAAAAATTTTTTGTCTTTTTTTTCTTTGATTTTCAGCTTGATTTTTCAGATATGTCCACGTTGATCTTCCCTTTTCCAGAGCCGATGGCATCGCAAGCAATTTAACTAAAGTTTTATCAAATAAGTTAACTAAATTTTCCTTTTTAATAATTTTTGAAATAACTTTTTTGTACCCATTGCTTCCTAAATTTCTGGCAAGATTTACCGTTGTAATTGTGCCGGTACTCACTCTTAATAATTTCTGGATTGATCTGTAGTCATATTTTTTCTCAAGGAGAAACGCAATTGCGAGCCGTTTAGCAATCATAATTTTTTCCGTGGGAGTAAGGAGATCGGAAATAAATTGGTCCGCTTCTGCTTTATCTTTTAGTTGGGTAATTGTAATAAGAAAAATTTCAAATATCCTATCAGCAATTATTTTAGAAATCGGGTAATTAGAAATCTGTGACATACATTTTATACATTTTCAATGATTCGAATCATGGAGACTAAAACAGTCTATAAGTTTTCATGGTATTAGTCAAGAAACGGATACTTGTAGATGCCTGCGAGGAGAAGAATAACTAGGCCAGCAGGGATTTGGAGCGGAGTTTTCTGTGGTAGGTGATGGCGAAACGGTGAGCTTCATCACGAACTCGCATTACAAGTTTCAAAGCGCCGGAGTTTTTTGGTAAACTTATCTCTTTTAAGTCAGAGGTAACAATTGTTTCTTCTTTTTTTGCCAGCCCGATGACTGGAATATTTTTATTGGTTTGTTCTAATACTTTCAATGCGGTTGACACTTGCCCCTTTCCCCCATCAACAATCAAAAGATTTGGGTAAGGCCATTCAGAATGTTTTATTCTTCTTTGAAGAACTTCTTCCATCATGCCGAAATCATTTGGCGAATTTAATGTTTTAATTTTAAATTTTCTGTATTTTGATCCGTCTTTTTCCCCGTTTATAAATGTTACCATTGATCCTGTTGCGCTGGTTCCCGAAATGTTTGAAATATCATAACATTCAATTCTTTCTAAGGTTTTCACGTTGATATTATTTTTATTTAAAATATCTATTAAGTCCTGAATTTCTTTTTTTCTTAAATCATCGGTAAGATTTGGATCAATATTTAAATCAAGTCCTGTTTTATAAAATGGTCCCGTGATTAACTCAATTGCCTTGATTTTGCTTTGCAAGAAATTAGCTTTTTCAAATTCTTCATTTTCACTTAAAGCATTTCTTTCCTTTTTAAGATCTTTAATTATTTTTTTAGCATTACCATTCAGAAAGTCGACAATATGTTTGATATTTTTTCTATACTCTTTTTTAAATTCCGGGGAATTGAAAACAGGAGGGCAAGGGCAGAGCCTCAAATGATAATATAAGCAGATTTTTCTTGCATGATTCGGAACTGACTGATATGGAAAAATTCTTCTGATTGTTTTTAAAACAATTCTTAATGCCTTTGCTCCATTCGGAAAAGGACCGAAGTAAATTGATCCCGCATTTGCGGGATTGTCATTTGGACGTCTTACTGTTAATACTTTTGGGTATTTTTCTTCTATAGTTATTCGGACCATTGGGTAAGCTTTATCGTCAGTGAGCTTAATATTGTATTTGGGTTTATATTTTTTAATATAACTGTTTTCCAAAAGGAAAGCTTCGATTTCCGAATTGGTAATTTTCGTTTTTATTTTCGCAATTTGAGAGACTAAAATACTTGTTTTCGTGCCTAAATCTATGTTTTTTAAGAAATAAGAGGAGATTCTTTTTTTAAGATTTTTTGCTTTTCCGACATATAAAATTTTACCTTTTTCGTCTAAAAAAAGATAAATTCCCGGTCTTGTAGATAGCGAATGATATTCCGATAATGACACTAACAAATATAGTTCCTCCTAAAATTGTCCATTGATTCAGAATAAACGGAGTTATTCTAATTTTTTTTGCGATATAGCTATCGTTGATTGCTATTCTAACGGTCTCAGTTTTGTTTGTCAAAAACGAAGGTTTCTTAAATTTGATCGGAATTTTTGTAAATCCAAAAGGAGGAATTGCTCTCAGGTATATTTTTTGAGATAAGGGTTGCAGGAAACCCGTAGTGATTACAATTTCTTGCGGAAGGGATATTATTTGTCCATTATTTTTAATAAAAATATTGCCTTGCGGATTAAGTCCTGGAAAATAACCTTTTGCAAAGTCCTCGCTTATGATTAAGCTCTGCGCTTGAGCGGCAAAATTGTCTCCAAATTTTACATCTATGTCTTTACCGATTGCATTATCGGAGATTTTATATCCTCCTGCCGGTATGGGATAAGTACTGCTGATCCCTTTTATAGCGAAAGCAAAATGATCAAAGTCAAGTGTGTAAAAATAATCTACGCCTCCGGTTGTATTTCCCCAGGTTGGGTCAATCATTATCCATCCTTGCAATTCGTTATCGTAGTATTCCGGCCAAGCGTGCAAGATGTCTTTAACCAAAGACAAAGGTCTTTCTTTTGAATTTTGCGTAAAGGCAAAACCATTGACTTCGCGAGCCGGAATACCTGCGGCTCTGGCTATTGCTATAAATAAATCTGTAAATTCAAGGCAAACAGCGGAAGATGGGTTTTTTAGTACCCCATATGCGCCAACTCTTGGTTGATTTTCTTGTACTCTGTTGTAATCATATGTTAACGTGTTTACAACGTATTGATAAATGGCATAAGGAGTTTTGAGTTTGAGCGCCAGGTCTTTTATCTCTTTCTTATTTGTTTCCCAATATGGCTGTTCTTTTACATATTCTTTAAGTTCGGTGTCCGAAAGCTGTTCTTTTCTTGGATTAAGCCATATTTTCGCTTTTCCATTAACAGTGATGTCGATTTTTTTACCCGGAGCTAAAATATATTGCGCAAGCCAATTACCGTCAATATCCCGTGTCACATTTTGAGGATTAGGTTCGATGCTGAAAATTTGAACATCCTGATAGTTAGTTGATGGAGGAAGCGCTATCTCTGTTTTGACCGGAAACAAATTCGAATTTTTCAGATGGTAAAGAAGATTAAAATTGTAAATTTGTTCCTTACCGAAAGATATAGATATTCCGGATTCCCCAAGCTCCTCTTTGGTAAAAATTAGATTGTTATCATGGGGTTTTCCTGTGTCAGGCTTTATGTAAACAGGGTTTCCTAAAAATTTAGGAACAATAACATTGACGTTAAAAGCGTTGTAGGCTTTTTGCTCACTTAGTCCCGGAATATTTATGTCCCAGATTTTTCCGGATTTTTGCGCGATATCTTTGGTGTCAAAAGATATTGAGAAGCTGAGCTTCTTATCAAGACCTACCACTCTGTCATTAAAAACAATTTCGATATTATTTCCATCGTCATTTTTTGAAATTTGAGGCGTAATTTTCCCACCGTTGTCGCTGGCTAAAACATTTTCTATATTTTTAAATCCAACTTGAATACCATATGATGATGCGTAATATTGGCTGGTTTTATTTGCCAAGGTTATGTTAAAAGTTACATGTGTCAGCGCATTTTCCAAAACATTGTAGGTAACGGAATAGTCTGTTGTAAAATTATTCTCTGCAAAAACATGAGGCGGAATTAAATATAGGGAAAAAATAAAAACAAATAAAATTATGAGAATCTTTTTCATCAATAAATCTTTAGTGATTTATACAATGTTAACACATTACAGAACTTTTTTTAGGAATGCTCCGGTGTAGGAACGGGGATTATTGGCGACTTCCTCAGGAGTACCAAATGCCACAATTTCTCCGCCATTTTCTCCCCCATCGGGTCCCAAATCAATTATGTAATCAGCGTTTTTAACAACGTCCAAATTGTGCTCGATAACAATAACAGTATTTCCCCGATTAACAAGATTTCTTAGTACTTGTAATAATTTTTCCAAATCTGCAAAATGGAGTCCCGTGGTTGGTTCATCCAAGAGATACAGGCAATTCTGTCCGGTTTTGGACAATTCATCAGACAATTTAACTCTCTGCGCTTCCCCGCCGGACAAAGTTGGCGCAGGCTGTCCTAATTTTATATAAGAAAGTCCAACATCATTGAGAGTTTGCAATTTGTGAGACAGTACGGGAACAAAAGAGAAGAATTGCAGAGCTTCTTTAACGCTCATCGCTAAGACATCTGCGATGTTTTTTCCATTCAGTAGAACTTCCAATACTTCCTTGTTGTATTGTTTGCCATTGCAAACCTCACATGTTACATAAACATCAGGCAAAAATTGCATCTCTATTTTTATTTGTCCTTCTCCTTCGCATGCTTCGCAGCGTCCGCCTTTAACATTAAAAGAGAATCTTCCGGGTCCGTATCCCCTAAGCTTTGCGTCGCGGGTTCTGGCAAAAATGTCACGGATATAAGTAAACGCGCCTGTGTAAGTAGCAGGATTACTTCGCGGAGTTCTTCCAATCGGAGACTGGTCAATCATGTAAACTCTTTTGATGTTTTGATAACCATTAATCGCCTGAAATTTTCCGGGTTTATCGCGGTGATAAGGATTTTGCATTTGCATCAAAGCGTGATACAGAATATCATTGATCAAAGTTGATTTTCCCGATCCCGAAACTCCCGTCACAACTAGAAAGCGATTTAAGGGGAAATTAACATCGATATTTTTTAGATTATGTTCTTTTGCTCCCAAAATTGATAACATTTTTCCATTACTAAAGTTTTCTTTTGTTAATATCTCCCGGGTTGATTTTATGTTTCTTTTTCCTGACAAGAAAGCTCCGGTTATAGAATTTGGATCTTTTTTTATCTCGGAAATGTTGCCTTTAGCAATAATTTTTCCTCCATTTTGACCTGCTTCGGGTCCAAAGTCGATTATGTAATCAGATTGCTCCATTGTTTCCTTGTCGTGTTCGACCACCAGAACCGTATTTCCCAAATCCCGGAGCTTCTTGAGTGTTTCAATTAATTTTTTGTTATCTTTTTGATGAAGTCCGATTGACGGCTCGTCCAGAACATACAGAACTCCGGTTAGTCCGGATCCAATTTGGCTAGCCAGTCTAATTCTTTGAGCTTCTCCCCCGGCCAGACTTTGTGCGCCTCGAGATAGGGTCAAATAATCAAGTCCGACATCAACTAAAAACAAAAGTCTTTGTTTTACTTCTTTTAAAATTAATTTTGCAATTTCTATTTCCCGGACAGTAAGGGTTCCGGTCAGCTTTTTTATAAATTCCAGAGTATCTACGATCGACATATCACACAAATTAACAATTGATTTTCCCTCAATTGTTACCGATAGGGACTCTTTTTTTAGTCTTGCTCCCTGACATTGCGTACATGTCTCATAGCGCATGAATTTTTCTATACGGGATTTCAAAAACAGAGAATCTGTAGATTGATATTTTTCTCTTAAATCCCAAAGCATTCCTCTAAATGATTCGTGAATTTCAGTAGTTCTTCCCCATCTATTTTTTCCGATAATTTCATATAGTTTTTCGCCTGTTCCCTTAAGAAGAAGTTCTTTTTTATCTTCACTTATATCACTAAATCTTTTTTTCAAAGGAATATCATTTTCTTCACAGAATTTAACCATGGTTCTGGAAAACCAGGTTTCATTTTCAAAAAGATTCGAATATGGCAGTATTCCCCCCTCGGAAATTGACAAATTATTATTAAAAACCAAGTCTTTATCCACAGTTAATAACGTTCCTAATCCGTTGCAGGTTGGACATGCTCCATGAGGGGTATTAAAGGAAAAAATTCTCGGTTCTATTTCCGACATGGAAATTCCGCAGACTGGACAGGCAAATTTTTCTGAAAAAAGTTCATCCTGCATTTTTTTGGGTTTGGCAGGAATATTAAATCCCGCATCTTTTATAATTGAGACAATCAGTTCGCTGTTGCCCATTTTAAGACCTTTTTCAACCGCTTCAGCAATTCTCAATCTGTCCGTATCTTTACTCAGAACAACTTCGTCTATTATAGTTTCAATGGTGTGCTTATTTGTTTTAATCAGAATAAAATTCTCATTCATATTGAAGATTTGTTTGTCAATGCGGACTTTCCGATACCCTCTTTTTTTCAAATCAACAAAAAGTTCTTTGTATTCTCCTTTTCTGTCTTTGACAACCGGAGCAAGTATTAATATCTTTATTCTTTTGGAGGTTTCTTTTTCAGCTAATGCAAAAATTGCATTGGTTATCTGTTCCGGAGTCTGATGAGTAATTTCCCGACTACATTTTGGACAATGAGGATGGCCGATCCGCGCAAAAAGAAGCCTTAAATAATCATAGATTTCCGTAACTGTTCCCACAGTCGATCTTGGATTGTGAGAAGCTGATTTTTGGTCGATTGAAATTGCAGGAGAAAGTCCTTCAATCAGATCAACATCAGGCTTTTTCATGATTCCCAAAAATTGTCTGGCATAAGAGGATAAACTTTCGACATAACGCCTTTGTCCCTCGGCGTAAATAGTATCAAAAGCCAATGAGGATTTGCCCGATCCGGACAAGCCGGTAAATACCACTAATTTATTTTTGGGAATTTCCAAATCAATATTTTTGAGGTTATGTTCTCTGGCTCCCTTAATAATTATCTTGTCCATATTTAGGATCGAAATTTTGCCTGCCCCGTAAATGCGCTCTTGTGAGGCATGGATGTAAACCATGCGAACAAGTAAGCAGTTTGCTGGGGCAAAGTTGATCCAATATTATACTCCCAATTCCCCAATCATTCAACGGGCTTTTGGCGTATGGGAAAAATATCTTAGTCGTGCTATACTAGCAAATTATGTCTGCAGAAAGCTTGGTAAAAATAATACCGTCAAAACGGGATACTTTGGGAAGGATAAAAGTTGAATCTCCGGTTCATCATCCCGTAAATGCATTTTTAGTAAAGGAAACTATCGCAGGACCAATATACAGAATACCGCTATCGCCTAAAGTAATATGCTGGCTTGAGGAAGTTGAGGTGCCGGAATTTCTAAATGCAACTACAAGTTCTGTGAGAGGCAGAAAAGCTTTGGCGTTCGGACTTCATGTAAATAGCAGAAGAATCTACAATAAAGAATGCAATAGGGAAATTGGTAAGCCTAACTCTGCATTTGTTGGATTCAAAGATAGTACGCTTGTTGTTGACCATTTGTTTGAAAACAAAATGTTTGAAAGACAAGACGCATCAAAATTGCACGATATCATTAGGGAAAATGTCGATTACGCAAAAGAATTCCAGCCAATAGATGGGAATATTATTGTCCTATCCGGACACATAGCTCCTATTAACATATCTACGAAATCTGCAGTCTATGTTGTATTGCTGGATCTTTTTAAAGGGAAAAACGCATATCAAGATAGTTGCTTGGGATTAAAACGCATAATAAAATTATTGTATGCTGCGAGAATAGTCCCTATAACATCAGACGGTTACCTCATAAAATTAGACTCAAAAGGAAAATAATGAAAAAAGACTTATGCGCGGTTGGTGTAGGAGCCGTTTCTGGTATCAACTATAATTTCATCTCCAATATTTATAAACAATGGCACTTTGGTTGTTAGTCCGTTTTCCAGCGTTGCGTCCTTATGAACGCTGGTTGCGGAGTTGCCTTTGACTCCCGGATTGGTGTCCGTAACCTTGAGCTTTACTTTTGGAGGAATGACCAAGCTGATTGCCTCGTCTTTATAGAAACTAATAGCAGCTTTTTCACCGTCTTTCAGGTAATTAACTCCGTGAAGATTTTTACTTGGGACATTAATCTGCTCAAATGTTTGAGGATCCATGAAGTAACAGGATTGCGGGTCTCTATAGAGGAATTGAAGTATTTTTTTTTCTATTCTGACAGGATTTACTTCTCCATTACTTCCAAAAGTTTTTTCAGTTGTTCCGCCTCTTCGCAAGCTTCTAACCTTTACCTGAACTACAGAGCTGGTTTTGCGAAGATGCATATTATTGTAAGTCAGCACTTCGAAAATATCCCCGTGTTCTTCAAATGTCACTCCCGGTCGTAGTGATGTTACAGGAATCATAGTAAATTATTCTAGCAGAAGATTTAATTTGAGACAAGAGTTAGAAATTATTATTTGCGAGCCGAATAATTCACGTTCCGAACAAATTATGCAAGAATACAAAAGAATTTATTTAATTCAACGGGAAGCGAACGCCTTAATATGATGAGAAACTTCTTTAGAAATTACATCTGGATCATGTTGAGAAGATAATGTTCTGCCGGTAACCATTTTATAAGGAGCAACATACGCATCTACCATTGCGTCAATTATTGCAGTGTCTACCTGCGGAACTAATCCATCCCCTGTAAAACCTTTCTCTGCAAGCCATCTTCTTAATATATCTTTATCAAAAGTATCAGGGGTTTGTTCGTTTTCGAATTTGTCTTTATATGTTTCAGCAAGCCATAGACGGGAAGAATCAGGAGTATGAACTTCATCAATTAACATTAAATTCCCTAAACTATCTATTCCAAATTCGTATTTAGTATCTACCAAAATCAAGCCATTGTCCATATATTGTTTGCGGCCACTTTCAAATATTTTATGTGCGGCTGCTTTAGCCTTATTCCATGTTCCGTTGCCTAATTTAGCATCCACGATTTTTAACGCCTGTTCATCCGTTAATTCCTGGTCATGCCCTGATTCTGCCTTTGTTGTCGGGGTAAGTATAGTTCCCATGGGAAATTCTTGATTAGCTTGTAAACCGTCAGGAAATTTTATTCCATAAATTTCATTTCTTACTCGGTGAGCATAATTATGATAAATAGAAGTGCTTGTTGAACTTTTGGCCATATATCTTCTCAGCACAACCTCAACCGGTAAAGTTTCCTTAGCCTCTCGTGCAATTAATACATTGGGATGCGGAACTTCCACCATGTGATTTGCTACTAGAGCTTTTGTTTTATCAAACCAGTAAGCCGAAAGCATATTTAGAACCTGTCCTTTACCGGGAACCGTGCAAATAAGCCTGTCGTAGGCAGATTGCCTATCAGTTGTCACCATCACTCTATAATCAATGCCATTTTTATTGATAATCCAACAATCACGAACCTTACCTTTTATGGGTACTCCCAGTTCAGGAATTTCTACGCCCATTAAGCCTCTTGAAGAATTCCAACGTGGCATCTCGGAACCTTTTTGCTGTAAACTTTCTCGGTTTCTTTCATAGAAAAGATTGTATACATCTGATTTTTAAAAATCAATATATCAAAAATGTCATTAATTAACAGTAAGATTCATGAGTAAAACAGCTATGAAGTTATCTTTCGAAAAAAATAATACTTTGTGAGCCGGCTAGTACCCTAAACAGACTGCGGGAATTCTATGAATTATTCCTATCTGACGGTCTAAACTCTGAGTCTGCCTATTTATTTGGACTAAAAGATGCATAGCAAAGTACAATAACTATTTTTCCTTCAAGACATAATATGTTGCTTTACCTTTGCCTATTCTTGAGATTAAACCTAAGTTCATTAATTTCTTAAAATCCAGTGCTCTGGTTGCTTTTGCTCTGTTAACTAATTTCGCATAATCACGATCAGCAATAAATCCTTTTTCTTTTATGAACTCAAGTATTTTTAAGTGATGGAGTTGTAGGCTAGTTTCTGGGCTTATTCCTACATCTGAAAGTAGTTTTTGAACTCTTAAAAGCTCATCAATAATTCCCCCTGTAAAATACTCCAGCCAAGAAGTAAAATCGATTTTATCTACCAGTTCATAATAATTACCAAATTCTCCTACGGTTTGAAAATATTTAGTAATATTTTTGTTGTAGTAATTTTCAAAACTAAACAAGTTGAATGTGTTTAGTCCCATTTCAGCAAGCAATACTTTTGTGGCAAGACGAGTTGCTCTTCCGTTTCCATCCATGAAAGGGTGAATAATTACCATTTGTTTGTGAAAAATACCAGCTAAAATAAGCGGATCAATTTCGTTTCGGTTGTCACTTACAAACTCAATGAGATCATCTATAAGTTTCCCTACGTCTTTTACATCGGGAGGCAAATATATGACTTTTCGCGTTCTGGGATCATTGACAACCACTGGTCTTTCTCTCAATTTTCCAAATTCAAATTTAGGTAATAATCCTTCGGTAATTTGCTTTTGAATTTTTAATATTAAATCAAGAGATAATTTTACTTGCGCTTTTTCAAGTTTTTCATTTAAATTCTGGAGTGCTTGATTATAATTTAAAACTTCCCTTTCGCTATCTCTGATATAAAGAGGTTTAGATTTGAGGATTTTTTTTACCTCGGTTAAGGGAAGAGGGTTGCCTTCAATACTAGTTGAGGCATAGGTTGAAACTGCTCTTGCTGTTTTTTCAAACCCTACTAAAACAACGTGCGGGAATCGTCTATTATTGAGTTCATTGATCAAGCTGTTAATTCTCTTGATACTACCTAAAAGACGATCAGTAATCGTATACTTAGGGGTGAACATATAGGCGTATTATAGACGAATATTAGACGATTTACAAGGAGAAAGATTTCGATCCCTGTGGCCAAGATGAATCGCCAAATCAGTTTACCCTGAGCGAAGTCGAAGGGCTCCCCAACAGTAAGATACATTCACCACAAGAATCATTCGGTAAGGATATTATACAAAATTTGAGACAAAATCCAAGAAAATCAAAAAAGAGGCTAATTTACATCTTTAAATACTTTAATTGTTTTATTCTGTTCCCAGTTTATCTGTTGGTTTGACCCACCATGTTCCAGAACCGGATATTGCTCCTTTTTCCCAGTGTTCTGTCAAAGGAAAAACAGGAGATAATTCATGTTGTTGATAACCACGTTCTCTAGGAAATGATTCATATAACCCGCTTGCATACTGAGAACGAGATAGACGTTGAAATTCACTTGTTCCGTAAGTAGAAAGTGTTGGCATAATTACCCCAGCAATGGGAATTTGTCCCGATATCTCCAAAACCGCATTCTCAACAGTAGAGACTAAACGATGAGCCCAATCATATCTTGAAAGATAACGCTTGCTAATTCCACCAGGAACAGTGTATTTTCCATCGCTGTTTTTCTTCATCTCACAGTGTGCAAATCTTGTTTCCGGTGCAGCTTCGGCAACATGATCTTTTCGAAGAAGGTCTGTTTGAAGGGTGGTTACTGCAACAAATTGCTGTCCATTTGCTTCTGCTAAAGCAACTGTTCCAAATCCAATTAAATCTCCATGTTTTAGTAAGGGTAGATACTCAGCTACTCTATCTGCAACTTTGCCATAAGGCAGAAGATAAATCATGAAATCGCCAGGATAAGCTGCAACATCTTCTTCAAATAACGTGCCAACGTCTTTGTTTCTGGAAATGGCTGTATCAAGGGTAACGTAAGAACCAAGATTGCCTCGCAAACGATGGTATTCGACGATAGACCACAAATGATTAGCTTCTATTCCACGCAAAAACGGCAGTTTCGCTGCAAATTCTCTATTTTCCTCTGCCCCAAAACTTAACTCCCTCAGATATCTTAATTCTGGATGTTTCTCAAAGAAAGGTCCATAAGATCCCCAATTGGAATTCATAGCGCTAAATGTTTCATCAAGCTCTGTTTTTAGACCATCTAATCCCTCTGGGTGTGGTTTTCGATTAACTCTGGAAATACTAAAACGGCTGGGAACAAAAAATCTATGGACAGCATTGAAAAAATCAGGGAAAAGCATGCCACTCCTTGCGCTTAAAGTATCAAAAAAAGTTAAATCCGATAGCTTCTCAGGAGTAGTAGAAAGATGTTGATATAAATGCCACATATCGAGTAGGCTTCCCCGAAGCATCTTCTCTTCTGTGTTACTCATACCATCCTCATGGATGGAACTATTTTTATGATCCAATACTTCCAAAGTCATAACTATGTGAGTATACCATAACTATGGGTTGCTTTTCAATTTGATTTGGCTTAATTATTATTGAAACGGAGGTGACTAAAATAGATGTTGCCTATAGATGTAATAAGAAAATATTATCCTGATTTATCAGATGAGGATTTGAAGAAAATACAAACATTTGTTTATGAATTATGTTGTGGGTTAATGCAACACTTTTATGGAGAAGATTGGGATAAGGATAGTGAAGGATTGGATTTGGAAAATGAAGAAGGTTGGTACAGCAATCTAATCACTAGTTCGAATCCTAACGGGGTTCTGGGTTATGTGCTTAATTTTGAAGAATTTCCCAAAATCTTTTGAGGCTAAAAGCCTCTAAAAACACAAATATCATTGGGTGAGCCCGAAATCTCGGACTTCGAACCAATTATACAAGAATACCAACAGGTTTATCAAAAATTAAGAGAATATATTTCATAACGCTTCACTTTGAAGTAAAAGTTGTTGACATTATTATTTGCATTTGATTACTGAAATAAATATAATAATAGAAATTATGACTGATGAAGCAGGTTCGAAATTTGAAGACGGCAGTTCTCTGCATGAGAAAATTGATAATCCCGAAAAAACGATTACATTGGAATATGGCGATTCTTCAGAAAGATCTGTTACCCTAAGGGAAATCTTTGAGCCTTTTCTGAATAGGACACTGAGAGACGGAGGAATTATGGAATGGAAAAGAACAGATTTGTCTAGGGTAGGAGAAGTGGTAACATATATGGACGGCGAAAATGAGGAAGAATATGAAATAACAGATGAGGCAGGCAAAGCTACGCTTGGAGTGGAAAATTTTGAAGGAAGAAAGATAATGGTATGTGACTCCTTTGAAATTGAGCATGATCTGCAGGGCAGTGGTTTAGGTAGAAAGCTATGGATGGAAAGAGTAGAACCTAAAGTGAAAGAGTATCAAATTAAGGAAATTAGAGCGACGCATGTAATGGCTGCTTCTGAAGGCTTCTGGGCAAAAGTAGGCTTTAATCCAGCGGGCGAAAATTCTAGAACCTGGGTTAAAAATATTTAGCCCCTTAAACTTAGTGAGCCGGCTGGGATTCGAACCCAGGACCAAGAGCTTAAAAGGCTCCTGCTCTACCACTGAGCTACCGACCCTTCTGCAAAGCAGAATTCAATTACTTGCAGACTTTTATTATAACAATACTCAAATCTATTGACAAGGGAAGTAAAACTAAATAAACTCGAGTGGTGGGCCCGCCTTCACTAAAGTTTCCACCGTCGCTGAAGCTTTGGCGGACAAGTCGGCGGGTAAAAAGGAGGTGAAAACGTATATGGCGCAAGATATTGGTCAGACACTCCTTGCTTCTCTTAACAACGGTCTTGCTGTAGTTGTCAGTTATTTGCCAAAAATCATTGCCGGCACAATAGTTCTTCTTATAGGCATAATTATTGCTTCCATTCTTAAACAGGTAGTTTTAGGAATTTTCAAAGCACTTAAGATAGAAAGCTTATTAAGAAAATACGGTGTGCCCGAAGCAAAGCAGGAATTTGTGTGGTCTAACATATTTTCCGAAATTGTCAGATGGTTCGTAATTATCATTTTCCTGCTTCCAACAACAGACATTTGGGGATTGCCCAGAGTAGTAACTATTCTTAATGAATTCTTACTATACTTACCAAATGTTTTTGTTGCGGCTATCATCGCTGTTGTCGGATTTGTGTTAGGAAGTCTTGCTCACGATCTGATTTTGGCATCCGTAAAAGGAGTATCTTCGAGCACGGCAAACGGCATTGCATCTGTTGCCCGTTGGGCAGTAAATGTATTTGTAATTCTGGCAGTACTTAATCAATTAGGTGTTGCTACGGATTTAATCAGAATATTATTTACCGGTTTCGTTGTAATGCTCGCTATTGCCGGGGGTATTGCTTTTGGTCTTGGAGGACAGAATAGCGCAAGAGACGCTGTCGAAGAACTACGCAAAAAATTAAAATAAACTTAAAATTAAGTTTATTACCTAAGGCTCTTAAGTGAGTGTTGGGTTTTTTAAGGAAAATTGATATAATTGTAGTATTGGCGCCATCGTCTAGCGGCCTAGGACAGTGGGTTTTCAGCCCATTAATCGAGGGTTCGAATCCCTCTGGCGTCACCCGAGTCAAACTCGGTTGAGAGCTTGCGAGGAATAGGCAAGTCTGACTTACCCTTTATTTTATATATAATCTTAAGATGTTAGACTTCTTTAAAAATGCATTATTACATTTACGTTCTTCTTAGTTTAAAAGATAAAAGATTCTAGATTGGATTCACTTCTGATTTAAAGAATAGATTGTCAGAACATGCCAAAGGAAAAGTTAGATCAACTAAAGATAGGAGACCGCTTAAACTTATTCATTATGAATATTTCATTGATAAAGCAGATGCTAAAGCAAGAGAAGTTTTTCTAAAAAGTGGTTTTGGGAGAAACCAACTCAAGGAAGCACTAAAAAGAACACTGGTGAAACTTGGCTATAACAACTTATAACCAAGAATCCTCTTGGGATTCGAACTGATGATTAGATTGTTATATCAATCTTCTTTATTTTCCAAGTCCGGATCATCAATATCCTTTTCCCAATCCTCTCCATAAAAATACTGCAACTGGTTTACTATACGTATAGGGATTCAAATGAGCTGACTTGGTCACCGCTAATAGTTAAAAAGTTTCTTTGGAAAGAATCAATGGTGATAGATACAGCCTGGATAAATGGAATTCCTTGTAGTCCAAAAGATTGGATTGAATCGTCCGGAAAAATTGCTGAAAGTTTAGTTGCAAGAATTTCCCATGAGGATTTGAAAAAAATTAGATCTACATAGGAATCTCACCACCTAACATCATTAAATATTCAATTATTCTGCTATACTTATCATTCGGTGAATAAAATTGACGTTAAATCTGAAAGATTTGCTGCATTAAGATACAGAGATTTCAGACTTCTGTGGATTGGGCTTTTGATATCCAATATTGGCTCTCAAATGCAATTTGCCGCAATTAACTGGCATATATTTATACTTACTCACTCCGCAGTTTCACTTGGCTTAATTGGACTTTCCAGATTTATTCCCATAGCGTTCTTCTCTTTAATAGGTGGCGCTGTGGCTGACGCGCGTAATCGCAAAACAATTCTTTTTATTACTCAAATTGTTCTGATGTCCGTTTCCGTATTTTTGGCATTCGCCACACTTCTTAATATTGCTACTCCTTTAATTATTTATATTATTACGGCTATTTCATCTATTGCTATTGCCTTTGATTCTCCGCCCAGACAGGCCATTATCCCAAGCCTTGTGCATAAAGATCATTTAACCAACGCCATGAGTCTTAATTCGATTATGTGGCGGACTGCGATGATTGTGGGACCTACGTTTGCCGGAATAATTATCGGACAGTTCGGAGTGGCATTTGTTTATTTCATAAATGCGGTTTCTTTTATCGGAGTAATTGTCGCTTTAGTTTTAATGAAAACTTCCGGTGAAGTTGAAGGCGAACCGTCGAAAATCTCTTTCAAAGCTATTTTGGAAGGACTATCTTTCGTAAAATCGAAACCAATTATTTGGTCAACAATGATTTTGGATTTTTTTAGTACATTTTTTGCTTCGGCCACGTCGCTTTTGCCGATTTTCGCAGTGAATGTGCTTAATGTAGGCTCAAAAGGCTACGGATTATTATATGCGGCAGAGTCAATCGGCGCCGTATTATCGGGTTACATTCTCGCCCATCTGGGAGTCATAAAGAATCAGGGGAAAACGCTTTTAATAGCGGTTTTTATATACGGATTAGCAACGGTTGTATTTGGACTCTCCAAGATGTTTATAATTTCGTTTTTCGCTCTTTTCTTTGTCGGGGTTGGAGACAGTGTTAGTACGATAATAAGAAATACCATCCGCCAGCTGACAACGCCCGATTATATTAGGGGAAGGATGACTTCTGTAAATATGATATTTTTTATGGGAGGTCCACAGCTTGGGGAATTTGAAGCGGGAATGCTCGCTGCCATGATTGGAGCTCCATTGTCGGTTGTTGTTGGCGGAATTGCAACAATAGCAGTTGTCGGAGTGGTTGCTCTCAAAATTCCCGTTCTCCGAAGGTACACCGGTGAAAAATAATTTATATCAAGCATAGGGTGTATAATATAGTCTCCATGAAACGTTTTTTGCTTATATTTCTAACTGTATTTTTTTGTTTATTGTTTTTGCTTCCTAAAGCTTTGTTTGCCATAGAAGATCCTTTATCTTTGCCAAATAATAAAATGGGAGTTCATATCCTATTTCCTGAAGAATTGAATAAAGCTTCGGAACTTATTAATTCAAGTGGCGGAGATTGGGGATATGTGACAATTCCCATACAAAGCGGAGACAGAAATATAGAAAAATGGCAAGAGTTCATGAATAACGCAAATAAACTTCATTTGATTCCAATTATTAGGCTTGCGACAGCAGGAGATTATTTCAATACGAGTGTTTGGGGAAAACCAAGCGAAGAAGACATACTGGACTTTGCAAATTTTTTAAATTCGCTTGATTGGCCTGTGAAAAACAAATATATCGTGGTTTTTAACGAAGTTAATAGGGGTGATGAGTGGGGAGGAAGCCCAAATCCGAAAGAATATGCGGAGATTTTAAAGTATGCGACTGAAATCTTCAAGTCTTTAAGTTCCGATTTTTTTATAATCTCATCCGGACTTGATAATGCTGCTCCAAATGCTGACGGAAAGTTTATGAATGAATATGATTACATGATAGCAATGAATAATGCTGTGCCCGGAGTTTTTGGTTTGATAGATGGGCTTGGGAGTCATTCGTATCCAAATCCGGGATTTAAGCAGATGCCATACATCTTAACCAGTCAGAGTATTTATAGTTTTAATTTTGAGAAAAATTTAGCTTACAAATTAAGCAGTAAAAACCTTCCTGTTTTTATTACAGAAACAGGTTGGTCCAAGGAGACATTGCCCGAAAGTCAAATTGCAGCATATTTTAGATATGCGTTTCAATATGTATGGTTGGATAAGAATATTGCTGCAGTCACTCCTTTTCTTCTTCAAGCAGGATCAGAACCTTTTTCCCAATTCTCTTTAACAGAGAGGGATGGAAGATATAATGAAATATTTCTCGCTCTTGCCGAAATCTCAAAAATCAAGGGAAAGCCTACAGTTAATTACGATGTAAATTTTCCTTCAGTTATTACTCCTAAAAAACTCCCTGTAAGAGTTTTTCCTAAAAAAATCCAATATAAAAATTTACCCTTAGAAAAAACAGATGTTATTTCCGATTTTTTCAAATGGCTCCTGAAGCTCTCCACTTAAATCTTTATGGTATAATACGATATGGGCGAAAATAAACTAATAGACGTAAAAGATGCTTCAAACGAACTATTAAATAGTCTTACGCACGGGGAAATAAAAATTAATGAATCAATAGGCTTGATAAAGGCTTTTTTAGAAGAAAAACCAAGCGCAGAGTACAGTCTTGTTATTGGAACTGATTCTCATGAAAAAGAGACCCGCCTGCCAACGCCCCCGCCAGACAGCGCTTTGACGCAGTCAATGCGGACTGGTGAGCGTAGGGATGGCGGGCAGGATAATGGTATCTCTAAAACAATAAATTTGGTAACTGCTGTTTTGGTGCATAGGCGTGGTTTTGGGGGCAAATATTTTTGGAGAAGGAAAAATATGTCAAATATTCATACACTGAGAGAAAAAATCTACGCCGAGACACTTGAATCGCTCAATTTTGCCTTATTTTTTGTTCCCCTGCTTCGGAAATCTTTGAATGGTGATTCGCCCAACTATAATTTAGAGATTCACATCGATGTCGGAGAGCATGGGGACACAAGAGACATGATCAGGGAAGTGGTAGGCATGGTTACGGGCAATGGTTTTGTTGCAAAAACAAAACCTCATGCTTACGGAGCATCTTATGTGGCCGATAAGCACACGTAAAAAACCTAAAAGTCAAAAGTCAAAAGTCAAAAATAATAAACTTGAGTGGGATGATGCTGGTGAAATCAAAGTAGACATAGAAAAAATACTTGAAAATTTAAGTTTTCCCAATATTGATGCTTCCAGGATTTTTTGTTTCAGGACTTACGGATCTAAATCAAGAGCCTACGCAAGGATTTGGGCAATGCCAAAAATATTTCAAAGAGCTTTGAATATTAAACCTGCTTATGTAATTGAAGTTTTATCAAAATATTACGACAAATTAGATGATGATTCCAAGAAAAAAGTTCTTATTCACGAACTTTTACATATTCCTAAAAATTTTTCCGGATCTCTCCTTCCCCACCGCAGCCGCCACCGCCATCTGCAAACAGAGGTTAATAAATTATTTAAAGAGTACAAAAGCAAAATATGATTACCATCATTCATGGCGATAACATCTCGGAATCCAGAAATTATTTTTTGGAATTAAAACATCCGCCGGCTGGCGGACAAAAAAATATAATTTCTTTTGACGGCGGGAAAGTTACGATAACCGATCTTGTTCAGAACATTGAGGGATCTTCTCTTTTTGGCGATACAAAAACCATTTTTATTGAAGAACTTTTAACTAAACTTAAAAAAAACGATAAGCAGTCAAAAGAAATTTTTAATTTTATTGATAAAAATTCCAAAGACTCTACTTTTGTTCTTTGGGAATCAAAAGAGATATCAAAAGGAAATTTGTCCGTATTTAAAGATGCCACTGTTAAATTTTTCAAACTTCCTAAAAATATATTTTTATTTTTGGATAATTTAAGGCCAAACAACTCGAAAAATTTACTTAATTTATTTCATCAGGCGTTGGAAAGCGGACTTGCCATTGAGCTGATTTTATTTATGTTGCAACGACAAATCCGGATACTCCTGGCTCTATCGCAACCAAGTGAAAATGAGGCTATTGATGAGGTAGTCCGCTTAGCTCCTTGGCAAACGGGGAAATTGGAAAGGCAAGCATTATCATTTGATCTTGAAACCTTGAAGAAAATCTATAGAAAATTGTACGAAATCGAAACCGGTCAAAAAACCGGAACTTTGCCGTTATCCCTATCTCAATCCATTGACATTCTATTATTCGATATATAAAATATTTTAATGAAGATTAACCCTGTTATTTTTAAGTCTTACGATATCAGAGGTGTTTATCCCCAAGATTTCAATGAAGAATCGGCCTACATAATAACTCAAGCTTTTATTAGGCTTCACAGTCCCAAAAAGGTTGTTTTGGGAAGAGATGTGAGGGAATCAGGAAAGAGCTTATTTAATTCATCACTTAAGGCATTTTTGGATGCGGGAGTTAATGTAGTTGATATTGGCGTTGTTTCAACCGACGAATTTTATTTTGCAGTTGGATCATTGCCTGTTGATGGAGGAATAACTATTTCCGCATCGCATAATCCCAGAGAATATAACGGAATGAATTTCTGCAAAAAATCAGCTGAACCTATTTCTTCGGAGAGCGGACTATATGATATTAGGGATTTGGCAATTAAAGATAACTCTCTTATTAAGTCTTTCAAAAAAGGAATTGTAGTGAAACAAGATGTGACTAATGATTTTTTAAAAATGGTTATCTCCTACGTCGATCTCTCTATTCTGAAGCCCATAAAAATTGTTGCAAATGGAAATTTTGGAATTGACGTAGTGCTTCTGAAAAAAGCTGTTGCCGCATATAAACTTCCAATAAATATAATTCCTTTAAATGAAAAACCGGATGGCACATTTCCAAAAGGCCCGCCCAATCCTCTTCTTCCGGAAAATAGAAAAGAATTTTTGGATCTTATCTTAAAAGAAAAAGCAGATTTAGGCGTTTCTTGGGATGCGGATGGAGACAGGTGTTTTTTTGCAGACGAAAAAGGAAATTTCATAGAAGGATATTTTGCAACAGCAATTTTGGCGCAAGAAATACTTAAAAAATATCCAAAATCAAAAGTAATTATTGACCCCCGTTTGGTATGGGCAACCAAAGAAGCTATTACAAAAGCAGGAGGAATTCCAATAACCTGTAAGCCGGGAATGACTGTGATTGCGGGAAAAATGAAGAAAGTAGGAGCTGTTTTTGGAGGAGAAATGTCCTCCCACTTCTATTTTAAAGACAATTTTTATAGAGACAACGGTTTAATTCCTCTTTTTTTGATTTTGGAAATGATGGCTAAATATAATAAAACCTTGTCGGAATTAGTCAAACCATTTACGTCCAAATATTTCACCCCTGGAGAGATTAATTTTGAAACACACAGAAAAGATGAAATTATTGCTGCTTTTGAGGAAAAATTTAAAGATGGAAAAGTAGAACATATTGACGGTTTTTCAGTTGAATTCCCTTTATGGCGTTTAAATCTGCGCAAATCCAACACTGAACCACTCTTGAGATTAAATCTCGAGGCAAGATCAGAAAAATTGATGAAGCAAAAAAAAGAAGAGCTCGTAAGTTTCATCAAAAACATGTCTTGATAATTTTGGGAAATTCCTCATGAGAATTTTTTCTTGAGAAATCTCTTCGTCTGCACTCTTATCCTTAGGTTCAAAGCTAGTCAACACCCGGTGTTGTTTTGTATCTGAACCTAAGGAAATATGCAATCTTTTTCCACATCGGGTGTGGAAACGAAGCTACACATCGGGAGATAACCAATCAATTGTTTTTTGAAAGAAGATAGGTATAATAAATACATGGCAACAAATTCCCACTACATCATGGATCTTTCAAAAATTTACAAAGTCGATAAAGAGTTGGTTGGTAAAAAAGCGTATGAATTAGGAGTGCTTTGGGAATTGGGCATACCGCTTCCGGACGGATTTATAATTACCACACAATTTCAGAAGGAATTTTTACACCAGACAGGAATTGATAATGAAATAAAAAGTGTACAAGCCCTAGATCATCCTGCCATATCGGATACTATCAAAAAATTATTTCACCCCATTCAAGCAGAAATAATGCGAATGCCCATACCGCAAAGTTTATCTGTCCAATTGCATAAATTTTACAGAAAACTTTCAGGAATATTCAGAAATCAATCTCTCAATGTTTTTTCTTCGTCTTCCGATAATAAGTCCATAGCGTTCTCTAATGTTAAAGGAGACGCTAATCTTATTCTGAAAATTAAAACAATTTGGTCAATGTCTCTTACGGATCCTGTTGCAGTTGTGGTGCAGGAAAATCTTAAATCTGAAATAAAAGGAGAAATACCTACAGACAATCCAATCGCCGATAAGAAATTGACAGAGGCACAAATGAATAAGTTGGCAGACTATTGCAAGACAATACAGAAACATTTTTATTTTCCAAAAGAAATTGAATACGTTGTAAATAAAGGCAAAATATTAATAACAAAGGCAAATCCCTTTACTGATACCGTAAGCGAATCCCCCAAACCAATTATCCAAAATAGGCA
>Ga0209343_10001717_pt1 | contig 29155 bp, 23 predicted proteins | sample RifCSPlowO2_02_FD_184026 | JGI IMG/M metagenome (GOLD analysis project Ga0209343, IMG submission 184026) | Groundwater microbial communities from Rifle, Colorado - Rifle CSP2_plank lowO2_0.2 (SPAdes) (version 2) | ecosystem: Environmental > Aquatic > Deep subsurface > Groundwater | place... | reverse complement strand
CTTCATGCGGGGTTCGCTGTAAAAACGCGATACAGGTGCGCTGGCGACCAGGACCACGCAGGCCAGCAGCAGCCCAAGGCCCAGTTGTACGGCCCAGACGGCGCGGATTCGGTCCCTTGTCAGTTCTTTCTCCTGCACCAAGTATTGGCCCGCGCCTAGGTCGCGCACGGTGGCGACGAAGGCCAGCAACACCATAGTGACCGAAAATACGCCAATATCGCCAGGCGACAGCAGCCGCGCAATGATCATTGACGAGACGATGCCAATGAACAGGCTGGCGTAACGGTCCAGGAACGAGAAGGCCAGTGATTTTCGGGTGGACACGATGGTGGGTGTGATGGCCGGGCGGGAGTCTTCAGAGCAGCGCAGTTTAAACAGTGCCTTAGCGGACGGTCGTGAAAGACGACGGCGGGGTCCCGAACTCTGCTACTTCATTGTTGGATTGACTTGGACATGGGTTCATTTGCGGGCGGATTCGCACCATCAACTGATTCATTGGTTGGCACGGTCTCAGGCGCTACCAACGGTTGGACTGCTGGTTCAGTCCATTGTCCAACGCTCTGCAATTGGTCACGCAAAGCCGACTGAAGAAATCCAAGCGAAATGGCTTTGTGAGCCTGAAGCAAGGCTTTGTCGTACTTCTTAAGGTCGAAATAGATCAGGCCTATGTTGTAGTGCGAAAAACCATTGTCTGCGGCCGCCACAGTGGCCAACTCGAGTTGCCGAATGGCTTCTGGCGTGCGTGCGTTTTTGGAGAGAAACGTGGCGTACAGCATTCTTGCAATCGTGTCGTCGGGGCGAAACCGCACGGCGCGTTCAAAGTAACACTCGACCGAGTAGCCTGTGCCTTGCGGTTGCGGAGATTTCATTTTTTCACCGTAACGCATCATGGACATCAACGCTCGATGGTGATTGGGAGAGGCCCGCAGGGTGTAGTCAAGGTCAGGTCCTGGAAGGACGTTGGTACTGCCCCGGATCAGTGTTTCGACCGCAGGCGTGAAGTGGTATCGCTCAACGATACCCAATTTGGTCTTGTCGGTACGGTAATCGTAGGGACCATACCCGTTGGCGAGAGAGCCGCAAGCCGAATCGCCTGTTTGGGCGTGCCCCGGCATAGTGGCAAAGAGCGACATCAACAAGCCGACCAACTGGCAGACGAATCTATGACTGGAATTGAAGTGCATCAGAGATGGCTCCCCTTGGTTGAACAATATAACCGCCTTACAAGTCTGTGGCGGCCAGTTGGCCGCCGCTCAAAAGGCAGCACCCTGAACTCTGGATATACAAGCTTTCAAGCTACCATAGCCTACTGATGTAAGCAAACTGCCAAAGTGATAATCGTCAAGAAACTCGTTAAACAATGATGCTCTCCGTTTGGCAACGCTTGAATTTTTTGGTTCGTGAATTGGGCGTCTCAACCGCACTTTTGTATTTGTTGGATCGGCTTTTTCGTCGAATCAGCAGCACATGCGGTCTTTACTATTACCTCTTCGTGGCTCAACCTTTGGCCGCTCAGCCGCGCCTGCCGCCGACGCGCGGCAAGTCATTCACATTTCGGCTGCTACAAGCCCCCGAGCCTGTTTTGAATCGCTTGGATCGTCCAACGGCGGTGATCAACCAACGCTTTGCCCAGGGCGCCCAGTGTTTGGTGGCGACCAAAAATGACGTGCTGGTTGGCTGCATCTGGTTCATTCGCGGTGCTTACCTTGAAGATGAAGTACGTGTCGATTATTTGCTGCCGCCGGACAGCCACTGTGTCTGGGATTTTGATGTTTTTGTAGCCGAGTCGGAGCGTCTGGGTTTCCTCTTTGCCAAGCAATGGGATGCTTTTGATGCGCTGCTCAAACCACAAGGCATACGTTATACCGTGAGCCGAATCAATGCGTTTAATCAGCGCTCTATTGCATCGCACCGGAGTTTGGGGGCGAAAGACTGTGGGCGCGCACTGTTTTTGCGGCTGGGGCAGTTTCAATGGATGCTGTCCAGCCAACGCCCGTTCATTGCTTTCGGGGGACGTCCAGAACTACACATAGGCCCGAAAGGGGCGCCAGAGTCTTGAGGTTCAGGCTCTCTGGCCGGGTTGCTGCAGACCTTTTGCAAGTGTCAATTCTTCCGCCTTGGTGCGAGAGACCAGGCTGGAAAATGTGTGGTCCGCATCCTGCAGCTCGTGGCGAACCAAACGCGGATGCGTTAACGTGTTTGTCCAGGCGGCGTCAGTGCGCGCGTACTCCAGAAATTCTTTGGCCGTGTAGTCGTCGCCACTCAAGAGTAAAAAAATATTGCCATTGAAGGCATCCCAAGCGGCAGCCATGCGATGCTGAAAGGGCAATAGAGATCTCGTTGCCCCAGAACGCCGCGCACCTGTAAAAGCGACTCGAATACTCTGCACCAGACCAGGCAGCGCTTTCAAAGCCACCCCCCCGTGAAGCAGCTTGGTCCAAAACTCTTTTTGCCTCAACCTCTGCGTGTAGTAGTGCTTGACCTGGGTGCGCGCCAGGCTGGTCTCGGAGCGCACCCACGGGTTCAGCAGGCACAGGCCACTGACGCGCGGGTCACGGGTTTCATGGCAGTAGAGCAGGGCCGCCGAGGCGCCGTCGCACAGGCCCCAAAGCACCACCTGTTTGATGGGGGGCAGGCGCTGTTGCAGTGCGTCAATGGCGGCGGCAATGTCGGCGCTCACCGCTTCAAAATTTCGCTGCTTGCCTTCGCTGTCACCCATACTCCGGTAGTCAAAGCGCAGCACCGCGTAGCCAGCCGCGGCCAGTGCGCGCGACAACAGCACAAACTGCCGATGGCTGCCGACCCGGTACTGCGGGCCGCCCACAATCACGACCACACCGACCTCTGACGGAATTTCAGGTTTGGCCAGAATGCCCAGCAAGGTGTCGCCTTCGCAGGCGAAGAGGGTGGTCTCTTCGGTGTAGGTCATGTCGGAAAATTTTAGGGCGCGGCCTTATAGAGATTGAAGTCGAATGTTAGAACCAATTCGGGTTTTGATTATTTGTGCACCCCATTCGATAAGGGCAGATTGTCAGGCAACCGTACTTGACGCATCAAACGTCCTGTTTTTTTGCAGGGCGAACCGGGAGTTGATTGGGTTCAGCAGAGAGGACTTGCGCCCCGCAGGGAGCACCTTGACAAAAGCCCCGCAATGGCGGGGCTTTGCACGGCGAGGCCGAAGCTCAGACCTTGCGGCGACGCGATACGGCCAGACCGGCAAGGGCCAGGCCGAAGAGGGCGAGGGAGGCGGGCTCGGGAACATTCGACCAGTGCGCGGTATAGTCGTTTGCGACCGCATTCGGGAAGTTTGTCGGGTCCCCAAAGTTATAGGCTTGCATGATGACGCCTGAAAAGCCCTCGCTGGTATCACCGAAGCCGATGGTGTTGTCGGTATAGACCAACGCCCCATCAACGAAGTAGTCCATCGAGAAGCCGCCCTTGTACACCATATCGAAGGACGTCCATGCACCGAAAGTCACAGCAGTTGCAAGATCGATCCAGCCGTTGGCGGTGTCCCCGTCGTAAACACGGTAGCGGGCGTTGCCATCTTGGTTGGTGAACCCGATGATTGGATAGTCGGTGATTCCATTGGGGACGTCGCTCATGACGCCCCACATGTCACTGCGCACCCAACCGCTGGCGCTGTCGCTCCAACTGGTGTCGATGTACAAGGCGGCGCCCAGACTTGACCCCGCACCACCCGTGATGGCGTGCTGCCGACCCTGCGTGTTGTAGAACATGCTTGATTGCCCGCCCCGATTGGCGGCGCTTTGGGCGGAATTGATGCCGATTCCGAGCACGTTGTCCCGGCCCTGGAAGGTGCCTACGTTCGCGAAAGTGCTCGGTTCGTACCGGTCGGTGGTCCAACCCGTCGGCACATCAGCAAAGTTGGGCATCAAGGGTGCTGCTTGGGTGTTGAGAGCAGCGATTGCCAGAATTGCCAGCGAAAGAAAAGATCGAAACATTGAGGTCTCCTGGTATGGGTTACCGCAAAAAATATGGGCAACGTAACAAAATGTTGCACGATGTGTGCCACATATTCAGGAAAATATGCAAGTCATTGTTTTTATTGAATTAGCTTGTGAAATTCACCCACTTTTTTTGCCGCCAGCCCTCGCCCTCGGTATCCATCTGTCAGCCCCACCGCCCCCACACATTGGCGGGTGACGAATTCCAGTAATCCGTCAATCGGGCGTCCAAGTACCACATGATCTCCAATGAAGGCAACTTCAGCGGTGTTTTTGACGTGATTCCAGCCGAGACACCCGACACAATGCGGGGGTGGCGTTTCCCAACTTTCGGCGCGCAAGTGTAAAAAATCTCGACAGTCTGGCTGAAATGGGCCTGCTGGGACGCACCCTTAGCGCTGCGCGACGCGGCGCAGTACGACCAGCAAGCCTCTGCGATCGGGTACGCCGGTGCGCTGTTCCAGCGCTGCCAGATGCTCATTGGCCGTGTGGCGCGAGATGCCCATCGCCCTTGCGGCACCTGCCAGCGTCTGGTCCGCCAGCAAATGGGCGGCAAGTTCGCTTTGGCGTGGCGTCAGTTGCAGTTGTTCGGCCAACGCCAGGGCGAGTTCCATCGGGTCCGGCGCGTCCAGCAGCGCGGTGACGGCGACGTGCGTGGCATCTGGCAGCGCCCGCAACATAAAGCTCACGCGCTTGCCGTTGCCGTCGGTCCAGGGAAGTCGCGTGCGTGCACCCGTTTTGGCCAGAGCCTTGAGCAGCGCGCGGGCCCCACCCGCGCCCGCCAGCTCCAGCCGCGTACCCACCAGGCTGACGCGCTCGCCAGACTGGGTTAGCGCCTTGGCCGCCGGGTTGGCCTCGCGCACCTGGGCATTGCGGTCAACGATCCAGGTGGGTGGCAGCTGATCAAACAGCCCGGCCTGTAGCGTCTTGTGGGCCGCAGCCGCCGCAGTGTGCATGTGCACCGCGAATGCCGCGCAGAGGGCGCGACTGAGCGACGCGTCGCCGCCACATTCATCGCTGTAGGCGGCGCAGTGTGTCAGGCGCCCCGCCAGCGCCGCCAGATCGTCCGGCCCCAGTGGCGCGTCAGGCGCCAGATCGAGCACGCCATGGCACGGCGTGCTATCCCGAAAGGCCAGCAGGGTTTCGCGCCAAATATCCGGATTGGCGCGCGCTGTGTGCAGGCGCCCCGCCAATTGCAGCAACTGCGACGCCTGGTCCAATGACTGGCGATCAGGCCGATTCGATTTCATTGGCACTTTTTCTTGCTCCCTCATCAGGCATCACAGTGAGGTGTGCCAATTTTTTCAATCGTTGCCGACAGCGGCCGTGGTGGCGGTAATCAAGGTCGGAGCATCTTCTATTTCGGCGGTTTGCCAGAACGCCGGGCCTTGCACGATGTGGCTGCCCACCCTGTAACCCGCTTGTTGCCACTGGGTGATGGTTTTGGTCGAGACTGGGCTCAAGCCGGCATCCTCGCGCGTGGACAACTCGAACCATTCCAGTCGCTGTGTCGGGCCTGGGCCGGCAGGTGGCACCAGGGCCGCTTGCTCCAGGCCAGACGCAAGTCCAGGTGACAGCAGGTAGCCTGCAATTTCAACCGGTGAGCCATTGGCGAGCTGCTGGCGCATGCTTTCCATGACGCCCTTGGCCTGGCCGCCCAGCAGGTCGCCCGCCACTTTGAGGCGCAAGAACTGTTGCAGCAGCGGCTTGCCGGCGGCGGGCGGTTGCCAAAAGAGAAAGTTGCAGGGCGCGCCAAGCCGCCTGGCCGCCTCCACCGCCAGCAGGCAGCCAGCGCGCAGGCCCCACAGCCACAGCGGCAGTTGGCCCGAATCCGCGCCAGGTGTGTTGCTTTGCTTGCGCAGCCAATGGCAGCCTTGCACCACGTCGCTCACCCAGCTTTGCCAGGTGGCGTCGCCAAAATCGCCCGAACTGTCGCCACAACCGAGCAGGTCCATCTGCAGCACCGCGTAACCCGCCCGGGCCAGCGCACGCGCCTGCAAGGCCGCCATGTGGCGGGCCTTGTTCATTTCTTCGGCAAAGGGGTGGATGTACAGCACCAGGCCGCGGGCTGCACCGCCACTCGTGTCACATTCAGCCGGGTAAAACAGGCAAAAACGCTGGTCGCTTTGGCTGGTCTGCGCCGCCAAGGCCGGCAGAAAAAAAGCTTCCGGCTGCACAGAAGGGGCGCTTCAAGTCGCCAGTTTGCTGCTGACAAAGTCAGTCAGCGAGCCCACCGTGGCAAAGGTCGATCCATCGATGTCGTCGTCGTCAACCACCAGGCCAAACTGTTCTTCAAGGGTGGTGATGAGCGTCACAACCGCCATGGAATCCAGCTCGGGGATGGCGCCCAGCAACGGTGTGTCGCGCGTGAAGGTGGCGGTGCGACCATTCAGACTTAGAACTTCGTCAACAACACGAAGTACTTCTTGTGATATGTTCAATTAAATCTCCCTGGGAAGCGATTTCGCCGATCAGGATTATTCTAGGGTTCAAAAGCGCGTGCGGGTTGTGTGATGTCTTGTGCCCGCATGGTTTTTCTCAATTGGCATGATTTTTTCTCTAATTTCTATGACCGAATCCACACTCCTACCCGAACTGATCACCCTGGCGGCCCAGCGCACGCCGCAGGCGATTGCACTGACCAGTGGCACCTCACAGTTGAGCTACGCAGAGCTCAGCACCAGCGTCGGCCAGTTTGCCGCCGGCTTGTTGGGCCTGGGTCTGGCTCGTGGTGAGCGGGTCGCCATTTATCTTGAAAAACGTTTCGAAACCGTCATCGCCAGTTTTGGCGCACCGGCGGCCGGGGCGGTGTTTGTGCCGGTCAACCCGCTGCTGAAACCGGAGCAGGTGGCCTTTATTTTGCGCGACTGCAATGTGCGCGTGCTGGTGACGTCGCCGGAGCGTCTGGCCTTGATGAAAGAGGTGCTGGCTGAGTGTCATGACCTGCGCCATGTGGTGGTGACCGATGCCGTGGCCCCTTCAACCTCAGCCGACTTCACCCTGCCAGGCCCATTGGCCTTGGTCTCCTGGCGTGACCTGCTCAGCAGCCCGGCCCGGCCCGGGCACCGTGTGATTGACGTCGACATGGTGGCCATTCTTTACACCTCGGGCAGTACCGGCAGGCCTAAAGGCGTGGTGCTGTCGCACCGCAACATGGTGGCGGGTGCCAAGAGCGTGGCCTCTTACCTGGAGAACAAGCCCGAAGACGTGCTGCTGGCGGCGCTGCCTTTGTCGTTTGATGCGGGCTTCAGCCAGCTCACCACGGCGTTTCACGCCGGTGCGCGCGTGGTGTTGCTCAATTACCTGATGCCGCGCGATGTGCTCAAGGCGATGGAGCGGGAAAAAGTGATCGGGCTGACTGCCGTGCCGCCGCTGTACATCCAGCTGGCGCAACTGGATTGGCCTGCGGCCATCAATGAGAATTTGCGCTATTTCGCCAACACCGGCGGACGCATGCCGCGCGAGACACTGAATCTGCTGCGCCAGCGCGTGCCCCAGGCCAAACCGTTCCTGATGTATGGCCTGACCGAAGCATTCCGCTCCACCTACCTGCCGCCGGATGAGGTAGACCGCCGCCCGGATTCGATTGGCAAGGCCATCCCGAATGCTGAAATTCTGGTGCTGCGTGAAGACGGGTCTGCCTGCAGCCCGGAGGAGCCTGGCGAGCTGGTGCACCGAGGCGCGCTGGTGGGCATGGGTTACTGGAATGACACTGAGAAGACGGCGGAGCGCTACAAGTTGCTGGCCTCTGACGCACCCGGACGTGAGGCTGGCCTGCAGTTGCCTGAATATGCGGTTTTTTCGGGTGACACGGTGCGCAAAGACGCCGAGGGGTTTTTGTATTTCATTGGCCGACGCGATGAGATGATGAAGACATCGGGCTACCGGGTGAGCCCCACCGAGGTGGAAGAGATTTTGTACGCCACCCAAATGGTGGGCGAGTGTGTGGCCTTCGGCGTGGATCACCCTAGCTTGGGCCATGCTATACAAGTGATAGCTACTAACGCAATAGGTACGGGGGCTAGAGGCCTAAATGACCTGATGAGTGAATGCCGTGCCCGCATGCCCGCCTACATGGTGCCGGCAGGCATCGAGATCGTCGCCGGCCCGCTGCCGCGCAATCCCAATGGCAAGATCGACCGCAAATTACTGGCAACCGAGTGGCTTGAGCAGCATGCCGCTTGAGCGCAGCGCTCCGACCTGAAATTGAAAGCTGAACCCAATTTATGACTCTGCCTGAACGCCAACTGCCCGTGCATGCCCTCATGAATCAGTTCTCCGTGCGCGAGGGCGAATTGACAGTGGGTGGCGAGCGCTTGTCATTGCTTGCCGCGCGGGTGGGGCAAACGCCTTTTTATGCCTATGACCGTTCGTTGTTGCGCGCCCGGGTGGCAGCGCTGCGCGGCGTGTTGCCCAAGACGGTCAAGCTGCACTACGCGATGAAGGCCAACCCCATGCCTGCGGTGGTGGGTTTGATGGCCGGTTTGGTGGATGGTATTGACGTGGCTTCTGCGGGCGAGCTGAAGGTGGCATTGGATGCCGGCGCCAACCCGCTGGAAATCAGCTTTGCCGGACCGGGCAAGCGCGACGCCGAGTTGCGCCAGGCGGTGGCGTCGCGCGTGCTGATCAATCTTGAATCGTTTCGCGAAGTGGCGGCGCTGGAGGCCATTTGCGGCGAATTGGGCTTGAGCGCGCGCGTGGCGGTGCGGGTCAACCCCGACTTTGAACTCAAGGGCTCGGGCATGAAAATGGGCGGTGGCCCCAAGCAGTTTGGTGTGGATGTGGAGCAGATTCCAGAGCTGTTGGGCCGCATCGGCCGTGCCGGTCTGGCCTTTGAAGGCTTTCATTTGTTTGCCGGTTCGCAGAATTTGCGTTCGGAATCGATTTGCGAAGCGCAGCAAAAGTCTTACGAACTGGCACTGCGGCTGGCACAGCATGCGCCGGCGCCGGTGCGCTTTCTGAATCTGGGTGGCGGCTTTGGCATTCCCTACTTTCCGGGTGAACAACGGCTTGATCTGGCCCCTATTGGCGACAACCTGGCCCAACTGGTCCAGCGCGCGCAGACCGAATTGCCCGACGCCGCCCTGGTGATTGAACTGGGTCGCTACCTAGTGGGCGAAGCCGGGGTTTACGTGGCCCGCATTGTGGATCGCAAGGTGTCGCGCGGACAGGTGTATCTGGTGGCGGACGGCGGGCTGCATCACCATTTGTCCGCGTCCGGCAACTTTGGCCAGGTGATACGCAAGAACTACCCGGTGACGATTGGCAACAAGGCCGACTCGCTGGAGACAGAAACAGTGTCGGTGGTCGGGCCTTTGTGTACGCCGCTGGATCTGCTGGCCGACCGCATGGCTTTGCCGGTGGCACAGGTCGACGATCTGGTGGTGGTATTCCAGTCGGGCGCTTATGGCGCCAGCGCCAGCCCGCAAGGCTTTTTGGGGCATCCCGCTTGTCTTGAAGTTCTTGTTTAGGGGCAGCCCCCTGAAGCATCCCCTCTGGTCGCTCGTCGCTTTGGGCAGCTTGTGTGCCGGGGCGGCGCTGGCCTGGCACCACCCTTTGTGGCCGATGGCGGTGTTGGCCGTCTTTTCGATCTGGTGCTTGATCGCGGCGTGGCGGCCGGGCCTGTGGCTTTTTGTCGTGCCCGCCTTGCTGCCGCTGCTGAATTTTTCAAGCTGGACCGGCTGGCTTGTTTTTGAGGAATTCGACATCCTGCTGCTGGGCGCCCTGGTGGGCGCTTGTGGGCGTCTAGCCTGGTCGCTGCCGCAGGGCCGCGAGACAAAAAATCCTTTTTCGTCGTGGCGGTCGACGGCCCTGCTGGGTCTGTTCGGTCTCGCCGGTCTGCTGGCCTTGCTGCGCGGCTTCGCCGACGCCGGTGGTTTTGCCTTTGACTGGTTCGCCGGGTACACCGATGCGCTGAACAGCTTGCGCGTGTTCAAGAGTCTGGGCTTTGCGTTGCTTTTTGTTCCCCTGTTGCAGCGTGAACTCAAGCAGTCAGGACAGCTGGCCCGTCAGCGGTTCGCGGGCGGCATGGTGGCGGGGTTGACGGTGGTCACACTGGCCGTACTGTGGGAGCGTGCTGCGTTTCCCGGCTGGCTGGATTTTTCAATGCCCTATCGCACCGTTGCCCTGTTTTGGGAAATGCATGTAGGCGGCGCTGCGATAGACGGTTACCTGGCGTTGGCGACACCGTTTCTTGTGTGGGCCTTGCTCGCTGCCAGGCGTCCCCTGTTTTGGGTCGCGGCTGCCGTGCTCACCTTGCTGACGGCCTATGCTGGCCTGACCACATTTTCCCGCGGCGTCTACCTGGCTGTTGCGGGCCCATTGCTGTTGCTGGGCTTGTTGCTGCGGGCGCAGAAGAGCAACTTCAATGCGCGGGACTTTTTTGGCCCCGTGTGGCGACGCTACCGGCCCGAGGGCTGGCGGGCCAGGGCCAGTCTGGCGCTGATGTTGGCTTTGGCTGCAGAGGTGGCGGCGGTACTGGGGGCAGGTTCATTCATGATGGACCGCCTAGCCAGCGCGGATCGGGACTTCGGTAGCCGTGTTGAACATTGGCGCCGTGGCCTTGATTTGCTGGATGGCCCCACCGACTGGTTGCTGGGCAAGGGGCTTGGGCGTTTGCCAGCAAACTATGCGGCGCAGGTTCCTCAAGGCGAGTTCTCGGGCGAGGTGAAGTGGCGAGAGGAGCAAAAGCCGGGCCAGACCGCCAACGCTTTTGTGACGATGCGCGGTCCCCCTACCTTGAAAAGATTGGGCGGCCAATATGCTTTGACGCAGCGTGTGGTCAACGTCTCCAAGGCAGACCATCGCGTCAGTCTGGATGTTCGGGTTCAGCACACAGCCGACGTCTACCTGGAGTTGTGTGAACGGCATTTGCTCTATGACGGACGTTGCCAACTGGCATTGATTCGGGTCTTGCCAGGCAAGAATGACTGGCAAAACATGGTGCTGCCACTCAAAGGGCCGACCTTGGCGGGCGGGCCCTGGTATGCGCCCCGTTTGTCCATGTTGTCCTTGTCGGTTGTGAATGCGGGTGGGGCTGCCGATTTTGACAATGTGAGCCTGATCGGGGCGTATCCGGCGCAGCCACTTGAAAATGGTGACTTCTCAGGCGGCATGGCGCACTGGTTCCCGGCAGCACAGTCCTACTTTGTGCCCTGGCACATCGACAACCTGTTTCTGGAATTGCTGATCGAGCGCGGGCTTGTGGGTTTGCTGCTTTTTGCCGCGTTGACGGCGTATGCCCTTTGGCATCTGGTCTTCGGGCGTGCCCGGGCCAGCGCGTTGGCCCCCTATCTGGCGGCGTCATTGTGTGGGGCACTGCTGGTGGGCCTGGTCAGCAGCCTGATGGACGTGCCCAGAGTGGCATTCCTGTTTTGCCTTCTTGCGCTTGCTTCAGCTCAAGTCGCCAGGGAAGTTGAATAGCGGCCAACCCCGACGGCTTCATTTCTCGGCTGAATCGCCGATGTCCATGGTATTCCCCGAGCTTGCAGGTGATGCAAAGTTGTAAAGACAAAAACTTGATCCAAGTCAGGACCATGTTTCTCTTGGTCGGTTGCGAAAAATCAAACGCTTCTGGGCTTTGCAGGGCAGACTCGATTCAGAGCAAGGGACTGTGGAGCTTGAACATGATAAAAATATTCGATCACTATTTTCACAGACGTACATTTCTACAAATGTGCTTTGATTTGGGACTGCTGGTGGTGACCGTGGCGGTGGCGGTTCTGTGGCGGGCGGAGAATCCAGCGTCAGTTTCCTCGGTGGTGCTGGCGGTGACTGTCTTGTCGGCCATCGGCATTTTGGTGATCAATATGGGTCTGGGCTTCTATCAGCGGGTGCACAACCGCACTTTGGGGCAGACGCGGGCCCGCGCCGTCTTGTCTTTGTGTCTTTCGTTGTCGTTGGCCTACATCATTTTCCGTCTGTCACCGCTCACACCACAAGATGAGAAAACATTCTTGTTGGCGCTGATCGCTGCTGTGGCCCTGTTGCTGATACACCGTATCTACATGGCGCACGCCACGCCCCGCGCCATGATGCGTCAGCGTGTGTTGGTCTTTGGCTCGGGGGAAAGAGCCAGGCTGGTGGGCCGCACCCTGAAGAATTCGGATCCCAGTGTGGATCTGGTCGGCTATTACGCCAGCCCCAATGAAGCGGTGGCTGAGATCTCCGGCTGGGCGCTGCTGTCGCCTCAAAAATCACTCACAGACATTGTGATCGACGAGCGGGTCGATGAGATTGTGGTGGCTTTGAGCGAGCGCCGTGGTGGCAGCATGCCCTTGCGCGAGTTGCTGGACTGCAAGTTGCACGGTGTGCGAGTGGTTGACATTGCCACCCACTTTGAAAAGACTTTTGGCCAGATTCGTCGTGATTCAGTGTCCGCGGGGTGGCTCATTTTTGGTGACGGATTCAGACAAGGCGTGGTGCGCACTGTGGTCAAGCGAATTTTTGATCTGCTGTGTGCGACGCTTTTGATCGTGCTGGCCTCGCCTGTGATGTTGCTGACAGGCATCTTTATTTTGCTGGAGAGTGGCGGGCCCATTTTGTATCGGCAGGAACGCGTCGGCTTGAACGGGCGGCTCTTCAATGTGATCAAGTTTCGCAGCATGCGCCTGGATGCCGAGCCGGACGGCAAGCCGCGCTGGGCACAGGCGGCCGACGACCGGGTGACGCGGGTCGGTCGTTTTATCCGCAAGCTGCGCATCGATGAACTGCCGCAATTGTTCAGCGTCCTCAGTGGGGACATGAGTCTGGTGGGGCCGCGCCCGGAGCGGCCTTATTTTGTGGACAAGCTGACACAGGAACTGCCGTACTACGCGGTGCGCCAAAGTGTGAAACCGGGGGTCACCGGATGGGCGCAGGTGCGCTACCACTATGGGGCTTCGGTCGAAGACGCGGCGGAGAAATTGCAGTACGACCTTTACTACGTCAAAAATCATTCCTTGTTTCTCGATCTGGTCGTGCTGTTTGAGACGGTGGGCGTCGTCCTGATGGGCAAGGGTGCGCGGTAACATGCTTCTTGCTTGTGCGACGGGGCCGCTGTCATGCGGCAGGGGTTGAGCCATGGATAGAGCCAATCTTGTACTGACGACGTGGAGCTATGGCGCGGTGGGTTTTGCCTATTCGGCTTTTGCCCTTCGGCTGCTTCAGCTCGGCTACGGGCACTCCAGGCGTGAGCGGTCCGAAGTGGCGGTGCTGGCGGCCGTTTCTTGGAGCGCTTTGTGGGGTTGGTTTGGGTTGGCGCTGCTATTGACCGGCTCGCCCTTGTTTCTGTTGTTGAGCTCCTTGGCTGACCTGCTGCGCTATGCCTGTTGGTACGCTTTTCTTCTGATTTTGCTGCAACCCAGTCGAGCATCCGGCGCCGCGATTGGCACGGCCTGGATGGTCCCGCTGGCGGCAGCGGTGGTGGGCTTTGGCGTGCTGGCACTCGCCTTTGCCGCCATGCGTATCAACGCGCTGGGCGACGCTTCAAAACTGATTTTGTTGAGCTCCATGGTGTCGTCAGTATTGGCGATGATTTTGTTGGAGCAGATATTTAGAAACGTGGTGGAAGAGGCGCGCTGGAACATCAAGCCCTTGTGCCTGGGTTTGGCGGGTGCATTTTTATTCGACTTGTATTTATTTTCAGAGGCCACTTTGTTCAACCGTCTCGACGCCGATGCGCTCAGCATCCGTGGCGCCGTGCACACGCTGGTGGTGCCGCTGCTGTTGCTGTCCACCACGCGGCGAAGCGATTGGATCGCAAGCATCCGCCTGTCACCCAGGGCCGCTTTCCATTCGGCAACCTTGCTGATGGCCGGTATCTATTTGCTGTTTATTTCCAGTGTCGGCTACTACGTGCGCTACTTTGGTGGCGAGTGGGGGCGGGCGCTCCAGTTGGCATTGATATTTACGGCCCTGGTGCTTCTTCTTGTGCTGGTGCTGTCGGGCTCGGTGCGTGCCCGGCTTCGGGTATTTCTGGGCAAACATTTTTTTCGTTACCGTTTTGACTACCGCGAGGAATGGCTCAAATTTACCCGTACCCTGGCGGCCAAAGACTCGCCGCAGGAGATGGGGCAGCAGGTGATCCGGGGTTTGGCAGACATGCTGGAGAGTCCAGCCGGCGGTTTATGGATGAGGGTCAAGGGCGAAGCTGCTTTCAGCCAGACGGCGCGCTGGAATCTGGCGCAGACGCTGGAGAAAGAAGACATTAACTCGCCCCTTTGTCAGTTTTTGACCAGCAGTGGCTGGGTGGTGAATCTGGAGGAATACCGTTCCTACTCCCGGCGCTACGGCGCACTGAAATTGCCGCGCTGGCTGCAGGACTTGGCGCAGGCCTGGCTGGTGGTGCCGCTGATGGTCGGACCGGAGTTGATCGGTTTTGTCGTGCTGGCCAGCGCGCGCACGCGGGTCGATGTGAACTGGGAGGTGATTGATCTGCTGAAAACAGCGGGCCAGCAGGCGGCCAGCTTTCTGGCCCAGATGCAAGCGACGGAAGCCCTGCTGGAAGTGCGCAAGTTTGATGCGTTTAATCGCATGTCGGCCTTCGTGGTGCATGATTTGAAAAACATTGTCACGCAGCTTTCCCTGATGCTCAAAAACGCCAAGCGCCTGGGTGATAACCCGGAATTTCAGCAAGATATGCTGCTAACCGTTGAAAACTCACTGGACCGCATGCGCCAGTTGATGCTGCAGTTGCGTGAAGGCGCGACGCCGCCAGGGACGGCATTCGGGGTCAACCTGGGTGGCATCATTCAGCGCATTGAGGCGCAGGCGGCCGGGCAGGGTAGAACGCTGGAGGTCAATCTGTCAGAGCCCGTCGTGACACGCGGTCATGAGGAGCGCCTGGAGCGGATCATCGGCCATGTGGTGCAGAACGCATTTGATGCCACCGACCCGTCCGGGCGGGTCTGGGTCAATCTGGATCGCGCGCGCGGCCAAGCCAGAATTGTGGTGGGTGACACCGGGCAGGGCATGTCGCAGGACTTCATCCGGGAGCGACTGTTCAAGCCGTTTCAGAGTACCAAGGCCTCCGGCATGGGCATTGGCGCCTATGAAAGTTTTCAGTATGTCAAAGAGCTGGGCGGCCAGATCGAGGTCGACAGCTCGCCCAATCAAGGAACGACGGTCAAGATGCTCTTACCCCTGTTTGAGGCGCAAATGACCTCCGACTTGCACGCGCTGGAGGCTGCATGACGCCGGAGACCGTACGCTCGTTGTTGATCGTCGAGGACGATCTGGCACTGCAAAAACAAATCAAGTGGTCGCTCGACCGCTTTGAATCAGTGACTGCCCATGATCGCAGCAGCGCCTTGCTGCAATTGCGCAAATGCTTGCCGGCGGTGGTCACGATGGACCTGGGGCTGCCGCCCGATGCCGACTCGGTGTCCGAAGGGCTCAAGTTGCTGGAGCAGGTGATGGCGTTTGATCCCGATATCAAGGTGATTGTCCTGACCGGACAGAACGATCAGGCCAATGCCCTGCGTGCGGTGGCCATGGGCGCCTATGATTTTTTCGCCAAACCGTTCGAGCCCGAGCTGCTTAACTTGACGGTGGAGCGCGCCTTCAGGATGTTTGAGCTGCAAAGGGAAAACCGGCGGCTGCAGGCGCTGCAGCAACCCGATGCCATGGCAGGCCTGATCACGCGTGACCCCGAAATGCTGCGCATCTGCCGCACGATTGAGAAAGTGGCAAGCAGCAATGCCACTGTCATGTTGCTGGGTGAAAGTGGCACAGGCAAAGAGGTGTTGGCGCGCGGCTTGCACCAGGCGTCACCCCGGCGGGCGGAGAAATTTGTGGCCATCAACTGTGCCGCCATTCCCGAGAACCTGCTGGAAAGCGAATTGTTTGGCTATGAAAAAGGTGCGTTCACGGGTGCCGCCAAGATGACGTTGGGCAAGATCGAAATGGCCCACGGCGGCACCTTGATGCTCGATGAGATAGGCGATTTGCCGCTGTCATTACAGGCCAAGCTGCTGCGATTTTTGCAGGAAAGAGTGATCGAACGCGTCGGCGGTCGGCAAGAAATTGCGGTTGATGTACGCATTGTTTGTGCGACCCATCAGGACCTGGCTGCCTTGAGCAAGGAAGGACGGTTTCGCGAAGACTTGTATTACCGTCTGGCTGAGATTGTGGTCAACATTCCGCCCCTGCGCGAGCGTGTGGGCGACGCCGCCTTGCTGGCACACGCTTTTGTGCGACGCTTTGCCCAGGAGCAGAACCGCTCTGCCATGACGCTGACCGAAGACGCGGTGCAGGCAGTCGAAAACCATCCTTGGCCGGGCAACATTCGCGAGCTTGAGAATTGCATCAGACGCGCCACCATCATGGCCGATGGCAGTCAAATCGGCTGCGGCGACCTGGGTCTGAAAAGTGTCCAGAGCGATGAAACCGACACCTCCCTGGATTTGCGTGTGATCCGTGATGACGCCGAGAAACGGGCGATTGTGGCGGCGCTGGGTCGCGTCAACGGCAATATGGTCAGGGCCGCCGATTTGCTTGGGGTGAGTCGTCCCACGTTGTATGACTTGATGCACCGACTTGCGTTGAAATGATTTTTTTCTTCTTCCACCGTCTTATCAGGGTGACAAAATGAACGTCAAGAAAATACAGCCTCGAATCGCGTTGTCGGCGCTGCTGGTGTCGATGTTGCTGGCAGCTTGCAACGACAAGCCGGAGGTCATGCTCAGCTCGGCCAAAGACTACATGGCCAAGAACGACAACAAGGCGGCGGTCATTCAGATCAAGAATGCGCTGCAGAGCAACCCCGACTTGCCTGAGGCGCGCTACTTGTTGGGTACCGCACTGCTCAACACGGGAGACCCGGTTGGCGCCGAACTGGAACTGCGCAAAGCGCTGGACATGAAGCATTCGCAAGATGCGGTGGTGCCGCAACTGGCCAAGGCGCTGCTGGCGCAAGGCAAGGCTCGCAAAGTGACCGAGGAGTTCGCCAAGACCGAGCTCGGCGCAGCGTCGGCCAAGGCCAGTCTTCAGGTTTCGCTCACGTCGGCCTATGCGATGCAGGGCGAGCGCGAGCAGGCACAGGCGAGCCTGCAGGCCGCCTTGCTGGCGGACCCCGGTTTTGCGCCGGCTTTGCTGGTGCAAGCCCGGCAGAAGGCGGGGCAGCGCGAGTTTGACCAGGCGCTTGCCTTGACCGAGGAGGTGCTTGCCAAGTCGCCTCGCAGCACGGAGGCCTGGGTATTCAAGGGCGACTTGTTGCTGCATGTCAAAAATCAGCCTGACGAGGCCTTGGCCGCTTACCGCAAAGCGCTTGAGATCAAGCCCGATTTCATGCCCGCTCAGGTGTCTGTGATCACGCTGTTGCTGCAGCAAGGCAAGCTGGTCGAGGCCCAGCAACAAATTGAACACTTGAAAAAAACAGCGGCCCGGCATCCGCAGACCCAATTTCTGGAAGCGCAGTGGGCCTATCAAACGAAAGATTTCAAATTGGCCCGGCAACTCCTGCAGCAGGTTTTACAGCTGGTTCCCAAGAGTGCTCAGAGCTTGCAGCTGGCGGGCCTGGTTGAGCTGCAACTCAATGCCTTGCCGGCGGCGCAGGACTATTTGAGTCGGGCGGTGCAGGCAGCCCCAGAGTCGTGGCTGGCGCGCCGGGCGCTGGTCGTCAGCCATATGCGCGCCGGGCAAGCGGCCCAGGCCCTGAACGCCTTGTTGCCAGGTTTGAGCCGGGAACACGTTGATCCCAATTTGCTTTCCGTGGCGGGCGAGGTCTATCTGCTCAATGGGGACCTGAAAAAGGCGGAAGACTATTTTGCCAAGGCGGCCCAGCAGTCGCCCCAGGACGGCAGAAAACGGACGTCGCTGGCGCTCACCCGTTTGGTGAGTGGCGCGACAGACGGTGCTTTTGATGAGTTGCAGACCATCGCCGCGTCAGACGCCGGCACCAGCGCCGACCTGGCCCTGATCAGCGTGCACTTGAAACGACAGGAATTTGACAAGGCCTTGAAAGCGATCGACGGGCTGGAGAAAAAGCAGCCGGACAAGCCGTTTGCGGCGCAGCTGCGGGCCAGAACACTGCTGGCCAAAAATGATGTGAGCGGTGCCAGAAAGAGCTTTGAGCGCGCTTTGGTGATTGACCCCCGCTATTTCCCGGCCGTGGCCAGTCTGGCCGCGATCGATTTGGCCGACAAGAAGCCTGAGGCGGCAAAAAAGCGCTTTGAGGCGGTGCTGGAGAAGGATCCCAAAAACGGCCAGGCCTGGTTGGCGCTGGCTGAGCTCGCGTCCCGGGCGGGGGCTGCCAAAGATGAAGTCGCCAAGCTGATTGGCGGTGCGGTGGCCGCCAACCCCACGGACGTGAAGTCACGTTTGTTGCTGATCGATTTTGATTTGCGCCAGCGAGATTTCAAGGCGGCTGTCTCGGCGGCCCAGGACGGCGTGGCCGCCTTGCCAGACAGCCCTGAACTGCTCGATGCACTGGGTCGCACGCAACAGGCCGCAGGCGAGCCCAACCAGGCCGTTGCCAGCTACACCAAGCTCGCTGCCATGCAGCCCCTGTCGGTGCTGCCTCATATGCGCATGGCGGAGGTGCATTTGTCGGGTAAAAACACAGAGGCGGCGCTTGCCAGCCTGCGCCGGGCGCTTGAGATCAAGCCCGACCTGCTGGAGGCGCAGCGGGCCTTGATTGTGCTGGCGCTGGACAGCAAGAAGCCTGAGGACGCACTGACCATGGCGCGCTCGGTGCAGCAGCAACGCCCCGAAGAGGCGGCGGGCTACGCCCTGGAGGGTGACATCCATGCCTCGCAGAAGAGTTGGGACCGCGCCATCACGGTCTATCGTGGCGGGCTCAAACACGTCAAGGCGCCGGAGCTGGCGATCAAGCTGCACGCGGCCCTGGTGGCGGCGGGTCAAGGCGCGGAGGCTGACAAGTTTTCCAGCAGTTGGCAGAAAGAGCAGCCGAAAGATGGCGCCTTTTTGCTTCACCTGGGTGATGCGGCGCTGGCACGCAAGGACTACGCAAGCGCCGAAAAGAATTATGCGGCAGTGGTCAAGCTGCAGCCCAATAGCGCACTGGCCTACAACAACCTGGCCTGGGTGAGCGGAAAACTCAACAAGGAGGGCGCCGTGGGCTTGGCCGAGAAGGCCAATGCCCTGGCACCCAACCAGCCCGCTTTCATGGACACGCTGGCGGTCTTGCTGTCAGACAAAGGTGAGTACGCCAAAGCGGTAGCGCTTCAGAACAAGGCCCTGGCGCTGCAGCCGCAGAACGCCTTGTTCAAACTCAACCTGGCGAAAATTCACATCAAAGGCGGGAAAAAAGATCTGGCCAGAAAAGAACTCGACGGCTTGACTCAACTGGGCGACAAGTTCCCGGCGCAGGGTGAGGTTGCAACGCTCCTGACTGGTTTGTAAGGCTGTCGATTGTTTTTACACCTATGAATCCAATGGCGCGTTTTTAAAACTAAATATCGAATTAAATCAACGATCTAATTCGTACGGCATGAAATTTGCATTGTCCCTGGCGAGTGGAGGCTATTGGAGTTGAAACCGGCCGGTGAGGTATGTTACGAGTGAGGCTAGTTTATGAACCAAATCAACAAGCAGACAGAGGTGAGGGACGAAGTGGCCGCAGGCGCCGAAGAGGAGACGCGTCCGCTTGCATCTCCATCGCGGCGTCGGCTCATCAAACTGGGGGCTTCAGCCGTGCCGGTGCTGGCCACTTTAAGCAGCCAGTCAGCGCTTGCTGGGCAATGCATTTCAACGTCTGCGTGGGGCTCGGCACAAATCAGCAACAGTGCGAGCGAAGCGGCCAGGCACGCCAGCCACGCCGTTGAGGTGACAACGGGCTACACAATATCGGCCTGGAATTCGACTGACAGCACCAATGCGGCATGGACGGCGTTTACCGGCGTTTTTGGAAGCAGCCCGGCCGCGAATGCGCTCACCTTCTCAGATCTGTCTACCAAACTTGGCACCATCTATTCGCCTTATTTTTGGAACCCGTTATCTTTGGGGTTTGGCCCGTCTGACTTGGTCATGGGCCACCTGACGAACGATGACAAGAGCTACTTCCTGGTTGCCCAGCTGAACTACGCGGTGGGGTCCAAGCCGCCCACCGCCTGCGTGACCGATGCCAATTGGCAGGCGATCGTGGCTGGAACATATCCAGTGGGCAATCCGTGGACACTGTCTCAAATTCGAACGTACTTAGAGAACAACTACATTGTCCAGGGGTGACGGACTGGGCTGCGCCGTGGCCCATCCTTTCATTGAGCGCACCGTCTTGGCCTTGTGGTCGACCGTTTCACCCGCCAGGCTGAGCATCGCATCATGGGACGATGATGATTTGGCGGTGGTCTACGACAAGGTGACCGGCGACACGCATTTGATTGAGTCTTCGGCGATTGAAATTCTCCGCTTGATTGAAAAATCCCCCGCTTCTGCGGAGGCGATTGCGCACGAGCTGGCTGACCTCATCTCGGCAGACGATCAAGACAAATTGCCGCAGTTCATTTCAGCAACTTTGCTACAGTTGCGCGATCTTGGACTCGTTACCGACACCCCTGTTTGAAAATCTCTGAAGTTCCTTTGGCAGAGTTGGCTCGCCTGTTGCGTTGTGGCGACCTGTTGTTGCGCCTGACACCCTTTGTGGCGCGGGTGGCGAGCGATGTGCCTTCCCTGGCCCAGGACATCGCCCTCATGTATGCAGACTTTGATATCTGCCCGCCAAATGTGTTTGCTGATTTCCATGTTCAAGTCTGGCGCGACTCGGGTGTTCGACGCTGGATCAAGCCCCAGGCGCGGTTTTCGTTCGACGGCCAACCCTCTTTTACCGGCTTGCCGGTCGCCCAGGCGTTTGCCATGCTGGAGTGGGGGCTGAACTGGTGCGTCGCAGCGCACAGCCACCAGTATCTGGTCATCCATGCCGCGGTCATTGAGAAAAACGGCAAGGCGGTGGTGTTGCCGGCGCCACCGGGGTCGGGCAAAAGCACGCTGTGCGCTGGCTTGGTCATGAAGGGTTGGCGCCTGCTTTCAGATGAGCTGGCGCTGTATGAGCTGCAAAGTGGCTTGATTTACGGTATGGCGCGCCCCATCAGCCTGAAAAATCAATCGATCGACATCATCAAGCGTCTTGCCCCCGATGCCGTCATGACAGCGCCCGTTCCAGACACCACCAAAGGAACCATTGCCTTGCTGCGTCCGTCCGTGTCCAGCGTGATGCGGGTCAAAGAGCCGGTACAGGCCACATGGATTGTCTTGCCCAACTACGTGCATGGCTCGCCGCCTATCCTGGCCCCGCACAGCCGGGCCCGCACCTTCATGCTGCTTGCCGAGCAATCTTTTAACTATGACACCCAGGGGCAAAATGGTTTTGACGCGGTAACAGCCTTGGTCGACAGGACCCAGTGTTATCAATTCACCTACAGCAGCCTCGATGACGCCCAGCGTGTTTTTGACAATTTGCTGCAGGGGCAGGTTTGATGGCGCCGCCGCGTGATTTGATTGTGACCGCGCTGCTCACCCCAGCGGTGATTACCCGGTTCTCAGGTCAGCAATGGGATCTGCTCATTCGACAAGCGCGCCGCACGAAACTGCTGGCTCGTCTGGCGCATACGCTAGAGGGCGCTGGCTTGCTGAAAGCAGTGCCAATGGCACCGCGCCTGCATCTGACTTCGGCATTGAAATTGGCGAACCGGCAAGATAGATCCCTGCGTTGGGAAGTCGCCTGCATTTGCAAAGAGCTCGCGGATGCCGGCGTTCGGGTGACGCTGCTCAAAGGTGCGGCCTATGCCATGGCCAAGCTTGCGGCCGCGAACGGGCGAAGTTTCTCCGACATTGACATCCTTGTCCCGAAGGCGGCATTGCTTAACGTCGAGAGCGAGTTGATGCTGCATGGCTGGCAGGGCGGGCATCATGATGCGTATGACCAGCGCTATTACCGTCGGTGGATGCATGAAATTCCCCCGCTGCGCCACGTGCGCCGCGGGACCACCCTTGACGTGCATCACGCCATCCTGCCCGAGACCGCCCGAGTCAAGGTCAATACATCCGCGCTGCTGGCGGCCGTGGTGCCGCTGCAAGGGCACACAAACCTGTACGTCTTGCAGCCGGTGGATATGCTGCTTCATAGTGCAACTCACCTTTTCCATGAGGGGGACTTCGAGAAAGGACTGCGTGACCTGTTCGACCTGGACAGCCTGCTTCGACATTTGGGAGCCACACCTGGCTTTTGGGAGCAGCTTGTGCCGCGCGCAGTGACGCTGGGTTTGACACGACCTCTTTATTACGCGCTGAGGTACACCACGCTGATGCTGGACACGCCTGTGCCAGCGCATGTCCTCGAAGCGGCCCAAATTGGCAAGCCCCCAGCGTTGGTCGCATGGTTGATGGATGCCTGCTATGTGCGAGCGCTGCGACCCGTGCATGTCAGTACCAATTCACCCGCGACTTGGGTCGCACGGTTTGCACTGTATGTTCGATCACACTGGATCCGGATGCCCTTTTATCTGCTGGCATACCATCTGGGGCGCAAGGCGCTTATTCGCCCCAAATTGCACGACGACGAGAAACCGGTTGTCAAAGTTGATCTGAAAGCTTGATCGTTGGCCCCCTCCCTGGGTATAAATGGGGTGGGCAAATCGCGTCCCTTGAATTGAATTCATGGAGGGTGAAAGATGAGATACAGTCTATTTGTTGTCGTGCTTGCCGCCGTTTTTTTTGCCGGACCGGTCAAAGCCGACCTGCCCGGCGCGATCGCCAAAGTCAAGCCCTCGGTGCTCATTGTGGGCACCTACAAGAACACCGACAACCCGCGATTTTCCCTGCGTGGAACCGGTTTTGTCGTGGCCAATGGAAACCTGGGCAGCAGCAACCTGGCCATCACCAACGCCCATGTGCTGCAGCAACCGGGAAAAGAAGATGTGGAAGCGGCGCTGGTCGTCCATGTCAAGGTCGGTGAAAAAGACTGGCAGATGCGCCCGGCGGCCGTGCTTGAAGTGGACAAAACCCATGACCTGGCCTTGCTGCGGTTTGAGGGCCCGGCGGCACCGGCGCTGCGGGTGGGCGACTCGGGCGCGGTTCAGGAGGGGCAGACCATTGCCTTCACGGGCTTTCCGATTGGGGGGGCTCTGGGTTTCTCACCGGTCACGCACCGCGGCATGGTGTCGTCCATCGCCCTGGCTGCTTTGCCCACCGCTTCAGCGCGGCAACTGAATGAAAACGTGATACGCAGCTTGCGCGGTGGCCCCAGTTTCAATATTTTCCAGCTCGACGGCACGGCTTATCCCGGCAACAGCGGCGGGCCCGTGTTTGACCCGGACACCGGTGAGGTGCTGGGCGTGATCAACATGGTGTTCATCAAAGGCACGCGGGAATCGGCCTTGACCCATCCGTCGGGCATCAGCTACGCCATACCTTCGAGCCATATTCTGCAATTGCTGCAACGCAGGCAGAACAACTGAGTCCCCAGGTCATTCCTGAATGGGCTCTCAGCGTCCGTACACATCCTCAAAGCGCACGATATCGTCTTCACCCAGGTACGAGCCGGACTGCACCTCAATCATTTCCAGCGCCACCCGGCCGGGGTTCTCCAGCCGGTGCGTGGTCCCCAGCGGGATGAAGGTGGACTGGTTTTCAGACAACAAAAATGCCTTTTCGCCGCAGGTGACCCTGGCCGTGCCGCTGACCACAATCCAGTGTTCGGCGCGGTGGTGGTGCATCTGTAGTGACAGCGTGCCGCCCGGCTTGACCACAATGCGCTTGACCTGAAAGCGATCCCCCGCATCGACGCCGTCGTACCAACCCCAGGGTCGAAATACCTTGCGGTGGATGATGCCCTCGGAGCGGCCCTGCTGCTTGAGGCGATCGACGATTTTCTTCACGTCCTGCGTCTTGTCTTTGTGCGCGACCAGAATGGCATCGGCCGTTTCCACCACCACCAGATCGCTCACGCCCACGCAGGCGATCAGGCGGCCTTCAGACAGTGCCAGCGTGTTCTCGCAATCTTGCAGCAGCACGTCGCCCTGGCTGACGTTGCCCGATGCATCTTTGGGCAGCACTTGCCACAAGGCATCCCAGGCGCCGACGTCCGACCAGCCGGCGCTCAAGGGAAGCACAACCCCGATGGGCAACACGGGCGCATTAAGGTCAGACTTGGCCGAGCCGGCCGCAATCCGCTCCATCACCGCGTAATCGATCGAGTCGCTTGGGCACTGGGCAAAAGCCTCCTTGCCGACGCGCACAAATTCGCCATCGGTTGAGCCCTGCTGCCACGCGTTTTCGCAGGCCGCCAGAATGTCGGGGCGGCAGGCTTTCATGGCGGACAGCCAGACCGAGGCGCGCAGCATGAACAGGCCACTGTTCCACAGGTAAGAACCCGCTGCCAGGTAGCCTTGCGCGGTGGCCAGGTCGGGCTTCTCGACAAAGCGGGCCATCAGGCGGGCGTTGGCCTCTATCGTGCCTGATGTCCCGGCTTTCCCGGTATAAGCGGCGCCGGACTGGATGTAGCCGTAGCCGGTCTCCGGCGCATCGGGCGTGATGCCAAAGGTGACCACGGCGCCATCAGCCGCGAGCCGTGCGCCCTGGCTGACCACGCTTTGAAACGCGGCGATGTCGGTGATGACGTGGTCTGCCGGCATCACCAGCAAGACCGGGTCTGCATCGTTTTTAATAGCAGCTAACGCAGACAGCGTAAGGGCTGGAGCCGTATTTCGTCCACAAGGCTCCAACACGATGGTGCCTGGTTTGCCCAAGAGGCGCAGTTGCTCGGCGATGACAAAGCGGTATTCCTCGTTGCACACCACCATTGGCGGCGCCATATCAAAGCCGGCAATGCCTTCGACGCGGCGCACGGTGGCCTGCAAGAGCGAGTCAGTGCCCATCAGCGGCAGCAGTTGCTTGGGGTATTTCTCGCGCGACAGCGGCCACAGGCGCGTGCCCGAGCCACCGGAGAGAACAACGGGTTGGATCAATAGAGTAGGTGTCATGTCAAGGTCAAAAATGGGGTTGCAGGGCGGTGGCTATCAGGCGCGGGCATCGCCCCAGCGCAACTGTGAAGTGTCGTCGCCGCGGTACAAGGTCTCGCCGTGGCGATCAACGCAGTAGTCGGGCGAGACAATCATTTCGTTAAAGCGCATGTCGGCCGCGATGCGGGTGTACTCAAACAAGATGCTGCGCACCAACTTGGCGCCGGTGCGAATGTGGGAACCGTGCCCAATCCAGGCCGGCCCGGTGATGGTGACGCCGGGCTCGATGCGCACGCTGGCGCCGATATAGACCGGGCCTTCGATCGTGACCTCGTCCCAGGCAATATTGGTGTTGAGCCCGACCCAGATGCCGGGTTTGACTTCGCGCCCGGGCATTTTCATCTGCTCCACTTCACCGCGCAGCACGCGCTGCAACACCGACCAGTAGTCACTGACCCGGCCAATGTCGATCCAGTTGAAGGGCCGGTTCTGGACATAAAACGGCAGCTTCTGCTCCACCAGTTGCGGAAACAGCTGCGAGCCGATGTCATAAATCGTGTTGGGGGGCACCAGTTTGAGCACCTCGGGCTCAAAAATATAGATGCCGGTGCTGGCCAGCGTGGATTTGGCCTCGGCGGGTGCGGGCTTTTCCTGAAAGGCTTCAATGCGCCCGTCCGGTCCTGCCACCACAATGCCGTAGGACTGCACCTCGGCCAGCGGCACATCGAGTGCGACGACGCTGGCGATGGCGCCTTTGGCCTTGTGTTCAGCAATGGCCGCCGTGATGTCGAGGTCAATCAAGGCATCGGCGCACAGCACCAGCGTGGTCTGGTCAAAAAAGCCGCCGAAGTCCTGGATACGCCGCATACCGCCGGCCGAGCCCATGGGACGGGGCAGGATGTCGCCGTGGTCACGCACGCCCTCGTAGGCATAGCCAATCTCCACGCCCCAACGACTGCCATCACCAAAATACTCTTCAATTTTCTGGTGGTTCCAGGCGACGTTGACCATGATCTCGGTGATGCCGTGGCGGGCCAGATGCTCAATCAGGTACTCCATCACCGGCTTGCCCAGAATCGGCACCATGGGCTTGGGCAGGTCCAGGGTCAGAGGGCGCACGCGGGTGCCTTGGCCGGCGGCCAGAATCATGCCTTTGGTCATATTTTTCCTGTTCTTTCTCGGTTTCATATCTTTTTCCCTTGGTGGTTGCAATTCAGGCCTGCGCATAGCCATTGGGGTTGCTGCTTTGCCAGCGCCAGGTGTCTGTACACATGGCATCGAGCCCGCGCTGCGCACGCCAGCCCAGCAGCGACAGAGCCAGCCCCGGATCAGCGTAACAAGCCGCAATATCACCGGCGCGGCGCGGCGCAATTTTGTAGGGTACGGGCTTGCCGCTGGCCAACTCAAACGCGCGCACCATGTCCAGTACGCTGAAGCCAACACCGGTGCCGAGATTGATGGCCCGGCACTCGCTGTGCTGTTGCAGCCGCTCCAGCGCCTTGAGGTGGCCCAGCGCCAGATCGACCACATGGATGTAATCGCGCACGCCGGTGCCGTCCGCCGTAGCGTAGTCGTCGCCCCACACATTCAGAAACTCGCGTCGCCCGACAGCGACCTGGGCCACAAACGGCAGCAGGTTGTTGGGCATGCCCTGCGGGTCTTCACCGATCAGGCCGCTGGTATGCGCACCGACCGGGTTGAAGTAGCGCAGCAGGCTCACGCGCCAGCTTGGATCGCTGTGGTACAGGTCGCGCAGCATGTTTTCGATCACCAGCTTGGTCTGGCCATACGGGTTGGTGCATGAGAGCGGATGGTCTTCAGTCAAAGGCAGGCGCTGCGGGTCGCCATAGACCGTGGCCGACGAGCTGAACACCAGCGTCTTGACGCCGCACTCAAGCATCGCTTCCAGCAGCCGCACGGTCCCGACCACGTTGTTGTCGTAATAGGCCAGCGGCTGTTGCACCGACTCGCCAACGGCCTTGAGACCGGCGAAATGGATCACGGCGCTCGCGCCGCTCTGCGCCAGGGCCGCGACCAGCGCGGCGCGGTCACGAATGTCGCCCTGCACCAGCTTGGGTTGGCGGCCGGTAATGCGCTGCACCCGCGCCAGCGCCTCGGGCTGGCTGTTGCAGAAGTTGTCAAACACGGTGACGTCATGGCCCGCATGGAGCAATTCGACGCAGGTGTGGGAACCGATATAACCGGCACCGCCGGTGACAAAAATCATGGACATAGGGTGGGCTGCCGGCGTGAGGGCATCGCGGCGCTGGTTGAGGTCAGGGTTTCGGCCAGCATGCGCGTCACGCCTTGCTGCCAGGGGGGCAGGACCAGGCCGAAAGCGGCCTGCAGTTTGAGCGTGTCCAGGCGCGAATTCAGCGGTCGGCGCGCCGGGGTCGGGTAGCTGGCAGTCGCCGTGGGCAACACTTGATCCGGCCCGGCCTTGAGTTGGCAGCCCAGCGCTTGCGCCTGCCCCAGCACGTAGCGGGCGTAGCCGTACCAACTGGTCTCGCCGCCGGCCACGCAGTGGTACAGGCCGGCCAGCTCGGGCTTGCGCATGGCCTTGACCAGTGCATGCGCCGTCACGTCGGCCAGCAGTTCGGCCGAGGTCGGCGCGCCGATCTGGTCGTCAATCACGGTCAAGGACTCGCGCTCGCCGGCCAGGCGCAGCATGGTCTTGGCAAAGTTACCGCCCCGGGCGGCGTAGACCCAACTGGTGCGGAAAATCAGATGTTTGGCGCAAGCGGCCACCGCCTGTTCGCCTTCGAGCTTGGTCTGGCCATAAACACTCAAGGGGCCGGTGGCGTCGCCCTCGCGCCAGGCTTGCTGGCCGCTGCCGTCAAACACATAGTCGGTCGAATAATGCAGCAGCCAGGCGCCCAGTTTTTGCGCCTCGGTGGCCAGCACACCCGGGGCCAGTGCGTTCAGGGTGCGGGCCAGCTCGGGCTCGGCCTCGGCTTTGTCCACGGCGGTGTGCGCGGCGGCGTTCACGATCACGTCGGGTTGGACACGGCGGACCGTCTCGGCCAGCCCGGGCAGATCTCGGAGGTCGCCGCACAAGCCGTCCGGGTTGTGGGATGCGTCAGAGCCCAGCGCCACCAGTTCGCCCAGCACCGACAGACTGCGCTGCAGCTCCCAGCCGACCTGGCCGCCACGGCCAAAAAGGAGAATTTTCATGACGTGAAACTTTGCATTGAAATCCTGATTTGCTATAAATTTAGTAGCAATATAACTAGGTAGGACGGGGGCTGGATGCCTAAAATGTATAAATCAATTGGCCATCAATGGCCATACTGTTTGGCCACCCAATCGCGGTAGCCGCCGCTTTGCACATTGGCGACCCAATCGGGGTGGTCCAGGTACCACTGCACGGTTTTGCGGATGCCGCTCTCGAAGGTCTCGGCCGGTTTCCAGCCCAGTTCCTGTTCGATCTTGCGTGCGTCGATGGCGTAGCGCCGGTCGTGACCGGGGCGGTCGGTGACATAGGTAATTTGGTCTTTGTAAGGCTTGCCGTCGGCACGTGGCTTGAGCTCGTCGAGCAGGGCGCAGACGATGTGCACGATGTCCAGGTTGGGCTTTTCGTTCCAGCCGCCAACGTTGTAGACCTCGCCCACCCTGCCGGCTTCGAGCACGCGGCGGATCGCGCTGCAATGGTCCTTGACATACAGCCAGTCGCGAATCTGCTGGCCGTCGCCATACACCGGCAGCGGCTTGCCGGCCTGCGCGTTGATGATCATCAGCGGGATCAACTTCTCGGGGAAGTGAAACGGTCCGTAGTTGTTGGAGCAATTGGTGGTCAGCACCGGCAGGCCGTAGGTGTGGTGGTAGGCGCGCACCAGGTGGTCGCTGGCCGCTTTGGAGGCTGAATACGGGCTGTTGGGCTCGTAGCGGTGGGTCTCGGTAAAAGCGGGCTCGGTTTTGGACAGCGAGCCGTAGACCTCATCGGTGGAGACGTGCAGCAGCCGGAAGGCGGCCTTGGGTGCAGCGTCCAGCGTGCTCCAAAAGGCTCGCACCGCCTCTAACAGGTTGAAGGTGCCCACGATGTTGGTCTGGATGAACTCACCCGGCCCGAGGATGGAGCGATCCACATGCGACTCGGCGGCAAAGTTCACCACCGCACGCGGCTGGTACTGCGCCAGCAAGCCCGCCACCAGCGTGGTATCGCCAATCTCACCTTGCACAAACACATGGCGCGCGTCGCCCGCCAGTGAGGCCAGGTTTTGCAGATTGCCCGCGTAGGTGAGCTTGTCGAGGTTAATGACCTGCTCGTCGGATTTGTCCAACCAGTCGAGCACG
>Ga0209343_10001716_pt1 | contig 29171 bp, 29 predicted proteins | sample RifCSPlowO2_02_FD_184026 | JGI IMG/M metagenome (GOLD analysis project Ga0209343, IMG submission 184026) | Groundwater microbial communities from Rifle, Colorado - Rifle CSP2_plank lowO2_0.2 (SPAdes) (version 2) | ecosystem: Environmental > Aquatic > Deep subsurface > Groundwater | place... | reverse complement strand
GCTGAATTGGGGAGCAAAAGCGGTGAGGGTGCTGCTGCAATCGAGTGCTCAAGCCCTAGGTATGCTTGCTCCAGACCGGGCTGGGAGCTTAAGTTGATGACATTGGGTTGAGGAATACGGTCTCGTTCGCTTGCCAAATTGCGTTCTACTTCGAAAAGCTTGTTGTATAAGTTTTGAGAAATTTTGTTTGATATGTCGAATACGGTAATTTTTGCCCATGGTTTAAGCGCGCTATTGATGGACTCTTGCGAGCATCCCAAGCCTTCAAGGTTTTCTTTGATTTTTCTTGAAAGTATGTAGCTTTCTTTTGCCGTAAGTGCTGTTCCCATTCGTCCTGTTTTGGCAGCCAAATCAATAAGTGTTGCTCCTGAAATTTCGGCAAGGACTCGAAGTTTTTCAAATGCTCGGTCAGCTTCAATTATTTTGCTATCAAGAACTCTGGTTTTTGCTTCAAGTCCCATGCCTTTTAATACTTCGAAGCGTTCTATTGTTGAAGCAAGTAAAAGTAGAAGTCCGGCAGTTAAGCCCGCACCTGCAATCCCGGTGTTTCCTGTGATTAAACTCCAAGTTCCTGTGGTTAGGTTTACGGCGCCAGTCAAGAAAAGTATCCAGTTTACGATTGGCGCCAATTCAGGGCTGCTTCCAGAATTAGTATTGTTCAAAGTTAAAGTCTCTGGGTGTGTGCGTGAAGGGGGCAGATTTATTCCCTATATATGTTTAAAGCGTCTTCTCCACCCGTCCAATCAACTTCTCTCTTTCCACCATCCCCCAATAGCGACTGTCATTGGAGTTATGCCGGTTATCCCCCAGCATAAAAAACTCCCCCTCTGGCACCAGCCGCTCTTCCATATTCAGCGAGTCCGGCGTGGCATGGCTCTGGTCGGGGTTCAGATAAGGCTCGGCCAGCGCCTGGCCATTGATAAAAAGTTGCCCATCACGCATGGCCACCCGATCCCCCGGCAGCCCCATTACCCGCTTTACGTAATTCACCTCGGGCGTACGCGGCGCCTGGAACACCGCCAGATCGCCGCGCTGTGGTTCGCCCAAGATATAGGCCCATACGCTCGCGACTATCACGTCACCGCGCTTGAGCGTAGGCGCCATGGCGTTGGCGGGGATGGCGTAGGGCACCAAGCCGAGCAGGCGGGCGCGTGGGTCGTGGCTGGGGATGCCGAAGGGGTTAAGCAGGTAGACCGCTGCGAGCAGCAGGCCGAGGGCGGTAAACAGCTTCCAGAATCCAATACGCATAAAGCCTCCATGCCTTGTTAGCCGAGCCTGGCCCGGCACTCGCCCGGTAAGGGCGGGCTTCCCTCGATGCGTTGGTGAAGCTCAGCCAGCGATGCCGGCCTTTTGCTGTCAGTTATCCCGACCTTAGCCACGTCAACCCCATCCCGCAAGCCATAGCGTCGGCCTGGCGCAGCGGGTCGTGGCATCAATTGAGCTTATAGCGGGCCAGCTCCTGGGCCGAGAGCAGGCGCATGCTGTGCGGGGCGATGCGCTGCATTTCCTCCGCCAGGCGGCTGGGCACCTGCATTTCGCGAAAATAGGCGGCCGGGCTATAGCGCACGCCCCGGTGGGTCGCTTGCGCCATGGCCGAGTCGCCGCTGGGGAAGTAGGGGCGGTGCAGGCCGACGGAGCCGCTGACGGTCTTCTTGTGGCCGGCGGCCAGCAGGTAGATGCAGCTGCCCTGGCACACGCCGGTGGAGGGCACCAAGGCGTCGAAGCCGGTCTCGCGCAGCAGGCGGCCCATGCGGATGGCCTCGGACGCGCTGCCGCCGATATTGTCCAGCAGCACTATCTTGCGGTTGAACTGGCCCGGGTTGGCCTTGATGCCTGCGAGCAGGGCCTCGTAGTCGCCAGGGGCGATGTCCTCGGAGATCTTGGCCGCCAGCACCGAACCCAGGCTCTGCTGGCGCGCGGCCTCGACCTCGACCTTGGCCTGGGCGGCAACCGCGTACAGCGCCGAGGCGCAGAGGAGGACGGCGTGAAGGAGGGTCGTGCGCATGGTCGGGTCCTGGATGGCGGCGGTGCGCAGAAGATACCTGCAGCGGCTGGGCGGCGCACCCTGTGCGTCCTTATCATGGAGTTTTTCCCGCGGGCGCAAACCGCTATGGTGCGTCCATCGACCCACGGTTATACGGAGAACCCCGATGAGCCTGCACGGCACTTACGATGCGCAGAATATCTTCGCCCAGATCATTCGCGGCGAGGCCCCTTGCTACAAGCTGTACGAGGACGAGGATGTGCTGGCCTTCCTCGATGTGTTTCCGCAGTCCTATGGCCATTGCCTGGTGGTGCCCAAGCGGGCGGCGGCGCGCAATATCCTGGAGATCGACACGGACAATCTGGCCAAGCTGATGGCCGTGGTGCAGCGCCTGACCCGCGTGCTGGTGGACGAGCTGGAACCGGCCGGGGTGCAGGTGGCGCAGTTCAACGGCGCGCCGGCCGGGCAGACGGTGTTCCATCTGCATATGCATATAGTGCCGCGCTACGCTGGCGAGACGCTGGGCGTGCATGCCAGCGTCAAGGCCGACCCGGCGGCGCTTGCGCAGTTGCAGGCGCGCCTGCTGCAACGTCTGGCCGGCTAGCCTTGCGGCAGGCGCGGCCAGTCGTTACTTGAGGCCTGGCGCGCCCGGGTCAATACTCAAGCGCTTTTATGCATTTCCCCTTGCGCCCATGGAGGGCTCCCATGCGATTGATTGGTGTCGTGTTACCGCTGGTGCTGCTGGCCGGTTGTTCATCCTGGCAGGCCGGCCCGGGGCAGGTTAAGCCGGTCGCCGCCGAGCGTTTGCTGGGCTACCAGCAGCCGCTCGGCAACGCTGGCCAGTTGGTGGTGCAGCGGGATTTCGGCGGCATGGGCGGCGGTTGCTATGTGGCCGTGCTGGTGGACCGCAGAGTGGCGGCGCGCATCGCGGTGGGCGAGGCGGCGAGTTTCCAGGTGCCGGTCGGCACCCGGGTGCTGGGCATCGGCATCGACGAGATGGATGACACCCTGTGCGGCAAGGGCCGCCTGCGCCGCGAGCTGGCGGTCAAGGTCGAGGCGGGGACCACGCAGAACTTCCGCATCATCAGCGATAACCGCAAGGGTTTCGATATTCTGCCGCTCGCCCAGTAAGCCGCAGAACCAGCGCCCGCCTGCTCAGGCGCTGGTGGGTTCGGCGCGCAATTGCTCCCGCCACCGCACAAGGCGCGCACCCATACAGCAGTTGCCGCTCAACCCCTGCTCGGCGCCACCCACCCTACAAAAGCTACGTGCAACGCATAACTGGTGCATAGCCTTCTTTAAAGCCCGTTCGGCAGACGCTTAATCGAGGCCGTATTTTTCCAGCAGCTTGCGCCAGTCCGGGTTGTGCGCCAGGTTGGTGGTGGCGTCTTGGATAAAGGCGGCCGCATCGGCATCCAGGCTCGGCTGCAGCAGCAACTGGCGGCTGTAGCTGCTCAGTGGCGTGGGGGAGAAATACAGCTGCTCGCTGAGTCCCTGCTGGCGGCTGTAGTAGCGCGCGGTGGAGCGCGGGATAAGGATCAGGTCGATGCGTTTGGACAGCAGTTTGTTGAGGTTCTGCTCGTCTATCGGCACGTCTTCGCGCTGGATCAGGCCCTTGTCGATAGCCTCCTGAATGCCCTGATACTGGTGCCCGAGCACGCCGCCCAGGGTGCGCCCATACAGGGACTCGGGGCCGTGATAGGCGAAGGGCCGCTCGGTCAGGGAGAGAAAACTCTGCTGGTCGTACAGCAGGGCGGAGGTCCAGCGATAGTGTTTGCTCAGCCGGTCGTCGAAGAAGATCGGGCTGACCCACAGCACCAATCCGGCACTGCCTGCGTGCAGCAGGATGTCCAGGCGCTTGCGCGGCAGGTAGTGCAGTTGGAAGTGAAAGCGCCCGCGGTTTTCCCGATGCTGGTTGAGCAGATCGAGCAAGTCGAAGGACAGGCCCTGCTGCTTGTCGTAGTCGATGATAAAGGGCGGCAACAGGTGATAGGTCCAGGCGATGACTTCGCGCTGGGCCTGGGCATTCAGCGGCAGCAAGCCGATCAGTAGCAGTAGCAATAAGGCCTTGCGCATAGAGACTCACAGCAAATGACAGGCAAGAACTCTTGTGGTTATGGCGGCAGTGGCAGGGCCCAGGCTAGCCACCAGCGTTTGTCGGTGCTCAGCCTAACTGGCTGGTGGCGTTGGCAGTGCGGATTGGCTCGCACTGTTGCAATGATAGTCGCGGCGCGCTTGGTCGTTGCTCTGTGCCAGTGCCTTGAGGGTTAGAATCCGCGCGGTCGAATAGCGGAGACTGGCTGTGAAGGGATTGCCGATTGCGATAGTGGGGGCGGGGACTGCGGGTCTGGCCAGCGCGATTTTCCTGGCGCGCCAGGGCTTTGCCGTGCGTGTGCTGGAGCGGGTGCCCGAGCTGCAGCCGGTGGGCGCCGGGGTGCTGCTGCAGCCTTCGGGCCTGGCGGTGTTGCACAGCTTGCGCCTGCTGGATGAATGCGGTGGCCTGGGCGCGCCGGTCAGCCGCCTGTATGGCACCACGGCCGGCAATGGCCGGGTGATTCTGGATACCCGCTACGAACATTGGCAGCCCGGCAGCTTCGGCATGGGCATTCACCGCAGCGTGCTGCTGACCGCCTTGCTCGAGGCCGCGCAACAGGCCGGGGTGCGTATCGACAGCGGGGTGACTATCAGCCGCTTTACCCAGACCGCCAGCCACGTACGCCTGTACCGCCAGGACGAGCAGGGCGTGGAGCAGCCCTATGGGGATTGCACTTCGTTGATCCTGGCCGATGGCGTGCGCTCGACCCTGCGCGCGCAGATGCGGGTCAAACAGTGGCTGCAGCCTTATCCCTGGGGCGCGCTGTGGAGCATAGTGCCGACGCCTGCGGGCAGCGATTCCCTCGATCTGCGCCAGTGGTACCGGCACTGCGCGCAGATGTTCGGCGTGATGCCCACCGGGCGCACTCACCAGGACCGCGAGCAGCGCTTGAGCAGCCTGTTCTGGAGCCTGCCGGTGGCGCAGTTCGGCGCCTGGCGCGAGGCCGGCTTGCAGGCCTGGAAGACTCAGGTGCTGCAACTGGCCGGCAGCGCCGCCGAGCCCTTGGTGCAGCTGATCGAACGCCCCGAGCAACTGACCCTGGCCGCCTACGCCGATGTGCGCATGCAGCGCTGGCATGACGGCCGGGTGCTGGCCATCGGCGACTGCGCCCACGCCATGAGCCCGCAACTGGGCCAGGGCGCCAATATGGCCCTGGTGGATGCCGCGGCGCTGGATGCGGCCTTGGCCGCCCAGGCGCCGAGCGATCAGGCCGCGCTCGACTGGTCGGCGGTGTTTAGCGCCTATGCTGGCAGCCGGCGCGCGCACCTGCGTTACTACCGCCAGGCCAGCCGCCTGCTCACGCCGCTGTTCCAGTCCCATAACCGCAGCCTGGCCTGGTTGCGTGACAGCGCGTTGTTCCTCGCCCGGCACAACCCACTGGGCCGCGCCCATGCGGTCAGCACCCTGGTGGGCGCGCGCAGCGGCTGGTTGCTCTCCGGCGGTGAGCAGCGGGCCTTGCAGGTTTGGCGCGGCGCCGCGCAGGCGAACCCGGAGTAGGGCTGCCGGCCAGGGCTGCTGGAGATAGTCAAGGCGCTGCGCGCCGTGGTCAGCCCGCAGTTCTGCGTGGCGGTGAAACTCAACTCGGCGGATTTCCAGCGCGCCGGCTTCGAGGCGGTGGACGCCCGCCGGGTGGTGGAGATGCTCAATCTGGGCTGGGTGCGCCACGGCCGGGCTGGCCGGTCTTGCTTCTACGCGAGGTCGCGGTCGTCTTGTTCCAGGGCACGCAGTTCCTGCTGGCTGAGGCTTAGCCATTGCTGGTGCATGCGCTTTACCCGGCTGGGGGGATGGCGGGTAGGGTCGTTTCGCCATAAAAAATGGCCGGGAGCCATTTTTAACGTCGCGCAGCGACGGCCCGCAGGGTGGCCGCCATGGATGGCAGGCCATAAAAATAATGGCTAAGCCACTGCGGCAGGGCTGGGCTGAGCTGGGCAAATGCACGAGTATCGCCGCGAATTCAGCGGCTGGATTCAGCTGCAGCATGGCATGGCGCTAATAACCGCCACTTTGTTGCAACTGTAGCGACCGGCTGGGCGGACGAAAGGGTTCTGCCTGTGGCAAACTCTGCGGCTCGTAACAGGAGGCTCATGGATCGACCTTTAGCGCCTGTAAGCCCGGATTTTTTGCCCCAGGCCCGCGGGCCTCGGGCGTACTGCATAACTGGCCGCCACGGGCGGCAAAGAACCAGAGGATTGACCGTGCATAACGTCGTGATCAGTGGTACCGGCCTCTTTACCCCGGCGAACAGTATTTCCAACGATGAACTGGTCGCAGCCTTCAATGCCTACGTCCAGCTGTTCAACGCCGACAACGCCGAGGCGATTGCCCGCGGCGAAGTCGAGGCGCTGACCGAATCCAACAGCGCCTTTATCGAAAAGGCCTCCGGCATCAAGAGCCGCTTCGTCATGGACAAGGCCGGCATTCTCGATCCGCGGCGCATGGCCCCGCGCATCCCCGAGCGCTCCAACGAGGAGTGGGGGATTCTCTGCGAGATGGCCGTGGCCGCCGCCAAGCAGGCCCTGGAGCGCGCCGGCAAGACCGCCGCGGATATCGACGGGGTGATAGTCGCCTGCTCCAACCTGCAACGCGCCTACCCGGCGGTGGCCATCGAAGTGCAGGCGGCCCTGGGCATTCAGGGTTTCGGCTATGACATGAACGTGGCCTGCTCCTCGGCCACCTTCGGCATCCAGGCCGCGGCCAACAGCGTGCAGCTCGGCCAGGCCCGCGCGGTGCTGATGGTCAACCCGGAAATCTGCACCGGTCACCTGAACTTCCGCGACCGCGACAGCCACTTTATCTTCGGCGACGCCGCCACCGCGGTGATCATCGAGCGTGCCGATCTGGCCACCTCCCAGCATCAGTTCGACATAGTCGGCACCAAGCTGATCACCCTGTTCAGCAACAATATCCGCAACAACTTCGGCTTCCTCAACCGCTGTGGGGAAGAGGGTGTGGGCAGCCGCGACAAGCTGTTCGTCCAGGAAGGGCGCAAGGTGTTCAAGGATGTCTGCCCCATGGTCGCCGAGCTGATCGCCAGCCATCTGGCGGAAAATCAGCTGAATGTGGCCGACGTCAAACGCTTCTGGCTGCACCAGGCCAACCTCAATATGAACCTGCTGATCGCGCGCAAACTGCTCGGTCGCGACGCTGAGCCGAGCGAAGCGCCGGTGATTCTCGATACCTACGCCAACACCAGTTCGGCCGGCTCGGTGATCGCCCTGCACAAGCACCAGGACGACCTGCCCAGCGGTGCCCTGGGCGTGCTCAGCTCCTTCGGGGCCGGGTATTCGATTGGTAGCGTGATCCTGCGCAAGCACTGATGAACTACCCGACTGACAGCGCCTTGCTCAGCCGCCTGCTGGCGGGTGAGCAGAAGGCCTTCCGCGAGCTGGTCGCCACCTATCAGGGGGCCATGCGCGCGGTGGCCTTCGCCATTGTCGGCAGCCGCAATGCCGATGAAGTGGTGCAGGACGCCTGGCTCGCGGTGGTGCGCAACCTGGAGGGGTTTCAGGGGCGGGCGAGCCTGAAGACCTGGCTGCTGACCATCACCGCCAACACGGCTAAGACCCGCCTCAAGCACAACCGCCGCGAAGTGCTGCTGGACGATATTTCCTCGCCCCATGGCAGCATCGGTGACGAGCGCTTCGCCGACGATGGCCATTGGCTGCTGGCCCCCTATGCCTGGCATCAGGACACCCCGGAAGCCTTGCTGACCGAGGCCGAGCTGCGCGAGTGCCTGGAGAAGACCCTGGCCAGCCTGTCGGAGTTGCAGGGCAGCGTGCTGCACCTGCGCGAGCGCGAAGGGCTGGAGTTGGAGGAGATTTGTAATCTTTTGCAGGTGTCTCTCTCCAATGTGCGGGTGCTGCTGCACCGCGCGCGCCTGAAGGTGTTCGCCACCCTGGAGCATTTTGAGGAGACCGGCCAATGCTGAGTTGTAAGGAGTTGGTGGCACGCTCCAGTGATTTTCTCGATAAGCAGTTGAGCTTTCGCCAACGCCTGGCGGTGCGCCGTCATCTCTTGGCCTGTAAGAATTGCCGCCGCTTTATCAAGCAGATGCGCCTGAGCCAGGCGGTACTGCGGCAACTGCCGCAAGGGCAGAACGCCGAGCTGGATAGCCTGGCCGCCAAGCTGGCCGAGTTGCGTCGCCAGCATTCCTAGTGGCCTGTCTCGTAATAATCGTTTCCCCGGTCGAGCCACTGCCCGTTGGGGCGCCATCGGGTTGGTAGGAGCCAGCTTGCTGGCGATCCGCCAACAGGCACCGAAGATCGCCAGCAAGCTGGCTCCTACAGAGTGCTATCCGAACTATTTCGCCGGCATCAGTAATTCTGAGACAGCACACTAGGCTGGGTTGCTTTAGTCCCGCACCATCAAGCTACAACCGCCGAGGGCGGACAGGGCCGCGCCTTGTCCGCCCTCGGCGCATTGGCCGCAGCGGCATCCGTGCCGACAGCTGGGGCCTTGCTGCTTTCGCTAAAAAACTGCCGGGAGCCATTTTTAACGTCGCGCAGCGACGGCCCGTAGGGTGGCCGCCATGGATGGCAGGCCATAAAAAACCGGCGGGCCGGTGTAACGCCTCGTGCCTTGCCGCGTCCATTGTGCCGAGCGAGCCAACCCCGGCCCTCTTGTTAACCGCACTGGAGATTTGCCATGAAGCACCTGAACGCCGTTGTTGCCACCCTGGGCGCCGCACTGCTGAGCAGCGCGGCCTTCACCGTGCAAGCGGCCAGCAATCCGTTTGCCGCCCAGGAACTGAGCAGCGGCTACAGCCTGGCGGCTGGCGAGAAGGCGGCCGAAGGCTCCTGCGGCGAAGGCAAGTGCGGCGCCGAGATGAAGGCCGAGAGCCAGGGCAAAGGCGCTGGCGCAGCCAAGTCCGCCGCCAAGCCGGAAGCCAAGGCCGAAGCCGAAGGCAAATGCGGTGAAGGCAAGTGCGGTGCCGATAAGCAGGACGTCTAACTGAGCCTGGGAGGGCGCGACATGCAGGCGGATTTCGTCAGCGGCGCCGGCCTTGGCCTGCGACGCGGCCTGCTCGGCGCGTTGCAGGACTGCCCGCTGAGCGAGCTGGATTTTCTCGAAGTGGCGCCGGAAAACTGGATAGGCGTCGGCGGCCGCTTAGGCAAGCAATTGCGCGCGCTGACTGAGCGCCTGCCATTGCTCTGCCATGGCCTGTCGCTCAACCTCGGCGGCTTTGCCCCGCTGGATCGCGAACTGCTGAAGGCCATCAAGGCCTTTCTCGACCAGCATGGCGTGCGTGGCTACAGCGAGCATCTGTCGGCCTGCGCCGATCATGGCCAGTTGTATGACCTGATGCCGTTGCCCTTTTCCGAGGAGTCGGTGGTGCGTATCGCCGAGCGCGTGCGCATGGTGCAGGACGTGCTGGAGCGGCCGCTGATCATCGAGAACGTCTCGGCCTATGCGCAGTTGCCGGGTGAGCTGGACGAGCCCGGTTTTGTCCGCGCCGTGCTGGAGAGGGCCGACTGCCAGCTGTTGCTCGATGTGAACAATGTCTTCGTCAACAGCCGCAATTTCGCCTTCGACCCGGCCGCCTATATCGCCGCCATGCCCAGCGCACGCATCGCCTACCTGCATGTGGCCGGCCATCACGACCAGGCCGCGGATCTGAAGATCGACAGCCACGGCGCGCCGGTGATCGACCCGGTGTGGGCCTTGCTGGAGCAGGCCTATGCCGTGCATGGCGTGCGTCCGACCCTGCTGGAGCGCGACTTCAACTTCCCGCCGATTGCCGAGCTGTATGCCGAGGTGGCGCAGATTCGCCGGCTGCAAGGCGCGGCCGAACCGCAGCCAGGCGACCTTAGGCGCTGCGGCATATGAGCGGTGTGGAGCTGCAACGCGCCTTCGCCGCGCGCATCCGCCAGCCCGAGCAGCAGCCGCTGCCCGATGGCGTCGCGGTCGAGCGGATGGCGCTGTATGAACGGCTGTTCTTCAACACTATCCAAGGCTTTATCAGCGGCGCCTTCCCGGTGCTGCGCCGGCTGTTCGAGGCGCCGCGCTGGGAGCAGCTGGTGCGCGCTTTTATCGCCGAGCATCGAGCGCTGACGCCGTATTTCCTCCAGATCAGCCAGGAGTTTCTCGTCTGGCTGCAGCAGGGCTACGTCGCCGAACCAGGCGATCCGCCTTTTATCCTGGAGCTGGCGCATTACGAATGGGTCGAGCTGGCGCTGGATGTCAGCGAGGCCGAGCTGCCGGAGCAGGGCTGGTCGGCCCTGGCCTGGCCGTTGGCCTACCAATGGCCGGTGCAGCGCATTGGCGCGGACTACCGGCCAAGCGAGGCGCCTGGCGAGGCGACCTGCCTGCTGGTCTGGCGCGACCGGGAGGACAAGGTGCGCTTTATGCAGCTCAGCCCCTTCGCCTACCAGCTGGCCCTCAGGCTGCAGGGCGGCGAGGCGGCTCTGCAAGCCCTGCAGGGCCTGGCCCGGCAGCATGGGCTGAATAGCGACGAGGCTTATTTTCGCAACGGCCAAAGCCTGCTGGATGACTGGCAACGCCAGGGCATCTGGTGCGCCGCGGCCACTATTTCCACCCTCTGAATCGCGCTGGCTCTGCCTGGCGTTGGAGACCCTTATGTTGACCTTGCTCAATCGCCTCCAGGACTGCCTGGACGCCACCCGCCGCCTGGATTTCCTCGGCCCCTTGCTGCTGCGCCTGTATCTGGTGCCGATTTTCTGGATGGCCGGTACGCATAAACTGGCGGATATAGGCGCGACCGCCGCCTGGTTCGGCAACCCGGATTGGGGCCTGGGCTTGCCCTTTCCCGAGCTGCTGGCCTGGGCCGCGGCCCTGAGCGAAACGGGCGGTGCGCTGCTCCTGCTGTTCGGCCTGGGGGTGCGCTGGATCAGCCTGCCCTTGATGGTCACCATGCTGGTGGCGATTTTCACGGTGCATTGGCCTTACGGCTGGCAGGCGATTGCCGATGGGTCGGCGCCTTTCGCCAACGAACGGGTGCTGGCCTCGGCGGAAAAAATCGCGCGCGCCCGGGAGCTCCTCAAGGAGCATGGCGACTACGACTGGCTGACCAGCAGCGGCAAGCTGGTGGTACTGAATAACGGCATCGAATTCGCCGCCACCTATCTGCTGATGCTGATAGTGCTGTTCTTCAGCGGTGCCGGGCGTTGGCTGAGCCTGGATGACTGGCTGGCCAAGGCGTGGCGCAAAGGCTAGCAGCCTACGAACGCGGTGTTTTGATCAGGCGGCTAGGTGTCAGTGCCCAGTCGCTTGAGCCACTTTTTCCTGCCCGCACAGCCAACCGGGCAATCCTGTACCACACTCAATAGGCTCTTGCCGGAGGTTCTATCGGGTGTTGGCTGCTTTGTCTGGGCGTGTTGGGTGGCCTTGCTGGGCCCTGGGTTTGATACGTGCTGACCGGTGGGACTGACAGCGGCAGTCATAACCACAAGAAGGGGATCTGCATGCTCAATCCACGAGAGGTCAAGACCGCCCTGGATGCCAAGCGCATCGTCGAGGAGCGTGGGCTCAGTCACGTCAAGGTCGGGGTGTTCGATAACGATGGGGTGATGCGCGGCAAGTACCTGAGCCGCAGCAAGTTCTTCTCCGCCCTGGACAGCGGCTTGGCCTTTTGCGATGTGGTGCTGGGCTGGGATGTGAAGGATCAGCTGTACGACAACGCCCAGTACACCGGCTGGCACACAGGCTACCCGGACGCTCCGGTGCGGGTGCTGCCCCATAGCTGCCGGGAGCTACCCTTCGAGAATGGCATGCTGCTGTTTATCTGCGAGTTTGCCGGGAACGCGGAAAAGGTCTGCCCGCGCGGCACCTTGCGCCGGGTGCTCGAGCGCTGCACGGCCATGGGCTTCGAGGCCTTTGCCGCGCTGGAATATGAATTCTTTATGTTCGATGAAACCCCGCAATCGGCCCGCGAGAAGGGCTTTCGCAACCTCAAGCCCTTTACCCCGGACTGGTTCGGTTACTCGACCATCCGCAACTCGGTGCACGCCGAGCTGTACCACGAGATTCTGCAGATGGCCGAGAGCATGGACTTCCCCATCGAGGGCCTGCACACCGAAACCGGGCCCGGCGTGCTGGAGGCGGCCATCGCCTATGACCAGGCCGAAGCCGCCGCCGACAAGGCCGCGCTGTTCAAGACCTTTATGAAGGTGCTGGCCCAGCGCAACGGCCTGATGGCCACCTTTATGGCCAAGTGGTCGGGCAAGTACCCGGGGCAGAGCGGGCATATGCATGTGTCGCTGCGCGATAAGGCCAGCGGCAAGTCGGCGTTCTTCGATCCGACCCAGGCGCACTGTATGAGCCAGATTCAGCGACATTTCCTCGCCGGCCAGCAGCGCCTGATGCCCGAGTTGCTGTGCATGGTGGCGCCGACCCTGAACAGCTATCGGCGGCTGATTCCCGGCTTCTGGGCGCCCACCGATGCCACCTGGGGGGTGGAGAACCGCACCGCGGCGCTGCGGGTGATTCCCGGCACGGACAAGTCCCAGCGTCAGGAATATCGCCTCGGCGCGGCGGACAGCAACCCCTACCTGGCCCTGTCGGTGGCCATAGGCTCGGGCCTGTACGGGGTGATGCAGCAGTGGCAGCCGAGCGCGCCGGTGAGCGGCAATGCCTATGCGATGAAACATGCCGATGAGCTGGCCCTGCCGCGCACCCTGTGGGACGCGGCACAGCGCTTGAAGGCGTCCCAGGCCGCGCGGGAGCTGTTCGGCGATGCCTTCGTCGAGCACTTCGCCGCCAGCCGTGAATGGGAGGAGCGCGAGTATCGCCGCCATGTCAGCGATTGGGAGCTGGATCGCTACTTCGAAATTATCTGAATGATTGGGAACTCGTAGTCCAGATTGATCGGGGCAGCATTTTACGGAGCGAACAATGAGCAAGCTGCACTGCATATCGCCCATCGACGGTTCGCTCTATGTCGAGCGCCATCTGGCCTCCAATCCGGAAATCCTCGCCGCCCTGGTCGGCGCCGAACAGGCGCAGCAGCGCTGGAAACGCACCCCGCTGGCCGAACGTGTCGCCATCGGCCGTCGGGCCATCGCCGCCTTCGCGGCCAAGGAAAGCCAACTGGCCGAAGAGCTGTGCTGGATGATGGGCCGGCCGATCCGCTTTGCCGCCGGAGAGATTCGCGGCTTCGTCGAGCGCGCCAGCTATATGGCGGATATCGCCGCAAGCGCCTTGGCCGATATCCAGTTGCCGGACCAGCCCGGTTTCACCCGCTTTATCCGCCGCGAGCCACTGGGCGTGGCCTTGGTCATCGCGCCCTGGAACTATCCCTATCTGACCGCCGTCAATGCGGTGCTGCCGGCGCTGCTGGCCGGCAATGCGGTGTTGCTCAAGCATTCGGCGCAGACCCCGCTGTGCGCCGAGCGCATGGTCGAGGCCTTCCAGGAGGCCGGTTTGCCGGACGGGGTGTTCCAGTACCTGCACCTGACCCATGGGCAAACCGAACAGCTGATCCGCTCGCCGAGCATCAATCATGTGGCCTTTACCGGTTCGGTGTCGGGCGGCGCCATGGTCGAGCGGGCAGCGGCGGGGCGCTTTATCGGCGTGGGCCTGGAGCTGGGCGGCAAGGACCCGGCCTATGTGCGCTTTGATGCCGACCTGGCCCATGCGGTGGCAACCAGCATCGACGGGGCGTTCTTTAACTCCGGGCAATCCTGCTGCGCTATCGAGCGCATCTACGTGCATGAGGCGCTGTATGACGCTTTCGTCGAGCAGGCGGTGGCCCTGGTCAAGCAATACCAGCTGGGCCGCCCCGATGATCCGGACACCACCCTGGGGCCGCTGGTGAGCGCCGCGGCGGCGGATTTCGTCCGTGGGCAGGTTAATGACGCCATCAGGGAGGGGGCGGTCGCTCATCTGGTGCCGGCCCACTTCGCCCTGGATAAGCCCGGTACGCCCTACCTGGCACCCCAGGTGCTGACCAATGTGCACCACGGCATGCGGGTGATGGTCGAGGAGTCCTTCGGCCCGGTGGTAGGCATCCAGAAGGTCAAGGATGACGAGGAAGCCCTGACGCTGATGAACGACAGCGAGTTCGGCCTCACCGCCGCCATCTTCAGCCGCGATGTCGAGGCGGCCCTGGCCCTGGCCGAGCGGGTCGAGGCCGGCACGGTGTTTCTCAACCGCTGCGACTACCTCGACCCGGCTCTGGCCTGGACCGGGGTGAAGCACTCCGGGCGTGGCTGCACGCTGTCTCGGGTCGGTTACGAGCAGCTGACCCGGCCGAAATCCTTCCACTTCAAGACCCAGCTGTGAGGCGCGCCATGGATCTGAACCGGTACCGCATAAACTGGAACTACCCGACTTCGATTCGCGTCGGCGCCGGGCGTATCCGCGAGCTGCCAGACGCCTGCCGGCAGCTGGGCATGAGCGCGCCGCTGCTGGTCACCGACCCCGGTTTGGCGGCGCTGTCGATCATCGACCGGGCGCTGCTGCAGTGCCGCGACGATGGCCTCAAGACCGGGCTGTTCCATGGCATCAAGGGCAATCCGACCGGACAGAACGTGATGGACGGGGTGGCCGCGTTCAAGGCAGGCGGGCATGACGGGGTGATCGCCTGCGGCGGCGGTTCGGCCCTGGACGCCGGCAAGGCCATCGCCCTGATGGTCGGCCAGGACCGGCCGCTGTGGGACTTCGAGGATATCGGCGACAACTGTAACCGCGTCAATGTCGCCGGCATGGCACCGGTGGTGGCCGTGCCGACCACCGCCGGCACCGGTTCGGAAGTCGGCCGCGCCGCGGTGATCACCGACGAGGCGGCGCAGATCAAGCGCATCATCTTCCACGCCAGGATGCTCCCGGCCCTGGTGATTCTCGACCCCGAGTTGACCATTGGCCTGCCGGCCAAGCTCACCGCCGCCACCGGCATGGATGCGCTGTCGCACTGCCTGGAGGCTTTCTGCTCGCCGCTGTTCCACCCCATGGCCGAAGGCATCGCCCTGGAAGGCATGCGCCTGGTGCAACAGTACTTGCCGCGCGCGGTAAGCCATGGCGCGGATGTCGAGGCGCGCCTGCAGATGCTGGTGGCCTCCAGCATGGGCGCCACCGCCTTCCAGCGCGGCCTCGGCGCCATGCATGCCCTGGCCCACCCGCTCGGCGCGCTGTACGACGCCCATCACGGCCTGCTCAACGCGGTGCTGATGCCCTATGTGCTGCTGGCCAACCGCGCCAGTATCGAGGCGCAGATGGAGAAGATGGCGCGCTACCTGAACCTGCCCAAGCCCGGCTTCGGTGGGGTGCTGGACTGGGTGCTGGCGCTGCGCAGCCAGCTCGGCATCCCCCATAGCCTGGGGGAGATTGGCATAGACGCTAAGCGCATCGAGCTGGTCGGGCGGATGGCCGAGGTCGATCCCTCCGCCGGCACTAATCCCATCGCCTTCAGCGCGGAGCAGTACAGCCAGTTATTTGAGCAGGCGCTGCGCGGCGAGTTGTAGCCCGGAGCACGCGAATGCTTTTGTAGGGTGGACATGGCAAAGCCTTGTCCACCGTTGGCGGCCGCAGATGGCGGATAAGCCAGCGGCAGTCCAGTCTACGTGCTGAGTGCAGCGAAGCCCAACAGCGGTATTGATGGCCTTCGTTGGGCTTCGTCGCTGCGCTCCTCAGCCCAACCTACAGCTCAGCCTGGGCAGCCTTTAGGCTCTCAAGGGCCGGGGCGGCGTAGATGCCGACGGCCACCGCCAGCTCCATCACCCGCGGCAGATCGCTGGTGTACACCAGTACGGCCTGCAGCTCGTCGTCCAGCGGCTCGCTGAAGTCCAGCAGCACATAGCCCTGGGTTTCCGGCGACAGGCTGCTGAGCTGCACCTGGATGCGGTTCAGCGCTTTCAGCGGTTCGGTCTTGACCAGCTGCTTGGGCTTGAGCACGAAGCTCACCTGGGGGCCGAAGGACTCGACTATCTGCTGGAACAGCGCGTCGTAGCTGTCGGCCTGGAACAGCACGGTTTCCGGCAGGCTGCCGACCACCACCCATTCGCCGAGGGGAATCGGGAAGCTGTCGTCGTAGTTGATATCCGGGTTGGCGGCGAGAAAGGCCTGCGGGTCGGCGTAGGCCTGGGCCGCTTCCTCGGCGATGCGCGCGACTTCTTCCGGGGCCATGCAGCCCGAGCTTATTTTGCTGATCAGTTCTTCGAGCTGGGCTTTCATCCGGATATTCCTGGCGCATCAAAAATAGGCCGCCAAGGATAGCGGGAAATCCATTATCGCGGCGGCAGGACTGCTAAGCTTGCGCACTTTTCTATAGCCCTGAATAGCCTTGGAGCCCCCTGTGAGTCCGCGTATCCATCCTTTGGCCGGCCAGCCGGCGCCTGTGTCGATGCTGTGCGATATTTCCCGGCTGCTGGCGGCCTATTTCGACCTGCAACCCGACCCGGCTGTGGCGGCGCAACGGGTGGCCTTCGGCACCTCGGGGCATCGCGGCAGTTCCCTGGAGCGCAGCTTCAACCAGGCCCATGTGCTGGCCATCAGTCAGGCCATCTGCGATTACCGCGTGAGCCAGGGCATAGACGGGCCGCTGTTTATCGGCGCGGACACTCACGCCCTGTCGCAGCCGGCGTTCGACAGCGCCCTGGAAGTGCTGGCGGCCAATGGCGTGCAGGCGATGATCTCGGCGGGCGGCGAATTCACCCCGACCCCGGCGATTTCCCACGCCATCCTGGTCTACAACCAGAGCCGCAGCACGGGGCTGGCCGACGGCATAGTGATCACCCCGTCGCACAACCCGCCGGACTGCGGCGGCTTCAAATACAACCCGAGCAATGGCGGCCCGGCCGACAGCGATATCACCAACTGGGTGCAGAACCGCGCCAATGCCTTGCTCGAAGGCGGTTTGCGCGAGGTCAAGCGCATGCCCCTGGCTCAGGCGCGCCAGGCGGCCAACGTGCATGAGTACGATTACCTGGGCGCCTATGTCGGCGAACTGGGCAGCGTGATCGACTTCGCCCCGATCCGCACCGCCGGCCTGCGCCTGGGCGTCGACCCGCTGGGCGGCGCGGGCGTGCATTACTGGTCGCGCATCGCCGAGCAGTACGCGCTCAACCTGGACGTGGTGAGCCAGACCATCGATCCGCAGTTCGCCTTTATGAGCCTGGATTGGGACGGCAAGATCCGCATGGACCCCTCCTCCAGCCATGCCATGCAGCGCCTGATCGGCCTGAAGAACGGCTACGACATCGCCTTCGCCTGCGACACCGACTACGACCGCCACGGAATAGTCGCGCCCAGCGTCGGCCTGCTGCCGGCCAACCACTTCCTCAGCGTGGCCATCGACTACCTGTTCCAGCATCGCCCGCAGTGGAGCCCAACCGCGGCGGTGGGCAAGACCCTGGTCAGCAGCGCGATGATCGACAGAGTCAGCGCGCGCCTGGGCCGGCCGTTGCTGGAAGTGCCGGTGGGCTTCAAATGGTTCGCCGACGGCTTGTTCGACGGCTCCCTGGGCTTCGGTGGCGAAGAGAGCGCCGGCGCCACCTTCCTGCGCCGCGATGGCCGGGTATGGACCACCGACAAGGACGGCATAGTCCTGGCCCTGCTGGCTGCCGAGATGACCGCCAGCCGCGGCCGCGATCCCGGCGAGCTGTACCGCGGCCTGACCGACGAGTTCGGCGCTATCCATGCCGATCGCGTGGACGCCCCGGCCACTGCCGCGCAGAAAAAGGCCCTGGGCAAGCTCTCGGCCGAGCAGGTGGCCAGCAGCCAGCTGGCGGGTGACGCGATCGTTCAGGTGCTCGACAAGGCGCCGGGCAACGGCGCGGCGATTGGCGGCATCAAGGTGATCAGCGAGGGCGGCTGGTTCGCCGCGCGGCCGTCGGGCACCGAGGATATCTACAAGATCTACGCCGAGAGCTACCGCGACGAGGCGCACCTGCAGCGCATCTTCAGCGAGGCGCAGCAGATAGTCGATGCGGCGCTTGTCACTCAGTCATAGCCGCGCCACGGGGTGCCGAGCGGCGCCCGTGGCGCTGCTCGAACGAGTTTTTACCGGACTGTTGCCATTGACTGTGATCCGCTTATGTATCGCCTCGATCTGAAAATTCGCCTGTATCACGGAGCGGATATCGCCATGGGCCCGGGCAAGGCCGAGCTGCTCGACGCCATCCATCAGCATGGCTCGATCAGCGCGGCGGCGCGCGCCCTGGGCATGTCCTACCGGCGCGCCTGGCTGCTGGTGGAAACCATGAACCGCAGTTTCCAGCAGCCGCTGGTCAGCACCTTGGCCGGCGGCAAGCAGGGCGGTGGCACTCAATTGACCGCCCTGGGCGAGCAGGTGCTGCGGCGCTACCGGGCCCTCTGCGCCCAGGCCATGGCCGCCGTGCAGGACGGCGCCGATGAGCTCCGCGAGTTGCTGGCCGATACGCTTGCCGGTTAGGCGGGCTGCCGGCAGTTTTCCAGGCCGTTAGGCCGATGCAGCCAGGCTTGCGGTGCTGTGGCTGGAATAGCCGCAACGGTGCCAGTCGCACCTGGCCTTGCAGCTAACGCAGTTGTGCTTCGGCCAGGGTGCGCGTGCGTGGAATGCGCGTGGCGTCCCAGTGCTGGCTGGCCCAGCGCAGCAGTTCCTCGGGTTGGCCATAGGCCGCGTCTTCCGGCAACGGCTGGCCTAGGGTACGCAGGGCGCGCAGCAGCAGCGGGGTGGCCTGGTCGGCCGGCAGTGGCGGCGAGCGGTAGGATTTGCCGAGCTTGTGGCCGTCGGGCTGGATGATCAGCGGCACGTGCAGGTAGCGCGGCTGCGGCAAGCCGAGCAGCTCTTGCAGGTACAGCTGGCGCGGGGTGGAGTCGAGCAGGTCGGCGCCGCGCACTATGTCGGTCACGCCCTGCCAGGCATCGTCCAGCACCACCGCCAGCTGGTAGGCGTACAGGCCATCGCGGCGCTGGATGACGAAGTCGCCGACCTCGCGGCCCAGGTGCTGGCGGTACTCGCCCTGCACGCGATCGATAAAGTGGTAGCTCAGCTCCGGCACGCGCAGGCGGATCGCCGCCTCGTCGCGCTCATGCCCGGCATTGCGGCAAGTGCCCGGGTAGATGCCCTGGCTGCCTTCCAGCTGCTTGCGCGAACAGGTGCAGGCATAGGCCAGGCCCTGGCTGAGCAGGCGTTCGACCAGGGCGGCGTATTCGCCATGGCGCGTGCTCTGGCGCACCAGCTCGCCATCCCATTCGAAGCCGTAGCTTTCCAATGTGCTGAGGATGGCGCTCTGCGCGCCGGCCACTTCCCGCGGCGGATCGAGGTCTTCCATGCGCAGCAGCCAGCTTCCGCCCTGCGCGCGCGCGTCCAGGTAGGACGCCAGGGCGGCGACCAGCGAGCCGAAGTGCAGATAACCGCTGGGGGTGGGGGCGAAGCGACCGATATAAGCGGGTGTGTTCATTTGCAGTTGCACACACAGGGAGGCAGAAACAACAGAGGGTGCCGAAGCACCCTCTGGGTCAGATCAGGAACCTATCTGTTTTTCCTTGATTTCCGCCAGGGTTTTGCAATCGATGCATAGGGTGGCGGTGGGGCGGGCTTCCAGACGGCGGATGCCGATCTCGACGCCACAGGAGTCGCACCAGCCGTAATCGTTGTCTTCGATCAACTGCAGGGTTTCGTCGATCTTCTTGATCAGCTTGCGCTCGCGATCACGGGCACGCAGTTCCAGGCTGAATTCTTCTTCCTGGCTGGCGCGGTCCGCTGGATCGGGGAAGTTGGCCGCTTCGTCCTGCATATGGTGCACAGTACGATCGACTTCCTGCATCAATTCCAGCTTCCACTTATTGAGGATGCCGGTGAAGTGGGCGCGCATCGGCTCACCCATATATTCCTCACCCTTTACTTCTTTATAGGGCTCGAAACCACGAGTCAGTTGGCTGCTTTTTGCTTTTGCTTTGGTGGGCATGGATGACCGCCTCTCACTCTCTCTAATCCACTGCGCAGGACGGTGTCCCTTGCCGATCCTACGTCGAGTAGAACTGGCCCTGCGGCTGCAAGCGGGCGAACTTACCAGATCGACTCGCACGGCGCCACTCCCTGTTGTCGTGGTGACTGACGTTTCGCCCGGGCCTTGGTTTAGAATCCGCGCCTTAATTCATTTGAAGGCAGCTCCATGGCCCCGTCCTACAGTGCACGCAGCCGCGCCATAGAACCTTTTCATGTGATGGCGCTGCTGGCCCGCGCCAATCAGTTGCAGGCTGAAGGCCATGATGTGATTCACCTGGAAATCGGTGAGCCGGACTTCAGCACCGCCGCGCCTATTGTTGCCGCCGGTCAGGCCGCTCTGGCCGATGGTCATACCCGCTACACCGCCGCCCGCGGTTTGCCGGCCCTGCGCGAGGCGATTGCCGGCTTCTATGCCGAGCGTTATCGCCTAAGCATAGACCCTGAGCGGATTCTGATTACCCCGGGCGGCTCGGGGGCCTTGCTGCTGGCTACCAGCCTGCTGGTCGACCCGGGCAAGCACTGGCTGCTGGCCGATCCCGGTTACCCCTGCAACCGCCACTTCCTGCGTCTGGTGGAGGGCGCGGCGCAGCTGGTGCCTGTGGGACCCGAGGTGCGTTATCAGCTGACCCCCGACCTGGTGGCACGGTATTGGGACCAGGACAGCGTCGGCGCGCTGGTGGCCTCGCCGGCCAACCCGACCGGCACCTTGCTTAGCCATGACGAGCTGGGCGGGCTGTCTCGGGCGTTGCGCGAGCGCGGCGGGCACCTGGTGGTGGATGAGATCTATCACGGCCTGACCTACGGCGTGGACGCCGCCAGCGTGCTTGAGGTGGATGACGAGGCCTTTGTGCTCAACAGTTTTTCCAAGTACTTCGGCATGACCGGCTGGCGGCTCGGCTGGCTGGTCGCGCCGCCGGCGGCGGTGGCCGATCTGGAGAAGCTGGCGCAGAACCTCTATATCAGTGCGCCGAGCATGGCCCAGCACGCCGCGCTGGCCTGTTTTCAGCCGCAGACCCTGGAGATCCTCGAACAGCGCCGTCATGAGTTCCAGCACCGCCGCGACTTCCTCCTGCCGGCCCTGCGCGAGCTGGGCTTCCGGATCGCCGTGGAGCCGCAGGGGGCGTTTTACCTGTACGCCGATATCAGTGCCTTTGGTGGTGATGCCTTCGCCTTCTGCCAGCACTTTCTGGAAACCGAGCACGTGGCCTTTACCCCGGGCCTGGATTTCGGTCGGCATCTGGCGGCGCAGCATGTGCGCTTTGCCTACACCCAGGATCTGTCGCGTCTGCAACAGGCGGTGGATCGGATCAAACGTGGCCTGAACAGCTGGCAGCCCCATGCGCTTTGATCCGCCGCTGGAAGAAGGACGCCTGCTGCGCCGCTACAAGCGTTTTCTCGCCGATATCGAGACCGCCGACGGCGAGCTACTGACCATCCACTGCGCCAATACCGGCTCGATGCTCAACTGCATGAGCGAGGGCGCGCGCATCTGGTTTAGCCGCAGCAATGACCCCAAACGCAAGTTGCCGGGCACCTGGGAGATTGGCGAAACGCCCCATGGCCGCCTGGCGGTGATCAACACCGGGCGCGCCAATGCCCTGGTGGAGGAGGCCCTGCGCGGCGGATTGATTGCCGAGCTGAACGGCTTTACCGGCCTCAAGCGCGAAGTGCCTTACGGGCAGGAACGCAGCCGTATCGATTTTCGTCTGGACTACCCGGACGGGGCGGCGTTCGTCGAAGTCAAAAGCGTCACCCTGGGCTTTGCCGACAGTCGCGTCGCCGCCTTTCCCGATGCGCGCACCGAGCGTGGCAGCAAGCACCTGCGTGAACTGGCCGCGTTGGCCCGGGAGGGTGTGCGGGCGGTGCAGCTGTATTGCGTCAACCTGTCCGACATCGATGCGGTGCGCCCGGCCGCGGAAATCGACCCGGCCTATGCCGCCGTCCTGCGCGAGGCGGTGAGCGCCGGAGTCGAAGTCCTGGCCTATGGCGCGGCGATCAGCGCGCAGGAGGTGCGGCTGATCAAGCGTCTGGATGTGCTGCTTTAAATGCCGGCCCCCTGATTGCAGGGGCTGATGGACGCCAGGCACCCGTCCGGGCCGTCGATGACGACCGGGGGCGGCTGGCAGGCGTTGGGAGGATGGCCCCTGGGGCAAGGGGCCGAGGTGCGACTGGCGCGGATCAGAAGCGGTAGTTGACGCCCAGGGTCAGGGTGCGGCCGGGTGCCGGCTGGCGGCCCCAGGGGCTGGTGTCGATGCTGCGGAAGTAATACTCGCGGTCGAACAGGTTGCTGACCCCGGCGGAGGTGGTCAGCAGGCTGCCGTCGGCGAGCTTGAATTCGCGTTCGATGGCAGTGTTCCACAGCCAATAGGCGGGCAGCTCGCCGACCGTCGCGGCGGCATCCTCGGCGTGGCTGTTGGCCGCGTCGGTGTAGGCGCTGCTGACGTAGAGGCCGTCGAGGGTTTAGGTCCAGGCTTCGGCGAAGCGGTAGCGGCCATCGACGGTGAGCTGATGTGTGGAGGCGAAGGGCACTTCGTTGCCTTTGAACGCGCCGCTGCGTTGTTCGCTGTCGAGGTAGGCATAGCCGGCGTGCAGGCCGGGCAGCCATTGCTCGGCGACGGTTTCGCGTTCGACCCCGCTGACGCCATCGGCATGTGCAGCAGGCCAGGGGCTACGCCGGCGAAGGCTGCGGACGCCCCGGGCGTGCCAGGTGTCGGGGGGGCAGCGGGGCGGGGCGAGGGTACGGTGTTGCGCGGGGCGCAGGCTGCTACGCCATGGTATTGACGGGTGAGGCCGGAGCAGTGACGGGGCATAAGGCCTGCAGGGGTTTTATTTTTGATTGCCAATTGGTAGTGCTTATCATTTGTCAGTGTAAATCTTTTGTTGTGCCTGATCTTGTATGGATCGCCCTGGGTGTGGGCCATGGTGGTAGAACAAATGCTCTGTGAGGTGATCGTGCAGCACCCGTTGGCCGCCAACTCGCGGCCAACGGGTGCGCGGGGTCAGGGCGACCGAGGGCGCTATCGGCCTGAAGGCTTCTAGGGCCGCGAATGCATGGCAGGTATGTCGTCGGTTGGCTGCATGGCGCTGCGCAGGTGCTGTTCGAACAGTTCGACTATCGCCGGCCAGCCCTGGCGTGAGGCGTGTAGGCGGGCATTCAGGCGCGCCCGGCGCAGGCCTTCGGTATCGTTCAGCAAGTCGTTGGCCGCCTGGATAAAGCCCTGTTCGTCCTGCGCACCCGCCAGGGCACCATTGTGGCCGTGGCGGATATGCTGCGCCGCCGCGGCCTGGTCAAAGGCCACCACGCCAAGCCCGGAAGCCAGCGCTTCGAGCACCACATTGCCGAAGGTTTCCGACAGGCTGGGGAAGAGAAACAGATCGCCCGAGGCGTAATGCGCGGCCAGCTCTTCGCCGCGTTGCAGGCCGCAGAACACCGCATCAGGCAGTTGCTGCTGCAGGCTGGCGCGTTGCGGCCCGTCGCCCACCAGAATCAGTTTCAGCCGCCGCTGCGGGTGCGCCTGCTGCAGCGCCTGAAAGCTCTTGCTGAGCAGCGCCAGGTTCTTTTCCGCCGCCAGACGGCCGACATGCAGGACGGCGATATCGCCTTCCTGCAGCCCCCAGTTGGCACGGAGTCTGTCGCAGCGTTTGGCCGGGTGGAACAGCTGGCTGTCGACGCCCCGCGATAGCAGTTCCAGATTGTCGAAACCACGGCGTTGCAGCTCGATCTGCTGGCTGACACTGGGCACCAGGGTCATCTGCGAGCGGTTATGGAACCAGCGCAGGTAGTTGGTCAGCAAGCGGGTCAGCAGGGCGACGCCGTAATGCCCGGTGTATTGCTGGAAGTTGGTATGGAAGCCGCTGACCACCGGAATCTGCAAGCGCCGCGCGGCGCGCAGCGCAGACAGGCCCAGCGGCCCTTCGGTGGCGATATACAGCACATCCGGGCGCTGGCGTTGCCAGTTGCGCAACAGCTTGTGCATCGACGACTGGCCCCACTGCAAACCGGGGTAGCCGGGCAGCGGCCAGCCACGGGTCAGCAGCAGATCCTGATCGGCAGCGCCGCGTGGGTCGACGCTCTGCCGCGGGCGCACCAGTTGCACGCGATGGCCACGACCACGCAGGCCATCGACCAGGCGACCGAGGGTATTGGCTACGCCGTTGATTTCCGGCAGGAAGGTTTCACTGATCAGTGCGATATGCAGGGAAGCTGTGCTCATGGCAGCAGTTTCCGCTGCCGCCATGTAATGACTGTGACGTTTTGGTTGCGTTTGTATTTCAGTCGAGCAGTTCGATCAGCTGTTGGCGCAGCCAGACGTGCGCAGGGTCGAGGTGCTGCTGCTGATGCCAGATCAGGCTGACCTGCACCGGCGGCATATCGAAGGGCAGCGGTGCGATTTCCAGCGCATGTACCGGAGCGAAGGCCTCGGCCAGACGCGCGGGCACGGTGCCGAGCAGGTCGGTCTGGGCGACGATGGCCGGGATTGGCAGGTAGTTGGGCAGATGCAACGCCGCCTGCCGCCGCACCCTGGCCGAGCCGAGGACGATCTCCAGCGGCGAGCCACGCCCGGCGCGGGGCGTCACGCTGATATGCCGCGCCTGCTGGTAGTCCTCCAGGCTCAGCCCGTCGACGCAGGCCGGGTGGCCGGCGCGGCCGATCACCACCAGCGGCTCTTCGCGCAGCGGCGCGTAGTGCAGGTCAGGCGAATCGAAGTGCAGGTAGTCGATGGCCAGGTCCAGCGCGCCGCTTTCCAGGCGTTGCACCAGGCTGTCGGCGTCATCGGCCTGCACCAGCAGTTCGACCTGCGCGGCGCTGCGTGCCAGATGCGCCTGCAGCATGGGCAGCAGTGCGGCCTGGGCATAGTCGTTGAGCGACAGGCTGAAGGCATGCGGTGTCTGCGGGTCGAACGGCTCGGCCGGGCCCAGGCCGGTCTGCAGCAGGCGCAGAGCCTGGCGCACCGGCACATACAGAGCCTGGGCGCGGGCGGTGGGCGTCATGCCACGGGCGGTGCGCAGAAACAGCTCTTCACCCAGTTGCTGGCGCAGGCGGGCGAGGGCGTTGCTCACGGTGGATTGGCTCAGGTGCAGGCGCTCGGCGGCGCGGGTCAGGTTGCCTTCCTGCATCAGTGCGTCGAAGACCAGCAGCAGGTTGAGGTCGAGCTGACGCAAATTCGTTATCAAGAATAATGCTCTTTTTAAATATCCATTATTCGAATGATCTGGCCGGGCCTAGACTGTTGTCAATCCGCACAGGAGCTTTGCCATGGCCTATAACAACGACAATGCCCAGGCTTTCCGCACAGACTATCGGGCTGCCATTCATCCGCTGTACAACCCCTGGCTGCATGCCGCCTTCGTGCTGACCTACGGCCTGACCTGCGTGAGCCTGCTATGGGGGAGCCTGGATGCGGTGCCTGCCTGGCAGTGGCTGCTGGTGCCGCTGAGCCTGGTGTTCTTCAGCTGGGGCGAGTACCAGGTGCACAAGCGCCTGGGCCACAACAAGACGCGCTTCGGCCAGCTGTTCTACAAGCGCCACACCGGTGATCACCACAGCTTCTTCGTCGAAGGCCTGATGCGTTACGAGACGCCGCGCGACTGGCGGGTGATCCTTTTCCCGGCCTGGTTGATCGTGCTCTACAGCCTGCCGCTGCTGGGGATCTGGTGGTTGCTGGCGCATATCGACGGCAACCTCGCCGCGCTGTTCGCCGGCAGCATGCTGCTGGGGTATATGAGCTACGAGCTGGTGCACGCCTGCGAACACCTGCCGGACGAGCACCCCGTGTCGCGCCTGCCGTGGATTCGCCAGATGCGCCGTCTGCATGCGCTGCACCATCGCCGTGAGCTGATGCAGTCGCGCAACTTCGGCATCGTTCACCCTCTGATGGACTGGCTGTACGGCACCCTGCACTGGGAACCTGAGGCAACCCACCAGCAGAATCGCCAGCAGCACCGCATCCGCCTCGCCCGCCCGGCGGACGCGGTGCTGGGCTATGCCGCCGCGCCCATTCACTGGCCCGAGTGGCATCCGTCGTCGTTGCGCATCTACGGCCGCGAAGGTGCGTTGCTTGCTGGTGAGGTATTTGAAGAAGATATCCACGCCGGTGGCCGCGCCGGCCATCTGCGCTGGGATGTGCTCGACTACCAGCCGGCCCGCCGCTGGCAGGCCAGCGCCCGAGGCGATCACGGCCTGGCGCTGCTGCTGACCTACGAGTGCCTGGACGGCGAGGGCGGTTGCGAGTTCGTGCGCACCCTGGAGTACGGCTTCGACGGCGCGCTGATGCGCCTGGCCAATCGTCTGCTGCTGGGGCGGCGTATCGAGCGCGAATCCCAGGCCTCGATGCAGGCGCTGCGCGCGGTGCTCGAGGGCCGCCAGCCTACGCGATAGGGCTCAACGAGTGGGCGTGAGCGCCTGCTCCTGGCGTTCGCGCACCCAGAACACCGTGGCACCGGCCACTGCTGCCGGCATCATCAGGATATTCAGGCCTGGTACCAGCAGCGCGGCGTAGGTGATGCCACCAAAGCCCAGGCTCTGCCAGCGTTTTTCACGCAGCCAGGCGAGCATGTCCTGCCAGCTCATCTTGTTGTTGTCCGCCGGGTAGTCGATGTACTGAATCGCCATCATCCATACGCCAAACAGCAGCCACAGCGGTGCGGCGATCAGGTTGACCACCGGGATAAAACTCAGGATCAGCAGGCCGATGGCCCGTGGCAGAAAGTAGCCCAGCTTGCGCAGTTCGCGGCCCAGGGTGCGCGGCACCATGGCCATCAATTCTGCCCAGCTGAACGGCGGAAAGTCGTCCTGGCCGCGTACCACCACTTCGACCTTCTCCGCGAGAAAGCCATTGAAGGGCGCGGCGATGATATTGGCCAGCAGGGTGAAGGTGAAAAACACCATCAACAGCACCAGCACCACAAACAGTGGCCACAGCACGTATTCGAGAAAGCCCAGCCAGCTTGGCAGGCTGGGCATGAAGGTGTCGACCCAACCACCGAACTGCTGCATGGCCAGGTAAATCAGGCCAATAAACAGGATCAGGTTGATCGTCAGGGGCAGCAGCACAAACAGCCGCAAGCCAGGGCTGAGGACCAGTTTCAGGCCTTCGCTGAGGTATTGCGGGCCGGTAAGCACGGGGGCAGGCATGGGGCAGTCTCCGCGAGATAAAAGTCGCGCCGACCTTACCGGCTTTGCGGGTCAGGGGAAAGCGCCGGGGGCGCAATTGCAGGCCTGTGGTGGGCTGTCATAGGGCGCGTCTATGCAGGGAATTGCTAAAGGGTATTTCCTCTATGACGCGCGCACGCCTAGGCTGCGCCGCATTGTCGGGTTCTTCCTGTTTCGGGCTCCTGTCGCTTGTACCTGTCCCTGGTGCGACGGGACGCCCCTTTTATTACGCCGGCTGTGCCGGAGAGGAGTTAACGATGTCTGCCACTCGCCATGCCCGCGTGATCATTCTGGGCTCCGGCCCTGCCGGTTACAGCGCTGCGGTGTACGCCGCCCGGGCCAACCTCAAGCCGTTGCTGATTACCGGCATGCAGGCCGGCGGCCAACTGACCACCACCACCGAGGTGGACAACTGGCCGGGTGATGTACACGGCCTGACCGGCCCGGCGCTGATGCAGCGCATGCAGGAGCATGCCGAGCGCTTCGAGACCGAGATCGTCTTCGACCATATCAATGCCGTGGACCTGGCCGGCAAGCCCTTCACCCTGATCGGTGACAGCGCTACCTACAGCTGCGACGCGCTGATTATCGCCACTGGGGCCAGCGCCCGTTATCTGGGCTTGCCCAGCGAGGAAGCCCTTATGGGCAAGGGCGTGTCGGCCTGCGCCACCTGCGACGGTTTCTTCTACCGCAACCGTGAGGTAGCGGTGGTCGGCGGCGGCAATACCGCGGTGGAAGAGGCGCTGTACCTGGCCAATATCGCCAGCAAGGTGACCCTGGTGCATCGCCGTGGCAGCTTCCGCGCGGAGAAGATTTTGCAGAACAAACTGCAGGCGCGGGTGGCCGAAGGCAAGATCGTGCTCAAGCTCCATGCCGAGGTGGATGAAGTGCTCGGCAACAACATGGGCGTGACCGGCGTGCGGGTGAAGAACAACGATGGCAGCTTCGATGAGCTGAGCGTCGATGGCCTGTTCGTCGCCATCGGCCATACGCCGAACACCTCTTTGTTCGAAGGCCAACTGGCGCTCAAGGATGGCTATCTGGTGGTCAACGGCGGGCGCGACGGCAATGCCACCGCCACCAGCATTCCTGGCGTATTTGCTGCCGGTGATGTCGCTGACCACGTCTACCGCCAGGCCATCACCTCGGCTGGTGCCGGCTGCATGGCGGCGCTGGATGTGGAGCGCTACCTCGACGGTCAGTGATCCCAGTAGCGCTATGGCGTGTTGCGCCAGCTAATCGGGAAGCATGTGCTGGGAGCGACCCTGTGCACCAGAACCCGCGGACTTTGGCGGTGCGCACGGCGCACCCTACGCGATGCTATCGCCTGATCGTGCAGTCAGTCGTCAGACCCAGGTGTTGAGCCTGAGATCCCGCGAACTCAGGCGCAGGAACTGGTCGCTGGCCTTGACCAGCAGGGCGTGTTTGTCCACGGCCAGTTCGCAGCTCTGCAGGCCCTCGGGGTCGCTGCGGTACAGAGTGGTATCGCCTTCCTGGCGCAGGTGCTGGTAGCGCTGGCCGCGGGCTTCGATCTTGAGCGTCAGCAGGTCCACATAGGCCACCTGCAGCTGTTCGCTCTGGCCGTTTTCCAGGGCGCAGCGCTGCAGGGCCGGGGTATGGGTAAAGGGAGAGTCGGAGAGCATGACCTGCTGGCACTCGTGCAGGTCGGGCCGTGGTTCGCCGTTATGGAACCAGTTGCCGCGTATATCGCGCTTGAGGTCGATGCGCCGCTGGCCGTGATTGTCGACTTTCAGCCACAGGCGACGAAAGCGCCAGCGCGGGTCGCAGTTGAGCACATAGGTGGCGGCGATGCTGTGGCCGCGCAGGCTCTGCATCAGATGGCTGGTGGCCTGGATACCGTTTTCGTCGATATTCAGGCGCAGGTTTTCCACGCCGGGGTTATGCCATGGTTTCCATACCAAGGTCTGCTGCATGCACGCGACTCCAAGCCAGCGAGGGTTGGGGCGGGGAGGGCGGGTGCAGCCGCGAGGCTTGGCGCAGGCACCTTCCCTGGTGGCCCGATCATTGATGGCCGCCAGGGTAATGCCTCACAACT
>Ga0209343_10001715_pt1 | contig 29174 bp, 29 predicted proteins | sample RifCSPlowO2_02_FD_184026 | JGI IMG/M metagenome (GOLD analysis project Ga0209343, IMG submission 184026) | Groundwater microbial communities from Rifle, Colorado - Rifle CSP2_plank lowO2_0.2 (SPAdes) (version 2) | ecosystem: Environmental > Aquatic > Deep subsurface > Groundwater | place... | reverse complement strand
CCCGGCGCTCAACCCCGACGGCCTGATGGTCCGGCCCGCGACCCGCATGAACGCGCGCGGCGTCGACCTGAACCGCAACTTTCCCACGCCGAACTGGGCGCGCGACGCCAAGGTCTACTGGGAAAAACGCACCCGCAAAGACCCGCGCCGCTGGCCCGGGCCCAGCCCCTTGTCGGAGCCCGAGTCGCGCTACCTGCACGACGAGATGGAGCGCTTCCAGCCCGATCTGATCGTCAGCATCCACGCGCCCTACGGCGTGCTCGATTTCGACGGCCCGGGCGTGCCCCCGCCCCAGCTCGGACGGCTCTACCTGGACCAGGTCGGCATCTTCCCCGGCAGCCTGGGCAACTACGGCGGTGTGCACAAAGGCATGCCGGTCGTCACCATCGAGCTGCCCAGCGCGTTGCGCACCCCGCTGGACGCGGAAGTCCGCCAGATGTGGCTGGACCTGCTGCGTTGGATGAGCGAGCGCATCGTGCCCGGAGAGTCGGCCGGCCAGGCGGTGCCGGTGAAGGCGAAGAAGACCGGCTGAGGGGCCGGGCGCTTTCGCACGCAAAAAAGCCCGCGACGCGGGCTTTTCCTTGGGTGAGGGGCAGCCACCGGGCGGAACCGGTTTCCCCTCAGGCCTGGCTGGTCAGGGCGGCGGGGGCGCTGGTGGCCTGGACCGGGGCGCTGCGCGGCGCCATGCCATAGAAGCCGAAGTTCATCGCCGGCACTTCGCCGCTGATGAGTTCGGCCAGGGCCTTGCCCGAGCCAGCGCCGTGCGTCCAGCCCAGGGTGCCGTGGCCGGCGTTGACCCAGAGCTTGCCCACCTTGGTGCGGCCGATCAGCGGGATGTTGGTCGGGGTGGCCGGGCGCAGGCCGCACCAGAACTGCGGGTCGCCGCCTTCTTCGGGCGTGCGGGTGTCGGCCACGCCGGGGAACACCTGCTCGATGCGTTTGACCAGCATCTGCGCGCGGGTGCGCGCCAGCGGCGTGTCCAGCGAGAGGTCGAAGCCGCCGAGCTCGATGGTGCCGGCCACGCGCAGCTGGTTGCCCAGGCGCGAGATGGCGATCTTGAGCTGGTCGTCCAGCAGGCTGACCTGCGACGCCGCTTCCGGCTTGAGCAGTTTGAGCGTGGCGCTGTAGCCCTTGCCGGGGTAGATCGGCACGCGCACACCCACCTGTTGCAGCAGCGCGGTGGAGTAGGAGCCGGCGGCGACCACGAAGGCGTCGGCCTTGAGCTCCCGCGTCTGGCCGGTGGCGCGGTCGCGCACGCTCACCGCGTCCACCTCGTTGCCGCGCGACTGGATGCGCAGGATGTCGTGGCCCATCAGGGACTGCATGCCCTTGTCGCGGCACAGCTGGGCGAGCTTCTGGGTGAAGAGCAGGCAGTCGCCGGACTCGTCGCTCTCGGTGTAGGTGCCGCCGACGATGCGGTCGGCAAAACCGCGCAGCGCGGGTTCGATCTTCAGCAGCTCGTCCTTGCTGACCACCTTGCGGTTCACGCCGTGGCGGCGCATCAGCTCGGCGGCGCTGCCCGCCTCGTCAAACGACTTCTGGCTGGTGTAGTAGTGGGCGATGCCCTTGGTCAGGCGGTTGTACTGCAGGCCGGTGGTGGCCACCACGTCTTTCAGCGCCGCGTGGCTGTAGCTGCCCAGCGCCACCAGCTGCGCCACGTTGCGTTCGAAGGCGGCGTCGTTGCACTGGCCCAGGAATTGCATGCCCCAGAGCCACTGCGCCGGGTCCAGCTGCGGGCGAAATTTGAGCGGGCCTTCGGGGTCGAACAGCCACTTCAGCGCCTTCAGGGGCGCTTCGCGGTTGGCCCAGGGCTCGCAATAGCTCACCGAAATCTGTGCCGCGTTGCCAAAGCTGGTTTCCAGCGCGGCATCGGCCTGGCGATCCACCAGTGTGACCGCGTGGCCCCGCTGCAGCAGATGCCACGCGGTGCTCACACCAATGATGCCTGCACCCAAGACGACGACTTGCATGATCCGCTCCAGAAAAATAATGGGACAACTGGACGCGAGTATGGGAAAAACCCCGACGCAAGTGAAGCGAAATTAACCTAAAATTTTTGTCATCAGATCTGCTAATGAAGACCGATCGCCTCCACACCCCTTTCACCGCATGAGCACTTTTGATCCCGACGCCCTGGAATGCCTGGCCGCCATCATTGAAGAAGGGGGGTTCGAGCGCGCCGCGCAGCGCCTGTCCATCACCCAGTCGGCGGTCTCGCAGCGGCTGCGCGCGCTCGAAGCGCAGGTGGGCACGGTGCTGATCGTGCGCAGCCGGCCCCTGAAGCCCACTTCGGCCGGGCAGCTCATGCTCAAGCACGCCAAGATGATGCGGCTGCTGCGCGCCGACCTGGAAAAAGACCTCAAGGAGCTCGCACCGAGCTCCACCGGCAACGGGCGCGAGGAAGAGCGCATCTCGGTCGCCATCAACGCCGACAGCATCGCCACCTGGGCGTTGCCCGCGCTGGACGCCCTGGCCCAGGGCGGCCTGCCGATCGAGATCATCACCGACGACCAGGAGTTCACCCACGAGTGGTTGCGCGAAGGCCAGGTGCTGGGCTGCGTCACCTCGCTGGGCCAGGCGCTGCGCGGCTGCAAGATGGAGCCGCTGGGCGCGATGGACTATGTGGTGGTGGCGCGGGCCGACTACGCCGCGAGCCACTGCCCCAAGGGGCTGAACGCCCACAACTTCCACAAGGTGCCGTTCGTGGCCTTCAACCGCAAGGACCACCTGCAGCACGAGTTCGTGACCCAGTCCTTCGGACTGCCGCGCGTCATGCTCAAGCAGCTGTTCGTGCCGTCCAGCGAAGGCCAGGTGCGAGCGGTGCAGGCCGGCTGGGGCGTGAGCGTGTTGCCCGAGCTGCGGGTGCGTGAGCTCATCGCCAGCGGTGAGCTGGTCAATCTGGCCCCGCGCCACCGGCTGGGCGTGGGGCTGTACTGGCACTGCTGGAACCTGAGTTCGGACGTGCTGGACGCCCTGAGCAGCGCCCTGCGGCAGGCGGCGGCCCACAGCCTGCGGGTCGGCAAAGCCTGATTCATCGGGTATCGAAATAGACCCGTTCGGCTGCAAAGGTACTTCCTGGTCGGATAATCGACCTCACCGTCGAGTCGGGGGGCTCTGAATCCCCGCTCCATCCAGAGGACCCCCATGGCCAGCGCCGTCCCCACTCCCCGCCCCGGCACCCCGCCCAAACGCAGTTTCCGCGAGCAGATGCACATCGCGCGCGAAGACGCCATCGTTTCGGCCGTGAACCGGCTGCTGGCCGAAAAGGGGTTCGATGCCATGACGGTGGACGAGGTGGCGGTCGAGGTTGGCATCGCCAAGGCCAGCCTCTACAAACATTTCCCGAGCAAGGAAGACCTGGCCGCCGCGGCCATGGCGCGCGTGATGGAGCGGGCCCGTGCGTTTCTGGAAGGGCTCGATGCCTCGCGTGCGCCGCTGGCGCTGCTGCGCGACGCGGCGCGCTGGACCATGGAGGTGCAGCTCGCCGGCGAAATGCCGTCCCTGCCAAGCGAAAACTCCAGCCTGCGCGCGACCCTGACCACCCACAAGGGCTACGTGGACGGGCTGATGGAGGTGAGCGAACGGCTGGGCGCCTGGATCAGCGCGGCCCAGGCCGATGGCAGCCTCAACCCGGCGCTGCCACCGATCGCGGTGCTCTACACCCTGTACGCCCGCGCCTGCGACCCGGTGCTCGGCTTCCTCAAAGGGTCCGGGCTGTACAGCCACGAGCAGATCATCGAGATGGTGCTGAGCACTTGTTTCGACGGATTACGGACGCGATAGCCCCCCTGCGCCGCTGACGCGGCTTCCCCCCGGAGGGGGGACGGCGCGTGGCGGCCCGGCAAAGCCGGTTCCGCGGCGCCCTGGGATGAACTCCCCCTCGGCGCATACAGGGTCTCTCCGGCGCGCGTGCCCCGACCCAGGATGCGGTGGAACCGGCTCCGCCGGGCCACTCGCATCGCCCCCTGGGGGGTGACGCGAAGCGGCGCGGGGGGCTCCTTATCTCACCAGAAGAACCGGCACCTGGCAGTGGGCCAGCACCTGGGTGGTGACCGAGCCCATGACGAGGTTGCCCAGGGCGCTGTGGCCGTGTGAGCCCATCACCACCATGTCGAACTTGCCGGCGGTGGCGGTCTTGGCGATCAGCTCGCCCGCCGAGCCCACCTTGTGCACCACCTTGGGTTCGATGCCGTGCCGCTGCAGGAACTTGACCACCGGGGCCGTGACCTTGGTGGCCTCGTCGGCGTAATAGCTGTTGGCGATCTCGGCCCCCACGGCGGCGCGTGCGCGCGGTGGCAGCGCCGCTTGCACGGTCAGGAGGGTGAACTCGTTTTTGGCGCTGAACACCTCGTCGTGCGTGGTCAGGTAGGCCAGCATTTTTTTGGTGTAGAGGCTGCCATCCACCGCGAGCAGGACTTTCATCGGGGTCTCCTTGTCAGTTGAACTGGGTCGAGTGTAGGGTCATGGGGCCGGGCCGGCGTAGGTACTTTCCGACGGTGCCGCATCGGACGACGCGGCACCGGGCACCTGGATCAGACCCGTGGGCTGGAAGCCGTCCTGCTCGTTCTTGTGCGCATAGCCCAGCGGGTTGGCCACGATGCGGCAGCGGCCCACCTGTTGGTCCATCGCGTGGTGCAGGTGGCCGTGCAGCCAGACGTCGGCCAGCGGCAGGAGCTCGTCGAGCGCGTTGCAGAAACCCGCCGTGCCCGGGCTCAGGCCGTAGCGCGGGTCCACGCTGTGCAGCGTGGGCGCGAAGTGCGTCACCGCCACGGTGGGGCCGTCAAACGGCTGGGCCAGGGCCTCGCGCAGCCAGCGCTGGCATTCCAGCCCGAGTTCGCGCATGGCCTGGGCGTCAAACAGCCGGCCATGGCGCTGGCCGGCCATCTTGCTGAGGTAGAAGTTGGCGGCGCGAAACGCCTTCTCGCGCTGCTCCAGAACCCCGTTGGCGGAGGGTGTCACCGTTTTGGCCAGCGCGTCGTAGTCGCTCCAGAGCGTGGTGCCGACGAAACGGATGCCGTCCAGCACCAGGGTCTCGCGCTCCAGCCAGACCATGCCCAGCCGCTCGCAGCTGCGGCGCAGTTCGCGGTGCGCGTCGTCCACGTCGAGCGCGTCGTATTCGTGGTTACCGGGCAGGAACAGCACCGGCACCGGCCAGCCCGCGTACTGGGGCAGCGGGGAAAAGCGCTGCAGCCCCCAGTCGGGTTCGGCCATCACGCTGCCGTCGCGGCGCGTCTGGTACGAACCGACGTCGCCCGCGAGCACCAGCAGGTCGGCGCCGGGCGCCGGGGTGGCGACGAAGTCCGGGTTGGCTTCGAGGTGCAGGTCGCTCAGCAGCTGGATGTTCATGGGCCCATTGTCGGATAGGTGGGCGGATGATCGGCACGGAACCCCAGGATCGACGCCCGCTCCACGGTCTGCCGCAGCCAGCGGTGGGCGCTGCTGTGCGAGGCCTGGCGGTGCCAGAGCGCGTCCACGTGCACCGCCGGCACCGGCAGCGGCAGCTCGCGCAGGGCCAGTTCGTGCTCCATGCCGGTGGCGCCCACGAAATGGCGCGGCAGCACGGTGAGCAGGTCGGTGGTGGCCACGACCCGGCCCGCGGTAAAGAACTGGTTGACCGTGAGCACCACGCGCCGCTGGCGCGACAGCCCGGCCAGGGCCTCGTCCACGAAGCCGAACGGCCGGCCGGAGAAGCTCACCAGCAGGTGGCGCGCCTGGCAGTAGTCGTCCAGGCTCAGCGGCCCCTGGGACAGGGGGTGGTCGCGGCGCATCACGACCACGTACTCGCCGTCGTACAGGCGCTGGTGCAGAAAGCGCGGGCTGTTCTCCTGCAGGTGCAGCGCCCCGAGTTCGGCCAGCACCCCGGGGAAATGGCCGATGGCCAGGTCGGCCGAACCGGACTCCAGCAGGTCGCGTGGGTCGCGCGTGGTCAGGGGCAGTATGCGCAGGTTCACCCCCGGGGCCTCGTTTTCCAGGATGTCGACCAGCCCCGGCACGAGCTTGGCGGCGGTGGCGTCGGCCATGGCCAGCACGAAGGCGTTGTGCGCGGTGACCGGGTCGAAGGTGCCCGGGGCGAGGACCTCGCGCAGCTGTTGCAGGGCGTCGCGCACCGTGGGCCACAGGGCCGTGGCCAGCGGTGTGGGCTCCACGCCGTAGCCCGAGCGCCGCACCAGTTCGTCGCCCAGCGTCTCGCGCAGCCGCTTGAGTGCGTTGCTCACGGCCGGCTGCGTCATGGCCAGGTTGTGGGCGGCCCGGGTGAGGTTGCGCTCGGTCATCACCTCGTCGAAGACGCGCAGCAGGTTCAGGTCCAGGGTGCGGAAGTTTCGCTCATTCATCATGAATGTGAATGTAATACATCACAAAAATAAATTGGCGTGACATGAGGGTTTACCCTAAATTCTCCCTGTCCACAAGACACTTTCCTTTCCAAGGAGTCTTCCATGAGCAGCATTGCAACCTCTTCTTCTGTTTCCCCCCTGGGTCGGCCCTCATCCGGTGCCGGCACCAACACGGGCACCTACCAGGTCCGTCGCAACTTCGACGGTTCGCGCGGTCTCGCCGCCCTCTTGCTCGCCGCCGCCGTGGCGGCGATGGTGGTGTTGGCCGACCGGCTGATCAGCACCTGGGCCGACGGCCACCTGTTGCTGGCCTGGGTGTTCCTGTGGGTGGTGGTCTTTGCCGGGCTGGCCCTGTTCGCCGGCGCCGCACGCAACTTGGCGCGCAGCGCCCTGCGTTCGCTCGACGGCTGGTCCCAGGCGCTGGCCGAAGCCCGCGCCGAGGCCCGCATGTGGGAAATCGCCCGCCAGGACCCGCGCGTGATGAACGATCTGCTGTGCGCCCGCATGCGTGCCGAAGAAGCCAGCACCGAGGTGGTGGCCGAACCCGCCGGCTTCAGCGAAGCCCTGGCGCCGCTGGGCATGGAGGCCAACGCCGCACCCGCCGCCCCGCAAGGCGGGGTCTGGGACCGCTTCGTGAGCCGCCTGATCGAGCAGCGCAGCCGCAACATCCATCTGTATTACGTCTGACGCTCCAGCCGGCGAGCCGCCGGCCCGGGCACCGACCCGCAACAAAAAAAGCCACCGGAATCCGGTGGCTTTTTGTTTTCCGTGCAGCGCGAAGCGCTGCGGAGGGCGTGATCAGGTGAGCGAAGCCAGGCGCTTCTGCAGCTCCGCCTTGGTGTCCACCAGCGCCTGGGGCAGGTGGTAGGCCAGTTGCTCGAAGTGCGCGTCGTGCAGTTTGAGCTCTTCCACCCAGGCGGCTTTGTCGATGCTGGTCACGGTCTTGAACTGTTCGGCGCTGAAGTCCAGGCCGGTCCAGTTCAGTTCGGTGTAGTTCGGGGCAATGCCGAACATGGTGTCCGTGCCCTGGGCCTGGCCTTCGAGGCGGTCGATCATCCACTTGAGCACGCGCATGTTGTCGCCGTAACCCGGCCAGACGAACTTGCCTTCGGCGTTCTTGCGGAACCAGTTCACGCAGAAGATCTTGGGCAGGGTGTGGCCCGATTCCTCCAGCTTGTGCTCCATGTCGAGCCAATGCTGGAAGTAGTCGCTCATGTTGTAGCCGCAGAAGGGCAGCATGGCGAACGGGTCGCGGCGCACCACGCCCTGGGCGCCGAAGGCGGCGGCGGTGGTTTCGCTGCCCATGGTGGCGGCCATGTACACGCCTTCCATCCAGTTGCGGGCCTCGGTCACCAGCGGCACGGTGGTGGAGCGGCGCCCGCCGAAGATGAAGGCGTCGATGGCCACGCCGTTGGCATCGTCCCACTGCGGGTCCAGGGCCGGGTTGTTGGTGGCGGCCACGGTGAAGCGCGAGTTGGGGTGCGCGGCCTTGGCGCCGGTTGCCTTGGCGATGGCCGGCGTCCAGTCCTTGCCCTGCCAGTCGATCAGGTGGTCGGGCAGCGTGCCGGTGTCTTTTTCCATGCCTTCCCACCACACGTCGCCGTCGTCGGTCAGCGCCACGTTGGTGAAGATCACGTCCTTGTCCAGCGAGCGCATGCAGTTCGGGTTGGTGTGCATGTTGGTGCCGGGGGCGACGCCGAAATAACCCGCTTCGGGGTTGATGGCGTACATCTTGCCGTCGGCGTGGGGCTTGATCCAGGCGATGTCGTCGCCGATGGTGGTGACCTTCCAGCCGGCGAAACCGGCCTCGGGCGGCACCAGCATGGAGAAGTTGGTCTTGCCGCAGGCGCTGGGGAAGGCGGCGGCCACGTGGTACTTCTTGCCTTCGGGGTTGGTCACGCCCAGGATCAGCATGTGTTCGGCCAGCCAGCCTTGGTCGCGGCCCATGTTGGAAGCGATGCGCAGGGCCAGGCACTTCTTGCCCAGCAGGGCGTTGCCGCCGTAGCCCGAGCCATACGACCAGATTTCGCGGGTTTCGGGGTAGTGGACGATGTATTTGACGGTGGGGTTGCAAGGCCAACTGGTGGTGTCCTTCTGGCCTTCGGCCAGCGGCGCGCCCACGGTGTGCATGCACGGCACGAACTCGCCGTCGGTGCCGAGCACGTCGTACACGGCGCGGCCCATGCGGGTCATGAGCTTCTGGTTCACCGCCACGTAGGCGCTGTCGGTCAGTTCCACGCCGATGTGGGCGATGTGCGAGCCCAGCGGGCCCATGCTGAACGGCACCACGTACATGGTGCGGCCCTTCATGCAGCCGTCAAACAGCGGCTGCAGCGTCTGGCGCATCTCGGCCGGGGCCATCCAGTTGTTGGTCGGGCCGGCGTCCTCCTTCTTCTCGGCGCAGATGTAGGTGCGGTCTTCCACGCGGGCCACGTCCGAGGGGTCGGAGCAGGCCAGGAAGCTGTTGGGGCGCTTGGCAGGGTTGAGTTTCTTGAAGGTACCGGCGTCCACCAGTTGCTGGCACAGGCGGTTGTATTCGGCTTCGCTGCCGTCGCACCAGTGGATGGTGTCGGGCTTGCACAGGGCGGCCATGTCGGCGACCCAGGCGACCAGGCGGGCGTTCTTGACGTAGGTGGGTTGGTTGAGGTTGAGGCCCTGCATCGCGGGAGAGTTCATGGGAATGGCTCCAGAGGTTTGTCAATCGGCAGGCACGAGAGACGGCAACAGCCGCGGGCCACAGCAAAGTAGGCGGGCGGCTGTAGAGAAGGTCTCTCGTGCGAGAAGGGCGGTCGGCGCTCGGGGCTGCGTGCGGATTGCGGGTGCAGCGCGAAGGGCAAAAAGGGGGTCTGTGGACCCGGTGTTTGTTCCGCGTGTCGGCCTGTGCCTCAATTTTATGAAAGCACCCGGTCAGTTACCGGCAAGTTACATGCAAAACCCGCATAACCTGATGCATGGATTGACGTGCCATGGCGGCACATCCGGGGCCTTTTTCCTGGCCGAGCGGCCAAGAAAAAGGCCGAAGGCCCCGGGGGCGTTCGGCCTGATGGGCTGGCCAGGGGCTCAGGCCATGAAGACGGCAATGAAAGCCAGCAGGAAAATCAACACGGCGCCGGCCACAGGCAGCACGAGCGGCATCATGGGGACGATGGACTCGACCACATCCTGCGGCTGGTCGGTGGGGCTGGTGTGATCGGGGTGCGACATGGAATCTCCGGAAGGTTTGATCTAGATCAACGCCGATTTTATAGGCAGATGCCGGCGAGCGGCGGCTTTCAAGGCGTTTTCAGGGGGATCCGGGGGACTACAGCAGGGCATAGGTGGTGCTGGCGCGGCACACGCTGCGGCCGTCGTTGGCGCCGCTGATGTCGATCTCGCCGAACACCAGGCTCTTGCCCGCGCGGATCACGCGCGCCGTGACCCGCGCGTCCTGCCCCGACAGAGGCTTGAGAAAGCTGGTGTTCTGCTGCACCGTGGTCATGGGGCGCTGGTCCCCCAGCTGGGTGACGATGGCCAGCACCATGGCGGTGTCGGCGGCCGACATCATGGCCTGCCCGCACAACATGCCGCCCACGCGGCTGAGCTGGTCGTTCTGCGGCAGGCGAAGCGTCACCTCCCCGTCGGCGAACGACTCCACCCGCAGGCCCAGCGCCTGGACCCAGGGCGCGAACCAGTCCGACAGGCGTTGCTGCAGGGCCTCGGTGGTGAGCGCGGGGGCGTGGGGTTCGGTCATGCCCTCATTCTCCCCGCCGGAAGCGGGCCAGCCAGTGCTCCATCAGCTTGCCGGCGGCCTCGCGCCCGCCCAGGCCGAAGGAGAGCGCCACCGCCACCGCCACCGCGCCGAGCGTGAGGCCGAAGGCCAGGTTCACGATGTCGTCGGCGATGCCCATGGCGCGCAGCCCCATGGCGATCACCAGCGCCAGGATGGCGAAGCGGCCGACGCGGGCCAGACCCTGGGTGCCGGGGCCGCTGGCGCGGTCGATCGCGTCGTGGGCCAGATTGGCCAGCCAGAAGCCGATGACCAGCACGGCCGAGCCCAGCAACACATCGCCACCGAAACGGATGAAGGTGGACACGATGTCGCTGACCTGCGCGAAGCCGAGTTGCGCGGCCGCCTCGACGGTGGCGAACAGCATGGCGAAAAACAGCGCGACACGGCCCACGGCGGTGGAGGCGCTGGTGTTCACGAAGGCGTGCGCCAGGCCGACGCGCGCGGGCAGGGTGTCAAAACCCAGCGTGGCCAGCAGGCTGGCGAGCAGCTTGCTGGCGAAGGACGCCACCAGCCAGGTGACGACCAGGATCAGGCCGGCCGCGATGATGTGCGGCACCGCGTCCATGATCAGCCCCAGCATATTGGTGGCGGGCCGGGAGATGGCCTCGATCTTGAGGGCGTCCAGCGCCGCGATCAGCGAGGGCAGGAACACCGCCACGAACACCAGCAGACCGATCACGCTGGAGAGCCGCACGGTGTCGGCCAGTCCGGCCCGGCCGCCCAGCTTGTCCACCCCGGCGGTGCGCGAGAGGTTGGTGGTGAGGTTGCGCAGCACCGTGGCCACGATCCAGCCCACGCCGCCGATGACGAAGGCGGCCACGGCGTTGGGCAGCATGTCCAGCGTCTTGCTCACCATGGCGCGCAGCGGGTCGAGCAGGCCCTCCATCTGCAGCGCGCCCAGGATGGCGGGCACGAACAGCAGGATCACCAGCCAGAACAGCGCGCCCGCCAGGCTCTCGCTCATGGGCGACATGTCGGCGTGTTCGGACAGCGCTTCGTCCAGCGAGGTCTTGTCGAGCAGCTTCTGCGTCACGGCGCGCACCACGCTCGCCACCAGCCAGCCCACCAGGGCCAGCACCAGGCCGCCGAGCATGCGCGGCGCGTATTCGAAGAGCTGGGTGGTGAAGGCCGAGAAGGGGCCGGAGACGATCGCCAGGTTCAGCGAATTGAACACCGCCACCAGCGTGAGCAGGATCACGATCCAGAACAGACCCAGCGCGACCGCGCCCTCGATGTCCACCCCGGTGCCGGTGAGCTTGCCAAAGCGGTGGTTCACACCGACGAAGCCCAGGCTCTTGCGCACCGCCGCGCGCACCACCACCGCGATCAGCCAGCCCAGAATGAAGATGGCCAGCGCGCCCAGCAATTGCGGGATGTGGGTCCCGAGCGTGCTCTGCAGCGAATCCCACAAGGCATTCATGTTCATGAAACTCCTCCGTTGGTTGACCCCGATCGGGGCGCCCATGATGCAAGTGAGCCAGGCCCAGCGTCAACCTCTGGAGGGCGGCTCCACATCTCGTTACACGGTCGTTGCGGATGTGTTGTCGATGGGCCGTGGCGTGTGTTGGATGTCACGACCCGCGTCCAAGATGCGCGCAGATCAGCGATGGGCATGGGGGGCGGAACGGCCGCCCCAGATGGCCCAGGGCGTCTTGCAGCGCGCCTGACGACCGCCCGCCCGTTGGGGGGGCGTCAACCTCAGATCACCGCGTCAGACCAGCGCCGCTTCGAAGCCGTGCGCCTGCAGCTGCCGGATCACTTCGGCGATGTGCTCGCGCCCGCGGGTCTGCAGCACCAGCTCGACCGCCACGTTCTGCGCCGCCAGCAGGGTGAAGGCGCGCTGGTGGTGCACCTCGTCGATGTTGGCGCCGGCCTCGGCCACGATGGCGGTGATGCGCGCCAGGTTGCCCGGCACGTCGCGTGCGTTGACCTGGATGCGCGCGAGCCGGCCGGCGCGCACCATGCCGCGCTCGATGATGGAGGCCAGCAGCAGCGGGTCGATGTTGCCGCCGCTGAGCACCAGGCCCACCTTCTTGCCCGCGAAACGTTGCGGGTGTTTGATGAGCGCGGCCAGCCCGGCCGAACCCGCGCCCTCGACCAGGGTCTTTTCAATTTCGAGCAGCATCACGATCGCCTGCTCGATGTCGCCCTCGTCGACCAGCAGCAGGTCGTCCACCAGGCCCCGCACGATGGTCTGCGTGATCTGGCCGGGCGATGCCACGGCGATGCCCTCGGCAATGGTGCTCACGCCCATGGGCAGGTGCGTGCCCTTGATGGCGTTGTACATGGAAGGGAAACGCTCGGTCTGCACACCGATGACCTCGATGCCGGGCCGGATCGCCTTGGCGGCCGTGGCCATGCCAGCGATCAAGCCGCCGCCGCCGATGGCGACCACCAGGCAGTCCAGGTCGGGCTGGGCGCGCAGCATCTCCAGCGCCACCGTGCCCTGGCCGGCGATGATGGCCTCGTCGTCGTAGGGGTGCACGAACACCAGGCCTTCGTTGGCGGAGAGCTCCCGGGCGTGGGCGCGGGCTTCGTCGAGCGTGTCGCCGTGCAGCACCACCTCGGCGCCGAAGCCGCGCGTGCGCTCGACCTTCACGCCGGGCGTGAAACGCGGCATGACGATGACCGCGCGCAGGCCCAGGCGCTGCGCGTGGTAGGCCACGCCCTGGGCGTGGTTGCCCGCGCTCATGGCCACCACGCCACGCGCGCGCTCCTCGGCGCTGAGTTGCACGAGCTTGTTGCAGGCGCCGCGTTCCTTGAACGAGGCGGTGTACTGCAGGTTCTCGAATTTCAGAAACACCTGGCAGCCGGTGAGCTGCGAAAGGGTGCGCGATTCGACGCAGGGGGTGTCCAGCACCTGCCCGGTCAGCCGTTGCGCGGCGGCTTCGATATCGTGTCGTTCCAGCATGCTGCGATTGTGGCCTGTCGGTGGCGCGAAATGGGTTTGGGGAAAGCCCGATAAATTGCACGGACGCGCTCCATCACGCTCTTCCATGATTGATCAAGCTGGGTTATGGTCCGCTTGAATGCCGGGGGGCCCCGGCGTCGCATCGCGGGAATGGAACGCCGTCTGGAGGTGACCGGATGAACAAACGCACGGGGGAGCACGCCGCGTCGCTGGTGCGCGGCCTGTCCGATGCCCGCGAGGGGCGCGTGTTTGTGCCGCATGGCCTGCGCCAGGCGCCGGTGCTCGACCTCATGTGTTCGCATTTCGTGCTCACCCTGGCCGCGCGCCAGGGGCCGCGCTTCAACGTGCGCCGCGACCTCAACACCCTGCTGTCGCTGGCGGGGCGGCACCTGGTCTGGCCACTGACCGTGCTCACGCGCTTGCGCGAATTCCTGGAGCGCCGCTGCAAGGACAACGAGCTCTGGAGCGGACACGACCACCTGACCATGGGCGCCTTCATGGAGCGCTACGGCGTCTGGCGCGGCCCCTACGAAGAAGGCACGCTGTTCTTCTACCTCGACGAATACGCCAAGGAGTCGCCCAAGGACCTGCTTGCGGTGCTGGCGGTCACGGGCGAGTGGCTGAGCCACGCGCTGAAGAAGCAGTCCACCCTGGTGGAAAAGAACATCGATGCCCTGGCCGGCCTGCTGCAGCTCAACCGCGCCGAGCGCGCCCTGCTGCTGTACGGCACGCTGGCGCGCTACCAGCGCGACCTGCGCTCCATCCTGGTCGAGTTCAAGGTGAACAACGCGCCCGAGGCCTACGCGGCGATCGCCGACGTGGCCGGCGTGAAGGCCAGCGAGGTCGGCGAGGCGTTGCGCGCGGGCTCGCGGCTGGAGCGCATCGGCATGGTGGAGAACCTGATCTCCGAGCACAACATCACCGACCTGGCCGACCTCATGAAGGTCAGCGAAAAACTGCCCCCGGTGCTGATGCGCGAGTACCGCACGCAAAGCGAGCTCATGGCGGTGTTCACCCGGCCGGCCGCGCGCTCGGCGCTGAGCGAGAAAGACTTCGAGTTCGTCGGCGAAGACGTGCGCCTGCTCTCGGGCCTGCTGCGCGAGGCCGTGGCGCGCAAGGAGCCGGGCGTCAACATCCTGCTCTACGGGCCGCCCGGCACCGGCAAGACCGAGCTGGCGCGCGTGGTGGCGCAGGCCGCGGGGCTGGAGCTGTTCGAGGTGGAGTACGCCGACCGCGACGGCAACGCGCTCTCGGGTCGCGACCGCTACCGCTCGCTGCAGATCGCCCAGGTGTTCCTCAAGGGCACGGCGCATTCGGCGCTGCTGTTCGACGAGGTGGAAGACGTGTTCCCGCCGATCTCCAGCGAGGCGGCGCAGATCATGGCGCGGGCCGAACACGTGAGCGCGCCGCACACCGGCAGCGTCAGCGGCAAGGCCTGGGTCAACCAGATCCTGGAGACCAACGCCGTGCCCACCCTGTGGGTCACCAACCGCATCGAGCAGATCGACCCGGCGTTCCGCCGCCGCTTCGCCTACCACCTCGAACTCAAGAGCCCACCACCCGGCGCACGCGAGCAGCTGGTGCGCAAGACGCTGGAAGACGTACCGGTGTCCGACGCGCTGGTGGCGCGGCTGGCCGAGCGCAAGGGCCTCACGCCCGCGCAGATCCGCACCGCGGTGCGTTTCGCCCAGCTGGCGGCGCACCCGGCCAAGGCGGCGGCCCGGCGTTCGGCCAAGGCCCCGGCGCGGGGCGCGGGCCCGGCCCTGCTCGACGACCTGATCGAGCGCCAGCTCAAGAACGCCGACCTCGCGCTGGGCCGCGCGCCCGACACGGTGCAGCGCCCCAGCGTGACGCAGTACAGCCTGGACATGCTCAACGTCGAGTCGCGCTACGAGCCCGCGCGCATCATCGGCGCGCTCAAGGCGCGGGGCCATGGTTGCCTGTGTTTCCACGGCGCGCCCGGCACCGGCAAGACCGCTCTGGCCGAGTACATCGCCCAGCAGCTGGAGCGCCCGCTCATGATCCGCCGCGCCAGCGATCTGGTGAGCAAGTTCGTGGGCGAGACCGAGCAGCAGATGGCCGGCATGTTCCGCGAGGCCGAGGCCGAAAAAGCCGTGCTGCTGCTCGACGAGGCCGACAGCTTCCTGCAGGACCGCCGCGGCGCCCAGCGCACCTATGAAGTGACCGAGGTCAACGAGATGCTGCAGGGCATGGAGCGCTTCGCGGGTGTTTTCATCTGCACCACCAACCTGATGGACAGCATCGACCAGGCGGCGCTGCGGCGCTTCACCTTCAAGATCCGCTTCAAGCCGCTCACGGCGGCGCAGCGCGAGACCATGTTCGTGGTCGAAGCGCTGGGCAGCGATGCGTCGCGGCTGGACGCGGCGTTGGCCACGCGGCTGGCCCGGCTCGACCAGCTCTGCCCGGGCGATTTCGCGGCCGTCAAACGCCAGATGGAGATCCTGGCGGCCGAGCTTGCCCCGGACGAATTCATGGCCCAGCTCGAAGCCGAGCACCGCATCAAACCCGAGGTGCGGGAGGCACGGGGCATCGGCTTCCTCGACAGCTGATACGGGTTTGCCATCCAAGCGATAACTGCGTTGCAAGGCCTTGCCGTGCTAAAGCACTGTCTGCGGCCTTGCGCCTTGTTCTCACTTGGATGGCAAACCCGTATGCACACCACGCGCCCGCCGGGCGCCGCGCGGCGCGGGTTTATAGTCCGCCGACCCGTCTCGACCCCCCGCTGCCACCATGAATGCCAGAACACCCACCGAGGTCATCGAGCTCTTCAACGAGCCCGGTCACCTGATGCGCCGCGCGCACCAGATCGCGGTGTCCACCTTTCACGAAACGCACGGGCGCCAGATCACGCCGGTGCAGTACGCCATCCTGCGCGCCCTGCAGGACGAGCCGGGCATCGACCAGGTCACGCTGGCGCAGCGCGTGGCCCTGGACACCTCCACCACCGCCGACATCGCCGCGCGCCTCGAAGGCAAGGGCTGGATCGTGCGCGAGCTCATGGCGCGGCGCCAGCGGCGCCTGCTGCTCACGCCCGAAGGCCAGGCGGTGCTCGACGCCATGCTGCCCAAGGTCAACCCCATGTACAGCCAATTGCTGGGCTCGCTCACGCCCGGTGAACAGGTTGAATTCCTGCGCCTGCTGCGCAAGTTCGTGCATCTCAACGACCCGACGGACGGCGGCCCGGATCAGGGTTAACCCGGGACCTGGCCGCTTGTTTTTGCGGTGCATCATTCAGTACAATGAATCACATTCAGCATACTGAACAAGGAGACACCATCATGTTCCCGAAAAACACCTGGTACGTGGCCTGCACGCCCGACGAGATCGACGTGAAACCGCTGGGCCGAACCATCTGCAACGAGCGCATCGCGTTCTACCGCGTGGCCGCCAACGAGGTCGCGGCGGTGGAAGACTTCTGCCCGCACCGCGGCGCGCCGCTCTCGTTGGGCTACGTCAGCGAAGGCAAGCTGGTCTGCGGCTACCACGGCCTGGAAATGGGCTGCAACGGCAAGACGGTGGCCATGCCCGGCCAGCGGGTGGGCGGCTTCCCGGCCATCAAGAGCTACCCGGTGCAGGAGCGCTACGGCTTCATCTGGGTCTGGCCCGGCGACGCCGCGCTCGCCGACCCGGCCCTGATTCCCCACATGGCCTGGTACGACAACCCCGAGTGGGCCTACGGCGGGGGTCTGTACCACGTCAAGGCCGACTACCGGCTCATGATCGACAACCTGATGGACCTGACGCACGAGACCTATGTGCACTCCACCAGCATCGGCCAGAAAGAGATCGACGAGACGCCGTGCAAGACCGTGGTCGAGGGCGACACCGTGATCACCAGCCGCTACATGGAAAACATCATCGCGCCGCCGTTCTGGAAGATGGCCCTGCGCGCCAACCACCTGGCCGACGACGTGCCGGTGGACCGCTGGCAGATCTGCCGCTTCACGCCGCCGAGCCACGTGATCATCGAGGTGGGTGTGGCCCACGCCGGCCACGGCGGCTACAACGCACCCAAGGAGCACAAGGTCTACAGCCAGGTGATCGACTTCATCACGCCCGAGACCGACACCTCGATGCACTACTTCTGGGGCATGGCGCGCCAGTTCAACCCGCAGGACAAGGCGCTCACCGCGCAGATCCGCGAGGGGCAGGGCAAGATCTTCGCGGAAGACCTGGAGATGCTGGAGCGCCAGCAGGCCAACCTGCTGACCTGGCCGCAGCGCGGGCTGCTCAAGCTCAACATCGACACCGGTGGTGTGCAGTCGCGCCGCGTGATCGACCGGGTGATCGCGGCCGAAAGCCAGGTATCCCCATGACCACCGCCGGCGACACGCTCACGGTGCGCGTGGCGCGCAAGCGCCAGGAAGCCCAGGACATCTGCAGCCTCGAACTGGAGCACCCCCAGGGTCAACCCCTGCCGACGTTCACCGCGGGCGCGCACCTCGACGTGCACCTGCCCGGCGGCCTGGTGCGCCAGTACTCGCTGTGCAACACGCCGGGCGACACGCGGCGCTACCAGATCGCGGTGCTGCGCGACGCCCAGTCGCGTGGCGGCTCGCAGGCCGTGCACGAGGCCGTGCACGAGGGCGACGTGTTGAGCATCAGCGCGCCCAAGAACCACTTCCCGCTGGCCGCCCAGGCGCAACGGCATCTGCTGCTGGCCGGTGGCATCGGCGTCACCCCCATGCTGGCCATGGCCGAGGCGCTGAGCGCGCAGGGCGCGGCGTTCGAGCTGCACTACTGCACCCGCTCGCGCGAGCGCACCGCGTTCGTCGAGCGTCTGGGCGCGGCGGCCTATGCCAGCCGGGTGCGGCTGCACCACGACGACGGCGACGCCGCGCAGAAGCTGGACATCGCTGCCCTGTTGAGCGCCTGCGACGCCGGCTCCCACCTCTACGTGTGCGGGCCGCAAGGCTTCATGGACGCGGTGCTTGGCACGGCGCGCGCCCAGGGCTGGCCCGAGGAGCGCCTGCATTACGAGTTCTTTGGCGCCGCCCCGGTGGCGAGCGACCAGGACGCGGCCTTTGACATCGAGATCGCCAGCAGCGGGCGGGTGATCCCGGTGCGGGCCGGCACCACCGCCCTGCAGGCCCTGCTCGACGCCGGCCTGGACATTCCCATGTCGTGCGAGCAGGGCGTGTGCGGCACCTGCCTCACGCGGGTGAAAAGCGGCCAGCCCGACCACCGCGACCACTACCTCACGCCCGAAGAGCAGGCCGCCAACGACCAGTTCCTGCCCTGCTGCTCACGCGCCCGCAGCGCCCGGCTGGTGCTGGACCTTTAGCAAGGGCGAAAAAAAACGCCCGGGAAACCGGGCGGCGGGGACGCTCGAAAGCCGGTGCGCGGGCTCAGTGCATCAGCGCCATGGGCCCCGACGGCAGCTCTTCCGGCGAATGGTCCGGGTGGTGGCCCACGAAGAAGCGCAGCTTCTGGTCGAGGCGGGCCACACGCTCGCTCGCCACGAACTCGCAGTGGTGCTTGGAAATCAGGTTGAACAGCTTGCCGCGCAGGAACCACAGGTCCTTGGGGTTCTCGCACGAGATCAGCGCTGCGTGCAGCCGGGTGCGCATCGGGTCCTGGATGTCCGCCATCGCATCGTGAAACTCGTCCACGAGAAAGTCCATTTCGAGCACTTGCGTGTCGTGGTACTTCTCGTCGCGTCGGGCCTTGTGGCTGTTGAACCAGGGCAGTTTGAAAAACATGATGGGCTCCATCGCGTGATGTTCACGGGCCCCGAAATGGTGGTTCCGGGCTCACAGTAGACATCGGCAAACGGCGCCCCGCCTTGACCCTGCGCAGCCCAAACACATCCACTTGCCCGACGAATGGTCGGGCCGTCTCCCGGGCGTCAGACGATGGTAGGCACAACGGCCGCCATGGGCCGTCGCCACTCAATCAAAAGCACTCACCACCCGCAGCACGTCCGCGCCGTAGGCTTCGCGCTTTTTCTGACCCAGGCCGGCGATGCCGTCCAGATCGGCCAGCGTGCGGGGCTTCTGCGCGGCGATGGCGCGCAGCGTGCTGTCGTGAAAGATCACGAAGGCCGGCAGGTTGTGTTCGCGCGCCACCTCGCCACGCCAGGCCTTGAGCGCGTCCAGGCAGTCGCGTTCGGACAGGCTGAGCGGCTGGCCGTCCGGCGCCCGCGCGGTCTGGCTGGCGCGCCCACTCTTGCTGCGCGACGAGGCCTTCTTCTCGCTCAGCTGGCGCAGCCAGACCTGGCTCTCGCCCTTGAGGATGGCGCGCGCCGCGTCGGCCAGGTGCAGGGTGTTGAAGTGGGCCGAGTCCACGTGAATCGCTTCGCGTGCGATCAGCTGGCGCATCAGCGCGCGCCACTGCGTTTCGCCCAGGTCGGCGCCGATGCCGAAGGTGCTGAGCTTGTCGTGGCCGTATTGCGTCACCTTCTCGGTGACCTTGCCGCGCAGGATGTCCATGATGTGGCCGGCGCCAAACGCCATGCCGCTGGACTGTTGCACGCGGTAGATGCACGAGAGCAGCTTGCGCGCGGACTCCGTGGCGTCGTCCAGCGCGGGCGGGCTGATGCAGTTGTCGCAATTGCCGCAGGGCGTGCTGGCTTCACCGAAATAGGCCAGCAGGCGCGTGCGCCGGCAGTCGCTGGCCTCGGCCAGCGTGAGCAGGGCGTCGAGCTTGCCGCGCAGCACCTGTTTGAACTCGTCGGCCGCTGGGCTTTCGTCGATCATGCGGCGCTGGTTCACCACGTCCTGCAGACCATAGACCATCCAGGCGTTGGCCGCCTCGCCGTCGCGCCCGGCGCGGCCGGTCTCCTGGTAATAGCCCTCGATGTTCTTGGGCATGTCCAGATGGGCCACGAAGCGCACGTCGGGTTTGTCGATGCCCATGCCGAAGGCGATGGTGGCTACCATGATCAGGCCCTCCTCGCGCAGGAAGCGGTCCTGGTGGCGCTGGCGCAGGGCGGCGTCCAGGCCGGCGTGGTAGGGCAGGGCGTTGAAGCCCGCGTCGTTCAGCATGCCCGCCACTTCCTCCACCCGCTTGCGCGACTGGCAGTAGACGATGCCCGCGTCGTGGCCTTGCGCGCTGGTGTGTTCGTCGCGGATGAAGCGCATCAGCTGCGCGGAGCCTTCCTTCTTCTCGACGATGGTGTAGCGGATGTTGGGGCGGTCGAAGCTGCTGACGAAGCGGCGCGCGTCCTGCAGCTGTAGGTGCGTCACGATGTCCTCGCGCGTCAGGTCGTCGGCGGTGGCGGTGAGCGCCACGCGCGGCACGCCGGCAAAGCGCTCGTGCAGCACCACCAGCGCACGGTACTCGGGCCGGAAGTCGTGGCCCCACTGGCTCACGCAGTGCGCCTCGTCGATGGCGAACAGGCTGAGCTTGCCGCGCTCGTGCAGCGCGTCCAGCAGCGCCAGGAAGCGCGGCGTGGTCAGGCGTTCGGGCGCGGCGTAGAGCAGGGTCAGCTCGCCACGCAGCATCTGCTTTTCGATCTGCTGGGCCTGCTCGCCCGTGAGGCTGGAGTTGAGGAAGGCGGCGGACACGCCGGCCTCGATCAGGGCGCCCACCTGGTCGTGCATCAGCGCGATCAGCGGCGAGACCACCACCGTGAGCCCGTGGCCGGCGCGCTCTCGCGCGATCGCCGGAATCTGGTAACAGAGCGACTTGCCGCCGCCCGTGGGCATGAGCACCAGCGCGTCGCCGCCCTCGCTCACGTGGCGCACGATGTCGGCCTGCGGGCCACGGAAGGCGTCGTAGCCAAACACCTCCTGCAGCACACCGGCGCAGGCTTCCAGGGTTTCGCCGTTTTCGGAGATGTCAATCATGTGAAGTGCGGTGCGAAACCGGTGGCTTGGGGCACCCGATGGCTAGGCGCCAGCGCGCAGACAGTGCTTCAGCACGGCAAGCGGTGGCAACAACGCCAGCGGGTGATCCCAAGGCAGCGGTCACATTTGTTCCCAGGGCAGGCCGTCGTACCGCCAGCCGTTCAGGCTGGAGCGCTTGAAGGTATCGTTCAGGTCCCCCTCGAAGCCGTGCACCACGTGCGTCACGTCGGTGAAGCCGGCCGCCTCCAGCGCGGCGCCCGCGTCCAGCGTGCGCTTGCCGCTGCGGCAGATCAGCAGGATCGGCCGGTCCTTGGCGCCCGCTTCGGCGGCCACGGCCGCGGCGAAGCGCACCGGGTCGGGTGTGAGGTCGGGATACTCGTACCAGGGGATGTTCTCCACGCCGGGCGGGCGGCCCACGTAGAGCGACTCGATCTCCATGCGCACGTCGAGGAACAGCGGCGGTTCCTGGCCCAGCGCAGCGCGGCGCTCGGTCTCGGCTTGCAGCCAGGCCCAGGCTTCCTTCGGGAGCAGGTGTTTCATAGGCGGCTATTGTCGGGCATGCTCCATGCGCCATCCCCGGGGCCTACCGGTTGAAAGCGGATCGGCCGCGGAGCCGGAACCCGGGCGGCATCTGCCGTCTTCTTGCGCCGCGTCAAGATCAGAATCCAGGCGTCTGCGATGCTGACGCCGTTGAAGGTGGAACCATGCGCCGGCTCATTCTCCTGCTCCTGATCTGTGTCAGCACGGCCAGCGCCGCTGGGCCGTGGCGTGCGAGCGAGGGCAACACCAGTGGATGGGCGCTCATGACCCCCAAAGAGCGGCTCGAACACCAGGCCGCGGTGCGCGCCTTCACGAACCTCGCCGAGTGCCGCGCCTACCAGTTGCGCCACCACGCGCTGATGGAGGCCCGGGCCCGCGCCAGCGGACAGACGCTGCAGCCGGGCCGCCGCGATACCTGCGAACACCTGCGCCCGCCGGCTGCCCAACCCTAAGGTCCACCGATGCGCAGCCCGGTTCGCCCTTCCTCCCTGTGGAATCCCCTGATCGGGGTGGCGGTGGTCGGCACGCTGGTGTTCTGGGCCTTTCCGTCCGATGTACCGCCGCTGCGCGCTGGCGGCATCGTCTCGGGTTGGGTGGGCTGTGGCCTGTTGCTCACCAGCCTGCTCCTCATGATTCGCGAACCGTGGCTGGCGCGGTGGCTGGGTGGCCTGGAGCCCATGTACCGCTGGCACCACCGACTGGGCGTCTGGGCCTACCTGGCGCTGCTGGTGCACCCGCTGGCCCTGGCGGCGAGCGCCTGGGGCGAATCGCCCGCGCTGGCGTGGGCCACGCTCGCGCCGTGGCAACAGGGTTGGCCGGTCTGGTCGGGGTGGGTTTCGCTGCTGTGCCTGATGGCCGGCCTGCTGATCGCGCTGTGGCCTCGCCTGTCGTACGCCGCCTGGCGCAAGCTGCACCACCTGCTCTCGCTGTCCGTCGTCGTGGGCGCCGCGCATCTGGTGCTGCTGGGGCTGGACGGCGTGCTGCTGGTGGTGCCGGCGCTGGTGCTGGCGCTGCTGCTGTGGCGGGTGTTCCGTGCCGACCGGGGGCTGGGTGCGCAGCCCTACGTGGTGCGGGGCGTCGAACACCTCTCGCCGGCGACCGTCGAAGTGACGCTCCAGCCCTTGGCGCGCCGCTTGGGCGCACAGCCCGGGCAGTTCGTGTTGGCCGCTTTCTTGGCCGGCCCGCGCTTTCAGGGGTGTGGCGAGTACCACCCCTTCACGATCAGCGCCATGGGCGCCGATGGCCGCATGGTGCTGGGCATCAAAGCCCTGGGCGACTGCACGCAGCGGCTGCAACTGGCGCAGCCTGGCACCGAAGCCCGCGTGCAGGGGCCGTTTGGCCGCTTCCTGGCCGAAGGCGCAGGGCCCAGCCTGTGGTTGGCGGGGGGCATCGGCATCACGCCTTTTGTCGCCGCGCTGCGCAACGGCCCCCTGGCGCACCCGGTGCACCTGATCTACCTGCACCGCGACCACGCGGGCGCGCCCTACGCGGCCGAACTCGCCGCGCTGGCCGCGACACAACCCCGGCTCCGGTTGCAGATCGTTGACACCGGCGACACCACGCCGGACCTCGGCCAGCTCTTGCCCGATGCGGATGAACTGCGCGGGATGCATTGTTTCCTGTGCGGCCCCCCCGGCCTGCTGGGCGCGGCCGTTCAGCGGCTGCGCGAGCGCGGCGTGGCCGCGTCCCACGTTCATTTCGAGTGCTTTGACTTCAGGTGAAACATCATGCGCAAACTGGTTCTGCTGGCCACCGCTCTCTTCTGGATTGCCGTCGCGGTGTTCGCCGCCACGGGCACATCCACCGCGCCCGCGCCCGCCAAAGCGCCGGTGGTGGCCGAGAAGCGCTACGCGCTCGCCGACGTGGCCCGGCATGCCACGGAAACGGACTGCTGGATGGCCATCGACGGCGCGGTCTACGACCTCACCGCCTACCTGCCCGAGCACCCGACCCGGCCCAGCGTCATCGTGGCCTGGTGCGGCAAAGAAGCATCGGAGGCCTACAAGACCAAAACCAAGGGCCGGCCGCATTCGCCCGAGGCGACCCAGTTGCTCACCACCTACCGCATCGGCGTGTTGGCCGGGCCTTGACGGCACAGCCAAAGCCCGCAGGCCTCGCGGGTGTGCCGGTGCCTTCCTACAATCGGGGCATGAAACCGACCGCCTACACCCGCGCCCAGGCGCTGCCCGACATCCTCCAGCAACGCATCGCCATCCTCGATGGCGCCATGGGCACCATGATCCAGCGCTTCAAGCTGGGCGAGGCGCAGTACCGCGGCGAGCGCTTCAAGGACTTCCACAAGGATGTCAAAGGCAACAACGAGTTGCTGAGCCTGACGCGCCCGGACGTGATCCGCGACATCCACGAGGGCTACCTGGCCGCCGGCGCCGACATCATCGAAACCAACACCTTCGGCGCCACCACCATCGCGCAGGAAGACTACGACATGGCGGGCCTGGCGCGCGAGATGAACCTGGCCTCGGCCCGCATCGCCCGCGCCGCCTGCGACAAGTTCAGCACGCCCGACAAACCCCGCTTCGTGGCCGGCGCCCTGGGCCCCACGCCCAAGACAGCCAGCATCAGCCCCGACGTGAACGACGCCGGCGCCCGCAACGTCACTTTTGAGCAACTGCGCGCCGCGTATTACGAGCAGGTGGAAGCGCTGGTCGAAGGCGGGGCCGATCTGCTGTTGGTGGAAACCATCTTCGACACGCTCAATGCCAAGGCCGCGCTGTTCGCCATCGACGAGTACTTCGAGAACAGCGGCGAGCGCCTGCCCGTCATCATCAGCGGCACCGTGACCGACGCCTCCGGCCGCATCCTCAGCGGCCAGACCGTGACCGCCTTCTGGGCCAGCGTGCGCCACATCCAGCCCCTGGCCGTGGGCCTGAACTGCGCGCTGGGCGCCACGCTGATGCGTCCCTACATCCAGGAACTGGCCAAGGTCGCGGGCGACACCTTCATCAGCTGCTACCCCAACGCCGGCCTGCCCAACCCCATGAGCGACACCGGCTTCGATGAAACGCCGGACGTGACCAGCCGCCTGCTGCGCGAGTTCGCCGCCGAGGGGCTGGTGAACATCGTGGGCGGCTGCTGCGGAACCACGCCGCAGCACATCGGCGCGATTCATGAGGCGGTGGCGAGTCAGGCGCCACGGGGGGTGGCGGGAGCTGGGCGTTTTTATCTGGAAGAGACGCAATGACTGGCTTGATGTGGCAGGGGCTGTCAAGTAATATGCCACTGTCATATCACAATGCCGAGGTTCGCCATGTCCACCACCGCCAAACTCTTCATGAGCGGCCGCAGCCAGGCCATCCGGCTGCCTGCCAAGTTGCGGCTGCAGGCGCAGGAAGTGCGCATTGAGCAGATCGGCGATGCGCTGTGGATGCAGCCGCAGCAGGAACCCGCTGCCGACATGGGCCTGTGGCTGAAGGCTTTCTATGCCAGCACGGAGCCGCTGCCCGCCGACTTTCTCGCGGACCGGCAGGACGCGCCGCCGCAAGAGCGCGACTGGAGCTGAGCCGGCACCATGCGCCGCACACTGGACACCAACATTTGCAGTTACATCCTGCGCCGCCACCCGGTCGGCATGATTGAGCGCTTTGCCACGCTGGACCGTCAGCAGCTCTGGCTCTCGGCCATTGTGGCGGCGGAGCTGCGATTCGGTGCGGCCAAGTTGGCTTCGCCCAAGTTCAGCGCGGCGGTGGAAGCCTGGCTCGCGGGTTTTGATGTGCGGCCCTGGCCGGTGGAGGCCGCGCACCGCTACGCGCAGTTGCGCGCCGCGCTGGAGCGAGCAGGCAAGCCGGTGGGCGGCATGGACATGTTGATTGCCGCCCATGCCATGGCGGAAGACAGCGTGGTCATCACCAACAACGCCCGCGAGTTTCACCGGGTGCCGGGGCTGGCGGTGGAGGAGTGGGCGCTTTGAAAAGTGCCCGGCGGTTGACCATCGGCATGGACAGATGAACGGACCTTCAGGCGTTGCCTGAAGGTCTTTCAGTTTGTGGGGTCGGGGACCCGCCCCCACAATCGCGTCTCCCATCAAGGGGAGTAACCAGCCCGCCACCGGACGCACAGCCCGGCCCCGGCGGGTGGGGTTTCCGTCAGTACGCGGCCTGATCCCTCTGGAACAGCCCGCCGGAAACCCCGGGTCGGGCGCCATGCCCGGCTCCGGCCAGACCTTGGAGGGTGTTTGTTCATCAACACCGTCCGTTCAGAAAAGGTCTTGTCATTCATGGAAACCATCGCGCCCCTGTGGCTCTGGCTGGTGTTCGTCGGCTTCGTGCTGGCGGCGCTGTTTGTCGATTTCGTCGTGCTCAAGAAGCAGGGCGCCCACGCCGTGGGCGTGAAGGAAGCGGTCAACTGGTCGCTGATCTGGGTGGGCTTGAGTTTTCTGTTCAACGGCCTGCTGTGGTGGGCGGTGAAGGATGGTACCGGCTCGACCGCGCTGGCGAACGAGAAGTCGCTGGAGTTTCTGACCGGCTATCTGATCGAGAAGAGCCTGGCGGTGGACAACATCTTTGTCTTCCTGCTGATCTTCAGCTACTTCGCGGTGCCCGCGGCGTACCAGAAGCGGGTGCTGATGATCGGCATCGTGGGCGCCATCGTGCTGCGCACAGGGATGATCCTGGTGGGCGGCTGGCTGCTGGCGGAGTTCCACTGGCTGCTGTACCTGTTCGGTGCCTTCCTGGTGCTCACGGGCGTGAAGATGTGGCTGGCCGCCGGCCAGGAGCCCGACCTGAACGACAACCCGGCGCTCAGGCTGCTGCGCAAGCTGTTGCCGGTGAGCCGCCACTACGACGGCGAGCGGTTCTGGACGCTGGAGAACGGCAGGAAGATCGCCACGCCGCTGCTGATGGTGGTCGCCATGGTGGCGCTGACCGACGTGATCTTCGCGGTGGACTCGATCCCGGCGATCTTCGCCATCACCAGCGATCCGTTCATCGTGCTGACCAGCAACGTGTTCGCCATCCTGGGCCTGCGCGCCATGTTCTTCCTGCTGCAGGCGGCGGCCAGCCGCTTCCACCTGCTGAACTATGGCCTGGCCGTGATCCTGGTCTTCATCGGCAGCAAGATGGTGCTGATCGACGTGTTCAAGATCCCGGTGGCGGTGTCGCTCGGTGTGGTGCTGGGCATCCTGGCGATCACCATGGTCTGGAGCCAGAAGACGGCGCCGAACACCTGAGACACCCCGGCCCCGATGGGGCTCAGTCCTCCGGCAGGAGCCGCTCGATCTCTTCCTGCATGGCCTGCACCATCTGGGTGTAGAGCCTGAGCTTGTCGCCGCTCTCGCGCAGGCGCTCGCTCAGGCGCTGGGCCACCGCGGTCATGAGCTTGGCGCCGGTGGCGGGCTGTTCCCGGATCAGGGTTTCGAGCGCATCGCGGGTGAGCACGGCGCAGCGGACGTCGGTGCTGGCGGTGCACGAGGCCGAGCGCGCGGCACCGTCGACCAGCGCCATCTCGCCGATCAGGCTGCCCGGCCCCAGCACCCGCAGCGTGACCGGCTCGGTGCGGCTGACCGTGAGCGACTCCACCGTCACCTCGCCGTCGAGCACCAGCACCATGAAGCCGGTGTCGCTCGCGTCGCCCTGGTGGATGAAGGTGGTGCCGCTGTGAAAACGGCGCGGGCGCATGAAGCCCACCACGGTCATGGCCTCGGCCTCGCTGAGCTGCATCAGCGCCGTGGGCGCGCGCAGCATGCGAGCGGCTTCGTGCGCGATGTCGGAGCCGGCCACGAGCGCCTGCCGCTCTTCGGGCAGCCGCGACTCGGGGGCGTCGTATTTGCGACGGGCAGCGAACAGTTTGTCGAACAGGGCCATGGAGGGTGGCTGCGGGGCCGCGAAGCAGGGAGGGGCGCCGGAGCGCAAAGGCGCCTATTGTGAACCGCTGCTGCGGCCGCGTGTGTGTGGCATATCCATTGCTAGGCATCCACCAACCTCCAACCCGCTGCGCCATGCCCGTCGAAGCCCCCTTCCTGCACCCGCGTCCGGTCGCCGCCGACGCCTGGCGCGACCCGCTGGCCCTGTTGCTGGCGTCCACCGGCGAGGGCATCTACGGCGTGGACCTGGACGGCGCCTGCGTCTTCATCAACGAGGCGGGCGCGCGCATGATCGGCTACGAACCGCAGGAGCTGCTGGGGCTCAACATGCACGAGCTGACCCACCACTCGCGCGCTGACGGCGGCCACTACCCTGAGGCCGAGTGCCCGATCTTCAACGCGTTTCGCCAGGGCCTGCCCTGCCGCATCGACAGCGAGGTGTTCTGGCGCCGCGACGGCACGGCCTTTCCGGTCGAGTACTCCAGTCACCCCATCGTGGAAGACGGCCAGGTGCGCGGCGCGGTGATCACCTTTGTGGACATCACCGAGCGCAAGCGCGCGGCCGACGCGCTGCGCCGCGCCAAGGACGAGCTGGAGGGCCGCGTGCGCGAGCGCACCCAGGCGCTGGAGACCGCGCTGCGCCAGGTGCGCGAGCTCGCGGCCTGGTCCGAAACCGTGCGCGAGGAGGAGCGCACGCGCATTGCGCGCGAGGTGCACGACGAGCTGGGCAGCCTGCTGGTGGCGCTGAAGATGGACGTGAACTGGATGGACAAGCGCCTGTCCGAGCAGCAGCAGCGCAGCGCCGACGCGGCCGAAGACATGCGCAGCCGCATGCGCTGCAAGTGCCAGAACATGAGCCGCCTGATCGAGAACGCGGTGGACAACGTGGGCCGCATCATCACCGATCTGCGCCCCAGCATCCTGGACCACCAGGGCCTGTGGGCGGCGCTGGAGTGGCAGGCGCAGGAATTCGTGGCCTCGGCCGAGCTGGCGCTGGACTGGCGCATGGCGGTGGACGAACGCCTGGAGCTGCCCGAGCCGCTGGCCATGGCGGTGTTCCGCATCTTCCAGGAAATGCTCAGCAACGTGGGGCGCCACGCGCGGGCGCGGCACCTGGGCGTGGCCATCGCGCGCAGCGGCGCGGAGCTGAGCCTGGCGGTGCAGGACGACGGCGTGGGTGCGCCCGCCCAGGCCTTCGAGGCGGCCGACGCCTACGGGGTGATGGGCATGCGAGAGCGCGCGCGGCACTTCGGCGGGCGCATCGACATCCACAGCGCACCAGGTCGGGGCACGCGCATGTGCCTCACGCTGGCGCTGCCCCCAAAAGACAGCCCATGAACACAGCGCCGGGCCGTGCCAAGCCAGCTCGCGCCGCTGTGCGCAACACAAAGGTGACCGAATGAACGCAGAACCCACCGTGATCGTCGAGACCATCCGCGTGCTGATCGGGGACGACCACCGCATCGTGCGCGAAGGCCTCAAGCAGGTGCTGGCCGAGGCGCCCGACGTGCTGGTGGTGTCCGAGGCGCAGAGCGGCCCCGAGGTGCTGGCCCAGGTGGCCGCGCTGCGGGGGCGCGACGGGCTCGACCTGGTGCTGCTCGACATCGCCATGCCCGGCATCGACGGGCTCGACGTGCTGCAGGCGCTCAAGCGCGAGCACCCCAGGCTGCCGGTGCTCATGCTCAGCACCTACCCCGAGAAGCAGTACGCGGTGCGCTGCATCCGCATGGGCGCCTCGGGCTATCTCAACAAGAGCGCCGACCCCGACGACATGCTCGCCGCGGTGCGCAAGGTGGCCGCCGGCGGGGTGTTCCTCACACTGGCCACGGCCGAGGCGCTGGCCGCCGCCGTGGGCCAGGCCGGTGCCCAGACCGGGCCCGAAGCCCTGTCCCACCGCGAGCACCAGGTCTACCGCCTGCTCACCCAGGGCCAGACCGTGAGCGAAATTGGTGCGCAGCTCGGGCTGGCGCCCAACACGGTGAGCACCTAC
>Ga0209343_10001714_pt1 | contig 29176 bp, 28 predicted proteins | sample RifCSPlowO2_02_FD_184026 | JGI IMG/M metagenome (GOLD analysis project Ga0209343, IMG submission 184026) | Groundwater microbial communities from Rifle, Colorado - Rifle CSP2_plank lowO2_0.2 (SPAdes) (version 2) | ecosystem: Environmental > Aquatic > Deep subsurface > Groundwater | place... | reverse complement strand
CGATTAATGTGGCGATAACGGTGTTGCGCATTGCATTCTCCGGTGGAATCGGTCAAATAAAATTACTGAGCTTTTAGAAAATAAATGACAGCATCATGAATTGATGCATTCGACCCCCACCCTACACCCCAAAGGGTGCCTCGACCCTCCCCCTGCCCGGGGGAGGGAACCAAGCCCCTTCCCCCTTGCAGGGGGAAGGTCGGGATGGGAGTAGGGCGTGTCAAGCATCTACTAAATTCTCAATAGAACTCAACAAATAAAACTTAATAGGTTGGCATCGTGCCGTCGACTTGCTGAGCCCACGCGTGGACTCCGCCCGTCAGATTGGCAACCTGGGTAAAACCGCTGCGTTCCAGGAATGCAGCCACCTGCATGCTGCGCGCACCGTGGTGGCAGATGCACACGACAGGCGTGTCCGGATCGAGCTCTTCCTGACGCGCCGGTATGGTGTTCATCGGAATCGGCACAGCACCCTCGATATGGCAAGTCTGGTATTCCCACGGCTCGCGCACATCGAGCAATACCGGTTTCTCCCGCGATGTATCCGCGAGCCAGTCGGCTAGTTGAGGCGCTGTCAAATGCTGCATCGATTACTTTCAGAACTTGAAATGCGACGGCACCACCGCGTTGCGCAGCGGCTTGATCGTGGTTTCAAAAATTTTCAGCGTGTCATAGGCAACTTCGGACACGCGAGTGACCACCAGTGCCGACATGACAGGCGCTTCGCCGATCACCGCCAGGATGCGTCCGCCAACCTTGATCTGCTGCAAAAATGCATCGGGCAGCATCGGCAGTGAGCCGGAAATCACGATCACATCGTACGGCGCGCTATTGTTGCCGGAACCGCTCCAGCCCTGGGCGCCGTCGCCGAGCGCCACATCGACATTCGCCACGCCGTAGTCGGACAGGTTTTTCTGCGCCATTGCCTGAAGTTCCGGTTCGATTTCAACCGTGGTCACATGGCGTGCCTTGTGTGCCAGCAGTGCCGCCATATAGCCGGAGCCGGAGCCGATTTCGAGCACGTGCTCATGTTTTTTGACAGCCGCTTCCTGCAGAATCCGGGCTTCGAATTTCGGTGTCAGCATGTTCTCGCCGCATGGCAGCGGAATTTCGGTATCCATGAATGCCAGACTCTTGTACGCGGCAGGAACGAAGGCTTCACGCTTGACCACCGTCAGCAGCTCGAGCACTTCCGGATCCAGCACATCCCAGGTGCGAATCTGCTGTTCGATCATGATGAAGCGGGCTTGTTCGATATTCATGGCAGTGGACCCCTATACGTGGTTGGGAAAGTACATATTTTATCAAATCGAATCTTCATGGCGGGCTTGTGGAACAGGGTCGATGGTTCCGCCGAGCCGCCGGCCGGAATCCGCGCGGCGCGACTTGCGCTTGAGCCACGCGGTGAAATCGTCCAGATAGGTGTAGATCACCGGCACCACCACCAGCGTCAGCAGCGACGAGGTAATGATGCCGCCGATGACCGCCTGGCCCATCGGCGCGCGCTGCTCGGAACCTTCAGCCATGCCGAACGCCAGCGGGACCATGCCGAACACCATTGCCAGCGTGGTCATCAGGATCGGGCGCAAGCGGACATGCGCGGCTTCCAGCAGCGCCGCGTTGCGTTCGGCGCCGGCCTTGCGCGCTTGATTGGTGAAATCGACCAGCAAAATCGCATTTTTCGTCACCAGGCCCATCAGCATGATGAAGCCGATGATGGAAAACAGATTCAGCGTCGAGCGGAAGGACATCAGCGCCAGGAACACGCCGATCAGCGTCAAGGGCAGCGCGGACATGATCGCCACCGGTTGCAGGAAGCTGGCGAATTGCGATGCCAGGATCATGTAAATGAATATCACGCCCAGCGCCAGCGCGGACAGCGCATAGCCGAATGATTCCTGCATGTTCTTGGTGGCGCCGCCGACCTGATAGCGGTAGCCGGGCGGCCAGTTCATGCTTTCCAGCGCCTGCTTGACATCGGCGCTGACCTGGCCGGCGGAGCGGCCCACCACGTTGGCCGACAATTCAACTTCGCGATTCAGGTTGCGGCGGTTGATCTGGTTGGCGCCCAGCGACGGCGTAATGCTCGCTACCTGGCGCAGCGGCACCATCTTGGGCGAGCCGTCCGAATTGGTTTGCGTGCTGGTCAGCATCAGCCGCGACAAGTCGTCGATATTGCTGCGTTCGTTCGGCGCCAGTCGCACTTTCACATCGTAATTTTCATCGTCCGGCGCGCGCCAGGTGCTGGCCGCCTCGCCGGCAAGCAAGGGACGCAAGGTACCGCCGATTTGCGCCACGCCGACGCCAAGATCCGCGCCGACATCGCGTCTCGGTTCAATCGAGATGGTCGGCTTTTGCGCTTTCATGCTCGAATCGAGATCGACCACGCCGGGAATCGCACGGATTTTCTGCAGCGCCTGTTCCGACAATTTCGCCAACTGGTTCAGGTCGGTGCCCAGCAGGCTGAGCCGAATCTGCTTGTTGTCGCCGCCGACGCCGTCCAGCGCGCCAATGTGGGTCACCGTGATGCCGGCGATTTGCGTCAGGCGATCGCGCAGCGGCCCGCTCATTTGCGCCGTGCTGCGCTCGCGTTCCTTGCGCGGCGCCAATTGCACGAATACGAGCGCGTAATTCCTGCCCATGGTCGAGCCGGCGTTGATCGCGGTGTACAGATTGCGCACCTCCGGAAATTCACGCAGCACGGTTTCTACCTGGCGCGCCTTGGCTTCGGTCAATTCCAGCGACGAACCGACCGGTGTATAGAACACCACGCCGGTTTCGGAATAATCGGCCTGCGGCACGAATTCGGTTCCGATCAATCCGCTGCCCGGAATTGCCAGCCCGGCGAAAAAGGTGACGGCCGCGATCAGCAGCGTCGCGATGCGATTTTTGAGCGACCATTTCAGCAATACCTGATAGGTATCCGACATCCATTGCACCAGGCGCTCGAACTGTTCCAGCACGCGTCCGATCGTATTGGCATAAATGCCTTTGCGCTGTCCTTTGGTTCCGTGTACCGCCGGATCGGGCCAGATCGAGGACAGCATCGGATCAAGCGTAAAGGAAACGAACATCGAAATCAGCACGGCGGCGGCAACAGTAACGCCGAACTGGTGAAAGAAGCGTCCGATGATGCCACCCATGAAACCGATCGGCAGGAACACCGCAACAATCGAAAAGGTGGTCGCCAGCACGGCCAAGCCGATTTCCTGAGTGCCTTCCAGCGCTGCTTGCTTGTGACTTTTGAATTTGCCGTTCACCCGCATGCCGGCATGGCGTACGATGTTTTCGCGCACCACGATCGCATCGTCGATCAGCAATCCGACGCACAGCGACAGCGCCATCAGCGTGATCATGTTGATGGTGAAGCCGAACATGTACATGAACAGGAAGGTGCCGATCAATGCCACCGGCAGCGTCAGGCCGGTAATGACCGTCGAGCGCCACGAGTTGAGAAACAAGAACACGATCAGCACCGTCAACAGCGCGCCTTCGATCAGCGTCTTGCGCACACCCTCAACACCGACCCGGATCTGACGCGATCCATCCTTGATCACTTCGACCGCGACGCCGGGATACAGCGCCTGCATGGTCGGATCGAGCTCCTTCAGCGCATTGGCCAGGCCGTCGGCCACGTCAATCGTGTTCTGTCCCTGCGCTTTCAATATGTCGAGCGCAAGCGTGCGCTGGCCGTTGTATAGCGCCAGCGATTCCTGTTCCTGCTGGCTATCGACCACGGTGGCGATCTGCGACAGCAAAACAGGTTGTCCGCCGCGCCTGGCCACGATGATGCGGCCGAAGTCTTCCGGATTGCGGATCTTGCCTTGGACCTGCACCACCTTTTCGTTGGACGACGAGCGGATTGCCCCTGCAGGCAATTCCTGATTTTCGTTACGCACCGCATTGATGACCTGATCGATACCAACGCCGAGCGCTTCCATTTCGCCCGGTTTTACCTGAATCTGGATTTCGCGCTTGACGCCGCCCACCAGCGTCACGGAGCCGACGCCGCGCACATTTTCCAGGCGCTTCTTGACTATCTGATCGGCAATCGTGGTCAACTCGCGCAAACTGCGTTGCTGCACGCCGGGCTGGTTGGTGACCGACACCGAGAATATCGGACGGTCCGCGGGATCGTAGCGCGTGATGCGCGGTTCGTCGACTTCTTTGCGGAATGCCGCCTTGATCAGCGCGACCTTCTCGCGCACATCCTGCGCGGCCTGCGCCGGATCGACGGTCAGCGCAAATTCGATAATGACGACTGATGTGCCTTCATAGGAGCGCGAGGTCAGGCTGTTGATGCCGTTGATCGTGTTGACCGCTTCTTCAACCTTGCGGGTAATGTCGGCTTCCACCGTCTCCGGCGATGCGCCAGGGTAGGCGGTTTGCACCACGACCACCGGAAACGTCACATCGGGAAACTGGTCGACGCGCAGGCGATTGTACGAAAATAATCCCAGCACCACGAACGCCAGCATCATCATGGTCGCAAGAACAGGATTGCCGATACTGATGCGGGTGAACCACATGCGTCAGTCCTCGCTTGCCGACGCTTCGGCGCGGGCTTTCAGCGTCAGGTTCATCGCTTCGAATCCGGCGCGCGTTGCCTGCTCCATCTTGTTCCACACCAGCGGCACCAGCAGTCCCGAAAAAGATTCGCGATGCACCAGGCGTGTGCCCTGTCCATGCGCGTGAAGCTCGAATTCATGATGGCCGTCAAACAAGCCGCGCATCAGCAAGCTTCCGATCCAGCTGAGTCGTGCTGGGTTCTCAGCTGCTTGCACCTGCGGCTGAAATCGCATTGGCTTCCGTCCCGGAGGGTGGATCAACACTGATAAACGGGAGCCTTGTGTGGGTTCGCCTTCAATGCTGCGGATGAATGGATTCCAGTCGGGATACGCGGAAAAATCCGTCAACACATGCCACACGGTTTTCGGATCGGCATCGATATCCATCGTTGTATCTATTCGTCGGTTGTTCATTGGACGTCCGCTTTGATGGCGGCGCCCGCGACAGGTGCTGCAGGCGGCTCCGGCGCCCTGGCAAACCGGACCGGGGTACCGGGACGCAGAATGCCGAGATTGTTCCTGATAATGTGTGCGCCGCTATCCAAACCGGCAATAATTTCTATCGCACCGCCCTGGCCGTCGTCGCCTCGCAGGCCGGGCACGATCGGCTTTTGCACCAGCCGGTCGTTCTCGATCGCGTATACATACGGATTGGCCGCTTCGTTTTGCACCGCCGATTGCGGCACGGTCAGCACGCCGGATTTTTTCGCCAGCGTCAACTGTGCCTCACCGAACATGCCGGAGCGCAATACGCCTTTCGGATTGTCGACCTGGATGTAAGTCAGAATCGACCGCGAGCCGGTCTGGGTCGAAGGATTGATGCGGACCACCTTGCCGGGCAACGGATCCGCCAGGCCTTCGATTCTGACTTGCACTTCCTGTCCCAGCGCGATATTCATGATGTCGGAAGCCGGTGCCGCCGCTTCCATTTCCAGCTTGTTCAAGTCGATCAACTCCAGCAAGCGATTGTCGGCCGATACTTTTTCTCCCGGCTGGACGGTGCGGCTGCTCACCAGGCCGGAAATCGGCGCGCGAATGATGGTGTCATTCAACAGCTTTTGCGCGACGTCGAGCGCACCCCTGGCCGACTCGACGTTGGCATGTGCAATATTGAACTGGCTTTGCGCATTGTCGAACGCGGTTTTGGAGATAAAGCCTTTTTCCAGCAGGGCCTTGTTATTGTCGCGAGTCTTGGTGGCAATCTCGAGTTGAGCTTGCGCCGCGAGCAATGAACCTTTGGCTTGCTCAGCGCGTGCCTGGAATTCGCTGGTGTCCATCTTGATCAGCAGTTGTCCAACCTTGACCGCCTCGCCTTCGCGTACCAGCACTTCGCGCACTTCACCTGAAACCTTGGCTTTGACCGCGGCTTGATTCACTGCGCGCAGCGATCCGGACAGGCGCAGCATTTGCCGCAGGTCGCGAGGCTGAACCGTCGTGATGTCGGTTGCCAGAAATTCCAGCGGGGCGGGTGCCGTCACGGCCGGAGTTGCCAAGCGCGCTGATTGATTGCGTTTCTTAGTGAAGTTGACGCCGATTGCCGCTGCCACCAACAAGACAGCGAGGACGATCCAGAAGGAGCGGCGTTTCAGCATGGAGAATCCGTGGAAGTTGATGCCGTTGATGGTTCGACCAGCAAGCCGCGCAGCAGCAGATCACTAAAGCATTCGAGATAATCTTGCGGGGAAACCGGTTCAGTCTGGCAAGCGGCGAAGGAGTGTTTCCACATCATCAGCATGATGATCGGTGCGCAGATAACCCGGTTGGCATTGGCGGTGTCGATAGGGCGGAATTCTCCGCGCGCAATACCACGCTCCAGCATTCGGACGATGATCGCGTTGCTGCGTGTAATCACTTCGTCATGATAAAACTGGGTTACTTCGGGAAAGTTTCCGCATTCGGCGATCATCAGCTTGGTGATGCCGGACAGCTTGGTTTCTCCGATCTTTTCCCACCATTTCAGGATGAACTCGCGAAACAGTTCAGCGCTGTGTCCTTGATGCTGATCGATGATTTCTTCGGCTTCGGTTAACACAGGGAAAAGATTTTCCCGCACCACCGCTTTGAACAGTTCTTCCTTATTGGTAAAGTAAAGGTACAACGTTCCTTTCGACACGCCGGCTTGCTTGGCGACATCGTCCAGACGAGTGGCTGCGTAGCCCCGCTCAACAAAAAGATCGAGAGCGGCTTCCAGTAATTCTTGGGGACGAGCCTCTTTACGGCGTGCCCAACGAGGCTTTTGAGTGAAAGGACAGATCATTGTAACGCCATGAAATCAATTAACTTACTCGCGAGTCAGTAATATAGGCTTGAACCAAGTTAACGTCAAGGCGCTTCACAAACCGTCACAATTGCTTGCGCCGGGAAACAGTGCGTTACATACAGAAGATATCCGAGCAACGGATCGTCTGTAGAATCAACGGCTTATACAAATATTGTGGCTGACTATGAATCGATTGCGGAAATGGTGGAGATGGATTGCGCTGGTGCTGATCGTGTTGATAAGTGCTGCCGGCCTGAAATTCTGGTCCCAGAAAAATACCGCGCCGGAATACAAAGTTGCGAAAATAGAAAGAGGCGCCATTACGGCCAGCGTTTCCGCATCGGGCACACTCAGCCCCGTGGTGTCGGTCCAGGTAGGATCGCAGGTTTCCGGTCAACTGAAGGAAGTCCTGGTCGATTTCAACAGTGAAGTCAAACAGGGTCAGTTGATCGCCCGCATCGATCCCGAAACATTCGAGTACAAGGTCCGGCAGGCGCAAGCCGATCTGGATGCGGCGCGTGCGCAAGCGATGACACAGCAGGCAAACATTGCGGCACAGCGTGCGCAGCTCGCGCAAGTCCAGGTCAACGTGGCCAACGCCAGGCGCGACTTGGAGCGCAAGCAGGAATTGATGGCAAAAGGATTTATCTCCGGTGCCGAGCGCGACACGGTGCTGGCGACCTACAATGCATTGGCGGAGCAGGTCAATGCAGCCAAGGCGCAAGTGCAGGTTGCGCAATCCAATGCCAGCGGCGCCCAGGCGGTCGTCAAGCAGCGCGAAGCATCGCTCGCGCAAGCCCGGATTGAGCTTGAGCGTACCGCAATCAGGGCGCCGGTCAACGGCGTGGTCATCAAGCGCAGCGTCGAACAGGGCCAGACGGTTGCCGCCAGCCTGCAGGCGCCGGAACTATTCATCATCGCTGAAAATCTGACCGACATGCGGGTCGATACCGCGATCGACGAATCGGAAATCGGCCGCGTGCGCGACGGACAGAAAGCCACGTTCACTGTCGATGCATTTCCCGGGCGGACCTTTGAGGGTAGCGTCAAGCAAATTCGCAAGGCGGCGCAAACCGTATCCAATGTCGTAACCTACATGGTGGAAGTCAGTGCATCCAATCCAAACAAGGAATTGTTGCCCGGCATGACCGCCAACGTGCGCATCATCACCGATGCGCGCGGCGATGTCCTGAAGGTGCCCAATGCCGCATTGCGCTTCAAGCCGGTTGGTGCCTTTGTACAGAGATCGGCGCCGTCCGATGCTCCGGCAGGCAGCCGCGGCAATCGCGGCGCGCAAGGAGGCGGACAGAATGCCGCGTTGCGCGAACGGCTGGAAAAGGACCTGCAACTGACCGATGCGCAAAAGGCCAAGGTGGAGGCGATCTTCACCGGCATGCGCGAAAAAGCAATGGCATCGAGGGAAGCGCCGCAAGCCGATCGCCAAAAAGCGATGGAACGCAGCCGCAGCGAAATGCAGATTCAGATTGCCGAAATGCTGACGCCCGAGCAAAAGAAGAAGTATGAGGAAATTATCGCAGAGCAGGGCGATCGCCGCGCCGGTGTATCCGGCAGTATCCCCGGGAAGGTTTACACGCTGGATGAAAAGCGCCAGCCGAAGGAGTTGAATGTGCGTCTGGGCCTGACTGACGGCACGATGACGGAAGTGATGTCGCCTGGCGTGACGGAAGGAATGGATGTCATCACCGGCAAGGTGCAGCAAGGCGGAGCCAATTCGAGGTCCGGCGGATCCGGTGCGCCGCGCTCCGGTCCGCGGATGTTCTGATAAATAGCTGCTGAAGGTATTGACGCACTCTACCCCATCCCGACTTTCCTCCTGCAAGGGAGGAGGGTCAGGGAGCGGGTAGTGAATCCGGAATAGTGAAAGAAGTTCCAAAAAACCAGCCCTCATGACCAATCTCATCGATACCCGCAATCTCGTCAAGGAATACGTCATGGGCACGAACCATGTGTTCGCGCTGCACGGCGTATCGATCACGATCGAAGAAGGCGAATTCGTCGCGATCATGGGCGCATCCGGGTCCGGAAAATCCACCTTCATGAACCTGCTCGGTTGTCTCGATTCGCCGACGTCCGGCGAGTACATCCTGGCCGGCGACAAGGTTTCAACATTGTCCAGCGATGAACTGGCCGCAATCCGCAACCAGCGCATCGGCTTCGTATTCCAGCAATTCAATCTCCTGGCGCGCACCAGTGCGCAGGACAATGTCGAACTGCCGCTGCTGTACTCGTCGCTGCCTGCGGCGGAACGCAAGGCGCGCGCCATCCAGCGCCTGACCGAAGTCGGACTCGGCGAGCGCATGGACCATCATCCGGCGCAACTGTCGGGCGGCCAGCAGCAACGCGTCGCAATTGCGCGCGCCCTGGTGAACAATCCATCGCTGATCCTGGCCGATGAACCGACCGGCGCACTGGATTCGCGCACCAGTGTCGAGATCATGGCGCTGATGCAAAAGCTGAACCGGCAAGGCATGACCATCATCGTCGTCACGCATGAGCGCGATATTGCCCACGTTGCCTCGCGCATCATCACGTTCCGCGACGGTAACGTGATCAGCGATGAACAAAACACGCCGCAAGATGCGCAAGCCCAGCTGGCTGCCATGGATCGCGCGGGAGCCGCCGCATGAACCTGCTCGCTTCGCTTCGTATCGCGCTCAACGCGTTGCGCGTCAACATGCTCAGGTCGACGCTGACCATGCTCGGCATCATCATCGGCGTGGCTGCGGTCATCACGATGATCGCCGTCGGCGGCGGTGCGCAGGCGCGAATTCAGGATCAGATCAAGAGCCTGGGCTCGAACCTGATGATCATTCTTCCCGGCTCCACCACGGCGTCCGGCGTACGTCTCGGCGCCGGCGCCAATCAGAACCTCACCGAAGACGATGCGAACGCGATCGCCCGGGAAGTGCCGGAAGTGCAAGTCGCTGCACCGTCCAGTCGCAGCGCCGGGCAATTGATCGCCGGAGGCGCCAACTGGTCTTCGCAGATCTACGGTGTCACGCCGGACTATTTCGAGGCGCGCGACTGGCCGTTGGAGTCGGGGCGCATGTTCGAAGCGGCTGAACAGAGCGGCTCGGCCAAAGTAGTGATACTGGGCCAGACCGCCGCAATGCAATTATTCGGCGACATGGATCCGCTGGACCAGGTTGTACGCATTAAGAACGTGCCGTTTACCGTCATCGGGCTGTTGGCGAAAAAGGGCCAAAGCATGATGGGGCAGGATCAGGACGATGTTGTAATGGTGCCGATATCGACCGCGCGCAACCGGTTGGTCGGCAATGCGCACGGCAGGCTGCGCCGGGTTGGCACGATCCAGGTAAAGGTCATCGAAGGCGCCAGCATGAAGGATGCGGAAGAAAACATCCGCAATCTGATGCGCCAGCGCCAGCGCACGCAGCCCGGCCAGGACGATCAGTTCACGGTCCGCAACCTGACCGAGATCCTGCAAGCCCAGGAAGAGTCGTCGCGCATCATGACCATCCTGCTGGCCGCGGTCGCATCGGTGTCGCTGCTGGTCGGCGGCATCGGCATCATGAACATCATGCTGGTATCGGTGACCGAGCGCACGCGCGAGATCGGCTTGCGCATGGCGGTCGGCGCGCGAAGCAAGGATATCCTGACGCAATTCCTGGTGGAAGCGATCACCTTATCGCTGATCGGCGGATTCATCGGCATAGTACTGGGTGTGAGCGGAGCTTATCTGGTCGGCGAATTCGCTGGATGGGCGACCAAGCTATCGCCGGAATCGATCGTGCTGGCGGTGGGGTTTTCGGCGGCGATCGGGATATTTTTCGGGTTTTATCCGGCACACAAGGCGTCGAAACTGTTACCGATTCAGGCGTTGCGGTATGAATAGCAGAACCCTTCTCCCGCAAGCGGGAGAAGGGCAGGGACTCGAAGCACTGCTTCGAGGGCGTATGCAGAACCAGGACGTATGCAGCACCACGAAAATCGCTGATCGAAAGACCGGCCATGGATAACTATAACCCCCACCATCCATCCAAACTTCCCGAAGACCTTCGCACCTACGCGCGCGAAATGCGCACCCACATGACCGACGCCGAAGTCTTGCTATGGAAGCTCTTGCGCAATCGGCGGGTGGCCGATGCAAAGTTCAGAAGGCAGCATTCGATTGGACGTTACATTATTGATTTTTATTGTGATGAAAAGAAGCTGGCTATCGAGCTGGATGGTAGTCAGCATATGGATACGGCTGACTATGATCAGCAGCGGGACGCTTGGTTGAAGGCACAGGGGATTCAGGTGTTGGCTGAAACGGAAAGTGTGATGGAGGCGATTTATGTGGCGGTGGCTCCATCGACCGCCCTCACTTGCAGTGCGCATGTCCGCTTGCAAGCGGACATCGTTACGCAGGCGTGGTGCATGCACCACGAAACCCCTGCTTCACCCCCCGGCCCCTCTCCCGCTCGCGGGAGAGGGGAGTAAAACCATGATGACTAAATCCTCCTGTCGTCCCGGTTGCGGTGCGTGCTGCATTGCCCCGTCAATCTCCTCCCCAATCCCCGGCATGCCGCATGGAAAGCCGGCCGGCGTGCGTTGCGTGCAACTTGATGATGAAAACCGTTGTCAAATTTTCGGGCAGCCGGAGCGGCCGGCGGTTTGCGGCAGCCTGCAAGCTTCAAACGATATGTGTGGAAATACCCAAGCGCACGCGATGGTTTACCTGTCGCGGCTGGAACGTCTGACTGCGGCGTAAACATCCGCCGGCATGCCAAAAGGAAAATGCAATGAAATCAAAACTTGCCGCACTGCTCATAGTGTTATCCACTGTTTTTTTGAGCTCCTGCGCCGGCTGGTTCGGGCCGCGCGACGTCGAACTTTCGGTTGCGCAGCTCCAGGACGCGATGAATCGCAAGTTCCCATTCAACAGCCGCGTTCTTGAATTGTTCAACGTTCATCTCACCAATCCCAAGCTGGTGTTGCAGCCCGAGACCAATCGCATCGTGACCATGATGGATGCATCGGTCGCGCCGCCGTTTACTGGAAAATCATGGAACGGCAGCTTTGCGCTATCCAGCAGGCTTGCGCTCGACCCGGCCAGGAGCGCGGTGGTGCTGGCCGACCCGCGCATGGAAAACTTTTCCTTGAGCGGTATCGACAGCCGTTACGCTAATCAGGTCAACAGGATCGGCGCCGTGTTGGCGGAACAGCTATTGAAAGACATGCCGCTCTATACTTTCGGCCCGGAAGACTTCCGGTACTCCGGCACCAATTTCGTTCCATCGCAAATCACCACAAAATCGACCGGTCTCGTGGTAACCTTTGTGCCTGCAAGATAAGGCTGTTCGTCTCGATCGTGTCAGGTTCGCGCACATAAATTACCAGTCCTGCAACCCGCGCCAGCCCGCTCGGTGTCATGCCCGGCGGGTTTTTAGGGACATGGACGAAATAAGATCCCGATTTGGACGCGTCTGGCGGGAGGGTGTAGCAGGGGTTTCGTGGAGCATTGCTCCGCGCCTGCGTAACGGTATCGCCTTGCAAGGCGATACCGTTACGCAGGCGCGAGGAGGAGTCGTAGCGAGCTATGGCGACGACGAGCAACGCCGCAGTGCGCCCGTCAGACGGGGAACAAATAGGGAAATTATTCCGTGCATGTCCCTTAGTGCGCTGAAAATCCGCCGTTCCGAGCTTGCCAGATTTCCTTTTTTATTTTTCGCATAACGATTACACAATGGACCTAATTTTCGCGTTAAAAGCCCTTATCCTCGGTATTGTCGAAGGGCTCACCGAATTCCTGCCCATCTCGTCCACCGGGCACCTGATCCTCGTAGGCAGCCTGCTCAACTTCACTGGCGAAAAAGTCAAAGTATTCCAGATTGCCATTCAGGGCGGCGCAATATTTGCCGTGTGCTGGGAATATCGCGCCAAGCTCATCGCCGTCACGTCAGGGCTGTTCAGCAACGATGCAAATTCGCGAAAATTCGTGCTCAACGTTTCCATCGCATTCCTGCCCGCAGCCATACTCGGCGTACTGTTCGGTGCGCATATCAAGGCGATCCTTTTTTATCCGATACCGGTCGCGATCGCACTGGTTGCCGGCGGTTTCGTCATTCTGTGGATAGAGCGGCGCAACAAAATCAATCCGCGTGCAATCCGGATCAATTCTGTCGATGACATGACATCGCTGGATGCATTCAAAGTCGGTTGCGCGCAGGCCTTCGCGCTGATTCCGGGGACCAGCCGGTCGGGCTCCAGCATCATCGGCGGCCTGATATTCGGCATGTCGCGCAAGGCAGCCACCGAGTTTTCATTTTTCCTGGCGATTCCCACAGTCGTCGGGGCATCGGTTTATTCGCTGTATAAAGACCGCGCGCTGCTGTCGTCCGCCGATATACCGACGTTTGCAATCGGCGCGATGGCTTCATTCATCGCCGCATTCTTTTGCGTACGATGGCTGCTGCGCTACCTGAGCACGCACGATTTCACCATGTTCGCCTACTACCGCATCGTGTTCGGAATGATCGTCCTGATTACGGGCTTTACCGGATTGGTCGTGTGGGCCGATTAATCAATGCCAATTTCGGATAATCTCGGCGCGCGCGCGCTGCATATTCTCGAAACCGTCTTCGGTTATTCCTCGTTTCGCGGACAGCAGGCGGAAATCGTCGATGTGGTCGCGCGCGGCGGCGATGCACTGGTGCTGATGCCGACCGGCGGCGGCAAGTCGTTGTGCTACCAGATTCCGTCCCTGTTGCGCGATGGTGTCGGCATCGTCATCTCACCTTTGATCGCATTGATGCAGGACCAGGTCGATGCGCTGGCCGAAGTCGGCGTACGCGCGGCATTCCTGAACTCGACCCAAACCTATGAAGAATCGTCGCGAATAGAGCGCCGCTTGCGTACCGGCGATATCGACATCGTGTACGTCGCGCCGGAGCGTTTGATGACGCCGCGCTGCCTCGATCTTCTTGAGGCTTCGAACATCGCACTGTTCGCCATCGACGAGGCGCATTGCGTATCGCAGTGGGGCCATGATTTCCGTCCCGAATACATCAAGCTGTCGATATTGCATGAGCGGTTTCCAGCGGTGCCGCGCATCGCGCTCACCGCCACCGCGGATCAGCAGACTCGCGCCGAAATCATCACGCGGCTGCAACTCGATCAAGCACGCCAGTTCGTGTCGTCGTTCGATCGTCCCAATATCCGTTACCAGATTGTCGAAAAGGCCAACGGCCGCAAGCAGCTGATCGATTTCATCGAGAGCGAGCATGCGGGCGACGCGGGAATCGTGTATTGCCTGTCCCGCAAAAAAGTCGAAGAGACTGCCGACTTCCTGGTGACCAACGGAATCGCCGCGCTGCCGTATCACGCCGGCATGGGTACGCCGGAGCGCACCAAAAACCAGGCGCGATTCTTGCGCGAAGACGGCATCGTGATGGTCGCCACCATCGCATTCGGCATGGGCATCGACAAACCCGACGTGCGTTTCGTCGCGCATCTGGACTTGCCGAAAAGCATCGAAGGCTACTACCAGGAAACCGGCCGCGCCGGCCGCGACGGTTCGCCGGCCAATGCGTGGATGGCGTACGGCTTGCAGGATGTGGTGCAGCAGCGGCGCATGATCGACGAGTCCGAAGCCGGTGAAACCTTCAAGCGCGTGCAAAGCGTGAAGCTCGACGCGATGCTCGGCCTGTGCGAGACGATGACCTGCCGCCGCGCGCGGCTGCTGGAATATTTCGGCCAGCCGGGCACGCCATGCGGAAACTGCGATACTTGCCAGAATCCGCCGCGCTCGTTCGACGCCACGGTGCCGGTGCAGAAACTGCTGTCCACGATCTATCGCGTCGATCAGCGTTTCGGCGCGGCGCATGTAATCGATGTACTGCGCGGCATCGAATCGGAAAAAGTCAGGCAATGGCGTCATGAAAAATTGTCCACCTTCGGCATCGGCGCCGAGACCAGCGAAGCCGAGTGGCGCGCCATCCTGCGCCAGGCAATCGCGTCCGGATTCATTGCAGTCGATCACGACGCATACAACGCGCTGAAACTGACCGACGAAGCCAAGCCGGTGCTGCGTGGCGGACAGAGCGTGCAACTGCGCGAATATCAAAAACCGGTCAAGCAGAAGCGCGCAACCACGAAGTCACGAGGCTACGTGGAGAGCGATTTGTCGGAACTGGAACAGGCGATTTTCGACAAGCTGCGCTGGTGGCGAGTCGAGACCGCGCGCAAACACAACGTGCCGGCCTACGTGATCTTCCACGACGCAACCATGCGCGAGATCGCCAAGGCCAAGCCGGGTTCGCTAGGAGATTTGCGCGGCGTATCCGGGGTAGGCGAGAAGAAGCTGGAAACCTACGGCGATGAAATCATCGCATTGATTGCGGAACTTATTTGAGCGCGCCGGCACTCGCCTCGCGGGAAGTCAGGTGCTCTCCCGTACCACAAGCGTGAATCCGAGATTGACTCGTGCCGGATCAGGGCTTTCTCCCTTCATCAACTGCAACAGCATCGCCGCGGCAGCCTGGCCGATTTCGTAGCGCGGAGTGGCGATCGTCGTCAGGCTCGGACAAGTCCACGCCGACGCCGCCAGATCATTGAATCCGGCGACTGCCAACTGGTCCGGCACGCGTAGGCCGCGCCGCTGGCATTCGAACAGTACGCCGTGCGCCAAGTCGTCGTTACAGCAAAACAGCGCGTCGCAGTCCGGCGCCTGGCGCAGCAAGCGGTCCAGCAGCGTGCTGCCCAAACCGATTGACGAGGGCGTCGGATCGAGGATCTCGCCGGCCGGATACGGCAAGCCCGCCTGCTGCAGCGCCGCCCGGTATCCGGCAAAGCGTTCCATCACGCGCGGATCCAGCTGAGCGCCGAGAAAGCCGATGCGGCGATAGCCGCGCTCAAGCAGATGCGTAGTGAGCGTGCATCCCGCATCGAATTGCGCGAGCCCGACACAATATGGGGCCGACTCGCTCACTTCCATCATGTGCACTACCGGAATCCTGCTTTTTTCCAGCAGGCGCCGGGTCGCAGGCGTCTGGTCCACACCGGTGATCAGGATGCCGTCGGGCGCATGTTCCAGGTAGGCGCGCAACAGGCTCTCTTCTTCTTCATTCGAATAGCGCGTGTCGCCGATCAGCGCCCGGTAGCCGGCCCCATGCAGCACGTCGCGCACACCTTCCAGCAAGCGCGTGAATACCGTATTCGACAGCGACGGAATCAATACCGCGACGCTGTCCGAGCGGGCTGATGCCAGCGCGCGCGCGGCGCGGTTCGGCAGGTAACCGAGTTCTTCAATGGCGCTTTCGATTTGCGCGCGCAATTCTTCCGACACCAGATGCGGTGCGTTGAGTACGCGCGATACGGTGATGGCGCTGGTGCCGACGCGGGCGGCGATTTCGCTGAGAGTGACGCGGCCGGACAGTGTGGAGCGGGGTTTGCGATGGGACATGGTGGATGGTTTTACCGGAATCGACAGCAGCCCGCAAGCAGCGCGTGCGGCAAGCCGCGACAAACCTGATCGGCGGCAGGACTGGACGGAGAGGCGCACTCGGATCGGTCATGCCAGCATATTTTTTTGCTGCACTGCGCCATCGAAAGTCCTTTACAAAGCCGATTCCCGGTTTAAAATTCGTACCTATGTTAGCGCTAACATTAACGCAAACTGTACTGATAAGCAACCAACTACGGATAATGCGCCGGAATCATGATGAACCGCCAAATACTGAATCAAGCTGGCTTGCCGCAACGCTGGGTCGTAATGGGCGTCAGCGGTTGCGGCAAGAGCGCGATCGGAACCCTGCTCGCGGAACGGCTCGGCTTCGCGCATTTTGAAGGTGATTTGGACCATCCACCGGCAAATATCGAAAAAATGGGCGCGGGCGTCCCGCTTGACGACGAAGACCGAAAAGGTTGGCTGCTGTTGCTGCAAGCGCGGCTGAAGCAGGCCGCCGACCAAGGCAGGGGACTGGTGTTGTCATGTTCGGCGCTGAAGCGCCGTTACCGCGATTTGCTGCGTGCAGGCGATCCCGGACTCATGTTTGTGCATCTGGTGGGCGACCGGGACGTGATTGCAGCACGCATGCAGGCGAGGCCGAATCATTTCATGCCGGTCAAGCTGCTGGACAGCCAGTTGAACGACCTTGAGCCTCTGCAGCCGGATGAACACGGCATCGCGTTGACGATCGAACTGCCGCCGCAACAGTTGGTGGATCAGTTGGTCGATCAGGTGGTGGATCAACTGATGCAGCAGGCAACCGGCAGCGTCCCCATCTCCGGCCAGGCAAAGGAATAGCGGAATGAAACGGCTGGTACCCCGTCTGGAACGCATGGTCGAGTGGCTGATGGCATTGGCGCTGACAGTGATGTTCGTCCTGGTATTCGGCAACGTCGTGTTGCGCTACCTGTTCAGCTCGGGCATCGCCTGGGCGGAAGAAATCGCGCGGCTGATGTTCGTCTGGCTGATTTTCCTGGGCGCGATCCTGGCGTTGCGCCGGCACGCCCATCTCGGCGTCGAAATGGTGCAGGCCAGGCTGCCGCGCAAGCTGCGCCGCCTGTGCGCGGTAATCAGCCACTTGCTGATGTTGTACGCCCTCTGGCTATTCCTGTACGGCAGCTGGACCCAAACCGTGATCGGCATGAACACTTACTCCACCGTGCTGCGCTATCCGTCCGCGTTCATGGCTTCCGCCGGTTTGATATGCGCGGCATCGATGCTGCTGATCGTTGCCGCCAACTTGTGGCGCATCATCCGCAACGATCCTCGCTCCATCGTGCCCGGAGATCCGGCGCTACCGCCCGTTGACGGCGCACCGGGAGTGTCGGAATGACGCTCGCGATCTTTCTCGGGACACTCATATTGCTGATGGCGCTCGGCATGCCGATCGCATTCGCGCTGCTCCTCACCGGCGTTGCGCTGATGTTCCATCTCGACTTCTACGATGCGCAGCTGGTCGCGCAAAATCTGCTTGCCGGCGCCGACAATTTTCCATTGATGGCGGTGCCGTTCTTCATCCTTGCCGGCGAGCTGATGAACGCTGGCGGGATTTCCCGGCGCATCATTGCGCTTGCGGTCAGCCTGGTCGGCCATGTCCAGGGCGGCCTCGGCTACGTGGCGATCGGCGCGGCGGTGCTGCTCGCCAGCCTGTCCGGTTCGGCGATCGCCGACACCGCCGCGCTGGCCACGCTGCTGATACCGATGATGCGCGACCACGGCTATCCGGTGCCGCGTTCCGCGGGGTTGATCGCGTCCGGCGGCGTCATCGCGCCGATCATCCCGCCGTCGATGTCCTTCATCATTTTCGGCGTGGCGACCAACACCTCGATCAGCAAGCTGTTCATGGCGGGCATCGCGCCGGGCATACTGATGGGCGTCACGCTGGTCGCGGTGTGGGCAATGCTGGCGCCGGGCATGCGCGTCACGCCGCAACCCAAGAACTCCTGGCGGCAGCGCTCCAAGGCGCTCACCGACGGCTTGTGGGGCCTGATGCTGCCTATCATTATCATCGGCGGCTTGCGCGGCGGCATTTTCACGCCGACCGAAGCCGCGGTTGTCGCGGCTGCTTACGCGCTGTTCGTCAGTCTGTTCATCTATCGCGAAATCGGGCTCGGCGACCTGCTCAACCTGCTGATCTCTTCCGCCAAAACCACCAGCATCGTGCTGTTCCTGGTCGCCGGTGCGCTGGTGTCGTCATACATGGTCACGCTGGCCGACCTGCCGGCCCAGGTGATCGACCTGCTGGCGCCGTTGATGAACGACCCGCGCCTGCTGATGGGCGCCGTGATGTTGTTGCTGCTGGCGATCGGCACCGTGATGGATCTGACGCCGACGATCCTGGTCATGGGACCGGTGCTGATGCCGCTCGCACTCAAGGCCGGCATCGACCCCACTTACTTCGGCGTGATGTTCGTGCTGGTCGGCACACTGGGCCTGATCAATCCGCCTGTGTGCACCGTCCTGAACGTGGTGTGCGGTGTTGCAAAGATTTCGCTGGAAAGCGCGACGCGCGGCATCTGGCCGTTCCTGCTGGCGTATCTCGTCTTGATTGCGCTGTTCATTGTTTTCCCCTGGATCATCACGGTACCGATGGCCTGGTTCATTTAACCGATTACTTGGAGGAGTCATGAAACACTTTGTCAGATCCGTTGCATTCGCACTGGCCGTCGCCGGAGCAAGCGCCGCCGTCCAGGCTGCAGATTACAAACCGCGCATCATCCGTTTCGGCTACGGACTTGCGGAAGACAGCAACCAGGGACGCGCGGTCAAGTTCTTCAGCGAAGACCTGGCCAAGCGCACCGGCGGCAAGCTCAAGGCCAAAGGCTTCGCCAGCGCCAGCCTCGGCGGCGACATCCAGATGCAGAATGCACTGATCGGCGGCGCGCAGGAAATGATGGTCGGATCGACCGCGACGCTGGTCGGCATCGTCAAGGATTTCGGCGTGTACGACTTGCCGTTCCTGTTCAATAACGAACAGGAAGCCGACGCGATTCTCGACGGCCCGTTCGGCCAGAAGCTGGCGAACAAGCTGCAGGAAAAAGGCCTGGTCGGACTGGTGTACTGGGAAAACGGTTTCCGCAACCTGACCAACACCAAGCGCCCGGTCACGAAAATGGAAGACCTGCAAGGCATCAAGTTGCGCGTGATGCAAAATCCGGTGTATATCGACATGTTCAACAGCTTCGGCGCCAATGCCGTGCCGCTGGCCTTCTCGGAACTGTTCACCGCACTGGAAACGAAGACCGTCGACGGCCAGGAAAATCCGGTCAACACGATTCAGTCGAGCAAATTCTACGAAGTGCAGAAATACCTGTCGCTGACCAAGCATGTGTACAGCCCGTGGATCGTCCTCGCCAGCAAAAAATGGTGGGATGGTTTGTCCGCTGATGAGAAAAAGGCATTGAATGAATCCGCCGTCGCATCGCGCGATTTCGAACGCAAGGACAGCCGCGCAGAAGCGATCAAGGCGGTCGATTTCCTGAAGAGCAAGGGCATGCAGGTCACCGTCGTCAGCGATGCAGAACTTGGCCGCATGCGCGAAAAGGCCAAGCCGGCAACCGAAAAGTTTGCAGCCGATGGCGGCGCGGACCTGGTCAAAGAATTGCAGGCGGAGATTGCGAAGCTGCGCAAGTAAGCGGAGTGTCTGATTGATAAAGGCAACCGCCGCATCGCGCGTCCGGTTGCCTTTATTTTGACGGAAGCTCCGCCACCAGAAAGTCGATAAAGGTGCGAACCCGCGCCGGCATGTTTTGCCGGCTCGGAAAATAGGCGAACAGATCGGCGGGCGCCCATTTGTAGTCAAGCAACACCGTTTGCAGGCGACCGGTTTCCAGGTATTTCGCCAGATCCCATTCAGAGCGCAGCAGGATCCCGTGCCCATCGATCGCCCATCCCTGCACCACGTCACCGTCATTGCTCGACAGGATGCCGTTGACCTTCACTGTTTCAGTCTTCCTGTTTTTGGTCAGGCGCCAGATGCCGGGCGCCTCGTTGTTTTGCCGATGGATGATGCAGCTGTGCCGCGCCAGGTCGAGCGGCGCGAGCGGCATTCCGAATTTTTTCAGGTAAGCCGGCGACGCACAGAGAAAGCGGCGGTTCGACATCAGCTTGCGCGCGTTCAGCCGCGTATCCGGCAACTCGCCGAAACGAATCCCGAGATCGAACGCTTCTTCGACCAGGTTGATCGGCCGGTCGGTCAACTGCAGCTGCACTTCCAGATCCGGATACCGCCGCGCAAAAGCGGAGATCAGCGGTGCGATCGTGGTGCGGCCGAAACCCAGCGTTGCATTAATCCTCAGCAAACCTTTCGGTGCGGCACGGCTGCTCGCCACCGCGTCTTCCATTTCCTTGATGGCGGCGAGTATCTGCGTCGCATGCGCAAGATAGGTTTCGCCTTCGCCGGTCAGACTGACCTTGCGCGTCGTCCGGTTGACCAGCCGCACCCCCAGCCGTTGCTCCAGTTGCGCCAGCCTTTTGGTGACGGCAGGCGGCGTGATATCCATTTCCCGCGCGGTCGCGGACAGGCTCGCATGTTTCGCCAGCAGTACAAAAAATACCAGTTCGGAAGAAGCGTCAGTTTTCATAATAGGTGAATAATGGTTTAACCATAGGTGAATTATAGTGGCGCCAACCTGACGTATGCTAACGGTTTCGCAGAGGCAAAAGGTCGAGTCTGCGATCCGCCGCCAATTGCCAGAAAGGTTCCACCATGAAGATCGTCGAAATACGCGAAAAAACACTCCCCATCAGTTCCCCGATCCGCAACGCTTACATCGACTTCAGCAAAATGACGCTCAGTCTGGTGGCCGTCATTACCGATGTGATGCGCAACGGCAAGCCGGTGGTCGGCTACGGCTTCAACTCGAACGGGCGCTACGGGCAAGGCAACCTGATGCGCGAACGTTTCATCCCGCGCATTCTCGAAGCGGCGCCCGAGACGCTGATCAATGACGCGGGCGCCAATCTCGATCCGCACAAGATCTGGGACTGCATGTTCACCAACGAAAAACCCGGCGGCCACGGCGAGCGCTCGGTCGCGATCGGCACGATGGACATGGCGATCTGGGATGCGGTTGCCAAGATCGAAGACAAGCCGCTGTTCCAGCTGCTCGCGGACCAGTACGGCAACGGCGTAGCGAACAGGAAAGTGTTCGTGTATGCGGCGGGCGGTTATTACCATCCAGGCAAGGGATACGACGCATTGAAGGATGAAATGCGCAGCTACCTGGACCGCGGCTACAGCGTCGTGAAAATGAAGATCGGCGGCGCTGCGCTCGATGAAGATTTACGCCGCATCGATGCGGTGTTGAGCGTGCTGCAGGATGGACAGAAATTGTGCGTCGACGCCAATGGCCGCTTCGACATGGATACCGCGATCGCATATGCCAAGGCGATGTCGCAATACGACCTGTTCTGGTACGAAGAAGCCGGCGACCCGCTCGACTATGAATTGCAGGCGGTGCTGCGCAATTACTATGACAAGCCGATGGCCACCGGTGAAAACCTGTTCTCGATGCAGGACGCGCGCAACCTGATCCGCTACGGCGGCATGCGCGCGGACCGCGACTGGCTGCAGTTCGATTGTGCGTTGAGTTATGGATTGGTGGAGTATCTGCGCACGCTCGACATGCTGCGCCAGCACGGCTGGTCCGCCGACCGCTGCATCCCGCACGGCGGGCACCAGATGTCGCTCAATATTGCGGCGGGTCTGGGCTTGGGCGGCAATGAGTCCTATCCCGACCTGTTCCAGCCATTCGGCGGTTTCCCGGACGGCGTCAAGGTTGAAAACAGCTTCATCACGATGCCTGATTTGCCCGGCATCGGGTTTGAAGGGAAGGCCAATCTGTATGAAGTGATGCGGGCGTTGAGCAGTTAGCTAGCGCATATGGGACGGCATTCGAGTGCAAGGCGGCCGTCGCAATGCGATTGCCGGCGACAAGTAAGGCGCGACTAAATTTGCAAACCCGATTGGCAATATGCGCATGATTGGGCTCCGTCGCAGAGCGGGAGTCGTCCGTAGACCGCGCCAATCGGGTTTGCGTTGCTTAGAGTGTCCAAAAAAATGAATTGTCATCCCGATGCGTGCAACGGCGAGGAATTTCAAACTTCAGTAGCGGTGCGAATGGATGAGATTCCTCTCTTCGCTCGGAATGACAGTTTTAGGGCTTGTGGACTCTCACCCGTCATTCCGACAGAGCAACGCGACGAGGAATCTCATCCGTCCGCAGAAGCGCTGACGGTGGAGATTCCCGCTGGTGCGCGCGTCAAGGCTTGCAAGCCTTGACGGTTTCGCAGGCATGAGGCGATACCCCACGAAACCCCTGCTACACCCACACTCGGACTAACAGCCCCAGGCTATTTTGTCAGACGCTCTAAACATGCCTTAAATGGATAAAGTCCAGCTTAGACCGCTTTAAAGCTTTTAAACAACTGCTTTGCCTGCTTGATCTTTTCTTCATCACCGATGATATGGAACGAGAAAAACATCAGACTTCCATTGCTGGCAACGGAAAAAGGGCCATCTGACGAGTTCTTATGGCTAGCGAGACGACTGCAGGCATCCGGTGAGATGCATTCACCGACCATGACCAGAGTCGGCAAAAGCGTTTTGCTTTTAATCTCGAACTGCATCATGCGTTTCAATTCCGGCGAGTTTGCCATACGCTGGCCGCCCGGCGTTGATTCGTCGACCTCCAAAACTTGTACTTCCAAGCCATTCCGTAAAAAATGATTTTCAAGCTGTGCTATCACGTCGGTGTCATCATCAACGTTCTCTTGCTCTTGATCCTCATCCGGTTCCACGCAGGTGCCAAGAGCAGGGCTATACACAGCCTCATGCTTTTCGCGGCACCAACGTTCCATCTCGGGATTGGATTTAACAGCCACGGCCAGTTTCTGCGCGCGCTCGTCATCTGACGAATAACCCTCCTTATAGGTCGGCACCGTAAACACGAACAGAAGATACAAGACCGATAGTCCGAGGTTGGTAAAGAACGGTGCGCGGATGTCACGCTCTTCGTCGCCCCAATACTTGAAGAGAAAATATAAAGACGGCAGTCCAAGGAAAAAAGAAAACACCGCGCCCGCCGGACTGGTCTTCCAGATGCGCACGGTAAGCCCCAGCCAGGCAATGAGGGAAACGATGAAAGTAATGCTGCCTAGTGCAATAAACACCCAATCCATGCTGCTCCTTTTATTGTTGTCGATTCACTTGAACACATGATCGGCTTGAACCAAACTGCATTCTTTGCAACGCAGGCCGGGAGATTAGACCCTGTTTTGCATAAATAGGCCAGCCATATCTATGGGATGCATTTCATCCTGAGACAGTGTTTTGTCCCTGGTGCCGTGCTGTGTAAGGCTGATTTTCCTCGCTACTCGAAACGCCTCCACCTTATGCGTGTGCGGGATCGCTTCGATGCAATTCATGATGAAGGTGACCGTTACGAGTGGGCAAGAAATTTTTTCGGCAGATGCCGGGAATATCACTGGCGTTTGAGAGCTGGGATAGAAGCGGCTGGTGAAACGGCGGCAAGGATGATACTGAACGGTTTCAGGGCATGACAATTCCGACATCGAGCCATTCCTACCCACTCAAAAAACCGCCGCGTCAAGGCTTCCTGTCGCCAACCTACCAACCTGTCATCCCGACAGAGCAACGCGACGAGGGATCTCGCCCTTTTGTCAATCGTCAATCTGCAATCGTTTGAGGTTCTCGCTGCACTCAAGCAAAGACTTGCATATCTGTCCCATACATCAACTATTTCCCCTGCAAAGCCGCCACCACAGCCGCCACCAACCGCTCCGTGCTTTCCACATCATCTCCGCGCACGTGCGATACGCCGAGCCGCACCACCACCAACCGCTCCGAAGGCACGACCACAACGTACTGCCCCATATAACCGCGCGCAAAGAATGCGTCACGCGGCACCTTTGGCATCCCCCACGGCACGCCCCATTGCGGAACGTTGCCGGTGCCCAGATTCGTGAAGAAGCCCGCCCCATATCCGGTATCCAGCGTCGGCGATGATGAATAGCGTACCCACCCCTCCGGCAAAATACGTTTTTCGCCAACCATCCCATCGTTCAAATACAGCAAGCCGAAACGTGCCCAGTCGCGTGCCGATGCATACATGAAGGTCGAGCCGATCGGCGTGCCGGCCGCATCGAATTCGAGCGTGACGTGCCGCATGCCAAGCGGCTCGAATAGTTCGCGTCGGGCAAAGCGCAATACATCGGCTGCACTTCCCCCGCTTGCGTCGCGTACCATCCGCGACAGCCGCAGGAAATTGGCATCGCTGTAAGTCCATCTGCTGCCCGGCGGCACAACCAGTTCAGCGGTATCGGCAAATCCCGCCATGTCGCGCTCGATGAATTTCATATGCGAGTCGGGATCGAATCCGCTATTGTCTTGAACAAAATTCAGGCCGCTGGTCTGGCGCAGCAAATGATCGATCGTGATGGCCCGTCGCGGGTCGTCCGCACCGGCCCAGGCCGGCACTGCCGCAGGGGCGTCCAGCGTAAGCCGCCGTTGCTTCACTAGGATACCGACCAACGCATTGATTACCGATTTCGAAATCGACCATGCCGGCTGCCGTGTTTCGGTTCCATAACCCTCTGCATAACGCTCCGCCACGATCTTCCCATCGCGCAAGACGATGACTGCCTTGGTGTTGTGAAACGGCGGCTGTTGCGGTTCGACGAAAGCCCGATTAACCGCGGCCTTCAGCTTGCCATCGGAAGCCGCCACGACCGCAGGGCCGGCGATGTCCGGCAAGTGCGACCCGAATGGCGGAGCCGCTTCCGGCGCACCGGGTTCGATTGGCTTTGCATCGAACCCGTCGTTCGCCTCGTCCTGCGCCAGAAGGAGGCAGCCCATCCCGTCCCTATAGACAGCGCGGCTGGTAAAGGCGCCCGCCACGGAGGTAGTGACCTGCCGATGCTGCCTGTCAACTTCATACGTCAATGCCCATTCAAACAGCCCGACGCCGCGCATCGGTCGTATGGTTTCCGCATAGACCCGATCCGGGTCCAGGCCGGTAATGAAGGTTCCGGAACAGACCAGGTGGCTGGTCAGGCCTGACGCGACTTGCAGCGGACGGTCGATCCGGAGCGCCGAGCAAGCAGAGAGAAATAAAACAATTGATGCCGCCACAAAATAGATGCGCATTTCCATCGCTCCTGAAACATTGCCAGTGCAAAGCTTGCAGGAAGAGGCGGCGCGCGGCTCGCCGAATGTGGAATCGAGCTAGCCGATTCCAGAATCAGCCAGGTTTGGCACGGGTTTATTGATCCGGCCTCGAAAAGGTTTGATTTTTCGGGCCGCTATTCTCACCCTCTCCCTCTGGGAGAGGGCCGGGGTGAGGGGATCGGGGTCTAACTTTATTCGTTCCCGATCTATGGTGAAATTATTCAGACAAATTCATGCGGCGAAACTCGGTCGGCGTGATGCCGGTTTCGGCTTTGAAGGCCCGGTTGAACGGGCCGAGAGATTGAAAGCCGGCATCCATCGCGATGGCCAGCACCGATACATTTGCCTGACCTGGGTCGGCCAACGCCGATTTGGCATCCATGATGCGATACCGATTCAGGAACACATTGAAATTGCGGTAACCGAGTCCCTGATTGATGGTCCTTCGCAACTTGTATTCCGGCTGGCCAAGACTGGCGGCCAACGCGCCTATCGTCAGGTTTTCTTGCTGATAGACCTGTTCTTCGGTCATCAGCCGTTCCAGGGCCGCGATCAGTTCATGATCGACCGCATCGACCGCATCGTCCGCATTGTCCGTTTCTGTCGAGTGACGATCAATCGTCCCGGCTTTCGGGTCTTGCACCGAAACCGTATCCGCCGGGAACAATTCCGCGCCGGGCACACGGAGCAGGGCCCAGGCAATCAGCAAGGTAATGACGGCAAGACTGAATGCGCTGGTTGCGCTGACCAATGCCGACGAATCCGGCAACGCCGTTAATTTCGACAGCGTATTGACTACTGTGTAGCCAGCCGCTGCGCCGATGATGAAAATGCGCAGGCGGCGCCGGCCTTCGACCAGATCCGACTTCCAGGTCGACATCGTATGCGCAACCGCCAGCAGCGCGAAAGAAAGCGCGGCGAGCAGGATAACGGTACGGACGATGTTCGCTTCCGGCAGGTACAACGGAAGCAGCAGGTAACAATTGACAAGGCCGAGCGCAGCGAGCACCGACCAGACTGCCAGATGCCATCGGCGGAACGTGAATGCATCGTCAAACAATGCGCGCGCAAACATCCAGAAAATAAACGTATTGCCGGCGGACAGTGCAAGAATCGGCGCATGCCACCACACAGGTTGCGCGGCAAAGCCGGGTGCGGAACTCACTGCATATGCCGCCACACCGAGCGCGAACAATGCGCCCAATCTTGCTCCGGCCGACCGGCCATGATCGCGCGCCAGCAGCGCGGCAACCAGCAGCAGCAACATCGCCGCTCCGCCGCGCAGCGCCAGGTCAAATATGTGAATAGCGGATGCGGCGTCGGAAGTCATGGTCAGGTTTTGCGAAACACCAGATCCCAAACCCCATGTCCCAGCTTCAACCCGCGATTCTCAAACTTCGTCACCGGACGATAATCCGGCCGCGGCGCATAACCATCAGCCGTATTCGTCAACGTCGGTTCCGCGCTCAACACTTCCAGCATCTGTTCCGCGTATTCCTGCCAGTCGGTCGCGCAATGCAGATACCCGCCCGGCGCAATCCGTGATGCCAGCAAGCTCACGAACGGCGGTTGGAGCAACCTGCGTTTGTTATGCCGCGCCTTGTGCCACGGATCGGGAAAGAACACATGCGCGCCCGCCAGCGATGCCGGTGCAATCATGTGGGTAATCACTTCAAACGCATCGTGCTGGATCAGGCGCAGGTTGGTCAGCCCCTGTTCGCCGATCAGCTTCAACAGGCTGCCGACACCCGGCGTATGCACTTCGACACCGATGAAATTTTTCTCCGGCATGCCGGCCGCAATCTTCGCCGTCGTCTCGCCCATGCCAAACCCGATTTCAAAAATCGTCGGTGCATGCCGCCCGAACGCCTGATCGTAGTCGAGCGGCGTCTTCTGATAAGTAATGCAAAACTGCGGCGCGAGTTCTTCAATCGCCCGCGCCTGCCCGGTCGACAAACGACCCGCACGGGTGACGAAGCTGCGGATGCGATGCTCGGTCGGGTCGTAAAACAGGGGCTTGCCTTGCTCGTTGGCGGGTTTATTGTCTGACATGCTTGAACGGTAATGTGTGTGTTGCTGATAACAAAAAAGGCACCAGACTGTCGGGTGCCTTGATCTGACCTGGAGCGGGTGAAGGGAATCGAACCCTCGTCGTAAGCTTGGGAAGCTTCTGCTCTGCCATTGAGCTACACCCGCGTGAGGAGCATTTTACGCAAGTTTCCTATGGTGAGGCAAACGTGGATGAAAGTCGGTGGGAGCAGTAATGGGCGTGAGGCTGTGACTACGGATCGTGCTACGTCTTAAAAATATCCTCAACATTCGCTGGATCAGCACCAATGGTCCTATGCCTGATTCTGTCTTGCGGTCAGCCTTCATAGTACGTAAACGTGCCGGGGATAGGGTCAATGTATGCTACGTGAAGGATATGCTGACATCCTGCTTGAAGTCGAGACACCAATGGGTACCGAGAGTCGCCTTCGAGCAATACTGCGCGCATATCAATTCGTTTAGTTGGGCGATGGAGCAATGGCAGGCCAATCAACTCGCCGGAATTGGCAAGCTCCAACAATGGATACCCTTCATGCAGTATCTGACGGAACTCGTGCCACCAACCGGGCTGATCAGCGAGCTCTTCACGCAGTGCGTGAAGAAAATCCCCTGCTCTCTGCGCAATATCTTGCAGCCGCTTGGTTACGGGCGTATATAAAAGCTGCAGCTCTGCACCATCTTCTGGAAAGACAATAGTGAAAACCATCATCTTATCGCCTGTGCGATATGCAGATTGAAGAGAACGACCAAGTTTCGCAACTGCCCATTCTTTTTTTTGTGCCTTCGGAATATGATCGATTGTCTGAATATATTCTTTCAACCGGGCTTCTACTCCACATCGAAACTCAAGTGCAGCATAGACGAGCGACTCATTCGTATTTTCAGCCATACGAGTTTTCATACGCTGTAGATATGATCTGGATGTAACGGAATAAGTCATGGGTAAATTTTGGTTTGGTTGGCGTAGTCTCTCATAGGGAGACCTGTCCAGATTCGGATCATCACAGAATCGCCGCATTAACCGAATCCTGGTTCATACACGCTATTCCCAACGGCGTGCGTAGAGAGTGCTATTTACAACTGGACAGCCGAGGCCCGCCCTCAGTGCAGCTTCCAAGCAAAGATTCCGCCGTTGGTCATTTTCTTCCGCGATTCGAGGATGCAGTATCACTCTTTCGACTCGGGACAGATCAAAAGGCACATTCAGCCCAGCAGAGTTTCCATGGCCGTTACTGGCATCCAAGTATGCATCTAGTTCTTCCTCAACCATTTTGGTAAGGCGGTGCATTTGAGGAATGGAGATAAACACGCTCCGATCGGATTGGTCGTAAATCTGAAGATTTTGCTTCATGTCTATGCGAAGGTAAGGTTGGTCTATAGGTGTCGAAGCGTAAATGCTGAAGGGCGTGATTCCTTCCCGCTGCATAAATAGGTTAAGAAGACCGGCCCACGATTCGAGCGGTGATAACACTGCTCGAACTTCCTTTTCTCCTCTATAAGCATCTCTTTTAAAAAAAGTACTCTCCGATACTGTAGTGGTCTAATTTGCACGGACACCTCGATAGGTGGAAAATCCACCACCAGAGGAATCGCAAATGAGAAAACCACGTAAAACCGTCGATGCCAGCGTGAAG
>Ga0209343_10001713_pt1 | contig 29177 bp, 31 predicted proteins | sample RifCSPlowO2_02_FD_184026 | JGI IMG/M metagenome (GOLD analysis project Ga0209343, IMG submission 184026) | Groundwater microbial communities from Rifle, Colorado - Rifle CSP2_plank lowO2_0.2 (SPAdes) (version 2) | ecosystem: Environmental > Aquatic > Deep subsurface > Groundwater | place... | reverse complement strand
CGCGTTCTTGACGGATTCGGGCGCGAGGATGCCGCCCGCGCTCGGGCGGTTTTCGACGATCACCGTCTGCCCCAGGGGCTTGATCATCGCCTGCGCCATCACGCGGGCGACGGTGTCGGTCGGCCCCCCGGCGGCATACGGCACCAGCATGTTCACGGTCTTGGTCGGGTACTGGGCCAACGCGCTCCCGGCAAGCGCAACGGACGAAAGCAAGACAGCGCGAAGGATGCGGGACAACATGGGCGGGTACTCCTCTCCCTATTGAAGAAGTGTCGCCAATGCTAGGCGAGCTGCAATCGATTCAATTGACTGCGATCAAACCACCTGAAATACAAACCCGCCCTGGCGCGCCGGGTGGGAGGGCTTAACTCCCGCGGTGGCGGCAGCCGCAATCGTAACATCGGTAATCAATCGCTCGACAAGACGGCATCGGTCGACGCTGGCTGCATCTCCCGTCCCTGTGCGGATCCGCCTCCATCGTGTAAGCTTCGCGCCGGTTTCGACCAGGAGAGGGACCATGCTGACGACAATGATGCGCGCCCTGCGCGCGGTATTGGTTGCAGGGGTTCTGTTGGGCCCAGGCGCTCTGCTCGCGGCTCCGGGCGAAACCAAGATCCACTGGTACGGCCACGCGGCGTTCAGGATCGAGACGCCTTCGGGCGGCGTGATCCTGATCGATCCGTGGCTCACCTCGCCGCTCAACCCGGACAAGAATTCGCTTGCCGAGCTGGGCCGGGTCGACTACATCCTGCTCACGCACGGGCATGCGGATCACATCGGACAGACGGTGGAAATCGGCAAGAAGACCGGCGCGGTGCTGGTGGCGCCTTACGGCCTTCAGTTCAACATGAAGTCCGTGCTCGGCTACCCGGAGCAGCAGGCCAGCATTGCGACGGGCGGTAATGTGGGCGGCACCTTCGACCTGCCCAAGGCCAAGGTCAAGGTGACGATGGTCAATGCCATCCACGGCTCGGAACTGACGACGCCGACCCTCCCGGCTCCGGCGCCGGGTCACCCGAGCGCGATCTCCGCCGGAAACCCGGTCGGCTATGTGCTGCAGATCGAGGGCGGCCCGACCATCTACATCACGGGTGACACGGAAGTGTACGAGGACATGAAGCTCATCTCGGAATTCTTCAAGGTCGATGTGATGCTGGCCTGCATCGGCGGGCATTTCACGATGGACCCGGTGCACGCGGCGCTCGCCGTGCAGCGCATCAATCCCAAGCTGGTGATCCCGATGCATTACGCCACGTTCGGGCTGCTAAAAGGTACACCGGAAGAGTTCAGGGAAGCGCTCGCCAAGCGCAAGCTGGCCACCCAGCTCATCATCATGAAACCGGGAGAAAGCCGCTCCTTCTGAAGCCGAAATGGTGTTTAGGGCGTTTGGCGCGGCGCGCTGCCAGGCCGAGGGAGAATCACACGAACGTTGCAGTCGTAAGCGGCGGGACCGCAAGCCGTTCATTCGAGTGGCGCGCCCGGCGGGATGAATCTGGGCACTGGCACGAGATCGTATCAGTCGAAACGATAAACGAACCATAGGAAAACTCATGCGCCCCGCTCGCGTGCGTGGCCGCCGTGCGCTGCGGGGCAGGCGCGGGAACGCTCGGCTTGCGGCGAGTTTGGCCGGTCATGAGCGTTCCTCCGGGGGGATTCGAGCGTTGCGCGGTTGGCGTTCTGACGCATCTTGCCCGCGCTGGCTTGGATCACGCAAGCAAAGCCGCGCTCCGGGGCGAGCGAGCCCCGCAGCGCGGCTTCAGGCGATGTCGGGCAGAGGGTGGAAAGTGAGCGGCAGATTGGCGTGCTCGGGCCAGGCCCGCGCGGGTGCGGGCGGCGCGCGCTCGAGCGCCCGCGGCCGCCAGAGTCCCGGAAGCGTGAGGATCGCTCGCACCACCGCCGGATCCTCGATCAGCGCAATCACCCTCATCGGGCCCTTGCACTTGCTGCACAGGAGCGGGTCAGCTTCGTAGACTTTGCGGATCAGCCGCGCCCCGCGGAAGGGAGGGACCCTTCCCCTCCCTCGCAGCTTCGCGCGGTTCGCGTACTCGCCGAGCACTTCGGTGACGCCCGCCTCGGCGGTAGTTGCCACCGCACAGACGCCCTTCGCCTTGCGCGCTCCGCGGCTGCGGCTCGAGTACCAACCGCAGTACCTGACGAGCTGTTCGTAGCGATCGGGAATATACTTGCAAAGCAGCTCCTGCCACCGGGCGCCCGGCATCACCTGGAAGTCGCGCTTGAGCCCAAGGTGCATCTTCGAGCGGTAGATCACGCTGCCCGAAGCCGCGTCGTAGCTCATCTTGGCGAGTGCGAGCGGCGCGCGCAGCATGTAGGCGGCGAGCTTCTTCCTGCCTTCGGGGTCATCGGCGGCAACGCGCACCTGGTTGTGAAAGGTCCGCAAGCTGCGCGATGATGTCTCGGAGAAGGCCACGTACCGCGCGCTCAACCGGGCCCTGGTCAAGGTCGCCACCGAGACCGGGCGCGAAATCCGCAAGGTCTACATCGTCAAGCAGCACGCCATCATGGCGGCGCTCAGGAAGCACCGGGCGAACCGCAAGAAGCTGACCGTGCGGCTCGGCCTGATCGAGTTGAGCGCGCGCGGTCAATCCCAACGAATGGCGTCGCGCCTGGAGACCACACGCTACCAGCGCACCATCATGCCCGCCGCCATGACCGCAGCCATGACCACCATGATGACGATCATCAATGGGCTCTTGAGCATGTGTCGCAGCATGGCGAACCTGGTGCCTTCTGGCAGTAAATCCATGCCGCATTTCGGGCACTTTCCGGGGTTTGGCTGACGAACTGCCGGATGCATGGGGCAGAGAAAGAGTTTCCCCGCGTTTCGGCCTTGAACCATTTTGACGTCACTTCCCGGAAGTTGGCTTGGGCCGGATGTATACCGCCCGAGGCGCCACGACGTCTGTCACAGATGTTACATACCCCGCCGGCGCGGTGGCGTGAAGCGGCGCGATGCCGTGGTGACGCCCCGGCCGCTACTTGCCTACGGAAATCCGCCCGAGGGCCGCAAGGTCGCGGATTCGAATGAACCCGCGATCGACGTCGAGGGCGCCGGTTCGGATCAGATTCGCCAGGCTTCGGGAGACATTCACCCGGACGGTTCCCAGCAGGGACGCGAGATCCTCCTCAGGAAAGCGATCGCGAGAAAGCAGAACTTCCCCGTCTTTCGGTCCGCCTTCGGCGACGGCAAGTCCATGGAGATACTTCGCCAGGCGCTCCGTCGCGGTTTTGAGCACGAGATCCTCCGCGAGCCCCACCAGGTGCGTCATATGTTCGCCCGCGGTACGGACCAACTTCAGACCCATGGACGGGTACTCCCGCACGAGGCGGTTCACCGTTTCCATGTCGAGCAGACGTAGCCGTGTTGCGGTTGCCGCCCTGGCGCTGACGATGTGCCTCCCCGTGCCGAACGCGGATGCGATGCAGAACGTGTCTCCCAGGCAATCGAACACTCTGAAGATCTGCTCCCGTCCCTCGGTATTGACCCGATAGAATTTCACCCGCCCCGATTCGAGGATGCAAAGATCCAGACAGGAATCTCCCTCCATGAACACGGGTTGGCCCGCCGGCAACATCTTCGATCTGCAGCGGCCGGCGATGGTCTTCAGAACCGCGGCATCGAGATCGGCGAAGTACGGAACGGTCTTCAGAAGCACAAGCACCGGATCGCGTCCGTTCATGACAGGCTACGCCAATCGATCCGGCCAAGGAGACTCACCCGCCACGCCGCCCCGCGTATTGCGGTCCGCCGAAAAGGTGATGCTTCGCCTCGGAGCTCGTCGCTACGTCCTTCCATCGTTCGATGAGTATACCGAGCCCCCGCCCGACGGCGGGCCTGGCGCGGATCGCGCCGTACCAACGGCGTATGGCCGGGTGCCGGTCAAGCGTCAAACCAGCCAGCTTATGAATGCGTATCCAGGGAAAACAGGCGATGTCGGCGATGGAATACCCGCCCGCCAGATACTCGGCTTCTCGAAGGCGAAGCTCCATGACATCCAGCAGCCGGTAGCTCTCTTTCGTATAGCGATCGATCGCATACGGAACCGGATCCGGCGCGTATCGAAAAAAATGCTGTGCCTGACCGAGCATGGGGCCGAGGCCTCCCATCTGCCACATCAACCATTGCGTGACGAGGTACTTTCCGGCCCGATCGGATGGCAGCAACTTACCAGCCTTGTCCGCGAGATAGAGCAGGATCGCCCCTGACTCGAACACAACGCATCGGCCGCCATCGGGTCCGTCGGTATCGACGATCGTCGGCACCTTGTTATTGGGATTGAGGGCCAGATAGGCCGCGGTGAGTTGCGCTCCCTGCGTGATATCCACCGGCCGCACCTCATAGGGCAGCCCGATCTCCTCGAGCATGATCTGCGCTTTGTGGCCGTTGGGCGTGGGCCACGTATACAACTCGATCATGGTTTCCCCGCGGCACGTGTCGCGGCGCCGAACGGCAGCGCGTCGAGGCGCCGCATTTCGTCGTTGTGGAGCACCGAGGCATCTTCAAGAAACGCCTTCGCGAAGTCGACCGCGTCGGCGCCCCAGAAAATCTCGTTCTGAATCACCAGCGTCGGCACGCCAAAGACGCCGCGCGATGCCGCCTCCTCGGTGTTGCGCCTGAGCGCGTCCTTGACCTCCTGCGCGGAAACCTGGGCGACAGTCAGGCCGAGGTCAGCCAGGAGCGCGTCGATCGTCGCTTGAGCTGCCGGGTCCGCGCCGGTCGAATAGAGCGCATCGAAAATGCGCCGTATGACTTTGGGCGTCGATTGCGCCGCGATGGCGAGACGCAGATAGGGAAGCGGATCGAGATGCCGAGACGGGAACCGGACCAGGCGCACCATCGATGGGTCCAGAGGCGTTTCGGCGGCACTTCGGCAGGACCCTTCTGGCCCCAATGATCGAGCAACCCCGCAAATAGCACGGGCCGATACGCGACAACCACATCGGGCGGCAACTCCGCGAGGCGAACCAGGCCAAGATAGGAATACGGCGAAACAAAGTCGAAATACCAGTCCGCATGACGCATCACATTCCTCCCGATTGACGCGCGAAAAATAACAGTGTTACGATCCGCTGTCAACGTTACTGGATGAGCAGCGGACCAACCCGCGCATGGCAAACACAATAGCGAACCAAGCGGACATACGGGAAGCTAAGCTGAGAGGCTACAAGCGCGAGCTCATTCTCGACGCGGCGCAACGCGTGTTTGCGGAACGCGGTCTGGAAGGCGCCTCGATACGGGCGATCGCCGAAGCGGCGGGATGCACGACCGGCGCCATCTACCCCTGGTATTCGGGCAAGGAGGAGATTTACGCCGGCGTGCTCTCGAAGTCGCTCGACGAGCTGCGGGCGGCGGTTGAACGGGAGGCAAGCCTGGCGCGCAACGCCCGCGACAGGCTGCGCGGCGCCGTGCGAGCGTTCTACGAATACTACCGGGCAAGGGCGGACCAGCTTGCGCTTGGGCTGTACCTGTTTCAGGGCCTCAAACCGCGCGGCCTCGGAGCCGAATCGGATGCCACGCTGAACGGCATCCTCAAACGTGCGCTCGAGCCGATGCGGACTGCGATGGTCGAGCTTGGATTCTCACCGCGCGGTCGCGCCGACGCTGAACTGGCCGCCTTGTTCGCGTTTCTGATCGGCCTTCTTATGATCGAGCACACGGGCCGCATAAAGCTCTTCGCGGTCAACGCGCCGGGATTGCTCGAGAACTACCTCAAAGCCTTGGCAGCCCGCTAGACATCGAAGCCGGTGAGGTTGATTGTGGGGTTCCCGCCCGGCGGCGGCACCGACATTCTGGCGCGGATCCTCGCGCAAAAGCTTTCCGTCTCCTGGGGCCAGCAAGTGGTGGTGGAAAACCGTCCGGGCGCCTCGGCGACGATCGGCGCGAACGCGGTGGCCAAAGCGGCGCCGGACGGCTACACCCTGTCGATGGGACAGCTCACGCCGAACGCAATCGCGCCGGCGCTCACGCCCAACCCCCCGTATGACGCGCTGCGCGACTTCGCCCCGATCGTGCTGGTGGGCACCTCGCCCAACGTCCTCGCGGTCTATCCCGGGCTGTCCGGCGGCAACGCCGCCGAGCTGGTGGCGCTTGCGAAGTCGAAGCCCAGCGGATACGGAATCTATCCACCCCTGGCCGCACTGCGCCCCACAAGATTCCCATCCTCGCGCTCCTCGGCCCCGGCACGGCGGTGCACAATGTGTGGTTATGTCGCATCGAGGGCCGCAATTGGTGAAAAAGTGAGCTATTCGAAGAAGGCGAAGTTCGAGGAGGTGCGCGACGAGGTGAAGCTCGCGATCGAAGCGAAGGGCCTCGTCATCGACTACCAGTCCTACGTCAACCGCATGCTCGAGCGCACCGGCAAGGACGTGGGTTCGGCGAAGAAGCTCTACGCGGACGCGCAGGCGTTCGTGTTCTGCAGCGCGGCGCTCTCGCGCAAGACCATGGAAGCCGACCCGGCGAACATGTCGCTTTGCCCCTACAGCATCTCGGTATACGCGACCGCCGCCAACCACGGCACCGTGGTCGTGTCGTACCGCCGCCCGTGGCGCCCGGACGGCTCGGCCGCCTCCAAGGCGGCGCTCAAGGAAGTCGAGGCGCTGCTCGACTCCATCGCGCGGGAGGCGCTTGGGATTAGGAAATAGCCGGGCGCGGCGCCCGCTCGCGGCGCGCGCTCATCGGAGCGTTAACACGAGCGCGCGCGCGCTCTTGGCCGCCGAGATTCGTTTCGCGCGTCGAAGGCCCGCGAGCGTACGGTACAGCGTCTCGTGCGTGAGCCCTAGCTCGGCAGCCCAGGCTTTTCTAGTGCGCCGCAGCTCGAGCCGGCCGTCGCAACCCTCCGATTCGATGTAGTGCACGACGCGGTCCGCCGCACTTCGCAGGCAAAGCCGCTCGCATCGCGCGCGCAGCAGCCGCACCTCGCGCGCAAGTCCGAGCATCCAGAAGCGGCGGAAACCTTCGTCGTGCCGCAGTGCCTGCCTGAATGGCTCGATCGGAAACGCGAGCAGCCGGCTGGGGACCGCCGCTACGGCATCGCAATGGTAGCGGAGCAATTCGAGGCTCGCCTCGGCCACGAAGCCGGATCTCGCCCGCTGCAGCACAATCTCCGCGCCGCCGCGGCTTCGCCCGAGGAGCCGCACCTCGCCCTCCACGACCCACAGTACCCGCTGCGGATGCGCGCCGAGCCGGAACACCGTTTCCCCGGCCTGTGCGACGATCTCGCTCGCCTGTCGGTGCAACGCCGCCGGCAGCCCCGCCAGCTCCGGATGGACGATCGTGGCGCAGCGGCGTTGATGGGTGAATTGTTGATTCACTGAAAAGCGACCTCGAAGGTCTGTGCTACCCAGAGTCCGAGCGCTTGTCGCGACTGTAGCCACAGCGGCGCTTGCCCTCTTCCGGCGGATCGCACTCGAAATAGGTGCTGGTCGGGCCAATGAGCTGCACGTCGAATCTCGGCTAGAAATCTGCGCGCGCATTCCCGAGCGCTACGTGAGCATGTCCGCCCAGATGTTCTGCGCCCAGCTCCACGCGAGGCCGCTTTCGAGCGTGTTGCGCGCGGTCGATACGCCTCCGGCTCCCTGTACCGGGATGAGGGTCTTCTTGCCCCCGTCCCACTGGTGCACCGAGGCGACATGGATGACTTCGGTGCCTGAGACGTAGCTGTAGCAGGTGTTGTTCATCACCGGGTCGGGGTTGGGCGCCTGGCCGTTGAGCAGCGCGACCACCGCGGCGGCGCACACCTTGGCCTGCGAGTTCGCCATGTGCCCGGATTTCGGCATCAGCGGCGCCGAGAGCGTCGCGTCGCCGATCACGTGCACGTTCTTCGCCGCGAGCGACTCGGTGCTCATCCAGTCGATGCCGCACCAGCGCTGGTTCGCGGTGACCAGGCCCGCCTTCATCGCGATGTCGCCGGCGCGCTGCGGCGGCAACACGTTCAGCACGTCCGCTCTCACGCTGTCGAACTCGAACTTCACCGTCATCGTCCCGGCATCGACGGCGATCGCCTTCGCCTGCGGGCGATACTCGATGATGCCCTTGTACAGTTCCGCCCACGCCTTCTTGAACAGCGGCCCCTTCGAGGTGACATCGGGGTTGGCATCGAATACCAGTACCTTGGAGCGCGGTTTCGCCTGCTTGAAGTAGCTCGCCACCTGGCAGGCGCGCTCGTACGGCCCCGGCGGGCAGCGATACGGGGCAAGGGGGATGGAAAGGAGGTACACGCCGCCGTCCTTCATGCCTTCGAGCTGCTTGCGCAGTTCGATCGTCTGCGTACCGGCCTTCCAGGCGTGCACCACCCGGCGTGCGTCGAGCGCCGCCTCGTAGCCCGCGATCTCGCCGTACATGAAGTCGACGCCCGGCGAAACGATCAGGCGGTCGTACGTGAGGTCGCCGCCGCGTTCGAGCTTGACCACGCGCTTGCCGGTGTCGATCGCGGTCACCTCATCGTGCACGATATGCACCCCGTGGCGCCGCAGCCCCTCGTAGCCGTGGCGGATCTGGTCGATCGTGCGATGCCCGCCGATCACGAGGTTCGACATCGGGCACGAGGTGAAAACGTTTGCGCGCTCGATGAGCACCACGTCGATCGCCGGGTCCCACATCCGGATGTATTTCGCCGCCGTCGCGCCGCCGAAACCGCCGCCGATCACCACCACCCGCGCCTTGCCGCCGGAGCCGGCGCAGCCCGCGAGCGACGACGCGGCCGCGGCGCCGGCGAGCTTCAGGAAGTCGCGTCGGTTGAAGTTGTCCATGTGCGCTCCTTACTTTTTCTGCGCGGCGAAATAGCCCGCGATCGCGTCGATCTGCCGGTCGGTATAGCCCTTCGCGAGCTGGTGCATCACCGTGGCCGGGCGCCTGCCTTCCTTGAAGGCCCTCATCTGCGAGGCCAGGAAATCCCTGGGCAGCCCGGCCAAGGGAATCACTTCCTTGCTGACGCTGCGGCCCTCGGTGCCGTGGCAAGCGGCGCAGGTGGCGGCCAGGCTGCGCGCGACGGCGTCTTCCTGGGCCGCGGCAAACAGAGGTACGGCACATAGCGCGACCATGGCAAAAATCGGGACTCTCATCGCTTTTTCTCCTTTCGAACTGTGGTGTTGTCGCAGGAACGTTTCCTTCAGCGCGCCAAGCGCTGGAGGGGCCCAACCGGCCCGCGCCTTGTGTGCCTGACCCACGAATGCAAGCCTGCCCTGCCGCATCCTCACTCTCCCCTACCGGCCGGCTGCTCCACGAGCAGGCCGAAACGGCGGGCGGCGTAGAACATCGCGGTGCCGGCGATCATAGCCACCGCGAAACCGTGCGGCAGGCCGAAGGCGAGCGCGCCGACGACCAGCGCGATCAGAAATTCGCGGGCGTCCGACGCCGTGTCGCGCGCGAGCCGCATCAACAGCACCGCCTCGAACAGGAGCACCACGCCCAGCACCGGTTGCGGGAAAAGCTTGACGACCTGATCGGCCGCTTGACCGAAGAGGAGGCCGATCGCGAGATAAATCGCTCCGTAAATCACGACCGAGCCGCCGGTGCGGGCGCCGAAACCGTGGTGCCCGGCGAGCCCGCCGCAGCCGTGACACACCGGCACGCCGCCGAAGAGCGCGCCCACGAAATTCGCGGCGGAATAGCTGAGACCGATTCCGCGCAGCGTAACCGGGCGCTGCGGATAGAGATCGCGGACGGTCTGGCGCGTAGCGATTACGGAGTTCGCGAGCGACAGCGGCAACTGCGGAACGGCAAGAAGCCAGAACCCGAGGAGGATGTTCTCCCAGCTCGGCACCTGCGGCGTCGGGAAGGAAAGCCCGGCGCCGGCCGCGAGCGGTGTCGCCGGTCCCGCGATCAGAATAGCGTATGCGGCGCCGAGGCCGATCGCCGGCAGCGCCGGCGGGAACCGCCGGTTGCCCCATTGCAACACGATCAGTGAAGCCGCGATCGCCGCGAGAATGTATCCCGGGACACCGCCGGCGGGTACGTAGGTCTTGAGCGCGAGCGAGACGAGCGTGATGCCGAGGCCGAGCTGAATGCCGCGCACCACGCTGTGCGGGATCAGGCGCGCCAGTTTCTCAAGCGCGCCGCTTAGACTCAGCAGCAGCATCGCCGCCGCGATGGCGAGCCCGCCGCCCGCGAGCACATCGCCGCCGAGCTTCTGCGTGATCACGAGCACCGCCATCGCCTTGAGCGGCTGCATCGGCATGGGCAGGCCGTAGATGACGCCGCTCGCGATCTGCAGCAGCCCGAAAACGATGAACACCGGTGCGCTGTCCAGGCCGGCCGCAGCGATCATGGCCACGAGCAGCGGCAGGTCGGTGCCGATATCGCCGAAGCTGCCCGACCACTCGTTGCGGTCGAAGCGCACGCGCGCGCGAAGGGATGCCCAGAGGCCGCTCGGGGCGCTGGCGTGCGAGGCGTCCGGCGGCAGGGCCGGTGCGGTGGGGGACAGTACGCCGAGCGTGGGCCGCCTCATGGCTAGCTAGCCCCCAGCCATGGGCAAAAGCACAGTGACCTCGTCTCCGTCGGATACGGCAATCGTGCTCTGCTCGATCATCTCGTCATTGACCAACACCAGGACTCCGCTGCGCTCGCCCAGGATCAGAGCGCGAGCCTCGGCGCCGTACCGCTCTGCCACGTTTTCCAACACGTCAACCACCCGGGTTTCCGCGGGGACCTCCATGCGAATACGGGCGGCGCCGATCAGGTGGCGCAGCTTGCCGTTGCTCGAAAACATTACTTGCATTTCGGACGGGCTCTTTCCTTGCAATCCCTGCCTACGGCCTGTCGCCGCACACCGGGCAGGCCGGGTTCCTGCGAACTTTTATCCGGCGAAACGAGCTGCTCACTCCGTCGAGGAAAAGCAGGATCCCGCGTAGCGGCTCGCCGTAGCCCGTCAACACCTTGATTGCCTCCAGCGCGGCCAGATTCGCGACGGTACCGGAGACCGCTCCGAGGATCGGGAAGGGCAGGGACCAGTCCTTGCTGTGGAATCCCAAGCACTGAATGCAGGGAGTTTCACCTGGGATCACCGTGGTCACGAAGCCCTCCATGCCCGCCGCGGCTGCCTCCACCATCGGCTTCTTCTGCCGGACGCATTCCCGGTTCAGCAAGTGGCGCTCCTCGAAATACGGCGCGCCATCCACGACGATGTCCGCCTGGGCCACGAGCCGCTGCACGTTTTCGGGGCTGACGAACTCCGGCACCGCGACGACCTCCACATGAGGATTGAGCTTGCGGATTCGCTCGGCGGCCGACACCGCCGGGTTGACCCTGCCGATCTGCTCAGTCGAAGCCAAGGGCCAGCGATTCATATGGAACGGCTCGACATGGCCCCCATGAGCGAGAATCAACCGGCCGATGCCGGCCATGGCCAAACTAGCCGCCGCCGGGCTGCCTACGCCCCCGACGCGCGAAACCAGCGCCGTCGAACTTTTTAGTTTGTACTGCTTCTCCAAGCCGAAGCCAGGGAGGGTCAACTGCCAGTCCACCCACCCGAGTTCTTCTTCGGTCAGATGCATCGGCGTGGGCATGCCGGTCGCTACCGTTCTGTCAAATCGCTCCATATCAGGAGGCGCTCTCTGACGCGTTCTCGTGCTCGAGTGGATAGCCGTGGTTCTCCCAGCCAAGCAAACCCCCATCCATGCTGAAGGCCTTGTCACGGCCGGCGCCCCGCAGGATCTCCACCGCGACGCCGCTGCGGTGTCCCGTCCGGCAGACCGACACGATGGTCCGGTGCCGGGGGATCTGATCCATCTTCACCGACAGGTCGTGCAGCGGGATCAACCGGGAGCCGGGCACCCGTCCTTTCTTGAATTCCCACGACTCCCGCACGTCGATCCAGAGGACGTCGGGATCGCCGAGCCATTGAACGGCGGACGCCGCATCGACCTTCGAGGTCGCTACCGGTCCTCCGCGCAACGTCATGTTCGGTATGGGGCTGTGGCCGGCGGCAGTGGCCGAGCCGGGAACCCCGCAGAATAGCTCGTAGTCAATCAGTTTCCTGATGGCGCGCACTTCGCCACACGCGGGGCAGTTCAGGCGGCGGTGCCAGCGAATGATCCGGAAGCAGCCGGCCAGAGCGTCCATGACCAGCGTGCGATCGGATAGCACGCCATCCACTCCCAGCAAGACCTTGATCGTCTCAAGCGCCTGCATCGTGCCCAGTACGCCTGCCACTGCGCCGACTACGCCGCCTTCCGCGCACGAGGGTATCGTGCCGGGAGCCGGAGGATTCGGGAACAGGCAGCGGTAGCAGCCCTGCCCCGGCATAAACACGCTGAGCCGGCCTTCCCACCGCAGAATGCTGGCGTCCACCAAGGGTTTGCCCAGCATCACGCAGGCGTCGTTCACCAGGTACCGCGTGGGGAAGTTGTCGCTGCCGTTCACGATCACGTCGTATCCGCACAGAATCTCCAGGGCGTTTTCCGAACTCAGCCGTACCGGATGCTCCTCCACGTTGATGTCCGGGTTCAGGCTTTTCAGATGGCAACTGCCGGAGCGCACCTTGAGGCGGCCCACCCTGTGGTCAAAGTGAAGCGGCTGACGGTGCAGATTGGACCTATCCACCCGGTCCGCGTCGATCAAGCCGATGGTGCCGACGCCCGCCGCCGCCAGGTAGATAGCCGTCGGAGAGCCGAGACCGCCGGCGCCCACGATGGCGACCTTGGAGCGCAAAAGCCTGGCTTGGCCGCGCGGCCCGATCTCGTCCAGATTGATCTGTCGAGAGTACCGTTCCGACTGCTCCTGGCTCAGCAGCGGCCCGGGCGGGGCACGGTACGCGATGTCGCCCCGTGTCACGCTGTCGCCTCGTTTCGACACGTGGGCGCGGAAAATCGGCCTCTCCGTGCTTCGTGATCGTCAGCCGCCTCGGCCGACATTTATTTCTTTCGTAATGAACTTGCTCGGTACTCCTGGACGGTCCAAGTGGTAGTACACGAAGATTCTCTTGGGTCCGCCGCTGCTCGCGAAGTCCTTGCTCTCGAACGCATAAACGCCGTTCCCCACTTCCGAGGCGAGAGTCCCTTGCGGCAGATTCGCGACCTTCGCGTGGTACAACCCTTGGTCGGGCGGTAGAAAGGGAACAATAGCGGGATTCATCACCTCTTCGTTCAGGTTGTACTGCTCCTGAACGACGACCAAAGCGCGCGAAACACCCTTATCGTTTATCTGGTCCCAGACCTTGATCTCGTAACGATTCGGACGATCGCCGGCGGGCGCCGGCTTGACTTCGACCACTGCGAAGTCCTTTTCATATTGATCGACAATATCGAGCAGCCCGCGGACCTTTTCAGCGGCGAACTGGGCTGGCGCCTGCTCGACGTCCTTTTTCAACTGCGAGAATTGTTGTTCGAACTCAGAGATGTCCAAACCGTGGTGATTTTTTCTCATGTAGTACATGCCGTGTTTGCCCCGTGCCGACGCCTCAATTTCGCCTAGCTTGCGTTTGGCGCTCGGCCAGTCTTGCTTGGCAGCCGCGGCGGCGAGCTGGTGAAGATAGGTCTTCACGAGTTCGATATTGGTCACATCGAAGTACTCACAATGGACCCGGACAGGGAAAGTCGTTACCAGCTGTAGGCGCCCATCCGAACCCGCAACGTGGACGCGCACATGCCATGTCCACCTGGAGAACACGTGCGGCGCAACATAGAAACCCGTCGCGGCGTCGAAAGTGGCTACTTTGTGAATGGCCTTGTCAGCAACAACCTTCATTTGCTGTAGGTCATGCATGTACTGTTTTTCCGGAACGGTCAGCCCGCCAGAACGGGCCATATGAGCCGCATGGCTCATCTCGACGCTGTGACCGAACGGCGGAGGAGTTCCGGCAGGCACGATCTCGAAGATCACGCGCGCATCGCGGACCTCCCGGCGTGCCTTGTCGAAGACCTTGACTTGCAATTTTATTGGTTCTTCACCCGTGACATTCGGGGTCTTGCTCTCAACGACGTATGCCGAGGTCTCGTCGGCATAGGCGCTCGCGCCACCAACCGCCAACGAGGCGAGCAAAACGGACAAGAAGGCGAACATTCTTACTTTGCCAGCTTTCATCTTTCTTCCTTTAATGACGGGTTTTCTGCCCTCCGGTCGGGCAGTTCACGCGACGGAACACTAAGTAAATCTCGAAAGGCCCCCGCTGTATGTCACAAATGTTACGAACCCCGCGAGCGTGAATGACCAAGGGCCAGACCGAGGTGAAACCGATTGATCCTGATGGCGCCTGCGCTCGCCAGCGCATTCGGCCCCCTCGAGACATGGACTCGAACGGTGCCGACCAGTGACGCCAGATCCTCCGAGGGAAGGCGATCGCGACGCAGGTGGATCTCCTTGCGCTGCGGCGCGCCTTCGGCTGTCGCCAGCTCGTACAGAGCTTTCGCGAGGCGCGCGGTCGCCGATTTCAACGCGAGATTCCCCGGCTACCGGGCCGATCGCCGCCCCGGCGCTTCCCAGCCACCGCCCAGGGCCTTGTAGACCTGAACGAGGCTCACGAGCTGGGTACGCTGGGTGCGGGTCAGGTCGAGCTCGGCCGCGAAGCGCTGCCGCTGCGCGTCCAGCACCTCGAGGTAGCTCGCGAGCCCGTTGGTGTAGCGAATCTCGGCCAGCCCTGCGGCACACCCGAGCGCCGCGACGAGGGCCTCTTGTTCGGCGCGGACCTCGCGGGCCTTGCGGTACGCCACCAGCGCATCCTCCACCTCCCGGAGCGCTTGCTGGATCGTCTGCTCGTACCGGATCAGCGCCTGCTCGCGCCGGGCCTCTGTCGCCAAGATGCGAGCACGGTTGCGCCCGGCGTCAAAGATCGGCAGGGTGATGCGCGGCCCGAGCTGCCAGACGCGCGCGGGCCCCGTGAAGATATCTGCGAGCTCCGCGCTCTCCACGCCGAACGCGCCGGTGAGCGTGATCTGTGGGAAGAAGGCCGCCTTCGCCTCTCCGATCCGCGCATTCGCCGCGACGAGCGCCTGCTCCGCCTGCCGGAGGTCGGGCCGCCGCTCGAGGAGCGAGGAAGGGAGCCCCGCCGGAATCGACGGGGGAAGCGGCTGCTCGGTCATCTTCCGTCCGCGAGCCACGGGGCCGGGACTCCGGCCGAGAAGAATGCTCAGCCGGTTCTCCGCTTGGGCGATGCGCCGGTCGAGGTCGGGGAGCACGGCCGCGGCGGCCGCGACCTCGCCCTGCGCCCTGCGGAGGTCCAGTTCGGGGCTCAACCCCTCGCGGTGCCCCAGCTCGACGATCCGGAGCGACTCGCGCCGGGAGGCGAGCGTGCGGGCCGCGATCAGATGTTCCCGGTCCAGCGCGAGGATCTCGAAGTAGGTCTGCGCGACGTCGCTGACGAGCATGGTGAGCAGGGTCCGGCGCGCCTCCTCGCCGGCGAGGAGCTCGGCCCGGGCGGCTTCCGTCGCGCGGCGCAGGCGGCCCCAGAGGTCGAGCTCGAAGTCCAGGTCGGCCCGGGTCGCCCAGAAGCCGGATTCCGGATCCACGCCGGCCGGGACTGGGACTTGGCCCGCCTCGGAGATGCGTCGCTGCTCGAAGCTTCCGCCCGCGCCCACCGCCGGGAACTGGGCCGAGCGCGCCACCCCGAGCTGGGCACGGGCCTCGCTCACGCGGGCGACCGCGAGCCGGAGGTCCTTGTTTTCCGCGAGGGCGACCCGGAGAAGCGAGCGCAGAGACTTGTCCTGGAACAGCTCCCACCAGGCAAGGTCGGCGAGCGACCCGGCGTCATCGGTGGGCGTGCGCCACGTCTCCGGGAGGGGTACGGCTGGCCGCTGGTAGTCGGGACCCAGGGTGCACCCGACCAGCGCGACCAACGTCAGGATCGAAGCCAGCACTCGGTGGATCACGGCCGGGCCTCCTCAGTCAGTTGGGCGGTGTATGCGAGGCGGCGCGAATCCCAGCTGTTGGAGAAAGCGCACCAATTCGAAGCCGTGCTGTTCGATCTTGTCGACCGAATCGTGTTCGGCCCCATCGATTTCAAGCAAAGTCAGTTGAGACTCAGGGCAGCTCTTGGCGATGGCCCTGGCGTCTTCCACGGGCACGACGGTATCCGCCCGGCCATGCACCAGTAAAACGGGACAGGCGATCTTGCAGACCGTGTTCATGGGCGCAACGTCGTCGACGCGGCGCCCGATGTACCATTGCCAGTAGTCCATGACAAAGCCCATGACCCACTCGGGCAGGTGAAACCGCTGAAGGGAGCGTTTCATCATCCATTTTGGATGTGCGAAGGCGGAGACGCTGATAACCGCGTCTATATCCCTGCGTTTCGAGGCGGTCAGCAAGGCGGCACCCGCGCCGACGGAATGCCCCAGCAGGGCCAGCTTTTGGATGCCCCCGGGGTGGTGTTGCTTTAGCCAATCGATGGCATGGTCGAGATCTTCGGCGAAACGGAGCATGGAAGAGGAAGAGTCGGCGTCGCTGTTGCCGTGGTTGCGCGCGTCGATCAAAAGCACGTTGATCCCGGCTCGGTGAAAGGGCAGCGCCACGGGCAGCATCAACTCGGCGTTGCCGCCCCAGCCATGCAGGATGATGATGCTGGTGTCAGCCCCGGGAACCGGCAATAGCCAGGCAAACAGCCGCTTTCCCGAAACAGTGGGGATATGTACTGTTTCATAGGCCAAACCAAGATTTCCGGGTGTGCCTTGTTCGCGGATGCGCGGCGCCTGATAACCCAGGTGCAGGGCAGCGAGGGACAGGCCGATCAAAACAGCCAGGGTGAGGGCAACACCGATCACATAGGCCATTGGTTTTCTCATTCTTGTCCAGAACAGATCCATGATGTTGGGCCATTCAATCTCCAGGTTCGCGTCCCGGATCAAGCAGTAGCGCGAGATTGCCCGGCTACCGGGCTGATCGCCGCCCGGACGCTTCCCAGCCACCGCCCAGGGCCTTGTAGACCTCGACCAGGCTCGCGAGCTGGGTACGCTGGGTGCGGGTCAGGTCGAGCTCGGCCGCGAAGCGCTGCCGCTGCGCGTCCAGCACCTCCAGATAGGTCGCGAGTCCGTTGGTGTAGCGAATCTCGGCGAGCCCGGCGGCACGCCCGAGCGCCGTGACGAGGGTCTCTTGTTCGGCGCGGACCTCGCGGGCCTTGCGGTACGCCACCAGCGCGTCCTCTACCTCCCGGAACGCTTGCTGGATCGTCTGCTCGTACCGGATCAGCGCTTGCTCGCGCCGGGCTTCTGCGGCCGAGAGGCGCGCCTGGTTCCGCCCCGCGTTAAAGATCGGCAGGGTGATGCGCGGCCCGAGCTGCCAGATGCGCGCGGGTCCCGTGAAGAGATTGGAGAGATCCGCGCTCTCCACGCCGAACACGCCGGTGAGCGTGATTTGGGGGAAGAAGGCGGCCTTCGCCTCTCCGATCCGCGCATTCGCCGCGACGAGCGCCTGCTCCGCCTGCCGGAGGTCGGGCCGCCGATCGAGGAGCGAGGAAGGGAGCCCCGCCGGAATCGACGGGGGAAGCGGCTGCTCGGTCAGCATCCGCTCGCGGGCCACGGGGCCGGGATTCCGGCCGAGAAGGGTGCTCAGCCGGTTCTCTGCCTGTGCGATGCGCCGGTCGAGATCGGGGAGTACGGCCGCGGCAGCCGCGACTTCGCCCTCCGCCCGGCGAAGGTCCAATTCGGGGGTCAATCCCGCGCGGTGTCCCTGCTCGACGATCCGTAGCGACTCGCGCCGGGAGGCGAGCGTGCGGGCCGCGACCAGGTGTTCCCGGTCCAGCGCGAGGAGCTCGAAATAGATCTGAGCGACGTCGCTAACGAGCGTGGTGAGGACGGTCCGGCGCGCCTCCTCGCCGGCGAGGAGCTCGGCCCGGGCGGCTTCCGTCGCGCGGCGCAGGCGGCCCCAGAAGTCGAGCTCGAAGGCCAGGTCGCCACGGGTCGTCCAGAAGTCGGACTCCGGATCCACGCCAGCCGGGACTGGGACCGGCCCCACTTCGGAGATGCGTCGCCGCTCGAAGCCTCCGCCCGCGTCCACCGTCGGGAACTGGGCCGAGCGCGCTACCCCGAGCTGGGCACGGGCTTCGCTCACGCGGGCGACTGCGAGCCGGAGGTCCTTGTTCTCCGCGAGGGCAGCGCGGAGGAGCGAGCGCAGAGACTCGTCCTGGAACAGATCCCACCAGTCGAGGTCGGCGAGCGACCCGGCGTCATCGGCGGGCGTGCGCCACGTCTCCGGGAGGGGCACCGCTGGCCGCTCGTAGTCGGGACCCAGGGCGCAGCCGACCAGCGCGACCATCGTCAGGAGCGAAGCCAGCACTCGGTGGATCACGGCCGGACCTCCTCAGCCTGAAAACCCGGGTGCAGGGCAGCGAGGGACAGACCGATCAAAACAGCCAGGATGAGGGCAACACCGGTCACATAGGCCATTGGTCCCCTCATTCTTGTCCAGAACAGATTGTGACGTTGGGCCATTCAATCCTCGCGCCAGGATCGCGTCCCGGATCAAGCGTTCCGGCGCTGGATATAGTAAGTGCCATCGGCTCCTGACCTTCCGCACGCTATGCCCTCGCCGAATCACCATCGTCTGCCAGCCGTCCGTCCCGCAGCCGGAAAATCCGGTCGAGATGACCGATGATCTTTTCATCGTGGGTGACGGCGATGATCGCTGCTTGCTGCTCGACCGCGAGCTTGCGAAGCAGGTCCATCACAATCGCAGCCCTCTCGGAGTCGAGCGCGGCGGTCGGCTCGTCGGCGAGGATGATCCGCGGCCGGTTGGCGAGCGCCCGGGCGATCGCCACGCGTTGCGCCTCGCCACCCGAGAGCTGGGCCGGCATGGCGAGTTTGCGATGGCCCACCTGCAGGTACTCAAGGAGGTCGACCGCGTGCCGCTGCGCCTCGACCTTCGGATAGCCCGCCAAGTGCAGCACCAACGCGACATTGTCGATGCTGTCGAGGAACGGCAGCAGGTTATGGAACTGGAAGATGAAGCCAATCTTCTCGAGCCGCAGCCGGCGCAAGTCACGGCGTTGCCACTGGCCATCGTAGACGACTTCGCCATCGAGCCTCATCCATCCCTCGTTCGGCTCGACGATGCAGCCGATGACATTAAGCAGCGTGCTCTTGCCAGAGCCACTCGGCCCCAGCAGGCCGACCACCTCACCGGCGCGCACGCTGAGCGTCACGTCGCGCAGGGCATCGACGCGCGTCTCGCCCTCGCCGAAATGTTTGGAAATTCCGCGCAGCTCGACGAGCGCGTTCATGGAGTCGGGCGCCTCCTCAGCCAGCCAGCGCGCGTGCCGGATCGACCCGCACGGCCACGCGAACAGCCACGACGCTCGCCAGCAGGCAGACGACGACGACCACGCCGAACACCATGCCGAGGTCGGCCGCCTCCACGACGACACGCCGCGGGAATCGGTCCTTCGCCGCCGAGACAAGGGCGGCGCCCGTAACAAATCCGATCAGGCCGATCAGCAGGGCTTGCTGCACGATCATGCTAATGATGGAGCGGTCCGGCATGCCGATGAGCTTCAACGTGGCGATCTCGCGCAGCTTGTCCATCGTCAACGTGTAGATGATCAGTGCGAGGATGACGGCGGAGGAAACGGCCAGGACACCCATGAAGAGGCCGAGTTGGTGTCGCGCGTGTTTGATGACGACGCTGGCCAGGATCGCTTCCTGCTCATCCTCGCTGAGCACCGACAGGTGCTTCCAGCGGTGAACGTCGGCCGCAACGGCTTCGACCGGGACGTTCGGCGACACGCGCGCCACCACCGCATTGACGATGTCCGTATCCGTTCGCTGCGCGCCGCGCGCGGCCGCCCGCCGGGCCTCGGGCGGCGTGAGATCGAACTGCAGATCCTGGGCGTCCCGCAGCGTCACGTAGACCACGGGATCGGCAGCAGCCGTGATGCTCCCCTGCGTGAGTCCGACGACGGTATAGACGTCTCGACCGAGTTCCAGCCTGTCCCCGAGCGCAAGGCCGGTCTTGCGATCGGCGATCAACTCGTAATGACTGCGGGTGATGCTCCGCCCGGCGATCAGGTTTGCGGGCCCGCCGGGCCGACCCGGCTCAAAGCCAACAACTTCCAGCTTCAGACCCTGGCCGTCGCGGTCGATTTCCACGGGTTGGAGGGTAACCGAGCCGGCCGCAACGACGCCGTCGACGCGGGCGATCATCTCGCGCGTGTTTCCCGGAATCCGGGACGACTCGGCGAACGGCCCATTGGTGTCAGCCTGGACCACCCAGAGGTCCGCTCGAATCGACTTGGGCAGAGCCAGCGCGTCTGCCATCAATCCGCGGTACATGCCGGCCATCGTTACCACCACGCCGAGCAGCAGAGTCAGGCCCAGGCAGGTCAGGGCGAAGCGCCCAAGCTTGTGGCGGATCTCGCGGAAGGCGAGGTTCATGGCCGCCCTGCGGCGCGATTCAACTTGACCGCCCAGCCGGTCCTCGGCACTGCGCCGGGCGGGAGGACGACGAGGGGTTCCCACGTGACCGTGGGTTTCGCGATGTCACGGCACGACCGTTCCGGTTCGCGCCGTTCACGCGCTTTCCCTTTCTCTTTGCGGCGGCCGGTATCCACCCGGCACGCCGTCCTTCGACAGTACCCACTCCCACAGCTGGAGGTCGCGTGCGCGAAAGGCGCCGGCGCAGGACAGGAGGTAGTAGCGCCACATGCGGTAGAAGCGCTCGCCCAGCCTATCCTTGAAACGCGGCCAGGCGATCTCGAAATTGGCGTGCCAAGCCATCATGGTTCGGTCGTAATCGGCGCCGAAGTTGTGCAGGTCCTCCACAACGAAGAGGCCGTCGGCCGCATCGCCGATCTGGCCGATCGACGGCAAGTCGCCGTTAGGAAAGATGTACTTGTCGGTCCACGCGTCCGGGGTCGAGTCGCGCTCGTTCTTGCCGATCGTGTGGAGCAGGAACAGCCCGTCATCGGCGAGGCAGCGATGGGCGACTTCCATGTAGGTGCGGTGGTTTTTGCGGCCCACGTGCTCGAACATGCCCACGCTGACGATGCGGTCGAAGCGTTCATTGAGCGTGCGATAGTCCTGAAGGCGGAATTCGAGCGGCAGGCCCGCGTGGCGCTCGGTGGCCCACGCCGCCTGCTCCCTGGAAATGGTGACGCCGACGCACTCGACGCCGTAGCGCTCGGCCGCGTAGCCCATGAAGCTGCCCCAGCCACAGCCGATGTCGAGCACGCGCATGCCGGGCTCGAGGCGCAGCTTGCGGCAGATCAGCTCGAGTTTGGCTTCCTGTGCTGCGGCCAGGCTGTCGGCGCCGTCCCAGTAGCCGCAGGAGTAGGTCATCCGCGGGTCGAGCATGGCGGCGTAGAAATCGTTGCCGAGGTCGTAGTGCACCTTGCCCACCTGCCAGGCGCGCCTGCGGTTCTGGTGGTTGAGCAGGCGGATGCGCAGATTATGAAAGATCAGGCGCCAAGGCTGCACGTGGCGGTCGAGACGCGCGCGCAGTACGCGTTGGAACAACTCGTCCAGCGACACGGCGTCCCAATGACCGTCCATGTAGGCTTCACCCAGGCCCAGGCTGCCGAGCGAGAGCACCTGCTCCGGAACGTTGATGGCGTTGAGCCGGATATCCCACGGCCGCTCGCCGCCGAGGTGGACGTCAGCCTTGTCGAGCAGCTCCATCAGCATGCGGTCGAAGCGAGAGCGTTCACCATCGAGCGCCATGAGGTTCATGGCCGCTCTCCAGGGCGATTCACAGTGACCGCCCGGCCGGTCCTCAGCCCCGCGTCGGGCCGGACGATGATCTCGGCGCCCGGGGGCAGCCCGTCGACGATCTCAAGGCGATCGTCCAGCGTGCGTTGGCCGAACTTGACGGCGCGCTGGGCAAGGTGGCCGTCTTCGACCGTCCAGACGACGCCGTTTCGTCCCTCCAGGCCGGACACGGCGATCTGCGGCACAAGACGCGCCTCGGCGAGCGCACTGACCGTGATCACGGCCTCGGCCTGCTCGCCGAGATGGAACTCGGCGGGACAGTCGTCGCACCGGACATAGACCCGGCGCTCCTCGTTGACCCGGTCGCTCTCGATATCGATCCGCGCGACCCGTCCCGAGAACCGGCGGTCGGCCAGGGAGCGGAGTGTCACCTCGGCGCGCTGACCAACGCTTATCCGCCCCGCCTTCGCCTCATCGATATAGGCGAGCACCCAGACGGTCTTTGGGTCGACCAAGGCGAAGATCTGCTCGCCCGGGGCCAGCATCGACCCCAATTCGCGATTGCGCGAGATCACGACGGCATCGTACGGCGCATAGAGCGCGTACTTCGCCAGCCGCGTTTCTTCGAACGCGGCCTGAGCCTTTGCCTGTTCGAGGTTGGCGCGCGCCACCTCCACGGCGCTTTGAGCCTGCGCCAGCTCGGCGCGCGCCATGTCGTATGCCGCTTGCGCATCCTGCGAGGCTTCGATCGACACACCGCCCCCTTCGACCAGCTCCCGGCGCCGCTTATTGGCCTGTGCCTTCTGCGTCAAGTTCGCTTGCGCGCGCTCGATCGTCGCGGTGGCTTGGCGGATCGCCGATTCGGCTTGCGCGACCCCGGCCTTCGCCTGCGCGACGCGGGCCTTCTGCTCACGGCTGTCGAGGCGTGCCAGCAACGTGCCGCGGGCGATCCGATCGCCGTAATCCGCGTGCAGCTCGATGAGCGTGCCGGCCACCTCAAAGCCCACCCGCGACAGGACTTGTGCCTCGACCGTCCCCAAGCCGAAGGCCTGGATCGGCACGTCCTGTTCAGTCTCGACGACCTGAACGCTCACCGGCCGCAGCAGCAATACCCATGCGCTGCCCGCTACGGTTCCCGCAACCAGGAGCAGAACCGCCAGTTGCACCAGGCGTCGACGTTTCATGGGTTCAAAGGTCACGACATCCCACGCGGTGACTCCGGCAATTTGTCTTGAATCGCCGCCCGTACCTTTTCAACGAACTCTTGGGGGATCGTTGGCATCCCGTGCGCTGTCTTTGCGTGTTCCGCTGCGTTCTGCATCACCTCCGCATCATCCTTCCCTTCCATCACTGCGGGGCAGTTACAGCCGGGCATCACATCGCCACACCTGAGTATCTTCGCCACGATGAGCCTCCTTCCCGTTCGGAGCCGCCCTCGCACAATCGTTCGCAAAAGCGCGGTGCGAAGGCATGCGTCATGGGTAAAGCCTATCGACGGAAGCAGGCGCTGTCTGTCACAAATGTTACGGGGCGACATCAACGTGACGGTGTGAGGGGGCTCGTTTGTGCCAGCGTAGGTCGAGACACCTCATTTCGTGGAAATGCCGCAGAAAGGCGCACCGCGGCTCAAAGTCTACGAGCGTCAAAAAGGACGCGCGAACAGCGCCGCCCGCTCTCCGAGCCGAGCGAGCCGCCTGCGCCGGCGCGGCCCGAACCGCCGCCGGCATCACCGAATTCGGTTTACCGGAGCGCCATCTCCAGATCAAGCCGCCCCTGCATCAGGCGAGCCTCGATGCCGACGAGTACCGGGTCCTACCCTTGCAGCGTCGTCAGCATTTTCGGCGGCACAACATCGAGGGCGTAGTGCGCGACCCGATCGCTCGAGAACGTACTTGTGCTCTTCTGGAACGGTCGGCCCACCAGAAACGGCCATATGGACCGCATGGGCCGCATGCCTCATCTCGGCATCGTGACCGAACGGCGGAGGAACTCCGGCAGGCACGATCTCGAAGATCACGCGAGCGTTGCGGACTTCCCCGCGTGTCTTGTCGAAGACCGTAACTCGCAATCTTATTGGTTCTTCTTGTTCTCAACGACGTATGCCGAGGTCTCGTCGGCATAGGCGCTCGCACCACCAACCGCGAACGAGGCGAGCATAACCGACGTGAAGGCTAACGAGGCTGTATAAAAAGTACCCGATGCGCGAAACTCGCAATTTTCAGGGGTACGTTTACCCCTCCCACAAGCGCTAGCGTCGAACGTGGTGCATCCTGAGCGGTCGATTTCTTCATGTTGTGTAGGCCTTCAGCATCACGGGGCTTTTTATACAGCCTCAACGCTCTTACTTCAGCGGCTTTCAACCCTTTCTTCCTCTCAATGGTGGGTTCTTTGCTCTCCGGTCGGGCAGTTCACGCGACGGAACGCTACGCGGACGGCGAAAGGTTGTATGTAACAAATGCTACGTGCGAAACCGGGGTGCGGCGGCGAGCCGTCGCTCGCGAAGCGGCTATCTGCTTCTCGAGATTTCCCGAAGGACCGTCAGGTCAAGGATTCGGATAGACTCGCGTGTACGACTGATGGCGCCGGCACGGACGAGATTCGTCAGGCTTCGAGAGACATGGACGCGTACCGTTCCCAGCGTCGAGGCGAGCTCTCCTTCGGGAAGTCGATTCCGAGAAAGCCACATTTGTTCGCCAGGTTTCCCGCGGCCGGCCGCCGCCAAATCGCAGAGATGTTTCGCCAGGCGAGCCGTCACGGTCTTCAGCGAAAGATCTTCCGCGAGCGTTACGAGATGCGTCATGTGTGCACCGGCCATGGCGACGATCTCGAGTGCGATGGAGGGATGCTCGTGCGCGAGATGCTTGACCGTGTCCACATCGATGAGTTGCAGCCGCGTCTCGGTCCTCGCCCTGGCACTCACAATATACTGTCCAGCGCGAAAAGCAGACGGAATGCAGAAGACGTCACCTGGATGGTCGAACAGTCTCAAGGTCTGCTCTCGCCCCTCGGCATTCGTCCGATACGCCTGTACCTGTCCTGACTCGAGGATGTAGAGATGGCGACAAGAGTGCCCTTCCGCAAAAACGAACTGGCCCGCCCGGAAGGACCTCGATCGGCAGCGGGCGGCGAGGGTTCCCAAAGCGCGCGGACCGAGGTCGCCGAAACAGGGAACGGCTTTCAGGAGGTTGATCGTGACAGGTGCGTTCATGGCAGCTCGCGGCTCTTTCCGATTGCCACCCAGCCGTGGCCCGGGGGGTCAGCCAAAAACGTCCGCTGCTCCTGCGTTTCCACGCCTTCTGCTATGACGGTGAGGCTCAGGGTCTTCGCCATCGCAATGATCGCCTCGGTGATCGATCGGTCTTCGGCGTTCTCTTCAAGGTCGCGAATCAGGGAAACGGACAATCTATCCGCCCCTGGCCGCACGGCGCCGCACGATTCGCCCATTCTCCCGCGCCCCGCTCTCGTGGTGACGGTGCACAATCGATCGTTATGACGCATCTTGCCCGCGCTGGCTTGGATCACGCAAGCAAAGCCGCGCTCCGGGGCTCGCTCGCCCCGGAGCGCGGCTTCAACGTCACGCTCTCCCGCACCAGCCGCTTAGAGCGCGTTGCGGGAGGCCTTCTGCTGTTTCATTCATGCAACGCCTCGATCGCCTTCGGGATTGAAGCAACGATTTTGAGCAACGCCCGGGCGGGCCCGGTCGGCTGCGTGCGGTGCTGCTCCCAGTTTTGCAGCGTACGCAGATTCACCCCAATCAATTTCGCGAACTGGCTCTGGCTGATCCGGGCCGCCTCGCGGATGGTGCGCACGTCCGGCGTGGGCAGTTCGGTCGTCCGTGCGCCACGCACGCTCTTGCCTGCCATATGGCGCTTCATTTCGCGCACGCCTTTGACCAGTTGGTCGAAATGCTGCTTATCCATGTTCGATGTCCTTCATCAGTTGTGCCAGCGTCTTGATCTGTTTGTGCGTCAGGTCAGCTTGCGCACTCTTGACGTAAGCGTAAATCAGGTAGACGCGCTCCATCGGCACATGCCGGTAGTAGATCACCCTCGCGCCACCCCGCTTGCCGCGGCCTCGTACAGCCCAGCGCAGCTTGCGCAATCCGGACCCGCCCGGGATGACGTCGCCTGCGTCCGGCGCGGCAAGCAGAAAATTCTGCAGGCCGCGCAAATCTTCGTCGCTCCACTGCCCGGTACGAAAAGCGATGAACGGCGTGAGCTCGACGAAGACCATGTCCCTAACTATACGCGGCACGCGTATAGCCTGCAACCATGAGTGAAATTCCGGGTGTGTTGAGGGCGATTGCCGGGAAGATTGACAGCGCCGACTGTTAGCACCGCTAACAGCTTGAGGCCATGGAACCGACCACCGGGCGCCTGGGAACTTTCAATTCGAATCCCCAGTCACAGCCTCAGCACCGGTTGATGCCCGTAATCGCATCATTGCTCGCAAGAGCGCCGAAACCGGCTTCATCTCCTGAAAACCGGTGGCCGCAAGGCTTGGAGATACTCGTAAGCATCAGCCCCTCGGGGCGTCCAGTGCTGCGCATGACGCAATAATTCGCGTCCCCTGCGGCAGCACCTCGTACTGAAACAACCCATCCGGCGCGATTCCTGCGCCAGCCCTCGTCCGCATTCCTGCGGCAATCCGTCTGCGCCAACAGCAGCGTCACTAGCCGCGAGCGGGTAGTGACGCTGCGCGCAGGCACGCAACGGCGCGGGTTTCCCGCCGATTTTGCCAGTGCCGCAATCCAGTGATGAGCTCCCTGGCGCATCACACCGTACAGCCGCGCAACGCGGTTCGTCCCTCTGCCCGTTCTTCAACGGGCGTCGTTTGACCTCGCGCGCAACCCGCGCACCCCCGAGCCTTGGGTATTGGCTCAACTCGATGGGTCAAGTTCCCACAGGAAACACCATCGAAGCCAAGAGCGGGTGCAGCCGCGGCGAGCAGCAAAAGGAAGCACTGCACAAACCGGGAGTGGTGTCCCGGGTCCCTCGTAGATCTCGTTCTGCCGACGCAGGCGAGACGGACAGAAACACTAACCGGACAGGCAGCACACACCAGCAGCGGCAAGGCAGCAAGCGGAAGGCAGCAAGACGCGATGGATCGGATTGGAAAGGGATCGATGGCAGCTAGCGCAAAGACCGCGAATCGACTGCAACTGGACTGCAGGCCGACTGCCATCGAGCGGCGGCGTTTTCCACGGTGACAGGCGTGAGGCACGGTGCCTAGCACGCCGGGCAAGCGGAACGGTACGGCCGGAGCGCAAGGCGCGCCCGCCTCTGTTAAGCTTTTGGTTCCGCTACCCGAGGATGCGTTGGTTCCCGGCGAACTCGAACTCATCTGGGCCCACCTTGCGGGGCTCTTGCATCGGGTAATACCGCCAGAAGTCAATTCCGACCCTTTTTATTCGGAGGCGAACCGCCATGGCCGTAGCCCTGTATGCACGGGTCTCGACGACCCGCCAAGCCGAGAACGATCTGTCGATCCCGGACCAACTGCGCCAGCTCCGGGAGCACTGCAAGACCCATAACCTGCCGGTTGCGTCGGAGTACGTCGAACCGGGCGCCTCCGCGACCGATGACCGGCGCCCCGTGTTCCAGCAGATGATTGCCGATGCGACCCAGCCGCCGGCGCCGTTCGAGACGATCCTGGTGCACAGCCGCTCGCGCTTCTTCCGGGACCTGTTCCAGTTCCTGCACTACGAGCGGGTGCTGAAAAAGGTCGGGGTCAAGATCATCTCGATCACCCAGCAGACGGGCGATGACGCAGCGGGGGAGATGGCGAGCAAGCTCTTCAGCCTGTTCGACGAGTACCAGAGCAAGGAGAACGCCAAGCACACCCAGCGGGCGATGCAGGAGAACGCCCGCCAGGGATACTGGAACGGGTCGGTTCCGCCCTTTGGCTACCGGGCAGTCACGACGGAGACGGTCGGCAACCGGGGCCGATGCAAGCGCCGGCTCGATCTCGATCCGGTGGAAGCGGAAACCGTGCGGGAAATCTACCGCCTGTACCTCGCCGGCCACGACGGCAACGTCATGGGCATGAAGGCCATCGCCACGCACCTGAACCGCCAGGGGCTCACCATGCGTGGGCGCCCGTGGCGCATCCAGAAAGTGAATCGGCTGCTCGCCGACCCGCTCTACGCGGGCTGCTTCTACTTCAATCGGCGCGACTCAAGGACTCACAAGAAGCGGCCCCAGCCGGAGTGGATCGCTGTCGCGGTCCCGGCGATCATCGATGCCGGCGCGTTCGAGCGGGTGGCAAAGCGCCGGGCGATGTGCAATCCGAACGCCTCTCCGCCGCGGGCAACGTCCTCCCCCGCCCCGCTGGTGGGCCTCCTCAAATGCGGACACTGCGGGGCGAGCATGACGCAGGCGACGGGCAAATCGGGACGCTACCGCTACTACAAGTGCACCACGAGGATGGCGAGGGACGTCCACGCGTGCATGACGAAGAACCTCCCGCGCGAGCAAACCGACGGGCTGGTGCTGCGGGCGTTGTCCGAAAAGGTGTTCACGCCCAAGCGCGTGTCCCTGATGCTCAACGAACTGCTTCGGCACCAGCGCCAGGCGAAGACCGCGGAAGATGCCCGGCTCATCACGATGAAGACGGAACTCGACCGGGCGACGACGGGTCTGGATCGTCTCTATAAGGCCGTGGAGGAAGGCGCGCTGTCCATCGACGAGACACTGCGCACGCGCACGCAGAAGCTCAAAGCGCGTCGTAGCGAAGTGCTCACCGAGATGGCGAAGCTCAAGGACCGCCAGGCGCTCGCGGTGCGGCGGGTGAACGCGGACACCGTCAAGGCGTTCTGCACGGCGCTCAAGGAGCGCTTCACCGACCCGGCCTCGGGCCTGGGCAAAGCCTACCTGCGACTGCTCGTCGATGAGATCAGACTCGACGGGAACGAACTGGTCGTCAGCGGCAGCCACCGGCGCCTCGCGGACGCCTTCGGCTTCATGCAGAAAAGAAAGCTGGGAGAAGTGCCCAGCTTCGTGAATGACTGGCGCGCCCGGCGGGATTCGAACCCACGACCCTTGGCTTCGGAGGCCAATACTCTGATCCGCTGAGCTACGGGCGCGTCAAGGGCGCGAAGAATAGCGAGTTTTGCCTCACGCGTCCACGCGCCGGCTTCTGGCGTGCAGGGTTCCGCGCTAAAATTCCCTCTTTTCCACCGGCAACCAGGGCCTTCGGCATGAGCGACCACGACGAGCATTCCTCGTTCATCAAGACACCGCAGCAGCTCGTCGTGGTGGTGCTGCTGGCGTTCGTGGTGCCGGTGATCGCCATAGTGCTGCTGGTGCAGGTGATCGTGAAGCGGCCGCACGCCGACCCCGAGGCGATGAAGTCCGAGGCGGTCGCGGCGCGCCTGCAGCCGGTGGGACGAGTCGAATTCGGCGCCGAGGGCGCGGCCAGCAAGGGCCCGCGCTCGGGCGAGGAGATCGTGAAGCAAATGTGCTCGGCATGCCACCTGTCGGGTGCCGCGGGCGCGCACAAAATCGGCGACAAAGCGGCCTGGGGCAAACTCGGCAAGGTGGGCCTCGGGGGCATGCTCAAGAATGCTGTCAAGGGCAAGGGCGCGATGCCGCCGC
>Ga0209343_10001712_pt1 | contig 29186 bp, 22 predicted proteins | sample RifCSPlowO2_02_FD_184026 | JGI IMG/M metagenome (GOLD analysis project Ga0209343, IMG submission 184026) | Groundwater microbial communities from Rifle, Colorado - Rifle CSP2_plank lowO2_0.2 (SPAdes) (version 2) | ecosystem: Environmental > Aquatic > Deep subsurface > Groundwater | place... | reverse complement strand
ACACCCAGCTCGGCAATAAGCTCCGATGAAGTGGTCCAGGTGCCATCGAGAATGTTTTCCAGACGGCTGCCCTGAGCACTAAAGCCGCTCTCCTTTAGAGCAGCTGCCAAGGCATAGAACGGCTCAAAGCTTACAGCTTCGGGCATATAGAGCGCCTAACCGGTACTGTGGGAACGGCTCACGCCAGCCCCGCCGAGAGATGCTTACAGGCTGATCTGCGTACCCAAGAGCAGCAGAAAAGCCGCCAGCCAGTTCGGGTGCGCCGGCCAGGCCGGGGCGGTGACCAGGTTGCCTTGCACATGGGCCTGATCCACGGCTATGTCGATATAGCGGCCGCCGGCCAGCTTCACCTCAGGAGCGCAGGCCGGATAGGCGCTGCATTCGCGACCTTCCAGCACGCCCGCCGCCGCCAATAGCTGAGCGCCGTGGCACACCGCGGCTATGGGCTTTTTGGCTTTATCGAAGGCCTGCACCAGGGCCAGCACCTGGGCATTCAGGCGCAGGTACTCGGGGGCGCGGCCACCGGGGATCAGCAGGGCGTCGTAGTCTTCGGCCTTGACCCGGGCGAAGTCGAAGTTCAGGGCGAAGTTGTGCCCCGGCTTCTCGCTGTAGGTCTGCTCACCCTCGAAGTCGTGGATGGCGGTGCGCACGCTCTGCCCGGCGGTTTTATCCGGACAGACCGCATGCACATGATGACCGACCATCAGCAGCGCCTGGAACGGCACCATGACTTCGTAGTCTTCGACGTAATCGCCAACCAGCATCAGAATCTTTTTCGCCGCCATGTGCCTGCTCCCTCTAGTGGTTTGAGTAGCCTTCAGTGTCGTACCGCCACGCCCCGTGCGGGTAATAGCTGGTTACTACAGGGCGAAAAAAGGATAGTCGGTCTATCGCGGTTACAGCCGAATACCTTACTCCAGCACCTCTTCATCACGGATCAGCACATAGGTGCAGCCGCTGTCGTCATCCAGGTAGTCGTGCACGTAATACATCAGCACCTCGCCCAGGCCCGGCATGGTCGCCACATAGTCGCCCACATCCGCCGTGAAATAAGCCGCCGAGCCCGGCTTGGCTTCGCATTCGATACGCGCATTGAGAAACAGCGCGGGGTCGCTGTCGCCGAAGTATTCCTCGCGCTCGGCCGCATCCCAATCCGCCGGGGCCTGGAACTGGCCGCTAAACAGTATCTTGGCGTCGCCCAGATCGATTTCCTCGGCCTCCGGGTCCTTGTCGTCGGCGCGGTAGACCGTGCAGTCCTGCGCCTCGGGGTTTTGCAGAATGGCCAGACGGGCCGCCAGTTGTTGCTCAGTATCCATGGGGGGCATAGCTATCTCCGAGCGAATGGCGCTTAAGGGCATGCTTTGTTGCTGACGCAGAAAAGGCAAAGCACTGCGAAAGGAAAACGCAGGCTAAGCCGCAGATGAATATTTTGCGACTTAATTTAGCGTTAAGCCTGGCAGTCGAGACTCGCATCCACGTTCACAGTTAGAGATGCCCGTTATGCAGCTGCCTTGGGTGTATCAGAACACTGCGCTTGCGCAAATCGGCCGCGAGCCACCGCTCAGCCTTTACCTGGCGCAGGCCAATAGCCCGCGCCGCGCGGGAATCGAAGCCTTTATTGGCGAACGTTTTGCCGCCCAGCATAACGCCCGGGTGCGCCACTTTATGCCCTGTCTGCTGGCGCTGGAGGATAGCAGCGGGCAACTGCTGGGCGCGGTGGGCTTGCGCGGCGCGGCCAGCGGCCCGCTGTTTCTCGAGCGCTACCTGAATCGAGCGGCCGAACAGGTGATAGCCGCGGCTGGAGGCGGCGCCGCGCCGAGCCGCGCGCAACTGGTCGAGGTGGGCAATCTGGCGGCCAGCAGCCCGGGCGCCGCGCGCCTGCTGATAGTGGCGCTGACCGACCTGCTGGTGGCCCTGGGTTACCACTGGGTGTGCTTCACCGGCACCCTGGCCCTGCTCAACAGCTTCCAGCGCCTGGGCCTGCAGCCTTTGCCCCTGGGTCCGGCCACGGCCGAGAGCCTGGGCGATGAACGTGCGGACTGGGGCAGCTACTACGACAACCAGCCCCAGGTCATGGCCGGCGATATCTACAGCGGGCATCAGCGCCTGCTGCTCCAGGGCGCTTATCCGCGTCTCGGCCACCAGGCCTTTTATGCCCTGGAGGAGATGCCCGATGTGGCCTGCCGCTAAGCCCCTGTTCCAGCGCCTGGCCGAGTACGCCGCAGCCATTGCCTTGCGTGAGGGCAGCCGGCAGTTGAGCTATCGCCAGCTGCTCGACGAGCTGCAACGGCGCAGCGCGCAGCTGCAGCAGAGCGGCGCCCAACGCATCGCCCTGGCCCTGGATAACGGCAGCGACTGGGTGCTCTGGGACCTGGCCATACTGCACGCCGGCCTGGTCTGCGTGCCGCTGCCCGGGTTCTTTTCCGCCGCCCAGCAGCAGCACGTACTCGACAGCGCCGGCATCGACTGCCTGATCGGCGCCAACGCCGCGGCCTATGCCGCCCTGGGCTTTGCCGCCCGCGCGGACGGCCTGCTGCAACGCAAGCCGGACAACCCGCCCGAATTGCCCGTCGGCACCTGCAAGATCACCTATACCTCCGGCACCACCGGCCAGCCCAAAGGCGTGTGCCTGGATATCGCGACGCAACTGGCGGTGGCCCAGAGCCTGCTACAGGCCAGCGCCAGCTGCCGGGTCGAACGCCACCTGTGCGTGCTGCCGCTGGCCACCCTGCTGGAAAATATCGCCGGGGTCTATGCGCCGCTGCTGGCCGGCGCGCAGATCGAGCTGATGAGCATGGCGCAGATCGGCCTGCTGGGTGCCAGCCAGTTCGACCTGCCGCGTTTTCTCGGCGCCCTTAACCAGGCGCGCCCCCACAGCCTGATCCTCCTGCCGCAGTTGCTCCTGGCCCTGGTCAGCGCGGCGGAGCGCGGCCTGCCGTTGCCCGACTCGCTGCGCTTTATCGCGGTCGGCGGTGGCCGGGTGGCCAGCCAGCTGCTGCAGCGTGCCGAAGCCCTTGGCCTGCCGGTGTTCGAAGGCTACGGCCTGTCCGAATGCGCCTCGGTGGTGTGCCTGAACACCCCGAAAAACCGCCGCATCGGCACGGTCGGCCAGCCCCTGGCGCACCTGCAGATACGCCTGGCAGAAGATCGCGAAGTGCTGGTCAAAGGCCCGCGCCTGCTCGGCTACCTGGGCGAGCCCGCACCCACCGAGGAATGGCTGGGCACCGGCGATCTGGGCCACTTCGACGGCGAATTCCTGGTGCTGCACGGGCGCAAGAAACACCAGTTCATCACTGCCTTCGGCCGCAACGTCAACCCGGAATGGGTCGAGGCCGAGCTGGTCCAGCAGCTGCCCATCGCCCAGGCCTGGCTGCATGGCGAAGCCTTGCCGGGCAACGTCGCGGTGCTGGTGCCGCGCTTCGCCCATAGCAGCGACCAGCAGCTCGCAGAAGCGGTAGCGACGGTCAACCTGACGTTGCCCGATTACGCCCGGGTGCACCACTGGTTGCGTGCCGAACAGCCGTTCAGCAGTGCCAATCAGCTGGCCACCGCCAACGGCCGCCTGCGCCGCGCGGCCCTCTTGCAGCACTACCAAAGCGCCATCGATCGACTGATGGCCACTGATTCCTGTTACGGAGAGGCTTGATGAGCTTTTACCAGTCCCTGCTCGAACGAACCGCCAGTGAGCGCGATTACCTACTGAGCGCGCCGATCATCGCCCAAGCCATGGCCGGCAAGGTCAGCCTCGCCAGCTATGTGGCCTTTCTTACCGAGGCCTATCACCACGTCAAACACACGGTGCCGCTGCTGATGGCCTGCGGCGCACGTCTGCCGGAGCGCCTGGAATGGCTGCGCGAGGCCATAGCCGAATATATCGACGAGGAAAAAGGCCACCAGGAGTGGGTGCTCAACGACCTAGCCGCCTGTGGCGCCGATAAGGAGGCCGTGCGCCAGGGCACGCCCAAGCTGCCCACCGAGCTGATGGTCAGCTATGTCTACGACCGCATCGCCCGGCACAACCCGGTGAGCTTCTTCGGCATGGTCAATGTGCTGGAAGGCACCAGCATCGCCCTGGCCACCCAGGTCGCTGGGGTGATTCAGGACCAGTTGCAACTGCCGAATAAGGCCTTCAGCTACCTGAGTTCCCACGGCAGCCTGGACCTGGAGCATATCGAGTTCTTCAAGAAACTGATGAACCAGTTGGACAACCCGGACGACAAGGCCGCCGTGGTGCACACCGCCAAGGTGGTCTACCAACTCTACGGCGATATGTTCCGTAGCCTGCCCCTATCCGCCTAAGGAAACCCCATGCAACTATCAGACTGCCGCGCCCTGCTCACCGGCGCCAGCGGCGGCATCGGCCAAGCGCTGCTCAAAGCCTTGCTCGCCGAAGGCGCACAGCTGCTGCTGGTCGGCCGCAAGCTCGAGACCCTGCAACACCTGGCGCAGGGTCATCCCGGGAAAATCCAGCTGGTGCAGGCCGATATTCGCGAACGCAGCGGCCGCGAAGCCGTGGTGGCCGCCGCGCAATGCTTCGGCGGCCTCAACTGCCTGATCAACGCCGCCGGGGTCAACCGCTTCAGCCTGCTGGAGCAGCATGACGAGCAGGCCATCGCCGAGCTGATCGGCCTCAACGTCACCGCCACCCTGCAGTTGACCCACCGCCTGCTGCCGCTGCTGCGCCAGCAGGGCCGGGCGCTGGTGATCAACCTCGGCTCGACCTTCGGCTCCATCGGTTACCCCGGTTTCAGCGCCTACTGCGCCAGCAAGTTCGCCCTGCGCGGTTTTTCCGAAGCACTGCGCCGCGAACTGGCCGACACCCAGGTGAAAGTCCTCTACTTCGCCCCCCGCGCCACCCGCACCGCGATGAACGCGGCCAACGTAATGGCGCTGAACAATGAACTCAAGGTGGCCATGGACGACCCGCACAGCGTCGCCCTGCAACTGCTCGAGGCCATCCGCCGCGAGCACGAGGAAAGCTACCTGGGCTGGCCGGAAAAACTCTTCGTGCGCCTCAACAGCCTGCTGCCGCGCGTGGTGGATCAGGCCCTGCGCAAGCAGTTGCCGATTATCCAACGCTTCGCCCGTGCCAAACCTTAAAGGAGATCCACTATGAGACTTATCCGTAGCGCCGCCTGCGCCCTGTTCTGCCTCGCCAGCCTGCCCGCATTCGCCTTGAGCGAGCAGGGCCAGCAGCAACTGCAAGCCCTGCAAGAGCGCTGGGCCGAGATCAACTACCGGCTCCCCGAAGCCCAGCAGGAGAAGGCCTTTGCCGCGCTCAGCGCACAGGCGCAACAAGCCGTCGCGGCCGAGCCCCAAGCCGCCGAACTGCAGATCTGGCACGGCATCATCCTCAGCACCTATGCCGGCGCCAAAGGCGGCCTGGGCGCCCTGGGCCTGGCCAAACAAGCCAAGGCCAGCCTCGAACAAGGCCTGGCGCTGGACCCCAAGGCACTCTCCGGCTCGGCCTATACCAGCCTGGGCAGCCTCTACTACCAAGTGCCGGGTTGGCCGGTCGGCTTTGGCGATGACGACAAAGCCGAGGCCATGCTCAAGCAGGCCCTGGCCATCAACCCGGACGGCATCGACCCCAACTATTTCTACGCCGACTACCTGTTCCAGGCCAAGCGCTATGGCGAAGCCAAGACCGCCCTGGAAAAAGCCCTGCAAGCGCCGCCGCGACCCAATCGCGCCTCCGCCGACGCCGGGCGCAAGGAGGAAATCGCTACCTTGCTAGCCAAGGTCAAGGCCAAGCTGGACTAACCTCAGCCCAGCACGCTTGAATAGGCAAAACAGGGAATCTCTGCATGCGCATCCTGCTGGTCGAAGACGACAAGGCCCTCGGCGCGGGCATTCGCACCGCACTCAAGCCCGAGGGCTATACCGTCGACTGGGTGCAGGACGGCCAGAGCGCGCTGCACGCCCTCAGCCATGAGAGCTTCGAGCTGGCGATCCTCGACCTCGGTTTGCCGCGCCTGGACGGCCTGCAGCTGCTCAAGCAGCTGCGCGCCGCCGCCAATCCGGTGCCGGTGCTGGTGCTGACGGCGCGCGACTCCACCAGCGATCGCATCGCCGGACTGGATGCCGGCGCCGACGACTACCTGGTCAAGCCCTTCGATGTCGCCGAGCTCAAGGCGCGCCTGCGCGCGCTGCTGCGGCGCAGTTTCAACCGCCCGCAACCGGCCCTGGAATACCGCGGTATCAGCCTCGACCCGATCAGCCAGGCGGTGAGTTTCCAGGGCCAGGCGGTCAATCTGCCGCGCAAGGAATTTCTCCTGCTGCACGAACTGCTGGCCCAGCCCGGCCGGGTGATGACCCGCGACAAGCTGCAACAGGCGCTCTACGGCTGGGACGAGGAACTGGAGAGCAATGCCCTGGAAGTGCATGTGCATCACCTGCGCAAGAAGTTCTTTCCCGAACTGATCCGCACCGTGCGCGGCGTCGGCTACCTGGTGGATAAAGCCTGATGCGTTCCATACGTGCCCGCACCCTGCTGCTGGTGCTCGGCCTGCTCGGCCTGTCGACCACGGCCATTTCCTATCAGAGCTACCGCGATGCCCAGCATGAGATCGAGGAGCTCTTCGATGCCCAGCTGGCCCAGTCGGCACGCCTGCTCCAGGGCATGCTCGGGCGCGACATGCCACCCGCCGCACGCGAGGCGCTGCAGCATGCCCTCAATCAGGCCCTGCAGGTCCGCCAGGAGCCCGACGCTGAAGCCCTGCGCGAAGGCCATGCCTACGAGGGCAAACTGGCCTTCCAGGTGCTCGACGAACGAGGCCAGCTGCTCCTGCAATCGGCCAGCGCGCCAGCCGGCTTGTTGCCGCAGCTAGTCGCCGACTACCAGCACAATGCTGCGGCCACGCAGCAGGCGGTCGATAAGCCGCTGGCGAGCCTGGCCGAGCAGTTGATCGGCTATCACCGGGTGGCGCTGGACGGTCACCAGTGGCGGCTGTTTATGCTGCGTGATCGGCAGAACCGGCACATGATCCTGGTGGCCGAGCGCGAAGACGTGCGCGGCGAACTGGTGGACAAGATCACCCTGCGCAGCCTGCTGCCCGACCTGGTGGGCCTGCCGCTGCTGGCCTTGCTGGTCTGGTGGGCCATCGGCTGGGGGCTGCGGCCGCTGCAACTTATGGCCGAGTCGATCAAGGCGCGCGCACCGGACAACCTCGCGCCGCTGATCTTCGAACCTTTGCCGCTTGAGCTTGCGCCCATGGGCGCGGCGCTTAACCGCCTGCTGCTGCAGGTCAACCAGCTGCTCGATCAGGAAAAACGCTTTATCGCCGACGCCGCCCACGAGCTGCGCACCCCGCTGGCGGTGCTGCGCATCCACGCGCAGAACGCCCTGGAGGCGCCAGACCCCAACGACCGCAGCGAAGCCCTGCGTCAGCTTGGGGTGGGGGTGCAGCGCGCCACCCGGGTGGTCGCCCAGCTGCTCACCCTGGCGCGCCTCGACCCTGCCGTGGTGCAGCTGGCGATGGTCCGCCTGGACCTGCTCGGCTATCTGCGCGACGAGCTGGCCGAGCTGATCCCGCTGGCCCTGGATCGCCACCAGGAACTCAACCTGGAGGCCGAGGAAGGCGCGGATTATTGGCTGCTGGCCGATGGTCCGAGCCTGGGCACCCTGCTGCAAAACCTGGTCGGCAACGCGGTGCAATACACCCCGCCCGGCGGACGCATCCAGGTGCTGCTGCAAGCCCAGGCCGATGCCCTGCTGCTGCGCGTACAGGACAGCGGCCCCGGGGTGGCCGAGGCACAGCGGGAAAAACTCTTCGAGCGCTTCTACCGCCTGGGCGATGGCCAGGGCGCCGGCCTGGGCCTGTCGATCGTGCTGCGGGTGGTCGAACTGCACCGCGGCGGCATCGGCCTGGGCGACTCGCCGCTGGGCGGGCTGGAGGTCTGTGTGCGCCTGCCCAGAGGCCGCTAGCCGGCACCTATTGCCACTGCAGGAGCCAGCTTGCTGGCGATCAGGCCGCAAGATCGCCAGCAAGCTGGCTCCTACAACACATCTAGGCGATTCTTCGACTGATTCGAGGTTATCGCGGCGCTGTGCCGCCGCGGCGCTGCGCCCGCTCTTCGCGGCGCGCCTGCTGCTGCACCTCGGCCAGCACTTCCTGCACATAGTCGATATGCCGGTTGGACAGTTGCCGGGCGTCGTCGCCGCGGCCCTCGATAATCGCCTGGTAGAGCGCGCGGTGCTGTTCGATCAGCATGGCGCGGGTCTCGTCGCGCTGGGCGTACATGCCGCCGATATTGGTCAGCACGTTGCGCTTGAGCAGGTCGAACAGGCCGCGGATGGTGTGCAGCAGTACGGCGTTGTGGCTGGCTTCGGCGATGGCCAGGTGGAAATTGGCATCGGCGGCGCCCTCCTCGGCGCGGCTCACCTTGCCGCTGCGGCTGTAGCAGTCCTGCAAGGTGGCGAAGGCCTCGCCCAGGCGCTGACGATCCAGCTCGGTGGCGCGCTGGGCGGCATAGAAGGCGCAGGAGCCTTCCAGGGTGTGGCGAAACTCCAGCAGGTCGCGCTGGGCCTCGGGGTTGCTTTCCAGCAGGTGCAGCAGCGGGTCGCTAAAGGTCGAGCCGAGGGACTCGGCCACGTAGTTGCCGCCGCCCTGACGGCTGACCAGCAAGCCCTTGGCCGCCAGTTTCTGCATCGCCTCGCGCAACGACGGCCGCGACACGCCGAACTGCTCGGCCAGCACCCGCTCGGCCGGCAGCCGTTCGCCGGCCTGCAGCGTGCCTTCCAGGATCATGGTTTCCAGTTGGCTGACGATGTCATCCGACAAACGGCGCTGGCGCACCTGCCCTACTTCCATAACCCGAACTCCACTGGTTTGACCACCATAAACACCGGCTGATGGCCCTTTCCCGGCCAGCCTATAGCGCCGCCACGCGCCACACAAGACGCGGCCCTCAGGCCAAAATGGCACGCCTGCCAATTGACAAGGGCGCAGCCGCACTTTTACGCTGGCCAGGTCATTCTGTAAATTGGTATTACCAATTTACAGCGGATTGCGGCCTGGCACGCCGCCACCCGCCCGCGGGTGCGCCCGAGCCGCAACCGCAGCGCCACTCACACACTGGCCTCAGGCTGCGCCTTTACAGTTCGCCGCCCGCCGCCATTTCTGCCGGGGCTCGTTCCGGCTCGCGAGAGCCGGCTGCAACTACCCAGCGCTCCCCTTGCATCGGTAAGAACCGCCATGATCATTGCCGCCGCCACCGACTACCGCGCCGCCGCCCAACGCAGGCTGCCGCCCTTCCTGTTCCACTACCTAGACGGCGGCGCCTATGCCGAGCACACGCTTAAGCGCAACGTCGCCGACCTGGCCGAGATCGCCCTGCGCCAGCGCGTACTCAGGAACATGTCCGAACTGAGCCTGGAAACCCGCCTGCTGGGCGAAACCCTGGCCATGCCGGTGGCCCTGGCCCCGGTCGGCCTGGCCGGCATGTTCGCCCGGCGCGGCGAAGTGCAGGCGGCCAAGGCGGCGGCGGCCAAGGGCGTGCCCTTTACCCTGTCCACTGTGTCGGTGTGCCCGATCGAGGAAGTGGCGCCGGCCATCGACCGGCCCCTGTGGTTCCAGCTCTATGTGCTGAAAGACCGCGGCTTTATGAAGAACGCCCTGGAGCGGGCCAAGGCCGCCGGCGTCACCACATTGGTGTTCACCGTGGATATGCCGGTGCCCGGCGCGCGTTACCGCGATGCCCACTCCGGCATGAGCGGGGCGCACGCGCCGCTGCGCCGCCTGCTGCAGGCCATGACCCACCCGCGCTGGGCCTGGGACGTGGGCCTGCTGGGCAGGCCCCATGACCTGGGCAATATCTCCGCCTACCGCGGCCACCCCACGGGCCTGGCCGACTATATCGGCTGGCTGGGCGACAACTTCGACCCCTCGATTTGTTGGAAAGACCTGGAGTGGATTCGCGAGTTCTGGGACGGGCCGATGCTTATCAAGGGCATCCTCGATGCGGACGATGCCCGCGACGCGGTGAAGTTCGGTGCCGACGGCATAGTGGTGTCCAACCACGGCGGCCGTCAGCTCGACGGCGTGCTGTCCAGCGCCCGCGCCCTGCCAGCCATCGCCGCGGCGGTGAAAGGCCAGCTGGCGATTCTCGCCGACTCGGGCGTGCGCAGCGGCCTGGACGTGGTGCGCATGCTCGCCCTGGGCGCCGACTGCGTGCTGCTCGGCCGCGCCTTCGTCTACGCCCTGGCCGCGGCCGGCGGCGCGGGGGTGAGCCACCTGCTGGAGCTGATCGACAAGGAGATGCGCGTGGCCATGGTGCTGACCGGCGCCAAGTCGATTAGCGAGATCAGCGCCGACTCGCTGGTGCGCGAGCTGGGCCGCTGAGCAGGCCGTTGCACCACCTTTGTAGGGTGGGTTAGTGGCGCCGCACCGGGCTTGAAAATCTGCAGCGGAATTTGCGCGCCACGTAACCCACCAGGGGGTAATCACTTGCCGCCTGGTGGGTTACGGCGCAACGGCCCCAGCATCAACCCAGGGTTCGTGGCCTGCACCTAACCCACCCTACTAATGCTGCATAGCCCACAGAAACCGACAATTCCCGGAGTACCCATGAGCCTGCCCAGCGCCTTTCTCGCCGCCGTAGAGCGCCTGATTCCCCAAGAGCGCCGCTTCGACGACCCGCTATCGACCCTGGCCTTCGGCACCGACGCCAGCTTCTACCGGCTGATTCCCAAGCTGGTGATCCGCGTCGAGGCGGAGCTGGAGGTGGTCGAGCTGCTCAAGCTGGCCGGCACGCACCGGGTGCCGGTGACCTTTCGCGCCGCCGGTACCAGCCTGTCCGGCCAGGCGATTTCCGACTCGGTGCTGATAGTGCTGGGCGATCACTGGAATGGCCGGGAAGTGCGCGACCAGGGCCGGCAGATCCGCCTGCAGCCAGGCGTCATAGGCGCCGCCGCCAACGCCGTGCTGGCGCCCTTCCAGCGCAAGATCGGCCCCGACCCGGCGTCGCTCAACGCCTGCAAGATCGGCGGCATAGTGGCCAACAATGCCAGCGGCATGTGCTGCGGCACCGCGCACAACAGCTACCACAGCCTGGCCGGCATGCGTCTGGTACTGGCAGACGGCACAGTGCTGGACAGCGAAGACCCGCTCAGCGTGACGCGCTTTCAGGCCAGCCACGCCGAGCTGCTTGAACAGCTGGCCGAACTGGGGCGGCAGACCCGCGCCAACACCGAATTGGCCGCCAAGATCCGCCATAAATACCGGCTAAAAAACACCACCGGCCTATCGCTCAATGCCCTGGTGGATTTCGACCAACCCATCGATATCCTCAGCCATCTGCTGGTCGGCTCCGAAGGCACATTGGGCTTTATCAGCGCGGTGACCTACCACACGGTGCCCGACCATCCGCACAAGGCCAGCGCCCTGCTGGTGTTCCCCGATGTGCACAGCTGCTGCCGCGCGGTGACCCAGCTGAAAAGCCAGCCGGTGTCCGCCGTGGAGCTGCTGGACCGGCGCAGCCTGCGCTCGGTGCAGGACAAGCCGGGCATGCCGGACTGGGTCAAGGGCCTGTCGGCCAACGCCTGCGCCTTGCTGATCGAGTCCCGCGCCGCCAGCCAGAGCCTGCTGCACGAACAGCTGAGACTGATCGAGGCGTCCATCGAAGGCTTCCCCCTGGAGAAGCGGGTGGACTTCAGCTTCGATCCGGCCGTGTACAACCTTCTGTGGAAGATCCGCAAGGACACCTTCCCCGCCGTCGGCGCGGTGCGCCAGACCGGCACCACGGTGATCATCGAGGACGTGACCTTCCCCATCGAGCAGCTGGCCGAGGGCGTCAATCGCCTGCTGGCGCTGTTCGACCGGCACGGCTACTTTGAGGCGATCATTTTCGGTCACGCCCTGGAAGGCAATCTGCACTTCGTGTTTACCCAGGACTTCGCAACGCCGGAACAGATCGCCCGCTACTCGGCCTTTATGGATGAGGTGGCGCAGCTGGTGGCGGTGGAGTTCGGCGGCTCGCTCAAGGCCGAGCACGGCACCGGGCGCAATATGGCGCCCTTCGTCGAGCTGGAATGGGGTGCGGAGGCCTACCAGCTGATGTGGCAGCTCAAACGTCTGCTCGATCCCCAGGGCATCCTTAACCCGGATGTGGTGCTGTCGGCAGACCCAGACATCCATCTAAAACACCTTAAGCCGCTGCCGGCCGCCGACGCGATAGTCGACAAGTGCATCGAGTGCGGCTTCTGCGAGCCGGTGTGCCCCTCCCAGGGTCTGACCCTGAGCCCGCGCCAGCGCATCGTGATCTGGCGCGATATCCAGGCGAAACGACGCGCCGGTATCGACACCCGGGCCCTGGAGCGCGATTACCAATACCAGGGCATCGACAGCTGCGCCGCCACCGGCCTGTGCGCCCAGCGTTGCCCGGTGGGCATCAATACCGGTGACCTGGTGCGCCAGCTGCGCGGCCGTGACGCCCATAACACCCGCAGCGCCGACTGGCTGGCGAACAACTTCCAGCGCGCCATGCAGGCTGCGCGACTGATGCTGCAGCTGGCCAACGGCGCGCGCCGGCTACTGGGCGCGCCGCTGCTTAGCCGCACCTCGGCGGCCATCAGCAAAGCCAGCCGAGGTCGCGTGCCGCAATGGACAGCGGCCATGCCGCAGCCGATTCAGCGCTTGCAACTGCCCGCGGCCAATCATGATGCGCGGCCACGGGTGGTCTATCTGGCCGCCTGCGTGTCCCGCGCCATGGGCCCGGCGGCCGGCGACGCCGAGCAGATGCCGCTGTTCGACAAGACCCGCGCACTGCTGGAGAAAGGCGGCTTTCAGCTGGTGTTCCCGGATGACCTGGACAGCCTGTGCTGCGGCCAGCCGTTCGCCTCCAAGGGCTATGCCGAGCAGGCCGAGCGCAAGAAGCAGGAGCTGATCGAGGCTCTGCTCAAGGCCAGCCGCGGCGGTCTCGACCCGATCTACTGCGACACCAGCCCCTGCACCCTGCGCCTGCTGCAGGACGGCCTGGACACGCGACTCAAGCTGCATGACCCGGTCAGATTTATCCGCGAGCAGCTGCTGGACAGGTTGGAGATCACCCCGCAGGACAAGCCGGTGGCCGTGCATGTGACCTGCAGCACCCAGCATCTGGGCGAGGCCCAGGGGCTGATCGATATAGTGCGCCGCTGCACCACGGAGCTGGTGATTCCCGAAGGCATTCACTGCTGCGGCTTTGCCGGCGACAAGGGCTTTACCACCCCGCAGCTCAACGGCCACGCCCTACGCGGCCTGAGGCCTGCGGTGCAGCATTGCACAGAAGGCATCAGCACCAGCCGCACCTGCGAGATCGGCCTGAGCCAGCATGGCGGCATCGATTACCACGGCCTGGTCTATCTAGTGGACAGAGTCAGCCGCGCCAAACCCTGATCCCCAGCCCCGCCACGGGGCTTTTATAAAGCTGTAACCCTTAGGGGGTGAACCTTGGTCGGGTGGCCGCGTAGGTTGGGTTGAGGAGCGCAGCGACGAAGCCCAAGGTCGCTGGTTCGGGCGCACTGTTGGCAACCTGTACCTTGTTGGGCTTCGCGTAGCTCAGCCCAACCTACAATCCGCGTCAGCACATGCCCGGATGCAATCCGGGAGCGAATGTGCAGGGCGTAGATTTCCCCGGATTTCATCCGGCTACAAAAATACCGCTCACTGAACGTTACGTGAACGGCATTAGCGCCCAGCAAGGCTTTTCTAGTGCGCAGAGAAAGCAGACCAACGGCCGCAGCGCACCAGGGGCGCTTTCTATACTGAAAGCCCAGCCGTTTACAGGAGCACCACCATGCGCCGCCTAGTCGCCTTTCTTGCCACAGCGTTGCTCAGCACCTCGCTCTGGGCCATGCACTGCCCAGCCGACATGGCGAAGATCGATGCCCTGCTGAAAAGCGACCCACCGAGCGATGCCGCCGTGCTGGCGCAAGTGCGCCAGCTACGCGCCGAAGGCGAATCCCTGCATAAGGCCGGCGATCACAGCCAATCGCTCAAGGCGCTCGGCAAGGCCCTGAAATTACTCGAAGCCAGTGAATAGCCCGAACAGCTTTTGAATTAAAGCCCCTGCCTCAACAAGCTCAGGGCGATGCGCCGCACCTGCGCCAGATCGATGGGCTTGGCCAGACAGGCCTGAGCGCCACGGCGGCGCGCCTCGATAAAGATCGCCTCATCGGCGGCGGCGCTGATCACCAACACCGGCACGGCCTGCAAGCGCGGATGGCGGCGCATGGCATCCAGTACCTGCAGGCCGTCGCCGTCGGGCAAGTCCAGGTCGAGCAGCAACAGGGTCGGCGTGCACTGCTCCAGTTCGGCCAAGGCGCGCTGGATCGAACCCACCCCGCGCACCTCGGCAAAGTCGCGCAGGGCCTCCTGGGCCACTTTCAGGCAAGCCGGGTGATCTTCCACACAGAGCACCTCGGCCAACTGCCTGGGTTGCGCGGCCTCCTGCGCGGCGCCCGGGGCAGCCTGCGGCGACGGCGCCGCGGCCCCTGGCAGGTCGACCCAGAAGCGGCTGCCGCTGCCGGAGACGCTGCTAAAGCCCATTTCGCCGCCCATCAGGCTGGCCAGCTCACGGCACAGCACCAGGCCGATACCGGTGCCGGGGATGCTGGAATTTTCCCGACCCAGGCGTTGGAACGGCTGGAACAAATTGGCCTGCTGCTCGGCGGTCAAACCCGAACCGCTGTCCTCGACCCATAGCCGCACGCAGTCCGAGCGCACTTCATAGCCCATGCTGATCATGCCTTGCGGGCTGTTGTATTTGATCGCGTTGGACAACAGGTTGAGCATCACCTGGCGCAGCCGGCGCATATCCGCCTGGACATAGAGGCCGGCATTGACGTCTGCCAGCACCTGCAGTTGCAGCTGGCGTTGCTGCACTTCCGGCTGTACCAGTTCGGCACAACTCTGCAGCAGCGCACAGACCTCGACGGGCTGCAGATTGAGCTGCTGCCGGCGGCTTTCGATGCTCGACAAGTCGAGAATGTCATCGACCAGCGAGGTCAGGTGACGGCTGGCGTTGACTATCTCGTGGGCGTAATCGGCTTCCTGGCGGGCGTCTGGCTTGTCTTGGGTTTCCATCTCGATCAGCTGGCCGAAGCCGTAAATCGCATTGAGCGGCGTGCGCAATTCATGGCTCATGCTGGAGAGGAAACGACTCTTGGCCTGACTGGCCGCCTGGGCATCCAGGCTGGCGCGGCGCAGATCCTCCTGCACCTGCTTGAGCCGGGTGATGTCGACGTGGGTACCGGCGATGCACAGGGCATGGCCCTCGGCATCGCGCTCCAGCACCTTGCCGCGGCTGAGCAGCCAGGCATACTCGCCCTGGGCATCGGCATAGCGATACTCGGCCTCGAACTGATCCTCGCCGCTGGCGGCGAACAGCTGGCGTAGATGGCGGATGCGCTCCAGATCATTGGGGTGCACGCGCTGGTTGAATTCACTGAAACTCATGCGCTCGTGGCTCAAGCCGAAACGCTTGAGGAAGTGCGCGCTGAGTTTGATGGTCATGCTCGGCGCATCCACCTCCCAGAGGCTTTCCGTGGTGCTTTCCAACACCAGCTGGAGAATCCGCTGCGCCTCACGGCGTTCGCTCTCGCTGAGCTGCAACTGCTCGCCGGTGTGCAGCACCGCCTCGGCCATGCTGCTCAGCTCGTCGATCCGGCTGGCCGGTACATTGGGCTGGTAATTACCTTGGCCCAGTTCGCGCATCATCCCGACTATGCCGTCAATCGGCCGCACCAGCTGCTCGTTCAAGCGCCGCGAGCGCATCCACATCCAGGCGAAGAACAGCAGGTAGAACAGCAACAGACCGGCGATCAGCAGATAGCCGATATGCAAATAACGCTCGGCCAGGCGATTGGTTTCACTGAAGATATTCTCCTCATCCACCACCAGCAGCAGGCGCCAGCCGGTTTGCGGAATCTCGCTCCAGGCCACCAGCTGCTTGCGCCCGCCGAGCATGACCTCCTGCACCCTGCCCTGGCCGGTCGCCATGGCCTTCAACAGGGGCTGCATCTCGGCGCGCTTGCTCAGGCTGAAGTCCTCGGGCTTGAGCACTTCGCGGCGTACCGCCTCGGCATAGGAATATTCGGTCAGCTCACGCAGGCCGAAGTCCTCCTCGCCCGCGCGGGGCAGCGCCATGATGTTGTGATCGCGACTGACCAGCATGGCATAGCCTTGCCAGGGCACATCCAGCTCGCCGATCTCGGCCAGCATCTGCCCCACCGTGATATCCAGGCCGACCACCCCTTCGAGAAAGTCGCCGCGGTAAACCGGCGCCACCGCCGACAACATCCAGCCCTGGCCGGCCGGGTCGAGGTAGACATCGGTCCAGGCCACCTTGCGCTCGGGGTTGTGCTGGGCATCGGCGAGGTAATAGAAGTTGAAGTCCGGTATCACCATGTCATGGGGATACTGCTCGGGCGTCATAAAGAAGGGATAGATGCGGTTGTAGCTGTCCCAGCTATTGAAGTAGGACGCCGCGGCCAAGGGGTTGGCCGCCCGGATCGAACGCATCAGCGGATCGATCTGCGCCAGGCGCAGCGCCTTGGCGTGGTCCTGCTGCGCAGGCGGCGTGCTGTTGGCGTAAAAGGAGGCGGCCCGACCATCATCGCTGCGGGTATAAAACACCCCGCTGGCGGTCATCCCATGGCGCTGGCGCTCCAGCGCATCGGGCTGGAAATCTGTGTTGAGCAGGGCATTCACCGCCGCATCACGGAAGATCTGTACCTGCGCCTCGACCGAACGCAGGCGGCTGTCGATCACCTGCCCCTCACGCGCCACCGCGGCGGCAAGATCCCCGAGCGCACTCTGCTGCAGGTGGTCGATCTGCGCATCGCGAATCGCCGCATTGCTTAGCAGATAGACGCCAATCAGCACCGACTCCACCAGAATCAGCGGGATCAGCGCACTCTGTACAAAGGCGCGCCAGATCCACTGACGCAAGGGGTAACGCAACGCACGCGGCATACGCAGGTCTCATCCAGAAGGCAGGCTAACTGGTAAAGTGCTAATCATAGCCGGCCGCGAGCCCAGACGTCCGCTTTGCCATTGCCGGGTCGACGCTGGGGAACCTTTGCCGTACACTCGCATCTTAGCTACAGATGTAAAAGTTTTGGGGCCGATTAGGATTCGACGCCGGTAGCAAAACTTGAGGGGCATGCCGAGTTGGTAACAGAACTCGTAAATCCACTGTTGCAAAACTCTATAATTGCCAATGATGACAATTACGGTGCCCAACTAGCTGCGTAAGCAGCCTAGTCGCACTTCTGGTAGCTTCGGCTCCAGCAATCATTAGGGGATGTCTGTAAACCCAAAATGATTGTCATATAGAACAGAATCGTCGCCTAGTACGTTGTGGACGAAGCGCCTAAAACTTACACAACTCGCCCAAAGCACCCTGCCCGTCGGGCGGCCAAGGGTTAACTCAGTAGACACGGCTAAGCATGTAGAACCGATAGCGGAGAACTGGCGGACGGGGGTTCAAATCCCCCCGGCTCCACCATTACACCATCTAAAGACGTCCACGGACGTCTTTTTTTGTGCCTGAAACCCAGTAAATACGGGGCTTTCAGCACCATCAGTGTCCGTGAGCGTCCAGCAAGATCTATGTCTTTTGGTATTCCAGATGGTATTCCAAGCCTTCAGGTGCTAATTTTTGGAATACCAAAACATCTCGTGGAATACCAATGTGCGCTCAAGCTACTCGCCTTTCTGAACTCAAGATCAGAGCCGCCAAGCCTTTAGAGAAGGATTACGTCCTGGTTGATGGTGACGGCCTTCAGATGCGAGTGAGAATCAATGGCTCTAAGCTGTGGAACTTTAACTACTACCACCCTGTAACCAAGAAGCGCATCAACATGGGGCTTGGCACGTACCCTGAGCTGTCTCTTGCCCAAGCACGAAAAATGACCATTGAGGCAAGGGAGCTCCTGGCTACTGGTATTGATCCGAAAGAGCATCGAGATACCCTGAAGCAGGCTAAGAAGGCTGAAACCGAACACACATTTCAGAACGTAGCGACGGCTTGGTACGAGCTCAAAAAAGACTCGGTCACGCCTGCTTATGCTGAGGACATCTGGCGCTCGCTGACGCTGCACGTGTTTCCGGATTTGGGCACCACGCAGATCTCAACCATCAGCGCACCACAAGTCATCAACCTGCTTCGGCCACTCGAAACCAAAGGCAGCCTTGAGACCGTTAAGCGGCTGTCACAGCGACTCAACGAGATAATGACGTACGGGGTCAACTCAGGACTGATTCATGCAAACCCGCTTACCGGGATTCGCTCCGTCTTCAAAAAGCCGAAAAAGAAGAACATGGCGGCACTTGCTCCCGATGAGCTAAAAGAGCTCATGGTGGCAATTGCCAATGCCAGCATAAAAAGGACCACGCGCTGCCTTATCGAATGGCAGCTCAACACCATGACCCGCCCAGCAGAAGCAGCCACCGTGCGCTGGGTCGACATCGACGTCGAAAAGCGAATATGGACGATCCCAGCTGAACGCATGAAGAAACGCCGCACGCACATCGTGCCGCTCACTGATCAAGCATTGGCGCTTTTGGAGGCGATCAAACCCTATAGCGGGCATCGAGAGTACGTATTTCCTGCAGACCGTAATCCACGCACCCACTGCAACAGTCAGACGGCCAACATGGCACTAAAGCGCATGGGCTTCGAAGGGCGCCTAGTCAGCCACGGCATGCGCTCAATGGCAAGCACGATCCTCAACGAACACGGCTGGGATGCTGAGTTGATCGAAGTAGCGCTCGCCCACGTCGACAAGGATGAGGTTCGCAGCGCTTACAACCGAGCGGAATATATCGAACGCAGACGCCCGATGATGGCTTGGTGGAGTGAGCACGTTCAGGAAGCAGCTACAGGCAATCTGTCGGTATCAGCCATCAAGGAAAACAGGGACAGGAAAGTCGTTTCGATACGTTGATTAGAGAGCTTCTCGTCGATAGCAACAGGCAAAAATCCGACCAAAACCGGACATTCGCCTCCAGCATGTCGGCGCTGCGCTGACTTAAACGCCGCGCTTCCGTGTAGCGATCTAGGGTCTGTTCCCGTTTCACATGGGTAGCCAAAGGAAGGCGCAGGCCATAGCGACGACGCTTTCGTAATTTCTCTTGAGCTTGTCGAACCGTGATGCCACCGCCCGGTAATGCTTTAGCCGGGCAAAGGCGTTTTCCACCAGGTGCCGGTTGCGGTAAAGCCCTCGATCCAGATCCGCGTTTCCTTTCACAGAGGTGCGCTTTCTTGGAATCACTACCTGGCCACCCTGCTGGACGATTTGCTCTCGGATCGCTTCGCTGTCATAGCCTTTATCCGCAATGATGCTTTCGGCGTCGGGCACCTTGGTGATCAACGAGGATGCTTGAGTACAGTCGTTGACGTGACCTCCGGTAATGTCAAAGGCAATCGGTAGTCCACAAGCGTCTACGGCCAAGTGAATCTTGCTGGTGTTGCCGGCGCGGCTTTTCCCTATTGCCTCATCCTTTCCACTGGCAGCACCTGCGCTGTGCTGGTGGGCTTTGGCATAGCTGCCATCAATGAAAACCCACTCCATATCGGGATCGGTCACAAGAACCTGAAGAACCTTGAGCCACTTGCCAGACGCAGACCATGCATTGAACCGCTTGTAGATCTTGCTCCAGCTTCCGAAGGCATGAGGCAGGTCTCGCCAGGGGCAGCCAACGCGCATGCGATACAGCATGCCTTCGACGGTCATGCGTAGATCACGCTTGTTGTAGATGGCCTCGTGCAGCAGAATTTCCCGTAGCTTCGGCCACTGCTCATCTCCGAGCATTAGTCGGGGCATTGCAAGCTCGTATTGGTGTTGTGTGAGAGCTACAACGATACGAGTTTGCTCTTATAGATCAATGCCTTAGCGCGAAACGGGAACAGGCCCTAGTGAAACCGGATATTCATTTAGCGGCGACCACTCGATCTCAAGAAACGGACAAGATCGCTTCTAGCGCTCAGCGCTGTTCCTACTCACTCACCGCTAACAGTTCTACCCGGCCATGGACTTTCTGAGGCCGTAACGCCCCCAGGGGTTGGGGCGAGTGACCATATGCGTGCTTCGATCCCGTCATTTTGTAGCTTACGCATGAAGTAACGGGCTTGAAGGGCGTCATGGGTTGCAATCACGACCTGGAAACCATGATCGACGATGTAATCACGAAGCACGTCGAATACCGACGCTGCATGTACCAGGTCATGATGCTGGGTTGGGTCGTCTAGAAGCAGGCCGCGCCAGGAAGACCACTGATGATCCAGCGCCATTGACAGCAGGAAGGTTAGCTGCAAATCCGTCAGCTGCGCCTCACTGGCTATCGCCGGTACCGGGACTAATTCCCCGTGTAGCGGCACCGACACTTCAGCACGCTCCTTTCTATAGAGGCTGCGAAAATCCAGATTCGTTCCGGTAAAACGCTGCTCTCTAACCACTCGTTTCAAGAGCGCCTGCCATCGCGGCACCACGGAGAGCACGTGTTTTTGAACGTTAGCGATTTCGGTGGATAGGTACTGATTGAGCGTGTCCATCGCATCGGATAGCAGCGACAGACGCTTCTGGCCCGATTGTTCTTTCTCTACTCGCTGACAAAGATTGGCGGTGAACTCATCCTCCGACAACTCGCCGCGCCGACGATCTAGGAGACCCTGAGCCAGGCGCGCCTGCTCCAATTTGCCCCAGGCACCAATCTCGACTTTGATAGTTTGAAGCGTTTCTGAGTGTCGGGCCAGCTCGGTGACGGAGGACTGCAACTGAGCCTCTCGACTGCTCGCAACCTCGGCAGTTGGATCGCCGGGGAACGATAGCTGGCGCCAGGAAGCTCGGACAGTAGCGAGTCGAGATTGGGAATCGGATAGCTGTGTTTCCAGGTCAGATACCCTATTCGTCACGTCGGTCAGTTGAACCTGCTGCCGATCCAAGGCGAATTGCTCGGCCGTCACCTTGGCGCTCAGGTCAGTTATCTGATTGGCATTTTGGTTTTGCTCCAAGGACAACTCTTCAAGCGTTTGCGCTGGCGGAGCGTCTGCAGTGATTGCTGCCAATGCCGCCGTCGCCTGTTCGAGCCTGCTGCTGGCCTCTGATCGGCCCTGCCGCGCGGAATCCAATGCACGAACAGCCGAATCGTAGGCGTTTTTGGTCTGATCAAAGACATCGGTGGCTAGTGGGGGCGCAAGATTACGCTGCTTCTCGTCGAGCAGAAGCTTGGCTGAAGCATTTGCATCTTCGCGACGTCGGATCGACTCTTTCGCGAGGGGTACCGTATCGCCGCCGAGCAGAACATTGGTTCTTAGACCGTCGATGTCCGCCGCCAGGCCCGCCTGCTGGAATTTCAGTTCAACAACCCTACCCTTGCATGCTCTCAATTCTGCTTCGGCGTGTGTTATCGCCTCTGTGCACTCACGCAAAGCATCAGTTGCCTTCTTGACGCGTCGCTCGGCGTCGACAACATTGGGGTCGATTGCCTCTAAAGCCTTGGCAACACGTTCATGAAGACCTACTGCTCCGTGCTCTTCGCCACATAAGGGGCAGTCACCACGATCGCTTGGCAGGTGGGCCGCGATGGACGCAACGGCTTGCCTTATCGAATCAGCGGCTGAGGTCAAAGTGTCGTAATGGCTCTTCGCGGCCAGCTCCTCAGCTTCAGCGGATACCCTGGACGAAACTGCGGTTCGAAGCTGTTCTTGAAGGACATCCTCTTGCGCTTCTTCACCACTGATAGAGCCCGTAACATCTGCAACGTGCTGAAGTGTCTGCTCCCAGCGTTCCAGGAGTTGATGAGCGGTGAGAAGGTCAGCGTCTATCTGTAGCAACGCCTTGCGCTGTCTATTGATGAGGTCATGTTGGACGCCGAGCTGCTCGTTGCCTTCATGCTCGCTACGCAAGGTGGAGGCTACCAACTCGGCGCTGGTCAGAGTTTTGTCAGCGGTCTCCAGTACCTGCTTGCGTAGATCGACCGCCTCTTTGGCCTGACTCTCATTCACGTGCCGATTGAGCTGCTGACCAATAGCATCACGCTCACCTTCTGCAGCGACCAACTCCTGCTGGAGTCGCTCATGATTGGCAGCGACTAAGGCGCGATCTTGTTTCTTCTGTGCAAGCTCCTGCCTAACAGTGATGAGATCGTTCCCAAGCTGCTCAGAACGTGCTTGCTCAGACACGAACCGGCCTATGAGCCCGTCAACCTCAGCCAGCGCCGTGATCTGATCACGAAGTCGGTCTAGCTTGGCTTGTACCAATTGCTCCAACGCATCGTGCACCGTTTCCAAGCCATCCTGGCCCAGTGGCGGCACCAGTAGGCCGGCGGGCAACTGCTCGAAGCTCTGCGCCTGGCGCGCGATGCCCGAAATGGATTCAGCGATGTTTTCTTTGCTACGAAGTGCACCTTGAGACTGAGAAGCCGCCAGATCCCGTTCAAGGGTCAAGCTTTGCCATTCACCAAATTCTGCTTCGAGTGTTTCGAGTGCGCTCTTGGCTTGTTTCAGTTGCTCTGTGAGCGCGCGACGAATGCCGCCAAGGGCAGAGCTTACCTGGGTGCCATCTTTGCCAATCGGCAACCTGGCCAACTGAGAGCCTGCAACTTTGGCATCTGCCTTTACCAGCCATTCCCCTTCGCGCTGATCAAGCAGATGGGTAAGCCTCAGCAGAAATGGAATGTCCTCAGGGTTTGTATCTGGAAAAAGAGGGCTGAGATCGCCCGTTCTTTCAACGTCACCAATTTTGCTCACCTGAGCAGAGGCTTGCACATCACCGAAATCCAGGCTCACTCGAGCCATGGTTTGAGTGTCTCGAATGATTGGTGAAAGATTCTCGCCAAGCCGGGAGATCTTGCCGGTGAGACCGAACTCGATGGCTTCGAAGATCGCCGTCTTTCCGGTGCCATTGGGGGCAAGGAGAATGGTTGCACCGCGGCTAAGCTCAATCGTGGTGTCGGCGCCAAACCTGCGGATGTTGGAAAGCGTAATGGACTTCAGCTGTTTCATTGAGAGTCCTCTTCACCAAACGCTGAAACCTTCAGGGCTTCAGCGATATCACCGCCTGATTTTCCAGACAACAGTAATTCTCGCCACGTTTCGAGATGCGGAACCACCCAGGAATGCGCCAAGCCCAGTGAGCCCAGGGACGCTAGCAGTGGATCGCTGATGTTGCCTGAGCTACCGGAGGGCGAAAGGGTCGCCAAGAAACTACGGTCTAGAAAGGAGCCGACGTCTTCCTGCTCTCTGACCACTATCTTTCTGCAGAAGCGATCGTCCGTCTCGAGGCGAGCTGCGTCTTCTGACGCAATGCCTTCGATGAGCATGAACATATAGAGGTCAGCTGTTTGCGGCTCCGCAAGCATGTCACGGACATCCGCTGCCCACCGAAAGGCGCCTTGGATTTTTGCCGAATCGAAGGGAAAAGCTGCGATCAACACAGTCCGCCAGCCCGCACCTTCCTGATTGACTCGTTTGAGCTGCACTGTAGTAGAGTCGATCTCGATCGACGGCGAAGCCAGTTCAAACGTATCGGACGAGAAAACTTCATAGCGACCTTCGGCACGCTTTGAGATGGCCGCAACCATCTCCGGGATTGTTAGCATTTCAGAGTCCTTTCGCGTTCGTCTCGATGGCTGACTTGCGGGCGAGCAGTCGATCTTGCCATTGCTTAGTGAAGTGTTGTCGCACAGAGGCCAGGCTCCCCTTACGCAGATGATTAAACGCCCCAGACCGGGTTACGAGCAGGTGCGGCTGGCGCTCTGCCGCCATGCTGGTAGCCGCCTCGGCGTCGTCAGCCATCCCTATATTCAATAGCTCTGAGGGGGAAGCGCTCACGCCTGACAGGATTACGACCGGAGCAGGGGAAGGGCCGATAACCATCATCAAAGGATCGTCAGACAGCTCACGGACTTCTGGAGCGCTGCCTGCGGGGCCAGACCAGTACTTAAGCGCGATGCTCAGCACCTGCCCACAATCCGGGAAGGACGCCCAGTCGCTGCCGCTTCCACCGACCCCAACCGCAACCAGCAACAGAATTTCAACGGCGGTGACCAGCAAGTCTAAGGTGCGGGGGCCGAGGCGAAGCGCGTGCTTCGCGTTTTTCCCTTCCGTTTCCGGGTACAGAAGCTGTTCCAGAAATTTTCGGCGGCTCTCGGGATTCTTGGCGAATCCGTCCAACCATTCCAGCCAAACCGTTTCCATGGCGTCAGCGAGGGCCGGATCTGTAATCACGGTAAGCTTTTCAGAGACGCCTTGAATGAGGCGCTGCCACATTAGGTCGTCCATAGCGCTTTCGAGCGCATCAGCTTCCGTTCGGGCCGCGCCTTGTGTCTTGAATTCATGATCCAGCGCGCACGCAAGACGCTCAGGGTTTTCGAGCCACGGGAGGTTTTTCAGGTCGCTCTCTGTGCAACCGAGCGTGTGCCCGACTTCATGGCCGACGCTACTGCGCCACGTTGGTTCGCCTAGCATCAGACTTTGACTGCCATTAGGCAGGTGCAAAGCCATGCGCAGTATTGCTGATGGAAGAGTGAGGTTTGCTCCGATGGAGGGCGTGTATGGGGCGTATATCCTGAGCTTCCGGTTTCCAGGCTGACTACTCCACATGTGCTCCACAACCCCCTGCGCAGATCGGGGAGCCACCCCACCAAGATCATGAGTCCCTGCGAACGACCATGACCTGCCGGCCGGCAGAACTTCGTCGCCTAACAGATACTGAGCCCAGGTTTCGATATCTGGGCGAAGCTCGTCCTTGAGCTCTCGGACTACCGCATGGCAGCCCAAAGCTGACACGTCAGATGTCTCGCCAGTGATGTACGTTATCAGGCGTTCAAGCGCCCTTTTCGGATCGGTAAAGTGCCGGCCAAGAGATTCAGCGCAGCGTTGCTCCAAGGTCGCATCGTTGCCAACGCAGACTATGGTGACTCGACGCAGGGTGTCACTGATCTGGGCCCAATCTTTGAACCCACACCATGTCGTGAGCCAAAGATAGGTTCGCTCTGTGGGGCCGTCCTTGCGATTGGCAAGTTCGTCCAGATCAAGTCCGTCCTGGCGACACAGTTTGCATAAAGCATCCACATGGTCGACGGTGAGTTCGGCCTTGACCTTCAGGCTAGCACCCACGAGGGTCAATTTGAATTGACGGTCGGGTAGGGCGTCGAATGTGCCCTGTCTGGCATGCTTCGCGAGGCTAGCGAACGCTGAATCCAGGACAGATTCTACTTGTGGTGGTTTCTTGGGCTTGAGAGGTGCATTCAAAGGGGGAGGGTTGGGGCCAGCTACGGGCTGCAGCGTAGCAGTGGCAGATCCACTCTTTGCACGCTTGGCCAAGTACTTTGCCTTGTCGGGATCTTTGGTGCAGAAATCACTGGCTTGGCGTTTGACTTGCAGATGCTCAAGGGAGTTAGGGGAATGCTGGATCACGACGTCATCCCACTCCTCGATACCGCCCTGTTCGGCGCCGATCGCGAGTGGAGCGCGCCTCCCATCAAGGAACTTCTCAAGCATGTCCGACAAGCGCTGAGCAATCACTAGCCTCTCGTAGTGAGACTTCTGCTCCAGCCGGAACCTTCTGATCATACCGACATCCCTTACTTCATTATTGTCCCAACCAGCTCCGCCAGCAGTGTGCCACATGCTAACACTCGAGATGGCTCAGTGATGCGCACCTATTGACTCCACTCCAAGACGTCCCCGCTAACAATCTGTATCTGGCCTGGAACAAGACCTCAATGCGCAATCCACGTATTGTCTATGTACGCGATTTCATCTTGGGATTGTTTGCGGATGACGTAGGGTCTATCGCGTTAGCCGCTGAATAGCTGAAACACCTCGCGAATGTCCCCTTAGGCCGGTTTTGGCCATTCACCACAGACAGCTTTGGGGCGATTGCTGCCCCTCGCCCCGTCCCTAGTCACGATCTGATCGCCATCATTCGATTCAAAAAAATCTCAGCCCTACATAACTGCAATGACATCACCACCAAGAAGGTTCTCCCCATGTCATTGCACTGCCCCCGCTGTCACTCACCCAAAGTCGCTTCCTTCCATCACGCCATGAAAATCGGCGCGGCCATCGGCACCGTGGGCGGTGCTGCGCGTGGCGTCAGCGCTGCACTGGCTGGCGGCCAGGCAGGTGCGTTGATTGGCGCTTTCGCCGGCCCTGTCGGTATCACCCTCGGTTCGGTATCGGGGGCCATCCTCGGTGGCCTGGCCGGCGGGGTTGGTGGTTGTGCGCTCGGCGCGCAGCTGGGCGATACGCTCGACCGTCACGTCCTGGCCCACAACCTCTGCCTGCTCTGCGGTCACCGCTTCAACCTGTCGGCCTGACCTGTCCGCACCACCTCTTTCTATCCATATCGTCCGGCCGGTGCTGCGCTGTGCGCGGCGCTTTATGCCGGCCTGCACCCAAGGAATCTCAACCATGGCTCATCTCGTCGAAACAATGGCCTACGCTGGCGCTGCACCGTGGCATGGCTTGGGCAATCAGCTCACTCAGAAACAACCCATCGAAGTCTGGCAACGCGAGGCCGGCATGGACTGGCAGATCCAGGAAAGCCCGGTGCACTTCAAATCAGACAACATCGGTCCGCTGGGCGCTATCCACTCGTTCCCCGAGCAAAAAGTGCTGTTCCGCTCGGACACCAAGGCACCGCTGTCGGTGGTCTCCAACCGCTACCACACCGTGCAACCACGCGAGGTGCTGGAGTTCTATCGCGATCTGACTGAGGTCTCCGGCTACGAGCTTGAAACTGCTGGTGTACTGAAAGGCGGGCGCAAATTCTGGGCGCTGGCGCGTACCGGGCAAGGTGCTGTGATCAAGGGTAACGATCAGGTTAATGGCTACTTGCTCCTGGCCACGTCCTGCGACGGCACCCTGGCCACCACGGCAACGCCGACCACCGTGCGCGTGGTGTGCAACAACACTCTGACCATCGCCCTGGACGGCACCAGCCGCGCCATCAAGGTGCCGCACAACACGCGTTTTGATTCAACTGTGGTGAAGAAGCAACTCGGCATAGCCGTTTCGCAATGGGACGACTTTATGTACCGCATGCGTGCGCTAGCCGAACGCAAAGTGCAGTGGCATGAGGCGCTGGGCTTCTTTATGAACGTGCTGTGCGAGACCAATCCGACCGGTGCTCTACCGGAGGTGCTGCCCAACGAGCGTGCGCTGCGCAAGGTCCAGGAGCTGTACGAAGGCCGAGGCCGGGGCAGTCAGCTGGACTCGGCACGTGGCACCGCCTGGGGCCTGCTCAACTCCGTGACCGAGTTTGTCGATCACGAGCGTCGTGCACGCAGCAATGAGTACCGCATGGACTCGGCCTGGTTCGGCCAAGGCGCGCAGATCAAGCAACGTGCCCTGGACACCGCTCTGCAACTGGTCGCCTGACCGCTTACTTCCCCACCCCATAACGCCCGATCAGCCTGGTTGCTGATCGGGCGTTTCTATTTCCGCAAGGTGAACGCTATGACAGCTACTCCGTTGAGCAGCACCAGCAAGGCACGCCCGGCGCTGCGCTTAATCAGTACCAAGGAACTACCGCGTGAAGATTGGCTGGCGGTGCGTAAGCAGGGCATTGGCAGCTCGGATGCCGGTGCTGCCGTGGGCCTAAATCCGTACAAATCGCAGCTGGAGCTCTGGCTTGAGAAAACCGGCCGCGACACCACGTTACCAAAGGCAGATCCGCACGATGAAGAAAGCCCGATGTACTGGGGCAATGTGCTGGAACCAGTCGTAGCCTGGCATTACAGCAAGCGCACGAAGAACAAGGTGCGGCGCATCAACGCCGTGCTGCAACACCCTGATCCTGAACTGCCCTGGATGCTGGCCAACATCGACCGCGAGGTGATCGGTGCCGACGATGTGCAGATCCTTGAATGCAAGACAGCCGGCATAAACGGCGCACGCCTCTGGAAAGAAGGCGTGCCTGAGTATGTGCAGCTGCAGGTGATGCACCAGCTCGCCGTCACCGGCAAGCAAGCTGCGGATGTGGCTGTATTACTGGGTGGCCAGACGCTGGAGATCCACCGCATCGAACGGGACGAGCAGATGATTGCTCGCCTGATCGAGCTGGAACGTAAGTTCTGGCACTACGTCGAGACCGACACGCCGCCTCCTGCTGATGGCTCAGCCTCGGCTGAAATGGCACTACGCGCACTCTATCCGGAGGACAGCGGCCAGACCGTCGATTTCAGTGGCCGTGCCGGTTTGGCAGCGGCCTACCTGGAACTCAAGGCGGTGCGCCAATCCATCAGCGAGAAGGAAACCCGCGAGGCCCAGCTCAAGCAGATGTTGCAACAGGCAATGGGCGATGCCACCCGTGCGGAGTTCAGTCACGGCTTTATCAGCTGGAAGAAAGCCAAGGACAGCAACGTGCTCGACGTGGATCGCATGCTCCAAGAAAAGCCCTACCTGCAGGTTCGCTACACCAAGCTCAAGCAAGGCACCCGGCGCTTTTTGGTCGGCTAATTCCACCCCCTTCAACCATTCCCTCCCTTTGGCCAGTCCATGCAGTTAGCGCTGCGTGGCTGGCCTTTTTTCGTTTGCAGGAGAATCACCATGCTCAAAGGTCTGGCTATTACTCCGCCGGTACTCGGACGGATTTCCATCGGCAAGGTCATCGAGAAGAACGGCAAACGCCTGCCAGAGAAAGATGACCAATTCACCATCACCTCGCAGGTGCAAGGCAAGGACGGCTGGCTGCTGCACCCGTTCAATGACGAACTGCGTCAGGGCAAGGACGACAAACTACGCAGCATCCCGGTGCGCCTGCTGTTCAACGAGCCTGAGCTGAACTTTCGCGCCGACTACACGCTGTTCGACCGCCAATCCGGACGACCGCTATGCGTGGGCAATGGCGAGACCTGCAAGCGGGTCACGCGAGACGGGATGCAATCGTTGCCATGCCCGTCGCCGGATGCCTGCCCACTGGCCAAGGGCGGTGCCTGCAAACCTTATGGCCGGCTGAATGTGTTGATCGGTGATGACGATCCGCTGGGCAGTTTTGTATTCCGCACCACCGGCTTTAACAGCATCCGCACCCTGGCCGCTCGCCTGCACTACTTCCAGGCTATATCGGGCAACAGGCTGGCCTGCCTGTCAATCAGCATCCAAAACTTTCCAGGTAACAGCGTCCAAAAGTTTCCAGTTGCTCAGGTGCTTTTCACCGCTTTTTTGCGTTGCTTGAAACGGAACGAATCGTT
>Ga0209343_10001711_pt1 | contig 29223 bp, 23 predicted proteins | sample RifCSPlowO2_02_FD_184026 | JGI IMG/M metagenome (GOLD analysis project Ga0209343, IMG submission 184026) | Groundwater microbial communities from Rifle, Colorado - Rifle CSP2_plank lowO2_0.2 (SPAdes) (version 2) | ecosystem: Environmental > Aquatic > Deep subsurface > Groundwater | place... | reverse complement strand
GTGAAGCGCGCCAGCGCGCGCAGACCACGTTCCGGCGAACGATGGACGGGGACGCCCTGTGCGAGGGCTTCGTCGATGAGTTGCGGCGGCAACGGCGCATCGTCGCCCAGCATGCCGAATACCACCGGCTTGCCCGCGCCGGCCAGGGCGTTGAGTATGGTACGACCCTTGCGCAGGGAGTAATCGCTGGCACCGCTGATAATGCCGGCCATCATGACGCTGCCGAAAGTCGGTTCCTTGATAAGCGGCGTGAGCGTGCGCTGGTACAGGTCCATCTGGGTGATGCCCTGGGCGGTGAGGTCCAGCGGGTTGCTGGCCGCGATGAAATCCGGCAGTTCCTTTTGCAGCGTCGCGGCGACAGCGCCGGGCAGCGCGGGCAGGTCGAGTCCCTCCTGTTCACACTGGTCGAGCGCCATCCCCTTGAAGGCGCCCGAGTCGGTGACCACTGCCGCGCCCGCCGTGGGCGGTTCGGGAAAGCGCGCGATGAGTTCGGAGACATCGATCAGTTCCTCGAGGCTCTCGACCATCACGGCGCCATGATGCGAGGTCAATGCTTTCATGGTGGCGTAATCGCCCGCCAGCGCGCCGGTATGCGATTGCGCCGACGCGCGCGCCGCATCGCTGCGCCCCGGATGCAGCACCACCACCGGTTTGCCCAGGGCGCGCGCCTGCGCAACGCAGCGCAGAAATCGTTCCGGATCGCGGATCTGTTCCGCGAAGACCACGATGACGCGCGTGCCGGGATGATCCAGCACGTAGCCGATATAGTCCTCCAGTCCCAGCACCGCTTCGTTTCCGGTGGAGACATAAAAGGTGATGGTCAATCCTTTGGCCTGCAACGCCGAGCGCAGCACGGATGCCAGGCCGCCGCTCTGCGCAATCACCGCGACGCCCGGTCCGGTCGTGGCGGCTTTCAACAGCGGTTGCAGCGTGAAGGTCAGCACCACGTTGTCGACGTAGTTGATGATGCCCAGGCAATTGGGGCCGCACAGCGCGATGCCGTTGGCTCGCGCCACGACCGCGATGCGATCCTGGGCGGCTTTCCACTCGCCGCCGGCCTCGGCGAATCCGGCCGCGAACACCACGACGGCGCCGATGCGCCGGCGCGCACAGGCGGCAACGGCTTCTTCAACGGCGACCCGCGGCACGATCAACACCGCGACATCGATGCCCTCGGGCAACTGGTCGATGGTCGCCACGCACAGGCGTCCGTTGACTTCGGCGCGATTGCGGCTCACCAGATGAATTTCACCGGCGTAGCCCAGGCGCTCCAGGTTGGCCACCAGGCCCGAACCGGGGTTGCCGGGATCGGGCGAGATGCCCACGATGGCGATTGAGCGCGGTTTCATGAGGCGCCCGATGTCCGGGCGCGGGGTTCCCGGATGATTAGGGGCGATCTGCGGGTTCGGTTGGCTGCTTGTCACGTTGAGGACTCCATTGGCCGGGCGCACCGGACAGAAAAGCCGGCTTGCGGAGAATACTAAACTCTGCGCGGGCAACGTAACATTTTTTGGGCGATACAATTAACATTGTGTCAGATATTTCGGCGGGAAAGCTTAAACGCCCGTGCCACGGGAGGATTGACACCGGCTGCACTCTGCTCCAGCATCGCCGCTCTTTCACCACACCCGCCCCGGAGAATCCATGCCCACGACGCTTGATTGCAGCATCATGAAACACGTTTTCGGAACCCGGCGCATGCGCGAGGTTTTCGATTCCCGCCGGCTGCTGCAGAGCTGGCTCGACGTCTGGGCGGCGCTCGCCGAGGCCGAGGCCGACGCGGGTCTGATTCCGGCCGACGCCGCGAAAAAGATCAGATCAGCCGCCAAAGCCGAACTCTACGACCTGGAGAAGATCGGCGCCGGCGTCGAATCGGGCCGCCACATCCTCATGCCCTCGATCAGGGCGCTGACAGAGAAGTCCGGCGACGCCGGCAAATACGTGCATTGGGGCACCACGTCGCAGGATGTGTTCGACACCGGCCTGGTACTGCAGATCCGTGACGCGCTGGCGATCATCGAGGACGAAGTTCGCGCCCAGATCGGTTTCCTGCTGCCATTGGCCGAACGCTTCAAATCACACGCGATGGCCGGCCGCACCCACTGGCAGCACGCCGTGCCGATCACCTTCGGCCTCAAGGTGGCGTTCTGGATCGACGAATTGAGCCGTCACCTGGAGCGCCTGCAGCGCTGCCGCAAGCTGGTGCTGGTCTGCCAGATGAGCGGTTCGGCTGGAACCTTTGCATCGCTGGGAACCAAGGGGCCGGTGATTCAGGCGGCCTTCGCCAAACGCGTGGGGCTGCCGCTGCCCGATGCCCCCTGGTACAACATCCGCGACAACTTTTCGGAACTGGTCTCGACGCTGGGCATGATCGCGGCGACCACCGAGCGCATCTGCAACGAGACCGGGCGCCTTTCCTCGACTGAGATCGGCGAAGTCTGGGAGCCGCAAACCAAGACCCAGGTGGGTTCATCGGCGATGCCGCAAAAGCGCAACCCCATCAACGGCGAGCGCGCGGTGGCCAACTGTCACCTGGTGCGCGGGCTGGTGCCGGTGATGCAGGGCCTCATGGTGGTCGCGCACGAGCGCGATATGTCGGTGACCGCGGCCGAGTGGCTGTTGATGCCGCAATGTTTTATTTTGCTGGACGGCGCGCTGTCGCTCGCGCACCGCATTCTCGAAGACCTTCAGGTCGATCCGGCGCGCATGACCAGGAACCTCGCGCTCACCGGCGGCGGCATCGTTTCCGAGGCGGTGATGTATGGCCTGGGCTGGAAGATGGGACGCGGCGAAGCGCATGAGCTGACCATCAAGATGGCGCGCGAGGCGCACGCCCAGCAGAAGGAACTGATCGACGTGATGCTGGCCAACAAGGAAGCCTGCGCAATTCTCACCGAGGCGGAAATGCGCGAACTGGTGAAGCCCGGGAATTACCTCGGGGTCGCGCAGTCGGTGGTCGAGCGCGTCGTCAGCCGCGCCGCGGCGCAGCTTGGCGCCAGGCGCGATTGAGTGGCAAGGCACGTGGATCAGAACGCTGCCGCTGCGAGTGACCTGGCCGCCGGGATCGCGGCGGTGCTGCCGGCGCTTGCGCGTCTGGCGGATCGGGACGCGGTGGCGCTGCGTCTTGCCGACACCGCGGCTTGCGCGCTCGGCGCCGAGCACCTCGCTGATTCGGGGGGGGAGGAAGGAACCATCGCGCGCATCCGCCGCTATGGAACCTGGGGTCAGGGCCCCTGTACTGTCTGGGCCGATGGCAGCCGCGCGAGCCTGGACGACGCCAGCTTGCGCAATGGCGTTGCCGCGCGCTACCTCGATTACAACGATACCTACGTGGGACGCGCCGTGACGCACCCGAGCGACCTGATCCCCGCGCTGGTGGCGTTTGCAGAAGCACGCGGCATCGGCTGGGATCGCCTGATCGGCGCGATAACGGTTGCCTACGAAGTCATGTGCCGCTTTGCCGAACAGGCGCAGCTTGCCGGCCGCGGTTTTGACGGATCCTCTTCGCTGACGCCGCTGGGCGCGGCAGCCGGCGCGGCGTGGCTGATCGGCCTCGATGAAAAACGCAGCGCCGAAGCCCTGTGCATCGCCGCGCTCGATGCCGGCACGCTGCGAGCGGTGCGGCAAGGGCGGCTTTCCGACTGGAAGGCGATTGCCTCGGCGCGCGGCGCGATGAAAGCGGTATTCGCGGTGCGCATGGTGGATGCCGGCTGCCACTCGCCCGAGAAGGTCTTCGAAGGCAAGGAAGGTTTCTGCGAGCGCATCGCCGGGCCGCTGTCGATCGATGCCGGGGGCGGCGCGCGGCTGCCGCGCACCTTGTTGAAAAAATACCCGGTGCAGATTTTCATCCAGGGCTTGATCGAGCTCGCGCAGCAATTGGGTGCCGGTGTTTCCGCTGCGCAAATTGCATCGATCAAGGTGGGCATGTCCAAACAGGCTGTCGAAATGCTGGGCGGCGCGAACGCGGGTAAAGCCAGAATCAATCACGAGACCGCGGACCATACGCCGGGTTTTGCAATTGGCGCCGTGCTTCTGAAAGGCCGAATGTCGCACGACGACTACGCTGCCTTGCTCAAAGACGAAGGCGTGCTCGCGCTGATGGCCAGCGTGAGCATGGAAGAGGACGCGGAGGCCACACGCGCCTATCCGCGCGAATTCCACGCGAAAATGACCGCGACGCTCAAGGACGGCAAAGCGATGGTCGTCTCGCAGCGGGGTCCCGCGCCCATGGACGCCGCGTCGTTCGCGCGCAAGCTCGACGAACTCTGGCCCGCGGGGCGGCCGCGCACCTGGCCCTGGCAGCTTGCGGGCGAAGCGCCGCGCTTCCCCGGTTGAATTTCCGATTTCGGCAAATTGAAGAAAAGGACCGATACACGATGAACATGATCGAAAAAATAATGGCCAAACGCAGCGGCCGCAGGAAAGTCACCCCCGGCGACGTGGTGGTGTGCGAGGTGGACTGCGCGCTGCTGCACGACCTGTCGGCGCGCAGTTGCCGCATCGTGTTCGAGAAGCAGGTCGGCGGGAAGATGGCGCACCCGGAGCGCATTGTCACCGTCATCGACCACCAGTTCTCGCCGCCGACGGAGGAGAAGGCGGCGATCCTGGTGGCGATCCGCGACTTCAGTTGGAAGAACAACATGCCGCTCTACGACTGCGGCAGCGGCAATATCCACAACGTCGCGCTGCAGATGGGGCACATCCGCCCGGGCGACCTGGTGGTGGGCTCGGACAGCCACTCGCCGGTGCAGGGCGTGATGGGCGCGTTCTGCGCATCGCTGGGCAACGATTCCTACGCGGCGACGGTGATGCCTTATTCCAAGTCGTGGTTCAAGGTCCCCGAAACGGTTCGCATCGAGGTCACCGGAAAGACGCGCCCCGGGGTCACGCCGCGCGACGTCGCGCTGTGGCTGTGCGCCGAGATCGGCGAGGGCCGCGTGAATTACCAGGCGGTCAAGTTCTGCGGCGAGTACCTCGAGTCGCTGCCGTTCTGGGACCGGTATCTGTTTCCGCTGATGGGCGTGGACATCGGCGCCAAGTGCGCCTACATCGACCCCGACAAGACCACCACGGATTTCGCCGACAGCGTCGGCTGCAAGGGCTACGAGGTCGAAAGGGACGACCCTGGCACGAAGTTCGTCGAGACCTGGAGCTACGACATCAGCAAGCTCGAGCCGCAGATCTGCTTCCCCGCCACGGTGGGCAACGTGGCGCCGATCTCGGAATACGCCGGTACGCCCATCAACTGGGCCGAGCTCGGCGGGCACGGCGGCGGACGGCTCACCGACGTCGAACAGGCCGCGCAGGTGCTGCGAAAGAAATCCAAACACGGGCACGTCAACTTCAACATCGTCCCGGGCAGCCGCCACGTCTTTTCAGAGGCGGTGAAATCCGGCGCGCTCGCGGCGCTGCACCAGGGCGGCGCCACCTGGTTCCCGGCAAGCACCGGCGCCAACCAGGCGGTCAACATGGGCGCGATGGCGGCAGGCGAAACCATGATCTCCACCCACGTGCGCAATTTCCCGGGGCGCAACGGCAGCCCCAAGGCGCAGATGTTCCTCGCCTCGGCGCTTTCGGTCGCGGCCGCCGCGACCGCCGGAAAAATCACCGACCCAAGGGAGTTCCTGTAATGGCCAGCGAAAAGAAGATCGTCCCCATGAAGGGCCGCGCCTGGAAGTTCGGCGACAACGTCCCGACCGACAGCATCGTTCCCACCGCCGTGGTGCAGGGCACCATGGAAGTGATCCTGCCGCACGTGCTCGCCGATTTGAAACCCGAATTTCCCAAAGGCGTGAAGCCGGGCGACATCATGGTCGCCGGCCACCACTTCGGCCAGTCCTCGGGACGCGGTGTCGCCTCCAAAGCCATCATCGCCTCCGGCATCGTCTGCATCGTCGCGGAGAGCTTCGCGCGGACCTTTCTTCGCAACAGCTATGAAGTGGGCCTGCCGCTGCTCGAATGCCCCGGCGCTTCCGAACTCGCCAAGGACGGCGACATCGTCTACCTCGATCTGGTGAAGGGCGTGGCGCGCAACGAAACCACGGGCGTAACCTTGCAGGCGCGGCCGGTCGAGCCGTTCCTGCTTACCATGCTCGAGGCCGGCGGCATCATCCCGCTGGTGAAGAAGACCGGCCCGGACCTGGGCAGGGGCGGGGCCTGAGCGCCATGTACAAATCACTGCTCGTCGAGAAGAACGGCCCGGTGTGGCGCGTGGTGCTGAATCGCCCGGAAGTCAAAAACGCCCACGACATGAACATGTTCAAGGAAATCGTCGCGGCCTTCGATGAGGTCGAGAACGACCCCGATTGCCGCTGCGCGGTGCTGACCGGGTCGGGAGATTTTTTCTGCGCCGGCCAGGACCTGCGTTTTACGCGCACCGCGGACGCGCAGGCGGTCGATGCTTACGGGCGCTGGAATGTCGCCGCCCGCCAGCGCATCCAGCGCAATTTCAAACCGGTGGTGGCTGCTATGAATGGCCCGGCCATTGGCGGCGGCGTGTACCTGGCGACCGCCTGCGACCTGGTGGTCGCGGTCGATACGGCTTTTTTGCAGCTCGGGGAAATCAAGGCGGGCAACCACAGCGGCGGGGCATTCGTCTATACCATCGGCCGGGCGCGCGCGCTGGAGATGGCGCTGCTCGGGAGACGCGTCCCCGCGCCGCAGGCGGAAGCCTGGGGCCTGATCAACCGCAGCGTGCCGGCGTCCGGGTTCCATGACGCGGTGAAGGATTACACCGACGCTCTGTTGGAACTCCCGCCGCTGGCGCTGCGTTACACCAAGAGCGCCGCCAATATTCTGCTCGACATGGGCGGATTTTCCACGCACATGGAGGCGGGCGCGCCGATGCAGCGTTACCTCGGGCTCACCCCGGACGGTCGCGAGGCTAAGATCGCCTTCAAAGAGAAGCGCAAGCCGCGCTTTACCGGCGCCTATCCCAAGGCGAGTGATCCGGAGTGACCATCGTCCCCCATAGATCCAGCGCAGGAGCACGCCTTGGCTAAAGCACTCAGCGGTTACCGGGTACTCGATTTCACGCATGTCCTGTCGGGCCCGATCGCCACCAATTTCCTGATTCTGATGGGCGCCGATGTCATCAAAATCGAATCCGGTGCCGGCGACACCATGCGCAATTACGGCGGCGGCCAGGGCAGCGATGGCATGGGGCCGTCGTTTGTTTCGGTCAACTCAGGCAAGCGTTCCATGGTGCTCGATCTCAAGAGCAAGGCAGGCATTGATGTCGCGCAGCGCCTGATCGCGAAGGCCGATGTGGTGGTCGAGAACTTCCGCCCCGGCGTCATCGATCGGCTTGGCCTGGGGTACGAAGCCTGCCGCAAGATCAAAGCCGACGTCGTGTTCTGCTCGGTATCGGGTTTCGGTCAATCCGGGCCGCTGAAGTTCAATCCAGCCATCGACCAGATCGTTCAAAGCATGTCGGGCCTGATGAATCTCTCGGGCGAACCGGGCAGCCCGCCGATACGCATAGGTTTTCCGCTGGTCGACACTTACACCGGTTTGCTGGCGGCATTTGCGATCGTCTGCGCGCTGTTGCAGCGCGAGCGCAGCGGGGAGGGCCAGTACATCGACGTGGCGATGTTCGATGCCTCGATGGTGATGATGATTTCCGTGCTGGGCCCTTATCTGGTGGCGGGCATGAAGCCTGAGAAGCAGGGCAACCGCGGTTACAGCATGTCGCCCACCGCGGACACCTTTGCGACGGCGAAGGGCAGCATCACCCTGGGCGCGGTGCGCCAGGAGCAGTTCGAGGGACTGTGCAAGGTGATCGCGCGCCCGGACCTGGTGGCGGATGCGCGCTTTGCCGACAGGAAGCTGCGCTTCGAGAACGGCGAGGCGCTGCAGACAGAGGTGACGCGCGAATTCATGAAGCATCCAGCCGAGTACTGGGAACGCCTGCTCAACGAAGCCGGTGTCGCCGCCGGGGTGGTGCGCGACCTGCCCGATGCCATCGCGCTGGAGCATTTTGCAACGCGCGACCTGAAAATTCCCTTACAGATTCCGGGCCTGAAGACAGATAATGTGCAGGTCCTTAATGCGGGCTTCCGCTATGCGCATGATGCGCCGGGCATTGATGGCCCGCCGCCACGCCTGGGGGAACATACCCGCGAAATTCTTGAAGAACTCGGCTACGCGCCGGAACAGATTGAGACTATCGACAGGCGTTCCAACGGAAAGCGAGGTGGCGTATGAAATCCATTAAGGCACTGATTCCGCTTCTGGCGGTGGTCGCGGGCATTGCTACCTTGCCGCATGCCGCGGCGCAAGGCCGTCCCATCAGGTTTGTCGTTCCCTATTCCGCGGGCGGCGCTGTCGATGTCTATGCGCGCGCGGTGGCGGTGCCGTTCGGCAGGCACCTGAATCAGCCGGTCGTCATCGAGAACATCGGCGGCGCCGGCGGCAATATCGCGGTGGCGCGGGTGGCGAAGTCCGCCCCCGACGGGGAGACATTGCTTTATCACAACATGGCCATGGCGACCAACCCGTCGCTGTACCGCAAGCTCGACTACGATCCGCTCAACGATTTCGAATTCGTCGGCGTCGCGGCGCACTCGGTGATGGCCATGGTCGCCCGGCGCGATCTGCCGGCCACGGACCTCAAGGATTTCATCCAGTTTGCGCGCGCCAATGGCGACAAGATCACCATTGGCGATGGCGGCATCGGCGGCCCCACCAACCTGTGCGCGCTGCTGTTCATGTCGGCGATCGGCACCAAGTTCACGGTGGTTTCCTACAAGGGCGGCGCGCCGGCGCTCAACGCCGTCATGGGCAGCCAGATTGATCTGTTGTGCGACGGCACCGCCACCACCGCACGGCACATCGCCGCCGGTAAGGTCAAGGCGCTGGGCGTATCGAGCCGGGCGCGCCTGCCTTCAATGCCCAATGTGCCCACGCTCGCCGAGGGCGGACTGCCGGGTTTCGAACTGGCGCCCTGGTCGGCGATATACGCGCCCAAAGGCACGCCGCGTCCGGCGATCCAGCGCCTGGAGGGCGCGTTGCAGGCAGCCATTAGCGACCGCGATCTGGCCGGCCATTTCGAAAAACTGGGGCTGGCGCTTGCGTCCCGCGAACTGGCCACCTCGGCGGGCCTCGCGTCGCACCTCAAGGCGGAGATCGAGAAATGGGGCGTGCTGATCAAGAAGACCGGGGTGCAGCTGGATTGATTTCGGGGGCCCCGGTTGACCGGACAATTGCCGAAGGACGGTGTTGGATTGTTCGGATTCATGGCAGTTCCCTGAGGGATGCATTATCCCGGTACGCTTATGCGCAGTGGCAGGCGCGCAGAGGCTCTACCCCGCCGATACCGAGAAGCGCGTCTACGAGAGCCTCGCTGAGTAGCGGGCTCACCACACCCGTAGACGGGTACGCCGCTGCCGACACACCGGGGCAATGCCTGCTTAGCGTCGACGCAAGCAGGCAAGCCCTGCGCCGTCTTCGTTGCGCCCTCCCGTCTGCTACTGGAACTTCATGCCCGAGGCGACGGCATCCTTCCAAAGTTCGATTTCCGCACTGACCCGTTTTGCCAGGTCCGCGGCGCTGGACCACGATGCGACCAGTCCGGCCTTTTCAAAGGTCGACTTCACCTCCGGCGCCTGCAGCGCCTCGGCGAGTGCCGCGTTCAGCCGGGCGGTGATGTCCGCAGGAAGGTTCGCCGGGCCGAACACAGCCGACCACCCCAGAATCTCTATGCCAGGAAAGGTTTCCGCGATCGCCGGAATGTCGGGCAATTGCTCGTAGCGCACGCTGTCGGTGACCGCCAGGATCTTGATCTTGCCGGCGCGATGCTGCGGGATGACGGCGGCCAGGCTTGCTATGGTGAGCTCGATGTGCCCGCCCAGGACATCCGTCACCGCGGGGCCTCCCCCTTTGTAGGGGACGTGCAAGATCTCGATTCCGGCGCGCCGGTTCAACTGGACGCCGGTGAGATGGTGCGGCGAACCGACGCCCGGGGTGCCGTAACGGAGCTTGCCGGGGCGCGTTTTCGCATGGGCGAGGAAATCGGCAAACGTGTTGACAGGCAGCGAAGTGCTCACGGCAACCGAGAGGATATTCTTGTGTACCGACGAAATCGGCGTGAAGTCCTTGACCGGGTCATAGCCGAGGTTGGGGAAGACCACCTTGTTCGACCCGTGGGTCGCGGCATTCCCCCATACCAGTGTGTAGCCATCGGGGGCCGCCCGCGCGGCGAGCGCGGATCCAATCGCACCCTCCGCCCCGGGGCGATTCTCGATAATCAAGCTGGTCTTGAGGATGTCGTTCAGCTTGAGGGCGACGGTGCGCGCGCTCAAATCCACCGACGAACCGGGAGGCCATGGCGCGATCACCCTGATCGGGCGGGAAGGATAGTTCTGTGCGGAAACGCACAAGCTCGTGGTGCAGACACACGCCGATGCCAAAAGACCTAGCACGGTTCGCCACGCAAAGCGCATGTCACCCTCCCGGACCTAACGATCAATACGACTTGGGCATTCCCAGCGCATTGTGCCCGATAATAGTGAGGATACGGATAAGTAAATCTATCTCGATCGAAAACTTGACATCTGCGGACCATCGAAAGTATTGGAGACAGGATGCCGCGACCCTCGAAATGGCCGCACAAATGCTAATTGCGCCCGATGCCGGTGGTTAAGGATTCCGCATTCTGGACAGGTATCCGGCGGGAGTGATGTAATGACGTCACGGCGATAAATTTCTTGTTCCGCTCAGCAGCCAAGGAGACCATGATCGTGATACACACTTATCCAGAGTTGAAAAGCAAGACACTCGCTCAGCTGAAGGAAATCGCGGCTGAAATCTCGCCGGCGGTGGAAGGCTATACGCAGATGAACAAAGACCATCTGCTTGAGGCCATCTGCAAGGCGCTGACCATCGACATGCACATTCACCTCGAGGTAAAAGGCATAGACAAAAGCGCCGTCAAGTTGAAAATCAGGGAGTGGAAGAAAAAGCGCGACGAGGCGCTCACCGCTGGCGACCACATGGCCCTGAAGCTCGCACGCGACCACATCCGCAGTTACAAACACCAACTGCGCAAAGCAATGATAAGAAGTACCTGACCTGCGCCCCGGCCAGCCAGCGTCGAGCGCACCGTGTGGCGCGCGGCGGGCAAATACTGCCGCGTGCTGACTGGGTGGGAGTGAGCCTTCGGCGTACAGCTGGACTGAAGAAGGCCTGAATGTTGTTTGCGCGGCTCAGATTGACCCGGCCGCGCGATTGGATTGATCAGGGTGAAGTATCTTCAAACGTTTGGCTGGACTGGGAAATGGGCTGCAAGCGGGTGGTCAGCGTAATTCGCGCACGATGGTCGACTCTGTTCGCGCAGCAACAGACACTGGACATAAATGACATTGGGCGATCTTCAGCGAAGCCCGCAAAACAATGAACGTGAGAAACCCATGTGCCGATGCGGGCCAAGCCCCGGATTGATTTGCCTGTCCGTCAGGCTGAGCAACACCGTGCCCGACGCGCCCTGCATGCACGATGGCAGCTTCGCCACGCCGCGCGATGTGAACCGCCATTATTCCGAACTCAACGAGGAGCGTCCGCACGCCGACGGCCAGCGGATCCTCAAGCCCTTGCAGCTGAGCGCGCAGGAGCCGTCCGACCTTGCTGGTATTACTCGGGAGCATTTCCACCTTCAGCTCGCCCTGGCGCGGCAACAACGGCTCCGGCGACAGGCTTGTTTGCTGCGGGAAAACTGCTGCTGATGGAACAGGCTATCGACTGCAAACGCACGTCTGGCGCGGCTTTACAGCCTATTGCCGATTGCCGGAGGCGGGCAATGACAGCGGCTGGCAAAGCATGAGCGGTGCGCGCGAACTTGCCGCGGGCTTTGACATCCAGAAGCTGACAGCGGACTTCTACGACGACCCGTTCCGTTACTACCGCGCCCTGCGCGAGCACGACCCGGTCAAGCGCCTGCCCGACGGCTCGTACTTCCTCACGCGCTATGCCGACGTGCTGGCGGTCTACAAGGACATCAAGACCTTCAGTTCGGACAAGAAAGCCGAGTTCAAACCCAAATACGGCGACTCGCCGCTCTATGCGCATCACACCGGCAGCCTGGTGTTCAACGATCCGCCGCTGCACACCCGGGTGCGCCGCCTGATCATGGGCGCGATCACGCAGCGCGCCGTGGCCGACATGGCGCCTGGCCTCATCACCCTGGTCGACGGCCTGCTCGATGCGATGGCGCGCAAGCAGGCGGCAGGCAGCCAGATCGACCTCATCGAGGATTTCGCCTCGGCCATCCCGATTGAAATCATCGGCAACCTGCTCGGTGTGCCGCGTGCCGAACGCGGGTCCTTGCGCGGCTGGTCGCTCGCCATCCTCGGCGCGCTCGAGCCGGCGCTCAGCCCCGAGCAGCTAAGGCGGGGCAACGACGCGGTGCGCGATTTCCTCGCCTACCTCGAAGGCTTGGTCGCCGAGCGCACAACGCATCCGCTCGATCCCGATCACGACGTGCTGACGCGGCTGATCGCAGGTGAAGCCGGCGGCGAAAAGCTCAGCCACACCGAATTGCTGCAAAACTGCATTTTCATCCTCAACGCCGGCCACGAGACCACCACCAACCTCATCGGTAACGGCCTGGTGGTGCTGACGCAGTGGCCTCGGGAGAAAGCGCGTCTCGCCGCCGAGCCTGCGCTGATCAAGACGGCGGTGGAGGAGGTGCTGCGCTTCGAGAGCTCGAACCAGCTGGGCAATCGCATCAGCACCTGCGACACCGTCGTCGGCGGCGTCGCGATGGGGCCCGGCACGCGCATTCATGTGTGCATCGGCGGTGCCAACCGCGACCCGGCGCAGTTTGCCGACCCGGACCGCTTCGACATCACGCGCACCCCCAACCGCCACCTCGCCTTTGCCAGTGGGCCGCATCAGTGCGTTGGCAACCATCTCGCACGCCTGGAGGGCGAGACGGCGATCGGGCGTTTTCTCGCACGCTTCCCCGGTTACCGGCTCGCTGGTGCGCCGGTCCGCGGCGGGCGGGCGCGTTTTCGCGGCTTTCTCGGGGTGCCGGCGCGCCTGTCTCCCTGAGAATTTTTGATGGCGAAGTCGGACTGAGCGGCGCAGCGGTTAAGGGCGACGTTTCGCGGGTGGCCGGTTACGGACACACAGCTGGGAATTCACCCTATCGGCGAGGAGCGGACGGTAGCACTCCTTCTCCAAAGCGGAAGTTCGCGGGCCACAGCCGCCTATTCGATCATACGGTCAGCGCTGATCAGAAGCGACGCCGGAATGGTCAGGTCGAGAGCCTTCGCGGTCTGCGCCATTTGCGTAATCAGCGCCTGGGTATAGAGCAGCGCCAGGTGCTGCAGCATGCCACCCTGGGCGAATTCTCTTTTCAGCACCGCCGTTTTAAGCCGATACCCGTAGCCGGCGCATTGCACGACGGCGCGGCTGGAGGTGGTTACCTGGATCTGGTTCGAACTTTGTACAAAAAAATATTACACCTTCCGTACGCTAGCGCACAGACGCCAGCGAGCGCTTCCGGAAGCATGGGTTGCAGGCTTCCCTGGACGCGATTGTCGTGAGACGCACGGCTAAATCAAGTGTCGCGTTCGGCGCTACACTTGCAATTTGACCTTGGTCAGAGGTGGATGAATGCCTCAGTCAGTTTTTCGCCGCCCCAACGTACTCCTGTCATCGGTGTTTCGTCCCTTCGCGCGCGACGATGAATTCGGCAGCCGGGCGATAAATCCCATGGAGCTCTATCACAACCAGGTGACGCGGGCCCAGGGGCCGTTTTCGCTGCGCATGCACCATCGCTCCTGGGGCATTCTGATGATCCAGGAGAACATTTCGGTTCCATCGACGCTGCTCGATTTCCCCACCCGCGAGCGCTTCATCGAAGAGCTGCAGACCCTTCAGTACGACATCGTCGGTATTTCCGGCATCATCGTGAACATCGGCAAGGTGCGCGAAATGTGCCGCCTGGTGCGCGAGCATTCGCCCCGGTCGAGCGTTGTTGTCGGCGGTCACGTGGCGGCCATACCGGGGGTCGAGCGCATGCTCGACGCCGATCACATCGTCAAGGGCGAGGGCATCCGCTGGTTCCGCGAGTTCCTCGGCGAACCGGTCGATGCTCCGATCTCGCATCCTGCGATACGCTCGTCGTTCGGCTTCCGCCTAATGGGTTTGCGGGCGCCATCGGGCGGCGGCGATCCGGCCGCGACGATCATCCCCTCGGTCGGCTGTCCCATGGGCTGCAACTTCTGCACCACCTCGGCTTTCTTCGGCGGCAAGGGGCGGTTCGTCAATTTCTACGACACCGGGCGGCAGTTATTCGACATCATGTGCAACGCTGAACAGAGGCTGAACGTGCGCGTCTTCTTCATGATGGACGAGAACTTCCTGCTGTACAAGAGGCGCGCGCTCGAGCTGCTGGACGAAATGAAAAAGCACGGCAAGGCCTGGTCGATGTATGTCTTCTCGTCGGCGAACGCACTGCGCAAGTACGACATGCGCCAGCTCGTCGAACTGGGCGTGTCGTGGGTGTGGATGGGCTTCGAGTCGGCCCAGTCCGGTTTCAGGAAGCTGAAGAACGCCGACACGGTCGCGCTTACCCGCGAACTGCAGTCGCACGGCATCATGGTCCAGGGCTCGACGATCATCGGCATGGAACATCACACGCCCGAGAACATCCGCGAGGAAATCGAGCGCGCCGTGGCGCACGACGCGGACTGCCACCAGTTCATGCTGTACACCCCGCTTCCCGGAACCCCGCTCTATGCCGATATGGAGAAGCAGGGCCGGATATTGAAGAACACCAACCTCGCTGACATACACGGCCAGTACAAATTCAACTTCCAGCACGAGCACATTGGCCACGACGATTCCAAGTCCTGGCTCGACTTCGCGTTTGCGCGCGATTTCGCCGTCAACGGGCCGAGCCTGTACCGAATAACGCGAACCATGTATGAGGGCTGGAAACGTTACGGGCAGGATGCCGACGCGCGCGTACGCGCGCGCTACGCCGCCGAGGCGGACAATCTCAAGTGGGGCTACGGCGCCGCGTTGTGGGCCATGCAACGATATCTGCGAGGCTCGAACCGAGCCATCAGCGAGCGGATCGCAGAGTTGCGAAAACAAATGGAGAGTGAATTCGGTATCGTCTCGCGCGTCCTGGACAGTGTGATCGGGCCGCTGCTGCTCTGGTCGGCGAACCGCGAGGGCGCGACCTATCCGCAGGGGCGGCTGCTCGAGCCGCGAACATTCGTCGATCGCAGAAACTGGACATAATCAACATTGCACGGTTCCGCGCAGCAGCATCACCGTCTGCAACCGTCGAATTGGGCCTAACTATCGGAGGTCCCAGACCGGCCAACAATTGGAGACGTTCGAGCCTCACCGCCAGAATCGCTCCGCAGCGGTCGTTAGCGAACTGCCGCGCCCACCGGAAAGCGCCGCCTTTGCACACGGAGCACGCAAAAAGCAAAGATGCGTAAAAGGGCTGACGAGTGGTGTTGTGAGGCAGACCGGCCAATATATATGCCGTGGCAGTCGAACCAGAGATCCAAAAATGGGGTGTGCTGCTGAAGAAAGCAGGCGTACAGCTGGACTGAAGAAGGCCTGATTGCCCGGCGGGCACCTGCCAGGCATGCCCGACGCGGTCTGCCGCGTACTGTCGAGTTTTCAGAAAACTCGCTCATAGTATCCTTTTTATTGAATGGAAACATTGCCATCAGGTACGCCACTCATAGGGTTGAAAAACTCAATTCAGTAAATGGATAGTCTGGAGGAACGATCGCCTGTTGCGGGGCCGCTGCGATTGCCGGTCGAGCGGGATTTTGCCCAGATGTACCCCTGGGGAGTAGACTGCCTCCTCGGTGTTGCCAGCAGTCTTTCGCAAGCTTGAAAAGTCCCCTTGAGAGTTTGAGAAGCCTGCCGCCTGGCGGTTGAAATCCACTCTCACTGAGAAATCAGAATAGGGCCGTGATCATTTATTTCCGGCGATGGAGATCGAACAAAAAATGATGCCCTCAGAATTGAAAGGGATTATCGGCATCCCTCTGACGCCTTTCAACTCCGCCAACGAATTTGAACCGGGACCATTACGAGAACAGGTGGACTTTTTCGTCAGGCGCAAGGCCGCCGATCTGCTTGCGTATCCGATGCATGTCAGCGAAGCGCTCGAGATGTCTGATGCGGAGAGAAAGAGGGCGTTGGAAACAGTGATTGATCATAACAACGGGAGGCTCCCGGTAATCGCGCATGTCAGCTCGCCCGGAACAGACAACGCAGTAGGTTTTGCCAGGCACGCACGCGACGCGGGCGCCGACGCAATGGTTTGCACCATCCCGTACAACTGGGGACCCACTCCCGCCGGAATCAAGGCCCACTACGAAAAACTCCTCAATGCCGTCGACCTGCCGCTGTTCATGTACAACCCGGCGGCCTCCTACTACGGGTCGCCGGCCCAGATTTCACCCCAGCTCGTCTTCGAGCTGGCCTCGCAATACGAGCATCTGGTGGGAATCAAGGAAGCCAGCTGGAACACCGAATACTTCGCCGAAGTGGTCAGGCGGACTTCGATGTTGCCGAGGAAGTTCGCGGTGTTCGCGGGAATAGAACACCTGGTTCAGACCATGAGCATGGGAGGCGTCGGATCGTTCTCGGTTCTCAACCTGCTGTTTCCGGACCTGGTGAGGAATGTGTACGAACTGTGCGCGCGCGGCGCCTTCGTCGAGGCCATGCCATTGCAGCACCAAGTGTCGGCATTGCTGATCACCATCAAGAAGTACAAGATGCACGCCGCGGTGAAGGCGCTGTTGGAGATGCAGGGCATGCCGATCGGGCTGCCAAGACAACCCAACCTTCCGCTTGGTCCAAATGAGGGAGAGGCGCTCGTGGCCACACTCAAGGAAATTGGAGTCTGGCCAATGCAGCCCTGGGGCTAGCTTGGCAGCTGCCGGGTTGACCGGACAATTTCCTGCCCCTACAATGGTTTATTAGCTGCCTGCCCCGCCTGAGGGGTTGGGGCCACTAAACCGGAGGAGAACGGTATGCGCGTCATAGATTCCCACTTTCACTGGTACCCGAAATCGGTTTTCGAGGAATTGTGCAAACGCAAGACCGGCTTCCCGCGTGGCGAACGCAATCCGAAGAACGGCGGCTACAACATCTGGACCAGCGAAGGCGTGAAACGCGGCGGTGCCTGGGCCGAGTGGTTCGATCTCGACGGCCTGCTCGCGCACCAGAACGCGCAAGGCCATGAAATGGATGTAGTCTGCTCGCTGGGACCGTTCTCGGCGTACTTCTCCGAGGTGTCGGCCGCCGAAGGCCTCGCCTCCGCGCAGATGTGGAACGATGAAATGGCCTGGGCGCAGGGCAAGCACGCCGGCCACCTGTGGGCGAGCGGCGTGGTGCCGCTGCAGGACACCAAGATCGCCATCGACGAACTGGAGCGCTCGATCAACAAACTCGGCCTCATCGGCGTCAACATTCCGGGCAGCATCGGCAAGACCGGGCGCATCGACGCTGCGCGCCTCGAGCCTTTCTACGACCGCGTGGAACAACTGGGCGTGCCCATTTTCATGCACCCCACCGACGCGGCTTTCGAGGATATCCTCGACGGCTACGACGGCGCGCTCTACAACAGCCTCGGGCGCGTGATCGATGTCAGCGTGTCGGCCTATCGCATGGTGCTCTCGGGCATCATGGAGCGCCACCCGGATCTGAAAATATTCATGTCGCACACCGGCGGCGCGCTGCCCTATCAGGCCGGGCGCATGGACAAGAACTCCAAGGCGGCCAAGCTGCCCCGGCCGCCCAGCGAATATCTGCGCCGCATGTATACCGACACGGTGTCGCCGCATGCCATGGGCGTGAAGTTCGCGCTCGAGTTCTACGGTGTCGATCACGTCATGTACGGCAGCGACTACCCCTGCTGGAATCCCGAAGGCGCGCTCAAGGTGCTCAAGGAAGCCAATCTGTCTGCGGATGACCAGCAGAAAGTCATGTACGACAACGCGCGCCGCATTCTCGGCTTGAAAGATCCGGTCACAGCACCGGCCAAACAGCGCGAGCCTGCCACGGTCTGAAGTTTCCACCGGGCAGGCGTCCTGTCTGCCCGGCAGCTTTCCTGGTTTCGGGTCTTGACCGCGCGGCACTGCCAGGTGCCCGCGCCAATCATGCCGCCGGTTTGAGCGCATCCGCGCCGAATGGCGGAGAATATTGCGCACTGAACCGATAACCAGGAAGGAGACAGCATGAATAACATCGACAAACGCAACCGCGTCCGCCGCAACACGCTCAAGACCCTGGCGCTGGGCGCTGGCACGCTCGCCGCGCCGGCACTGATGTTGAAAACCGCGCACGCGCAGTCGCGCGCCGTGAAAATCGGTTTTGTCAGCCCGCAGACGGGGCAGATCGCGGCATTCGGCGAGGCCGACAAATTCGTGCTCGATGGCGTGCGCGCCGCGCTAGGCAAGGGCATCAGCATCGCCGGCAAGCAGTTTCCGGTGGAGATCATCTACAAGGACAGCCAGTCCAATCCCAACCGGGCGGCGGAGGTCACCAACCAACTCATCAACAACGACAAGTGCGACATCATTCTCGGTACTTCGACCTCCGATACCGTGAACCCGGTGGCCAGCCAGTGCGAATTGGCGGGTGTTCCCTGCGTCACCTCGGATAATCCCTGGCAGGCTTATTTCTTCGGCCGCAAAGGCGACCCGAAGAAGGGCTTCGAGTGGACCTACCATTTCTTCTGGGGATTTGATACCGCCGCCGAAGTGTTGATGAACTTGTGGGACTCGGTGCCCACCAACAAGGTGGTGGGGGCGCTGTTTTCCAACGACCCGGACGGTATCGCCGCCAACGAAGGACTGCCTGGCGCGTTCAAGTCGCGCGGCTTTACCGTGGCGAATCAGGGCATCTATACCATGACCAGCAACGATTTCTCCGCGCAGATCGGCGCCCTGCGCAAGGCCAATGCCGAGATCGTGGTGGGCTTGTTTACGCCGCCGGCGTTCGCCACTTTCTGGACGCAGTGCGGGCAGCAGGGGTTCCGGCCCAAGGTCGCCTCGCCCATCAAGGCGATGCTGTTTCCCTCGGCGGTCGAGACGCTGGGCGCGCGCGGCGCCGGCTTGACCACCGAGGTGTGGTGGTCGCCCAGCCATCCCTTCAAATCGGGACTCACCAACCAGAGCGCGCGCCAGATCTGCGACGATTACACCAAGGCCACCAAACGCCAGTGGACCCAGCCCCTGGGTTTCAAGCACGCCACGCTGGAGGTCGCCATCGATGTGCTCAAGCGCGCCAAGGCGCTGACTCCCGCGGCGATCCGCGACGCCATCGTTGCCACCAACTATCAGTCGCTGGTCGGTCCGATTCAATGGAAGACCGGACCGGTGAAGAATGTCTGCCTCACGCCGCTGGTGGGCGGGCAGTGGAAACCGGGCAAGCAGTTCAAGTACGACCTTCACATCGTCAACAACCTGACGGCCAAGAACATTCCGCTGGGCAGCAAGATGGAGCCGCTCAAGTCGTAACACGGCGACGCGAAACACAGGCGCACGGGTAATCAGCATGGCGGCGCTGCTGGCGCTGGACCGGGTCGACAAGTCGTACGGGGCACTCAAGGTTGCGGACAGCGTCACGCTCGCAGTCGACGAGGGCGAGGCGCTGGGGGTGATCGGTCCCAATGGCGCGGGAAAGTCGACGCTGTTCAACCTGATCACCGGCGATGTCGCGCCGGATTCGGGGCGCATCAGTTTTGCCGGCGCCGATATCACCGCCATGGCGGCGTACCGGCGCAGCCGCCTCGGCATCGGGCGTTCCTACCAGATCCCGCACCCGTTCGCCAACATGACCGTGTTCGAGAATCTGCTGGTGGGCGGAATCTTCGGCGCCGGCCGCGGCGAGAAAGACAGTTACCCGCATTGCGCCGAGGTGCTGGAACTCGCCGGGTTGATCGACAAGGCCAACCTGCCCGCCGGTTCGCTTACGCTGCTGCAGCGCAAGCGCCTGGAGCTGGCGCGCGCCCTGGCCATGCGCCCGCGCCTGCTGCTGCTCGATGAGATCGGCGGCGGGCTCACCGAGCATGAATGCAACGAGCTGGTGGAAACCGTCCGCGCCATCCACGCGCGCGGCGTGACCATTGTATGGATCGAGCACATCGTGCATGTCCTGCTGTCGGCGGCAAGCAGGCTGATCGTCATGGACTTCGGGCAGATCCTGGCGCAGGGCGAACCGCGCGCGGTGATGGCCGATGCGCGCGTGCAGGAGGTCTACATGGGGATCCCGGCTTCGTGAGCACTGTCGAGAATTTGCTGAAAACGAAAGCGCTTAGCGCCTGCTATGGCGACTTTCAGGCGCTTTTCGATATCGAGTTTGAGATAAGAGAGGGTGAAACAGTAGCGGTTATCGGCTCCAATGGCGCGGGCAAAAGCACCTTTCTGCGCGCCCTGGCCGGGGCGCTCGACAGCGCGCCTGCGATGGTCAGCTATCAGGGAAACCCCATCGGGCATCTGCCGGCGCACCAGGTGTTGCGCCTGGGGATCGCGCTGGTGCCGGAGGGAAGAAAGTTGTTTCCAAGCCTGTCGGTCGAGGAAAATCTGCGCATCGGCGGCGATTTCGGCCGCGCAGGTCCCTGGACCCTGAACCGCGTATATGAACTGTTCCCGGTTCTTGCCGAGCGGCGCGCGCAAGCTGCCACCGCTCTTTCGGGCGGCCAGCAGCAGATGTGCGCCATCGGCCGCGCACTCATGAGCAATCCGCGCCTGTTGCTATGCGACGAGATCAGCATGGGGCTCGCGCCGGTGATCATCCGCGAACTCTACGAACGCCTCGACACCATCGCTGCCGAAGGCACCACGCTGGTGATCGTCGAACAGGACATCGACCGGGCGCTTGCGGCGGCGGATCGCTTCTACTGCTTCCAGAAGGGCCGCGTGTCGCTCGCCGGCACGGCACGCGGATTCGACCGGCAGGCAATCACCGCGGCGTATTTCGGCATATGAGCTGGCTCGCTGAGGTCGACTGGGCCAGTGTGCTTATCCAGGGCACGCTGATCGGCGGCCTGTATGCGCTGTTTGCCATCGGCCTGTCGCTGGCATTCGGCATCATGCGCCTGGTGAATATCGCCCACGGCGATCTCATCGTGCTGTGCGCCTACCTGGCGATGATTGTGGTGAACGCGACCGGCATGCACCCGTTGTTGTCGATCGCCGTGGTGGTGCCGCTGATGTTCGTGCTGGGGTATCTGTTGCAGCGCGGCCTGCTCAATTTCACGCTGGGCCCGTCGATACTGCCGCCGCTGCTGGTGACTTTCGGAATTTCGGTGATCATCCAGAACCTGCTGCTGGAAGTGTTCGGCGCCGATACCCGCCGGCTCAACGCCGGAGCGATGGAGACCGCCAGCATCGCATTGCCGGGGGACGTGACGGTGGGGATTTTTCCGCTGGTGATCTTCGCCGTGGCATTGGTCTCGCTGGGCGCGCTGCAATATCTGTTGTATCGCACCAGGCTCGGACGCGCCTTCCGCGCGACATCGGATGATGCGGACACCGCTGAACTGATGGGCATCGACAACCGGCATCTGTATTCGCTCGCGATGGGCATCGCACTCGCATTCACGGCGCTCGCGGCGGTGCTGTTCTCCATCCGCACCAGCTTCGACCCGGCCGCGGGCCCGATCAATCTCATTTTCGCTTTCGAGGCGGTCATCATCGGCGGCCTGGGGAGTCTCTGGGGCACGCTGCTGGGCGGGGTCATCCTGGGTGTTTCCCAGTCGCTGGGCGGCAGCGTGGTCGGGCCTTCAGTTTCCATGCTGATCGGCACCCAGGTTTCGGCGCAGTGGCAGATTCTCACGGGGCACATTGTTTTCATCATCATCCTTATCGTGAAGCCCGATGGCCTTTTCCCGCGGATCAGGGACTGAACGCATGAGCACCGCCCCGGCATTCACCACCCGGTTCGACGTCGAGCGCTCCACGCAGTTGAGCCGAGTGTCCGCGGTGATCGCCTGCCTCGGGCTTGCGGTGCTCATTTCGCTGCCCTGGTGGGGCGAGACCGGCACCATGCGCCTGATCGCCGAGATGGCCTATTTCCTCGCGCTGGCGCAGTTGTGGAACCTGCTGGCCGGTTACGCGGGCCTGGTCTCGGTGGGGCAGCAGGTCTATGTCGGCATTGGCGGTTACGTGCTGTTCGCCACGAGCGACTGGTACGGCGTGCACCCGCTGCTCGCCATTCTGATTTCCGGCGTGGCCGCCGCGGTCATTTCTTTGCCCATGGCGCTGATCGTATTCCGCCTGCGCGGCGCGTATTTCGCGGTGGGCACCTGGGTGGTGGCGGAGATCTTCAACCTGTTTGTCGCGCAGGTGCCGCAACTGGGCGGCGGCTCGGGCTACAGCCTGACGCCGGAAATCGTGCGCTCGGTTGCCGCCGACCGCGCCGGGCGCGAGATGCTGATGTACTGGATGGCGCTAGCCATATCGATTGCGGTCATCGCCTTCGTCTACATGCTGCTGCGCTCGCGCCATGGTCTCGCGCTCACGGCGATCCGCGATTCCGAAGCGGCCTCGGAAAGCCTTGGGGTGGACACTTACCGCACCAAGCTGATGATCTACGTGGTGACGGCGCTATGCACCGGCCTGCTTGGAGGGTTCATCTTCCTGCAGAAACTGCGCATTTCCCCGGAGGCCGCTTTCAGCATCAACGACTGGACCGTGGTGGTGATTTTCATGGTGGTGATCGGCGGCATCGGCACCATGGAAGGGCCGATCATCGGCCTGTTGATCTATTTCGCCATGCGGGAAATGCTGGCCGACTACGGAAGCTGGTATCTGATCCTGCTGGGCATCGTCGCGGTGGCGGTGATGCTGACCGCGCGGGAAGGGATCTGGGGACTGATTGGCAAGCGCTTCGACCTGCATCTGTTTCCGGTGCGAAGGCGTCTGATTCAGCGGCCCGATAGCGACGGGAAACCGGGATAGAAAGCGCTGGAAAATTAAATGTGTAAGATGGCCGAAAAGTGACCATGGTGATGATGCTCGTGCTCCCGAAGAAAGTGCGCGAGCGCTTCGCCGGCCACGCCTTGCCCTAACAACAGGAGCAGAACTGTAATGATCGCATTGTGCCAGCCGCCCGATCCGAACCCGCGCCCGCCCAAGCTCGTCTGTCCCCCGGGCGCGGCGGATTGCCACCTGCATATTTACGGTCCGCAACAACGCTATCCCGCCTCGCCCGCCAGCGAGTTCGCGGTGCCCGATGCGCTGCCCGCGGCCGCCCGCCATCTGCACCAGGTGCTGGGCATTCAGCGCGCCGTGCTGGTCCAGCCCAGCGGCTACGGCCTGGACAACCGGCGCCAGCTCGACGCGCTGGCGGAGATCGGCTCGAGCGCCCGCGCCATCGTTGCCGTGGCGCCGGATGTCTCCGATCAGGAACTCCAGCGCCTCCATCAGGCGGGCGCGCGCGGGGCGCGCTTCGCGATCGGGCACGACAAGGCGCGACCGCTCGCGGACATCCTGCGCTTCGCCGAGCGCCTCGCGCCCCTCGGATGGCATATCGACCTGCACGTGCGGCGGCCGCCCGATGTGCCGGTGCTGGCCCGCGACGAAGCGCTCTTCAGACGTTTTCCGGTGCCGCTGGTGTTCGCTCATTTTGCCAACCTGCTGGCGAAAGACGGTACCGCGCAAACCGATTTTCAGTTGCTGTGCGAATTGATGCGCGGCGGCAATTGCTGGGTGAAGCTTTCGGCCGCGTACCGCCTGTCGGCCGAGCCGCCGTACCGGGACCTCGCTCCGCTGGCGCAGGGGCTCGCCGCCGCGCGGCCCGACCGCCTGCTCTGGGCCAGCGACTGGCCGCACGTCAATTTCAAGGCAAAGATGCCCAATACCACCGAGCTGCTCGATTGCCTGGCCGAATGGATTCCGGATGAAACGCTGCGCCGGCGCATCCTGGTGGATAATCCCCAGGCGCTTTATCGCTTCGAGGAGATCTGAGGGGCACACACCCGCGAAACCGGGGCGCACCCCCGTGCCGCAAGACAAAGAAGGAGGGAACTCGTGAAGATCATTTTTCGCTGCATCGCCCTGCTGATCGCGCTGACATCCGGAATTGCCGCCGCCCAGACCGACGCGGCCGCGCGCAATTATCCGAGCCGCACGGTGCGCATCATCGTTCCGTTCCCGGCGGGCGGGCCCACCGATATCGTGTCGCGCGTCATCGCGCAAAGGCTTGCCGAGTCCTGGGGGCAGCCGGTGGTGATCGAAAATCGGCCCGGCGCCGATACCGCCATCGGCGCGCAACTGGTGGCCAAGGCGCCGCCCGACGGCTACATGCTGCTCGCCGCCATGGATACCACACTGGTGATGAACCCCGCGACCGCCAGCGCGCCGCTCACCTACGACCCGTTCAAGGATTTCGCGGCGATCACATTGATAGCGAACAATACTTCGCTGCTGACCGTGCGCGCCGACGGGCCCAGGACGGTGCAGGAGCTGATCGCCAAGGCGAAAGCGAATCCGGGCAAGCTCAACTACGGGGCGGGTGTCATCACCACGCGGCTTGCGGGCTATCTGTTCAACCGGATGGCAGGCATCGAGGTGGTGCTGGTACCCTATAAGGGCAGTGCCGATGTGGTGCAGGGGCTGCTGACCGGCAGCGTCGATTACATCGTCGACGGCATGGCCGCGAGCCTGCCGCTGATTCAAAGCGGCAAGTTGCGCGCCCTGGCGAAGCTCAACAGCCGCCCGACCCCCGCCTTGCCCGAGGTGAAGCCGCTCTCAGTCGCCGCCGACATGCCGAGCCTGGAGGATATCTCCACCTGGATAGGACTGGTCGCCCCCGCCGGCACGCCAGCCGCCATCGTCGACAAACTGCAGCGCGAGGTGGTGAAAATGTACGCGGACCCGGCGATGATCGCGCGGCTGCAAAAAGCCGGCATCACCGCGGCAAGCAGCACACCGGCGGAATTCGACGCCTTTTTCAGGAAGGAGGCCGAGCGCTGGGCCAAGGTGTTCAAGGAGAGCGGCATCAAGCTGCAGTGACTGAAGAACTCGAAACGCTCCCCGCGCGAGCTTCGCGACACACGCCCGCAGCCTTTGCGGCAGGCTCACTCCCAGAGCCCTTCCGGGAGCGGCAATCCGGCAAGGTCTGCGGGGGTCAGGCGTCCGTCGGGTACGATCCCGAAGCGCTCGAGCACGGCAATCAGCTGGCGCGCGTGCTGCGCCGTATGCCAGGTCGAGCGCTCGAAAAGCATGTGAACCGGCTGCATACCGAAAAATGTTTTGACTTTCTGCTGGCATGAGCGCTCGGCAAGCCCGTCCCACCAGCGCTGCAACCTGACGATCACATCGTCGCCATAGGCGACGATCTGGTCACAAGTCGTGAACGTGCCGCTGGCAGGTTCCGCATTGGCGAGCACCGTTGAATATTCGATGCCATCGACCACGCATTCGAGAAACGCTTCGGTGATGCGGAACACATGGTGGCTTAAGACACGGATTGAGCGGTCGCGGTTGTCGATCACACGCTCTTCGATCCGCGCCTCGGGCATCTGGCGCATGTAGCGCTGCAGGGCGCGCAACACATTGATCCATTTACCGATCAACTGGTCGGGCGGCAAAAGCGTATGCCCGGTGCCCTGCAGCCCCACGAACTCGGCAACATCCTCCAGATTCTGCGCAAACACGAACTGTTCGCCATGCGCGACAACTGGAACCGTGCGCACGCCGAATGCCAGCAGCTTCTCGCGCCCGCCGGCATCGTTCACCACGTCGATGGCTACGAAGCCGATGTTCTTTTTCGAAAGAAACTCTTTCGTTCTGAGGCAGCTACTTCACCCGGGCTGGGTGAAGAGCAGGAACGTTGCGGCGGTGGCGCCCATGTTCGCCTTCGGAGGGGATGTGCCTGCAGGCTACTTTGCCGGCTGGCGCCGGTCAAGCATCGATGTGGATCGAGAGGCCGGTTAGGGCATGCTCACCCAGAATCCCGTCACCGGTGAGAGCGTGCCGGTCGGGTTGGTTGGCAAAGTGGCGAAATCAAGATAGTTCTTGCTGGCAAGATAAGTCGCAAGACCGCCGTTATTGACCAGATGTGGCGCCCAGAAATACCAACGCGACAGGCCCGCATCCCACGCCCACAAAGTTATGAGGTTGGTTGGCACGCTCATGCCTGCGCCCAGGGGTGGTGTTGCGGTACCGGAAATTGCGGCGTTAAACTGGCCAGGCGTCAAGTTGTCACCGATCGAAATCTGATTCCATCCCAAGGTTAAGGCGCGGGCAGCGCCTGCCCCACCGGCGTTTGCGGGCGCGAAACTCGACGAAAGGACGGGGGCACCCGACGGTGACGGCAATGCAAACGCCACTTTTGCATCTACCCAGAATCCCTCTCCGGCGTTGATCGTCGTCAGGAAGGCGTAACCCTTGCTCGCTGCGAATGCGCTGCCGCTATCGCTCTGAGTCGGTGTGTAAAACGCCCATGCAGGGTAGGCAACGCCTGTTGCATTGCCCGAGTTGACCCACTTCCAAACTGCGTTGACCTTGGTTGCGTCGCCAAAGACCGCCGCTACGTCGAGGGCCGATTCAGCGCCGTTTCCAAGGAGATTCCAGCCCGCGATCGTGACATAGGGCAGCACGGAAACCACAGTTTCGGCGGAGGCAGCGAGTCCCTGATCATCGGCGATCGTCAAACGCACGGAAAAGCGCCCGGTTGCGCCGGGTGTCAGCGTCGCCTGCGCGGTGTCCGCGCCACCGCTTAAAGCGCTGACGATGCCACCGCCATCCAGAATCTGCCACTGCACGGAGGCCACGCTGCGGCCGTTTCCCAACAAGCTGCCCGCGCTGCTGAGCGTCGCCACTTCGCCGGGGTGCAAGGTCTGTGACACGCTGATACGCGGTCGCAGGCCGAGCGCCGAAGCGACCGCAGAGGCGGCGTCGAGCATGCCGGCGCCGCAGGTCGAGGTGGTGCAGTAGCACTGCAACTGTTCAATGCCATTGGGCGCATGGCAGTCCTGAATCGCGCCGGTCTGGGGATCGTCGGCTGCGCCCCGGAACGGAAAAGCGCGCGCCGAGCTTTGTAACGCTGTCTTGACCTCGGCCGGCGTCAGTGTGGGCTGTACGGACAACATTAGTGCGATGGTTCCAGCCACCATCGGTGCCGAAAAGCTCGTACCTACGCTTCGATTGTAGGCGTCCGTGTAGGAGGAGGACTCCGCAGTGGTGGTGCCGGTGTTGGTTGCCGCGAGGATCGGGTACAGGCAAGGTAGCGCGAAGTCGAGGTTGACGCAATTGCCACCGGGGGCGCTGATGGTGATTTCAGGGCCGAGATCGGAAAAGCCTACTTTGGTTCCGATATGACGAAGTCCGGCTACTGCGATAGCGCCTGGGCAATTGCCCGGCGCGCCAACCGAATGACCGACGCTGTTACCCGCCGACACCACGACTACCGCCGGATTAGGCAAGCTGCTGATCGCATTGAAGGCGTCGAGGTAACTTTGCGTGCATGTGCCATGGCCGCTCAGGCTCATATTGATGACTCGCGCCAGGGCAGGATTGGCCGGAACACCCGGCACGGAAATGCCGGCTGCCCATTGCATGCCGGCTACGATGTCGGAATCATAGCCGCCGCATTTGCCGAGAACTCGCACCGGAAGCAGTCGCACCCCACCGGCGACGCCTGCCATGCCTATGCCATTGTTGGAAGCAGCACCCAATATGCTTGCCACCACGGTGCCGTGCCATGAACTGTTCTCTACCGCGCACCCAAAGAATTGACTCGATTGCTCGCTTGATTCTGCCGCTGTCACCCAGTCGCCCGGGTCGGAAGAATCCGCGTCGCGGGCGCCGTCATCGTTGGCCGTTGTTATATCGCTAATCATGTCGTAGCCGGGCAGCAGGCGGTTGGATAGATCGGGGTGATCCGGTCGCACGCCGCTATCGAGTATCGCAACTACAATGTTCGGATCGCCGATTGTCATGCTCCAGGCGCCAATGGCGTTGATGCTGGCCGCGACCTCGCCAGACGGGGCGCGCAGGTACCATTGCCCCGATGCGGGTCCCCCGGCGCCGGCGCTGAGCGGCGGCCCCTGTAAATACAACGGATCGTCGGGCACCAAGTCGCGCATGCGCCGATGATCGACAACCGCGTATTCGACATCGCTTTGCGCCGCCAGGCGTTGCGCCAGCGCGGCGCTGCTCATCCCGATTGCGGTGACGACCTGCGCGTGTTGGCTGATCGCCCGGCCCGCGCCCAGGCTTATACCCAGGCGGACGCCGAGGGAGTTGGCGCGCGCAGTTACCGCGGTGCGCGTTTCGCTGGCGCCCGCACTGGCAGACAGCGCATGCGACCGCACCAGCGTGGAGTCATGTCGTAACTTGACGATTACGCGCGCTGTCGCCGCAGAATCAACAAGCGGCACGCCTGTCTCTGGAGTGCCCGCATCTTGCGCGAAGGCCGCGACGCCGTTGAAACCCACGGCGAGTATCACCCAGATACCAGCGAAGAGGCCCAGCGAAAATTCAGATCGATTTCTCATGGATTCACGAATCCTGCCCGCATCAGCTTTTCCAGAATTCCTTCGAAGCTATCCGGGCTCCCTCCGCCAGCGCCGCGAGTTTCGCCCACACCACATCCGGGTCCACTGCCGCCTGTCCTACCCAGGTGCCATAGCCACAGTCGCTGCCGGCGACCACGTTTTCGCGACCCACCAGCCGCGCATAGCGGGAAATCCGCTGCGCGATGAGTTCGGGGTGCTCGATGAAATTGGATTTGGACTCAATTACTCCGGGAATGATCATCTTTCCCTCCGGCAGACGAAGCTTCTCGAACAGCGCCCACTCGTGCGCATGCCGGGGATTGGCGGCTTCGAAAGAAAGCGCCGCCGGCCGCGCCGCAAAGGCGATGTCGATGATTTCGGCGAGCGGCACGTCGTAATGGTGCGGACCCTCGTAATTGCCCCAGCACAGGTGCAGCCGCAGACGCTCCGGCGCTATGCCTTCCAGCGCATGGTTCAAGGCCGCGACGTGCGTCTGCGCGCGTTTGCGGAATTCGGGAAGCGACAGGCTCGCGTACTGGATGTGCCGTCCCATGGCGAGGTCCGGGCAGTCAAGCTGCAGGTCGAAACCCGCGTCGGTGACCGCCTTGTACTCGTGGCGCATGGCATCGGCGATGGCGAACAGATAGGCTTCTTCGTTCGGGTAATACTCGTTGCGGAAGAACAAGGACACCACGCCGGGCGAGGCGGCGGTAAGAAACGCACCCTGTGTT
>Ga0209343_10001709_pt1 | contig 29264 bp, 22 predicted proteins | sample RifCSPlowO2_02_FD_184026 | JGI IMG/M metagenome (GOLD analysis project Ga0209343, IMG submission 184026) | Groundwater microbial communities from Rifle, Colorado - Rifle CSP2_plank lowO2_0.2 (SPAdes) (version 2) | ecosystem: Environmental > Aquatic > Deep subsurface > Groundwater | place... | reverse complement strand
AGCGATCCGCTCTGGCAGGACTACCGCGAACTGGCCCTGACCCATGGCCTCAAGGCCTGCTGGTCGTTTCCGCTGATTTCCCACGACGGCAGGGGCCTGGGGACCTTCGGCGTCTATTACCGCCATCCCCGGGCACCGGACGACGAGCAGATCCAGCTGCTGGCCACCGCCGCGCAACTGGCGGCCATCGGCATCGTCCGGGCGGCCGACCGTCGCCATCTGCAGGAGAGCCAGCAGCGCTTTCGCTCGTTGTTCGCGTTCAACCCGGACCCGGTATTCTCCTTCGACCTGCACGGCCACTTTCTCAGCATCAATGATGCCGGCCAGCAGTTACTGGGACTCAGCGAAGCCGAGATCATCGACAAGCACTTCACCGAGCTGATCACCAGCGACCAGCAGGTGCAGATCCGCGAGCACCTCAGGGCGGCCAGCGCCGGCACCCCGCAGCACTATGAGACGCGCCTGCAGGACCGCCAACACAGGCCCCTGACCCTGGACGTGACCAACCTGCCGATCATGGTCGATGGGCAGATAGTTGGGGTATTCGGCATCGCCAAGAACGTCAGCAGCTACAAACAGGCACTGGCCGAGGCCCAGGCCCTGGCCGAGCGCCTGCGCAACACCCTGGAAAGCATCAGCGATGCCTTCTACACCCTCGACAGCGACTGGCGCTTTACCTACGTCAATCCCGAAGCCGAACGGCTGTTGCAGGCCAGCGCCCCCGACCTGCTCGGCCAGCAGCTGTGGCTGGCCCTCCCCGGCTCCTACGACAGCGAGATCGGCGAGCATTACCGCCAGGCCGTGAGCAGCGGCCAGACCTGCCACTTCGAGAGCTTCTACGCACCCCTGGGCAGTTGGTTCGAGCTGCATGTCTACCCCTCCGAGGAGGGCCTGGCGGTGTACTTCCAGAACATCAGCGAACGCCGCCAGACCCAGCAGGAGCTGCAGGCGACCCTGCTCGAACTGGAACGCAGCAACAAGGAGCTGCAGGAGTTCGCCTTCGTCGCCTCCCACGACCTGCAAGAGCCCTTGCGCAAGATCCAGGCCTTCTCCGAGCGCCTGGTCAGCCGTAGCGCGGCGCTGGATGACGAAAGCCGCGACTACCTGCAGCGCATGACCTCCGCCGCGGCGCGCATGCAGGCACTGATAATCGACCTGCTCAACTACTCGCGGGTCAATACCCGCGGCCAGCCGCTGCAGCCCCTGGACCTCAACCAGGTGCTCGTCGAGGTACTCGGGGACATGGAAACCGCCATCGAACAGAGCCAGGCGCGCATCGAATACCCGCCACTGCCCAGGGTGCTGGGCGACCCCAGCCAGCTGCGCCAGCTGCTGCAGAACCTGCTGAGCAATGCCCTGAAATTCCAGGTCCCCGGCAACCGCCCGCTGCTCCGCCTGTATGTGGAGGCTGAAGACGCCGCGCACTGGACCCTGTGCATCGCCGACAACGGCATCGGCTTCGACGAGAAGTACCTCGACCGCATCTTCAATCCCTTCCAGCGCCTGCATGGCCGCGAGGCCTATGCCGGCACCGGGATCGGTCTGGCCATCGTCAAGAAGATCGCCGAACGCCACGGTGCACGTATTACCGCCAGTAGCGTCCCCGGCCAGGGCAGCGTATTCCGGATCACCTTTCCCACTCTAGACAGGGCCAGCCAATGACCACCACCCCACTGGTGCAGATCCTGATCGCCGACGATGATCAGGACGACTGCATGATGACCCGCGAGGCCTTCAGGGAGTGCTGCATCGCAAACCCCCTGCATTTCGTCCATGACGGCGAAGAGCTGATGAACTACCTCAAGCGCCGCCCGCCCTACGTGGATGAAGTGCGCTACCCGCTGCCGGGGCTGATCCTGCTCGACCTGAATATGCCGCGCATGGACGGCCGCGAAGCGCTGCTGGCGATCAAGGGCGACAGCCTGCTGCGCAGCATCCCCGTGGTGATCCTCAGCACCTCCTCGGCCGACGAAGATATCGTGCGCAGCTACGCTATAGGCGTGAACTCCTTTATCACCAAGCCAGCCAGCTTCAGCGGCCTGCTTGAGGTGGTGAGAAATCTTGCTCGCTACTGGCTGGAGATCGTCGAGCTGCCCATGGATGGACCCCGCAATGATTAGAACCGTTCCAGGCTGGAAACTGCTGCTGATCGACGACGATGAGGACGACTTCATCATCACCCGCGACATCCTGCGGCAGAACCCCGACACCCCGATCGAGCTGGAGTGGTGCAACACCTTCGAGCAGGGCCTGGAGCTGGTGCTGCGCGAGGAACATGACCTCTACCTGGTGGATTACCGCCTGGGCGCGGACTCCGGCCTGGAGCTGATCGACAACGCCCTGCAGCAGGGCGTGGTCAAGCCCATCATCCTGCTCACCGGCCAGGGCGATTCGCACCTGGATGCCAGCGCCATCGAGCTGGGCGCAGCCGATTACCTGGTCAAGGGCCAGTTCGACAACCGGCAACTGCTGCGCAGCATTCGCTACGCCATCGACCGCAGCCTGGCCAGTGCCGAACTGGCCGACAGCGAACACCGCTATCGCCTGCTATTCGAAGCCAACCCCGAAGCCATGTGGGTGTTCGACAAGAAAACCCTGTGCTTCCAGGCCACTAATCTTGCCGCCACTCGCCTGCTCGGCTACTCCCAGGCCGAATTCAAGAACATGAGCGTGCTGGATATCCGCAGCCAGGACGAGCAGCAGCGCTTTCTCGACGACTACAACGCCAGATTGTGCGACGCCCCAAGTGCCGATCCCCAGGCCGGGGTCTGGACCTACCGGCACAAGTCCGGCTGTGAGCTGTATGCCGAAGTGCTGGTGCATAACTTCGAGTTCGACAAGCAGCCCTGCTGCCTGGTGCTGGCCATCGACGTCACGGAAAAGCACAAGGCTCATCAGCAGGCCGCCCGCCGCGAGCAGTCCTTCCGCAAGCTGCTCAACGACACCCGCGACGCCCTGCTGGTGGTCGATGAACAGGGCCAGCTGTGTTACGCCAATCCGGCGGCCGAGCGGCTGTTCAGGGCCGACCAGGCGCAGTTGCAAGCCCAGGTCTTCGACCTGCCCCTGAGCGCCGGTGAACTCTTCGAATGGCACCTGCCAACCCCGGCCGGCGAGACCCTGGAAGTGGAAGTCCACCTCTCGGAAACCGACTGGGAAGGTCGCCAGGTACGCCTGCTGTCGCTGCGCGATATCAGCGAACGCAAGGAGGCGGAAAAACAGCTGCGTCTGCTCAAGCGTGGCCTGGAGTCGAGCTTCAACGGCGTAATCATCACCGACGCCCGAGCTCCCGATCACCCGATCATCTACGTCAACCCGGCCTTCGAGCGCATCACCGGCTACAGCGAGGCCGAAGTGCTGGGGCGCAACTGCCGCTTCCTGCAGGCGGACGAGCGTGACCAGCCGGCGCTCGCCCTGATCCGCCACCACCTGCAGCAGTTGCTGGAAGTGCATGTGGTGCTGCGCAACTACCGCAAGGACGGCAACCCGTTCTGGAACGATCTGTATATTTCCCCGGTACTCGACGAGCACGGCCAGGTCAGCCACTTTATTGGCGTGCAGAACGACATCAGCGAAGAGCGCCGCTACCAGGCCGAGCTGAGCTTCAACGCCAGCCATGACGTGCTCACCGGCCTGCCCAACCGTGCCCTGCTGGAAGACCGCCTGCGCCAGGGCTGCCAGATCTCCCAGCGCTACCAGCGCAGTCTGGCGGTGATGTTTATCGACCTGGACGGTTTCAAGCCGATCAACGACTCAATCGGCCACCATTCCGGCGACCAGATCCTCATCGAAGTGGCCCGGCGCATGTGCGCCCAGGTGCGCCCAGGCGATACCGTGGCGCGCATGGGCGGCGACGAATTTCTGGTGCTGCTGCCGGACCTGGCCCGCGAGGAGGATGTACTGCTGGTGGCCGAGCGCCTGCTCAGCGACATCGCCCGCCCCTATCCGGTGGGCGGTATCGAACTGCATATCACCGCCAGTATCGGCATCACCCTCAGCGACGGCCTGCTGGCGCAGCCCGCGCACCTGATCCAGCAGGCCGACCTGGCCATGTACAAGGCCAAGCAGGAGGGCCGCAACAATTACCAGTGGTACACCAACGACCTCAATCAGCGGGTCGGCGAACGCGTAACCCTGCGCAACGAACTGCAGAAGGCCCTGGACAGCCAGGCCTTCGACCTCTATTACCAACCGCAGATCGATGGCCGCACCGGCCGCGTGGTCGGGGTTGAGGCCCTGCTGCGCTGGAATCACCCCGAGAAAGGCTTTATTCCACCGACCCTGTTTATCCCCGTGGCCGAAGACACCGGGCAGATCATCCCCCTCAGCGTCTGGGTGCTGGACACCGCCTGCCGGCAGATGCGCCAGCTCTGCGACCAAGGCATGAGCGGGCCGACGGTGGCGGTGAATATCTCCTCGGTCCACTTCCAGCGCAGCAACTTCGTCGAAGCCATCCAGGCGGTGCTGCACAAGCACCAGCTCGATGCCGAACGGCTGGAGCTGGAGATCACCGAAGGGGTGCTGCTCAACCATGCCGAGCAGGCGATCAGCACCCTGCACCAGCTGAAAAAGCTCGGGGTGAAGATCGCCATCGACGACTTCGGCACCGGCTTCTCCAGCCTCAACTACCTCAAGCGTCTACCCATCGACAAGGTCAAGATCGACCGCTCCTTCGTCGAGGAAATCATCAGCGACCAGCACGACGCGGCCATCACCCAGGGCATCATTTCCATGGCCCACCACCTGCGCCTCAAGGTGATCGCCGAAGGCGTGGAAACCGAGCCGCAGTTCGCCTTTCTGAAGAAGAGCCACTGCGACCTGTTTCAGGGCTACTACTTCGCCAAACCCATGCCCTTCGCCGAGCTTGAGGTGTTTCTCCGCGAACGCATGCTGACCCAGACCCCGAGCATGCAGCAGCTCAGCGGCAGTGAGCCGGCACAGACCCTGCTGCTGCTCGATGACGAGGAAAATATCCTGCGCGCCCTGGCCCGCCTGCTGCGCCGCGACGGCTACAAGATCCTGATGACAACCCGCGCCCAGGACGCCTTCGAGCTGCTGGCCAAGCACGACGTGCAGGTGATCCTCTCCGACCAGCGCATGCCGGAGATGAGCGGCACCGAGTTCTTCAGCCGGGTCAAGGACCTGCACCCGGACACCATACGCATCGTGCTCTCGGGTTATACCGACCTGAAATCGGTCACCGACGCGATCAACCAGGGGGCCATCTACCGCTTCCTGACCAAACCCTGGGACGACGAACAGCTGCGCCAGATCATTGCCGAGGCCTTTCGCGAGTACCGTCAGAGCAAGGACAAGGCACACGGCAGCCGTGCACCCAGGCTGCCCTCACTCTGAAGTTTTCCAGCGCTCGGCCGCCGCCTGGTCGCTGCAGCGCCCCTCGACCCAGCGCGGGCCTTCGGCGGTGTCTTCCTTCTTCCAGAACGGCGCACGGGTCTTGAGGTAGTCCATAACGAAGTTGCAGGCGTCGAATGCCGCCTGACGGTGGGCACTGCTGGTGCCGACGAAGACGATCGGCTCACCCGGTTCCAGGCGGCCGATGCGGTGAATGACCTCGATACCCAGCAGCGGCCAGCGCTGTGCGGCCTCCTCGGCGATCTTGCCCAGGGCCTTCTCGGTCATGCCGGGAAAGTGCTCGAGAAACATACCGCCCACTTCGCGGCCCTCGTTGAAATCGCGCACATAGCCGACAAAGCTGACCACCGCACCGATGCCCAGGTTGGCGGCGTGCAGGGCGTTGAGTTCAGTGCCCGGATCGAAGGGTTGTGACTGGACGCGAATGCTCATGCAGATGCTCTCTGTGGGAGGGGCGTAGGGTGGGTTTAACTGGCGGCAGGGGTATCGCCTCCTACCCACTGTGGAATGGGCTTTAGCCGCGACAAGAACAGACGCTCAACCGCCGGTCACAGTGGGGAAGAACGCCACTTCATCGCCTGCCGCCAAGGGCTCATCCAGGCTGCAGAGTTCCTGATTGCGCGCACACATCAGGTTCTGCTCGGCCAGTACATCCCACACCCCGCCGCGGGCCAGCAGGTGCTGGCGCAGCTGATCAAGGCTGGTGAACTCGCCACTGAGTTGCTCGCCATCCAGGCCCAGGGCCTCGCGGTAACGGGCGAAATACTGCACGCGGATCATGCCTGGTCCTCCAGCTTGTAGTGGCCGCTCTTGCCGCCGAGTTTCTCCAGCAGGCGCACCTGCTCGATCACCATGCCGCGGTCCACCGCCTTGCACATATCGTAAATGGTCAGGGCGGCGACGCTGGCGGCGGTCAGGGCTTCCATTTCCACCCCGGTCTGGCCGGCCAGTTTGCAGGTGGCGCGGATATGCACGGCATCCTCGCCTTCGGCCGTCAACTCGACCTTGACCCCGGTCAACATCAGCGGATGGCAGAGGGGAATCAGATCGCTGGTTTTCTTCGCCGCCTGGATCCCGGCGATCCGCGCCACGGCAAATACATCACCCTTGGGGTGTTCGCCCTGGACGATCATCTGCAGGGTCTGCGGGCGCATACGCACCCGGGCTTCGGCACTGGCTTCGCGGAAGGTATTGGCCTTGTCGGTGACATCGACCATATGGGCATGGCCCTGGGCATCGAGATGGGTAAGCACGGGCGAACTCCAGAAAGGGATGGCCCGATTGTAAACCCGCCGGTCAACTTCTAGCACCTGGCAATGACCACCGGCCACGCTAAAAACGGCTACGCCGCCCGATAAGGGCGGCGTAGTCAGGACGCTGGCGGGGATTGCTACATATGGGTTTCCGCGTATTCGGCGAGGATCGAGCGTGGCACACCCTGCAGGGTGATATGCACGCCATGTTCGAAGTCCTTGAAGCGCTCCGTCAGGTAGGTCAGGCCCGAGCTGGGGGCCGACAGGTAGGGGGTGTCGATCTGCGCCAGGTTACCCAGGCAGACCACCTTGGAGCCGTTGCCGGCACGGGTGATGATGGTTTTCATCTGGTGCGGGGTAAGGTTCTGGCATTCGTCGATCAGGATCAGGCTCTGCTGGAAGCTACGGCCACGGATGTAGTTGAGGGATTTGAACTGCAGCGGCACCTTTTGCAGGATGTAGTCGACGCTGCCGTGGGTGTTCTCGTCATCCATATGCAGGGCTTCGAGGTTGTCGGTGATCGCGCCGAGCCAGGGCTCCATCTTCTCGGCCTCGGTGCCGGGCAGAAAGCCGATCTCCTGATCCAGCCCCTGCACGCTGCGGGTGGCAATGATTCTGCGATAACGCTTGCTGACCATGGTCTGTTCGATGGCCGCCGCCAGGGCCAGGATGGTTTTACCGGAGCCGGCCGCGCCGGACAGGTTGACCAGGTGGATGTCCGGGTCGAGCAGGGCAAACAGCGCCAGTGACTGGTAGACATCCCTGGGGCGCAGGCCCCAGGCCTCCTGGTGCATCAAGGGTTCCTGATGCATGTCGAGAATCAGCAGTTCGCCGTGTTTGATGCCCTTGATCCAACCGACAAAGCCCTGCTCGTCGAGGATAAACTCGTTGACGTGCACCGCCGGCAGGTTGTCGGTGAGCTGCACGCGGTGCCAGGTACGGCCGTGGTCCTGGCGGGTTTCCACCTTGTTCACGCGGTCCCAGAAGGAGCCGTCCATGTTGTGGTAACCCTGCGACAGCAAGGACACGTCGTCGACCAGCTGGTCGGTGTGGTAGTCCTCCGAGTCGATGCCGCAGGCCCGCGCCTTCAGGCGCATATTGATGTCCTTGGTCACCAGCACCACGTTGAGCCCCGGACGGCGCGCCTTCAGCTCCACCAGCTGATTGATGATCTTGTTGTCGTTGAGGTCTTCCGGTAGCCAGGTGATGGGCGAGGCACTCTTGCTCATCAGGATCGACAGGTAACCGCAGGGCCCGCTCTTTTCGCGCTGGATCGGCACGCCCAGCTCCACTTCTTCCGGGGTCGCCACACCGAGGATCTTGTCGATCAGGCGAATGGCCTGGCGACATTCGGCGGCTACGCCCTGCTTGCCGGTCTTCAGCTTGTCCAGCTCCTCCAGTACGGTCATCGGAATAGCGACATGGTGCTCCTGAAAATTCAGCAGCGCGTTGGGGTCGTGGATCAGCACATTGGTGTCGAGGGCGTACAGGGTTGGGGCGGTGGGTTCGGAGCGTCCGTGGTCATCCATACTCGGTCACCTTCTTGTAGTAGCCAAGCAACGCAGGGGCGAGGCTGCGCCGCGGAGGGGCCGTCGACTCCTCAGTACCGGGGCTGAGAAGGCTGCAAGTAAGGTGAGGGCCAATGGCCGCCACCTGTCTGCAGGGTTCGGCGGTCTTGCCTTTTAATTACTCCAATTCAGATGACAGAAAAACGTATTTTTGAGCATTTACAGGTTTATTTGTCGGCGCGACAAATAGCGCTTGGCGCACTGCCCGGCCGCCGTTAAAGTCGGAAGTCCGACCGCCGCCAGCGCCGTCGGAAATTTTGCTTCACTCCTCCCCGGCAGCCGCCCCAGTGCTGCAGCAATTGACCTCCACGGTCACATGCACCAGCTCGCTGATTCCCGCCAGCCGCACCTTGTAGCGATCCGCCGTGGCCGCGCCATGGGTCACCACGCTGACGATGCAGGCGAATTGACTCCGGCCGACGCGCCACAGGTGCAGATCCGCCAGTTCGGTGTCCGCCTCCTGGGCCAAGGCCCTGCGTACCCGTTCGACAACGGGGCTGTCCATCTCGCGGTCGAGCAGCACCTTGGCGGTTTCCAGCAGCAGGCCCTTGGCCCACACCGCGATGATCACGGCACCGATCACCCCCATCAGCGGATCGAGCCAGCTCCAGCCGAACAACAGCCCACCCAGCAGCGCGACGATGGCGGCCACCGAGGTCAGGGCATCGGCCAGCACATGGACAAAGGCGGCGTGGCGATTGAGGTCCTTGCCGGCCGCGCCATGCTTGTGCGTATGGTCATGATCGGCATGACTGTGTTCGTGTGTATGTTCATGCTGATCGCGCAGCAGCCAGGCCGACGCCAGGTTGACCAGCAGGCCAACCACCGCCACCCACAGGGCCATGTCGAAGGCGATCGTCTGAGGCTGCCACAAGCGCCACAGCGACTCGAAGGCCAGCATGACCACCACAGCCAGGAGCATCAGCGAACTGGCAAAGCCGGCCAGCACCTCGACCTTCCAGGTACCGAAGGCGAAACGCGGGTCATCGGCATAACGCCGCGCCAGCAGGTAGGCCAAGGCGGTCAGGCCGATGGCGAGCATATGCGAGGCCATATGCCAGCCATCGGCGAGCAGGGCCATGGAGTTGAAGGCGTAGCCGGCGACAATCTCCACCAGCATGGTCGCCCCGGTCAGCGCCGCCACCCGCCAGGCCTGGCGCTCGGCCGTGGTTTCCAGGGGGCGGTAGTCGTGGGAAGGCTCCCAGCGCGAATGGTTACAGGCGGTCATGGCAGCTCCTTGAGAGGGTTGACCCGGGCAAACTACAACCCCGGGGCCGCCCCTGGGTCAAGCGAGTCAGTGTGTAGGGCGTAAATGGCGAAGCCTTGTACGCCGCGCCGGCTCCATGGTGAACAAGGCTTCGCCATCTCCACCCTACCCCGAGGAACGATCAACTGACTCTATCTGTTCAATAAAAGGGCCCGCGCAGGTAGTTTTTCAACGGCCTGTTAGAATCGCCGCAGACTTTCAGGAGCAGACCCTATGTTGATGGTGATTTCGCCGGCCAAGACCCTCGATTACGACAAGCCGCCGGCGACCCCGCGTTTTACCCAGCCCGAACACCTCGACCACGCCCAGGACCTGATCAACCAGTTGCGCGACTTCAGCCCGGCGCAGATCGCCGAGCTGATGCACCTGTCGGACAAGCTCGCCGGTCTCAATGCCGCGCGCTTCGGCTGCTGGGAGCGGCCGTTCAATCCGTCCAACGCCAAGCAGGCGCTGCTGGCGTTCAAGGGCGATGTCTACACCGGGCTCAACGCCGAAGATTTCAGCGAAGCCGATTTCGACTTTGCCCAGGACCATCTGCGCATGCTCTCCGGTCTTTATGGCGTGCTGCGCCCCCTCGACCTGATGCAGCCCTATCGCCTGGAGATGGGCACCAAGTTGGCCAACCCGCGCGGCAACAACCTCTACGATTTCTGGGGTGAGCGCATCAGCGGCTGGCTCAATGAGGCCCTGGCCGCCCAGGGCGATCAGCTGCTGCTCAACCTGGCCTCCACCGAGTACTTCGGCGCGGTGAAACGCAAGGCGCTGAATGCGCGGATTATCGACACCGAGTTCAAGGACCTGAAGAACGGTCAGTACAAGATCATCAGCTTTTACGCCAAGAAGGCCCGTGGCCTGATGGCACGCTATGTGATCAAGGAGCGCCTGCGCACAGCCGAAGGCCTCAAGGACTTCGCCTATGAGGGTTACCGCTTCTCGGCCGAACACTCGCAAGCCGACAAGCTGGTGTTCCTGCGCGATCACCCGCAAGACTGATTCCGCCCCCCTTTTCTTCCCTCCAGCGGGCCGTCCCCCGGCCCGCCAACCCCCGCATTGCGCACATCTGCCCCACCCTCGCCGGCGGGGCAACTATCGCGCGTTAATAAAACTGAACTTTCTGCCCGCTTTATACACCGCGCAAGGCGCTTAATAGCCTGACTATAAATTGCTTATAAATTGCCATCAGCGTGCAATCAGTGGCCATCACTTCAACAGCGCACACAATTAACAAAAGTGGACGAACGGTAGGAACTATAGGAAAAATCCCGCACTCTTAACCACGCAACATATTTCTTCATGTAACTTTCTACATGAACCAAAACTGCCCTTAATAGCCGGACGCATGTCCGCTGGATAGTTATACCCAAAGAAAAGTTGCTGAGCGACGACAGGAGAACTTGCGCCGACCAAAAGAATCACTAGAAGCCTTGAGCCAGAGCCTAGCAGACCAGCAGCTCAAAAGTTAAAAGGGGCATGTTTTATTTTATAAGCCCTTCTCCGGCAGCCATTTTCGACTGTCGCAAACTCCTAATGCCTAAATTAATTCAGTCTGCTTATCGCACTGAGTTAAACGAACAGTGTTGGCCAAAAGCCACTCATTAATTACGTACTAAATGAACGAGGTAATACGATGCGAATCAGTATCTTTGGTTTGGGTTATGTCGGTGCCGTATGTGCCGGTTGTTTATCGGCGCGCGGTCATGACGTGGTCGGTGTGGATATCTCCGCGCATAAAATCGACCTGATCAACAGTGGCAAATCGCCCATAGTCGAACCCGGTCTGGAAGTATTACTGCAGCAGGGTCTGAACTCCGGCCACCTGCGCGGCACCACCGATGTGGCCGACGCGATCCGCGACACCGAGGTGTCGTTTATCTGCGTCGGTACGCCGAGCAAGAAGAACGGCGACCTGGAGCTCGATTACATCGAAGGCGTGTGCCGCGAAATCGGCTTTGCCATGCGCAACAAGCCCGAGCGCCACACCGTAGTGGTACGCAGCACCGTGCTGCCGGGCACCGTGAAAAACGTGGTGATTCCGATCCTCGAAGACTGCTCGGGCAAGAAAGCCGGCGTCGACTTCGGCGTGGCGGTAAACCCCGAGTTCCTGCGCGAAAGCACCGCGATCAAGGACTACGATTTCCCGCCCATGACCGTGATCGGCGAACTCGACACCGCCTCCGGTGACCTGCTGGAAAGCATCTACCGCGAGCTCGACGCGCCGATCATCCGCAAGGACATCGATGTCGCCGAGATGATCAAGTACACCTGCAACGTCTGGCATGCGGCCAAGGTCACCTTCGCCAACGAGATCGGCAACATCGCCAAGGCCGTCGGCGTCGATGGCCGCGAAGTGATGGACGTGATCTGCCAGGACCACAAGCTCAACCTGTCCAAGTACTACATGAAGCCGGGCTTCGCCTTCGGCGGCTCCTGCCTGCCGAAAGACGTGCGCGCCCTGTCCTATCGCGCCAGCAGCCTGGATGTCGACGCGCCGATGATCGGCTCGTTGATGCGCAGCAACGGCGTCCAGGTGCAGAACGCCTACGACATCATCGCCAGCTACGACAAGCGCAAGGTCGCTCTGCTCGGTCTGAGCTTCAAGGCCGGCACCGACGACCTGCGCGAAAGCCCGCTGGTGGAACTGGCCGAGATGCTGATCGGCAAGGGCTTTGAGCTGAGCATCTACGACAGCAACGTCGAATATGCCCGCGTCTACGGGGCCAACAAGGACTACATCGAATCGAAGATTCCCCACGTGTCCTCGCTGCTCAACAGCGACTTCGATGCAGTGGTCGAGAACGCCGAGATCATCGTCCTGGGCAATGCCGACGAGCGCTTCGCGCCCCTCGCCCAGCAGGCCCTCGCCGGCAAGCATGTGGTCGACCTGATCGGCTTTATGCCGACGGCGTCGCGTGCTGGCTCCGAAGGTATCTGCTGGTAAATCCCGCAGGCGATCGGTGGGTGCGTTCACCCGCCGTTCAGCCCGCGAGGCCGAACCCTGGGCGCGCGAGCAGCCCGGCCCAGGATTCTTCCGGCGCACATGATGGATACGCATATGCAACAGACAAACACGCTAAAGACCGTCCTCCTCGAGGCGGCGGGTTGGCTGTTCTACCTATCCCTGCTGATGCTGCTCGCGCTGGCCCTGCCCAGGAGCGTGTTCGACCCCGAGTCGCGCGACTACCTCCTGCTGATCGGCGCTGTCGGCATCTGGCGTTACTCCATGGGCGCGGTGCACTTCGTGCGCGGCACCCTGTTTCTCTATGTGGTGTACCCCTACTACCGGCGCAAGGTGAAAAAACTCGGCAAGGACGCCGACCCGTCCCACGTGTTTCTGCTGGTCACCAGTTTCCGCATCGACGCGTTGACCACCGCCCAGGTGTACCGCTCGGTGATTCGCGAGGCGATCGACTGCGGTTTCCCGACTACGGTGGTGTGCTCCATCGTCGAGCTGTCCGATGAACTGCTGGTGAAAAACCTCTGGGCGCGAATGAACCCGCCTGCGCAGGTCACTCTGGACTTCGTGCGCATTCCCGGCACCGGCAAGCGGGATGGCCTGGCCTACGGCTTTCGTGCCATCTCCCGGCAGATGCCGGACAAGAATGCTGTGGTCGCAGTGGTTGATGGCGATACCGTGCTCGACGAGGGCGTGGTACGCAAGACGGTGCCCTGGTTCAAGCTGTTCCCCAATGTCGGCGGCCTGACCACCAACGAGCTGTGCGAAGTGCGCGGCGGCTACATCATGAGCGAGTGGCACAAGCTGCGCTTCGCCCAGCGCCATCTCAATATGTGCTCGATGGCGCTGAACAAGCGCGTGCTGACCATGACCGGTCGCATGTCGGTATTTCGCGCCGAGGTGGTCACCAACCCGGCCTTTATCGCCGATGTGGAAAGCGATCACCTGGAGCACTGGCGCCTGGGACGTTTCCAGTTTCTCACTGGCGACGACAAGTCCAGCTGGTTCAGCCTGATGAGCCTGGGCTACGACACCTTCTACGTGCCGGATGCAGCGATCAATACGGTCGAGCACCCACCGGAGAAGAGTTTTCTCAAGGCCAGCCGCAAGCTGATGTTCCGCTGGTATGGCAACAACCTGCGGCAGAACGCCCGCGCCCTGGGTCTGGGTCGCAAGCGTCTCGGCTGGTTTACCAGCCTGGTGCTGTTCGACCAGCGGGTATCGATGTGGACCAGCCTGCTCGGCCTAAGCGTGGCGATCATCGCCAGCCTCAAGTACGGCCCCGGCATCTTTATCGCCTACCTGCTGTGGATTGGCCTGACCCGCCTGGCACTGACCCTGCTGCTCAGCGTCACCGGCCACCGCATCGGCCCTGCCTACCCGGTCATTCTCTATTACAACCAGATCGTCGGCGCGATGGTGAAGATCTACGTGTTCTTCCGTCTCGACCGGCAGTCCTGGACCCGCCAGCCGACCAAACTCGACCGCGGCCTGTTGAGCTTCCAGCGCTGGTTCAACACCTGGTCCTCGCGCTCCATGACTTTTGCTGCTGCCAGCCTCTTTATCGCCACGCTTCTGGCGTTGGTGTGAGCGGACCCCGGCCGGAACCCTTTTTGAACAGGAATTTGCAACCATGAATACAGCCGTCAACGTCAATGTGGTCCATGAATCAGAAGCCCAGCGCCAGCACGCCCGGGTCAAGATTCCGGCCTCGCTGCACTACCTGAACAAGAACCGCGAACGAATCGAGCAACCGATCAGCGATATTTCGGCTGGCGGCTTCAGCTTCGCCGACAGCAAGCAGCCGATTCAGGTCGGCGACTTCTACAAGGGTCGTCTGCAGTTCAAGCTCGACAGCCTCAACCTGGGTATCGACATCGAGTTCCAGGTGCGCTCGGTGGATAGCGAAAGCGCCCGCATCGGCTGTCAGTTCCATAACCTCAAGCCACGCGAGCAGGCCACCCTGCGCTACCTGATCAGCGCCTACCTGGGCGGCGAACTGGTCAGCGCTGGCGATCTGCTGAGCACCCTGCAACGGGAGAACTTCACCAAAGCGCGCAAGAACGGCGCGGGCGGCTCCGGTATGGGCGTGTTCGGCCGGCTCAAGGCCGTGACCTTCAGCCTGGCGATCTTCCTCGTCGGCCTGGCCGCCTTCGGCTTTATCTTCAAGTCGGTCTACGGCATCTACTTCGTCACCCACGCCCAGTCGGCGCAGGTCAACATACCCAGCCTGCAGGTGACCATGCCGCGTGAGGGCATGGTGCAGAGCCTGCTCGGCCCGAACGCCATGGTCGAGAAAGGCGCGCCCATCGCCACCTTCTCCGCCAGCATGCTGGAGATGCTCAAGGGCCACCTGACCGACGAGCAGATGACCCCGGAGAATATCGAAACGCTGTTCGGCAAACAGATGAAAGGCACCCTGACCAGCCCCTGCGACTGCAAGGTGGCGCGTCAGCTGGTGGCCGACGGCCAGTTCGCCAACAAGGGTGACGTGATCTTCGAACTGGTACCGCAGAACACCAAGGCCACCGTGCTGGCCAGCTTCCCCTTCCGCAACTTCGCCCAGGCTCGCCCGGGTAGCCGCGCCAGCTTCTGGGTTGCCGGCGAAGACAGCCCGCGCTACGGCAAGATCGTCAGCAGCAGCCTGCATGACGGCGGCCTGTCGGCAGATATCCGCGTGCTTATCGAACCGGAGCAGCGCCTCGACAGCAGCCTCGCCGGCCAGCCGGTAGAGGTCATCCTCGACCGCGGTCCATCGTTCGACTGGGTGATCGACAAAGCCCTGGCGGCAGGTCTCTGAGGAGGACGCAGCAATGGCCACCATCACACATGCCACGCCCCTGCTGGCGCTCGCCCTGGCGGTGAGCCTGGCCGGTTGCGCCGGGCTGCCGGACGAGCGTCTGGCCGCCGAAGCGCTGAAGCGCGGCGACACCAGCACCGCCGAGCGCAACTACCGCCAGTTGGCTGAACTGGGCTACGTCAACGCCCAGATCGGTCTGGCCGACCTGCAGGTGGCCGGCGGCACCGCGCAAGACCTGGAAAAGGCCGAGCGCACCTACCGCCTGGCCCTGGACGAGTCGCCGCGAGCCAAGGCGCGTCTGGGCAAGTTGCTCGCTCGCAAGGCCAACACCAGCCAGGAAGAGCGCCAGGAGGCGGCCGAGCTGCTGAATGACGCCTTTACCGCAGGTGAGCCGGGCAGCCTGTTGCCGCTGGTCATGCTCTACCTGCAGTACCCACAGGACTTTCCCGCCATGAACGTACAGCAACGTATCTCCACCTGGCGTCAGCAAGGCCATACCCAGGCCGATCTGGCCCAGATTCTGGTCTATCGCAGCCAGGGCAACTACGACCAGCACCTCGATGAGATCGAGCAGATCTGCCAGGGCCTGATCGCCGAGACCGATGTCTGCTATGTCGAACTGGCCACCGTGTACCAGAAGCAGGGCAAGGCCGATAAACAGAAGGCCCTGCTGCAACGCCTGATGGCCGGTTACCGCAGCGCGGCCGTAGCCCCCCAGCGGGTGGATGCCGTCGCCCTGGTGCTGGCCGACGCCGAACTGGGTACCCCGGACGAAAGCAAGGCCCAGGAACTGCTCGAAGCCATCGCCCCGACCTACCCGGCCGCCTGGGTCAGCCTGGCTCGCCTGCTCTATGACTATCCGGGCCTGGGCGACATCGACACCCTGATGGGCTACATCGACAAAGGCCGCGCCGCGGCGCTGCCGCGGGCCGAACTGCTGCTCGGACGCCTGTACTACGAAGGCAAGCTGGTACCACAGGACCCACACAAGGCCGAAGAGCATCTGCGCAAGGCCGCGCCCAGCGAACCCAGCGCCAACTACTTCCTCGGCCAGCTCTACCTGCGCGGCTACCTCGGCGAGGTCTATCCGCAGCAGGCCCTGGATCATTTGCTCAGCGCCGCCCGTAACGGCCAGATCAACGCCGACTTCGCCCTGGCGAAGATGTATTCCCAGGGCAAGGGCGTGCGCCCCGACCTGGTCAACGCCTTCGTCTTCAGCCAGCTGGCACTGCCCAAGAACACCCCACAAGCCAGCGCACTGGCCCAGCAGATCGCCCAGCAGCTAGAGCCGGCCCAACGCAGCCAGGCCGAACAACTGCTGCGCGAGGAGCGCGAGGCCCGCGGCAACGCCTGGCAAGCGACAAGCGCACTGCAGGCGCACAACCAATGAACAAGGACTACGCGATGAAACTCAACAGGATCACCGCAGGCCTGGGCCTGAGCGCCTCATTACTCTCCGCCAGCTCGGTATGGGCGGTGCAGATGAGCGACGAAAACTTCGGGGTCGACGTCAAGATCACCGTGCAATCGGAAGATGACCGCGACCTCGGCACCCGCGACGGTGGCGACGTCAACGGTATCGGTGTCGACGTGCGCCCCTGGCTCTACGGCCAGCGCGGTGACTGGAGCGCCTACGCCATGGGCCAGGCTGTGGTCGCCAGCGACATCATCGAGACCGATACCCTGGAGTCTTCCGACCCCGAGCTGAGCAGCGACTCTCAGGACGACAGCCGCGAGCGGGACAAGAACTACCTGGCCATGCGCGAATTCTGGGTCGACTACGCCGGCCTCACCGACTACCCCGGCGAGCACCTGCGCCTGGGCCTGCAACGCCTGCACAACGATGACGGGCAATGGCGCGACACCAATATCGAAGCGCTCAACTGGACCTTCGACACCAGCCTGCTACGCGCCGGCCTCGGGGCGGCGCAACGCTTCAGCGAGTACCGCACCGACCTCGACGAACTGGCTCCGGAAGACGAGGACCGCCTGCACCTGTTCGGCGATGTCGCAGCCCAATGGCGGCCCGGCCACTGGCTCGGCCTCAGCGCCCATCACTCGCGTGATGACGGCAAGCTGGCCAGCCCAGGCCAAACCCTCGACACCCTGGACAAGCGCGCCACCGGCGAGCTGACCTGGCTCGGCGTGCAGGCCCACAGCGATGCCTACAACTTCCGCAACCAGAAGGCGGTCAATTACTGGGCCAGCCTCACCTCGCTGACCGGCGACCGCGAAGACCTCACCCGTGAACGGGTCAACGGCCAGGAAGTCGCCACCGGCAAGCACAGCGACAGCGTCAGCGCCTGGGGCACCGACCTGGGCCTGCGCTTTCGCCTGGACCCCAGCTGGCAAGTCGGCGCGGCCTACGCCCGCGGCAGTGGCAGCGGTGATGAAGACGGCAACGGCACGGGCAACTACCGCCAGACCGGCCTGCAAAGCAACCGTTCGTCCTTCACCGGCACGCGCTCGCGGGTTCACCGTTTCGGTGAAGTCTTCCGTGGCGAGCTGAGCAACCTGCAGTCGGCCAGCCTGTTCGGCAGCTGGCAGCTGGCCGATGACTATGACGCCAGCCTGGTCTACCACAAGTTCTGGCGGGTCGATGACCGCCAGCAGATCGGCCGCAGCGGGATCAATGCACGTTTCGACGACCCGCTCTCGGACAACGTTCCGGCCTCCCAGGTGGCCCTGGTGAATGGCGAGAAAGACCTCGGCCAGGAACTGGATCTGGTGGTCACCAAGTACTTCAAGCAGGGCCTGCTGCCCGCCGCAATGAGCGAGGCGATCGACGAGCCGTCGGCGCTGGTGCGTTTTCGCGGTGGCGTATTCAAGCCCGGCGATGCCTATGGCAACGATACCGATTCGCTGATGCATCGCGCTTTCGTCGACGTTATCTGGAAATTCTGAGGACAACGCCATGACGCAACGACCAGGCACACTCAAACAAAGCTGCGCAGCGGGCCTGCTGTGCAGCAGTATTCTGCTTGGCGCGCTGCAGCTGGCAGCCCCCTGGGTGCAAGCGGCAACGACCCCGGAAAGCGCCAAGGCGGCGACCCGGGCACTGAAGAAAACCAGCAACTACACGGTCACCAGCGCCCCCATCGAACAGCTGCACCTGGAAGAGCCCACCCTACCCGACCTCAGCGGCTACACCGCGGCGGCCGTGGAGGCCAAGATCAAGCGCAGCCCAGGCGGCAAGGTGGTAGTGCGGCGCATGCTGCAGCAGGACGCGCTGAAGGACTTCGTCGGCGGCAACGAGCGCCTGCGCGAATGGGTCAAACGGCAGAACGGCATGCCCCACGCGATCTTTATCGAGGGTGGCTACGTCACCCCGCAGGACATCGCCAAGGCCCTGCCCGACAGCCAGTTCAGCGAGGTCAAGCCGGGCGTCTACCTGGCGCGCCTGCCGATCGTGGTGGCCCAGGGCGCGACCCTGCACGTGGGCAAGGACACCAAGGACCTGCGCCTGTCCCAGGAGCGCGGCAGCTTTATGGTCAACGACGGCCAGCTGTTCTTCACCGACACCAAGCTCACGGCCTGGCGCGAAGCGGACAACGGCCCGGCCAGCTTTCGCAGTGGCAGCGAGTTCCGTCCGTTTGTGGTGTCCTGGGGCGGCAGCGAGCTGTACGTCTCCGGCAGCGTGTTCACCAGCCTGGGCTACAGCAACAGCAAGTCCTACGGCGTCTCCATCACCCAGTACACCCCGGGCATGCAGGCCCGCCTCAAGCGCGCGGAACCCACCGGTTGGCTGATCGACTCGGAGTTCGTCGACCACTGGTACGGTTTCTACTGCTACGAAGCCGAGAACGTGGTGATCAAGGGCAACACCTACCGCGACAACATCGTCTACGGCATCGACCCCCACGACCGTTCCCACGGCCTGATCATCGCCGAAAACACCGTGCACGGGACCAAGAAGAAGCACGGCATCATCATCTCCCGCGAGGTCGACGACAGCTGGATCATCAACAACAAGAGCTACGACAACAAGCTCTCGGGCATCGTCCTCGACCGTAACAGCGTGCGCAACCTGGTGGCCTACAACGAGGTGTACCAGAACCAGTCCGACGGCATCACCATCTACGAAAGCTCGGACAATCTGCTGTGGGGCAACAAGGTGCTGAACAACGCCCGCCACGGCATTCGCCTGCGCAACAGCACCAACATCCGCCTGTACGAGAACATCTCGGCGGCCAACGGCCTGACCGGCGTATACGGCCATATCAAGGACCTCTCCGACACCGACCGCGACATCGAACTCGACCCCTTCGACGCCGCGGTCTCGTTGATCCTGGTCGGCGGCAAGCTCGCTGCCAACGGTTCCAGCCCACTGTCCATCGACTCGCCGCTGTCGGTTGAGCTGTACCGCGTGGAGCTACTCGCGCCGAGCAAAAGCAGCGGCATCAGCTTCACCGGGATCCTCGGCGAAAAGCAGGAGGAAATCCTCGACCTGATGGTGCGACGCAAGCTGGCCGTGCTGATCGATCCGGTCGAAAAACAGGTCGACCTGCACAACTAATTCGAGGCTGTTTCTATGAAAGTGCGTGATAACAAATGGATTGGCCTCAGCCCTCTGGCGCTGGCCACCTGCCTGGCCGCCGCAGGGCTGCAGGCCGAAGAGCGGAGCAAGGCTCCGCAGTATCAGGTGGAGGACTGCTGCTCCCTGTGCCCGGCGGCCCATGACGCCAGCCGCTACACCACCAACTACATGAAGAATTTCACCACCCTGATTGATGCGCAGGACGCCTGGCTGTTCCGCACCGAGGAAGACCTGCGCACCGAGTTCGGCACCACCGCCGAGGGTTACCGCATGCTCAAGCAGCTGCGCGACGCCTTCAAGAGCCGCGGCGTGGAACTGGTAATGGTCTATCAACCGACCCGGGGCCTGGTCAACCGCAGCAAGCTCAAGCCCGAAGACCGCGGCCGCTTCAACTACGACCTGGCGCTACGCAACTACCGCCAGGCCCTGGCCCGCTTCGAGCAGGTCGGCCTCAGCGTACCCGACCTCTCGCCGCTAGCCGACGAGCAGCAAGAGCATCCCTTCTATTTCCGCCGCGACCAGCACTGGACGCCCTACGGAGCCGAGCGCACGGCGCGCCTGGTGGCCGAGACGGTCAAGCGCATCCCGGCGTTCGAGACCATCGAGAAGAAGGAATTCGTCAGCCAGCGCATCGGCCTGATGGGCAAGACCGGCACCATGCAGAAGGTCGCCAGCCAGCTCTGCGGCACCACCTATGCACCGCAGTACATCGACCAGTTCGCCACCGAGCCCAAGGCCGAGAGCGGCAGCGATGAGCTGTTCGGCGACAGCACACCGCCGCAGATCACCCTGGTGGGTACCAGCCACAGCGGCCCCAACTACAACTTCGGTGGTTTCCTCGAAGAGCATATCGGTGCCGATGTGCTCAACGTTGCCTTTCCCGGCAGCGGTCTGGAAGGCTCGATGCTGGAATACCTGGGCAGCGAGGAGTTCCAGAACAACCCGCCGAAGATCCTGATCTGGGAGTTCTCGCCGCTCTACGACCTGGCCTCGGCCAAGATCCACCGGCAGATGATGGCCATGCTGGACAACGGCTGCGAAGGCAAAAAAGCCCTGCTCTCCAGCAAAACCACCCTGCGCCCCGGGGCCAACGAAGTGTTGGTCAACGGCAAGGGGCAGCTGCTGGACTTGCCGAGCAAGCGCCACCAGGTGGACATCCGCTTCAGCGACCCCTCGGTGAAAACCCTCAAGGCAACCCTCTGGTACCTCAGCGGGCGCCGCGAAAAGGTCAAGCTGGAGAAGCCCAATACCTCCGACACCAATGGCCGCTTCGCTTTCGAACTGCGCGACGAGGGCGACTGGGCCGAGCTGAATTTCTTCGCTCTGGAAATCATGGGCCCGGAGGCTAGCGGCGAACCGCTCGAAGTGGAGGCACGAGTGTGCCGCCGCAACGATTTCTCCGCCCCGGCCAAGCTCGCCGCACACACCGCAACCGACTCATGAGGCACCTATGCCGATGCGCACACTGACCCTGCCCTGCCTGCTCGGAGCCATGCTATTGGCCTCCGCCAGCCAGGCAGCCCTGCGCCCGCCGCAGGGCTACTACGCGCCGGTGGAAACCCGCGAGGGCGCGCCGAAGGCCTGCCTCGGCGCACCCAAGCCCTACACCGGCACGCTGCAATTCACCAGCAAATACGAGGGCTCTGACAAGGCCCGCGCGACGCTGAACCACAAGGCGGAAAAAGCCTTTCGTCAGCAGACCTCCGGCATCACCCGCCTGGAAAAGGACTTCAACAAGCAGGTCATGCACTACCTGCGCGACGGCCAGCCAGAGCAGCTGGCGTGCGCCATGGACTGGCTGAGCAGCTGGGCCGAGGCCGATGCCCTGCTCTCCACCGACTACAACCATACCGGCAAGTCGATGCGCAAATGGGCGCTGGGCAGCCTCGCCGGTGCCTACCTGCAGCTGAAATTCTCCGAATCCAAGCCGTTGGCTGGCTACCCGCAGCAAGTCCAGGTGATCGAATCCTGGTTCGCCAAACTGGCCGATCAGGCGGTGAAAGACTGGAGCGACCTGCCGCTGAAAAAGATCAACAACCACTCCTACTGGACCGCCTGGTCAGTGATGGCGGCCGCCGTGGCCATCGACCGCCGCGACCTGTTCGACTGGTCTGTCGAGCAGTTCCGCGTGGCCGCGGGCCAGGTCGATGAGCAGGGTTTTCTGCCCAACGAAATCAAGCGCAAGCAGCGCGCTCTGGCCTACCACAACTACGCCCTGCCGCCGCTGACGATGATCGCCAGCTTCGCCCAGGCCAACGCCGTCGACCTGCGTTCGGAAAACCAGGGCGCGCTCAAGCGCCTGGCCGAGCGGGTACTGGACGGGGTGAATGACCCCGACGATTTCGCCAGCAGAGCCGGCGAAAAGCAGGACATGGAAGACCTGAAAAAGGACAACAAATACTCCTGGCTGGCCCCCTACTGCACGCTTTATGCCTGCTCGGCCGACACCGAAGAACTCAGGGAGCAGATGGGCCCGTTCAAGACCTTCCGCCTGGGCGGCGACGTGACCCGGGTATTCGACCCGCTGAAGGACGGCGATAGCTGAGACCGGCTGCTCGGCCGCGCCCGCTTGCGGGTGCCTGCAAATCCAGCCCACGAACACTGCAAGACCCTCCCCGCTCGCGGGGGGGAAAGGGGGGGCTTATGAGCCCCGAAAGAGTTGCTACTCACCGGAGATCTACGGATGGTGTTTTCATCCAACGTATTCCTGTTCTTGTTCCTGCCGATCTTTCTCGGCCTGTACTACCTGAGCAGCAATCGCTATCGCAACCTGCTGATCCTGATCGGTAGCTACGCCTTCTACGCCTGGTGGCGGGTGGACTTTCTCCTCCTGTTCATCGCCGTCACCCTGTGGAACTACGGCTTCGGCCTGCGCATCTATCGCGCCGGCGTACGCAGCAAAGCGGCGCAGCGCTGGGTGCTGTGGGGCGTGGTCGGCAACCTGGCGACCCTGGGCTACTTCAAGTACGCCAACTTCGGTGTGGAGAACATCAACAAGGTGATGGAGGCGGCCGGCCTGGAGCCGTTCCTGCTGACCCATGTGATCCTGCCGATCGGTATTTCCTTCTATATCTTCCAGTCGCTCAGCTACCTGATCGATGTGTACCGCGGTGACACCAAACCCACGGAAAACCTGATCAACTTCGCCGCCTTTATCGCTCTGTTCCCCCAGCTGATTGCCGGGCCCGTGCTGCGCTACAAGGACCTGGCCGACCAGTTCACCGACCGCACCCACAGCCTCGACAAGTTCAGCGAAGGGGCGACACGCTTTATGCAGGGCTTCGTCAAGAAGGTGTTTATCGCCGACAGCCTGGCTCCGCTGGTCGACCACATCTTCGCCCTGCAAGACCCCAGCACCGGCGACGCCTGGCTGGGCATGATCGCCTATACCGCGCAGCTGTATTTCGACTTCTCCGGCTACAGCGACATGGCCATCGGCCTGGGCCTGATGATGGGCTTCCGCTTTATGGAGAACTTCAACCAGCCCTATATCAGCCAGTCCATCACCGAGTTCTGGCGGCGCTGGCATATCAGCCTGTCCACCTGGCTGCGCGACTACCTGTATGTGCCCCTGGGCGGTAACCGCGGCGGCACCTTCAACACCTACCGCAATCTGTTCCTGACCATGTTGCTGGGTGGCCTGTGGCACGGGGCCAACTGGACCTTCCTGATCTGGGGCGCATGGCACGGCACCTGGCTGGCCATCGAGCGCGCCTGTGGCGTGAATGCCGCGCCCAAGGTGATCAACCCGCTGAAATGGCTGTTCACCTTCCTGCTGGTGATGCTCGGCTGGGTGATCTTCCGCGCAGAGAATCTGGACATCGCCTGGCGCATGTACAGCGCCATGTTCAGCCCGGCGATCTTCAGCAGCCAGGGCTGGCAGCTCAGCGAACTCAACAGCGCCAGCATCAGCGACCTGCAGATTGCCACCCTGATCCTGGCCTATGCGGTCATGGCCTTTTGCGGCCTGCGCCAGTTCTACCGCCACAAGGCGCTGGATGCCCGCGCCGATGGGCCAGCGACCGATCTGTCGCGCATGGTCAAGGCCGTGCCGGGTGATGACCAGGGGCTGGTGGTTGGCAGCGGCGGTGTCGTGGTGCAACGCGCCACCTGGAACGCCGCCATGCCGCGCTATCTGGTGCGTGCTGCGTTGCTGCTGCTGTTCTGCGCCTCGCTGATGAAGCTCTCGGCGCAGAGCTACTCACCCTTTCTTTATTTCCAATTCTGAATGAGGCCGAGCATGACGCGTCCCTTACGCAAACTCTACGTCGCCCTGTTTATCGGCGTGCTGGGCCTGCTCTCGCTCGGCTCCCTGGCCGGCGTGCTGAGCTACCAGTTGCCCAAGCAGTTCAGCCTGCTCGACGGCGGCCTGGCGAAGACCTTCGAGAGTCATTACGACAAGCACTTCCCGCTCAAGACGGTCGGTACCAACGTCTGGGCCGCCCTGGACTACCTGCTGTTCAACGCCGGCCGGCCCGGCGTGCTGATCGGCGAACGCGACTGGCTGTACTCCGATGAAGAGTTCAAGCCCGTGGCCGACGGCCAGCAGCAGTTGCACGACAACCTGGCGCTGATCCGCGGCGTGCAGGCGCACCTGGCGCAACGCGATGTGCTGCTGGTACTGGCGGTGGTACCGGCCAAGGCGCGCCTGTATCCGGAAAATATCGGCGAGCACTCGATCAGCCCGCTGCGTCAGGACCTCTACCAGCGCTTCCACCGCGCGCTGCGCCGCGCCGATATCGCCGCACCCGATCTGCTGCAGCCGCTGCAGGCGGGGAAGGAGCGCGGCCAACTGTTCCTGCGTACCGATACCCACTGGACCCCGCTGGGGGCCGAGATTGCCGCCCAGCATCTGAGCCAGGGCGTGCAGGCGGCCGTGAAGCTGGATGGCGAACCGCAGGTCTTCGTCACCGAAGCCACCGGGCAGGCGGCCTACCAGGGCGACCTGAGCAGCTTCCTGCCCCTCGACCCGCTGTTCAGCCAGCTGCTGCCCGACGCTGACCAGTTACAGCAACGGGAGACCCACGCCGCCCAGCCGCAGGACGACGCCGCCGGGCTGCTCGGCGATGTCGAGCTGCCGGTGGCCCTGGTCGGCACCAGCTACAGCGCCAACCCGGCCTGGAACTTCGCCGGCGCGCTGCGCCAGCACCTGCAACGGGACCTGAGCAACCACGCCGAGGACGGCCAGGGGCCAATCGTGCCGATGCTCAAGTACCTGCAGAGCGAGGAATTCAAGAACAGCCCGCCGCAGCTGGTGATCTGGGAATTCCCCGAGCGCTATCTGCCGATGGCCAATGACCTGGAAGGCTTCGACCCGGCCTGGATCGCCACGCTGAAAAGCAGCAACAAACAACGTCTGGCCAGCAGCCACAGCCACTGAATCGGCCTGCCCTGAGGCGGCTTGAACGCACACCCGATCGACCGATCATTTTGTTCAATCACATGGAGCTCTACTTATGAACAGACCCACCAAATACAGCTGGACCCTCTACGCCTGCGCCCTCGCCCTGGGCTTCGGCAGCCTCCAGGCCCAGGCCGGCGACGGCGCGCTCTACGCGCCCAGCGCGCCCAAGGGCTCGTCCTTCGTGCGCGCCTATAACGCCAGCAATAGCGAAGTCAGCGTCAGCGTTGGCAACACCGACCTGCGCGATATCGCCCCCCTGGGCTCCAGCGACTTCAGCTACATGCCGCCGGGCAGCTACAGCGCCCAGGTCGGCAGCAGCACCCTGCCGGTGAAACTGGACGCCAATCGCTTCTACACCCTGGTCAACCAGCCGGGCAGCACGCCCAAGCTGGTGGAGGAAGCCGCCTTCAACAACAAGCAGAAGGCCCTGCTGCGGGTGCAGAACCTGAGCGACCGCGCCCTCAGCCTGAAAACCGCCGACGGCAAGGCCGCGGTCGTCGAGGCGGTCGGCCCGAACGATAACGGCCAGCGCGAAGTCAATCCGGTCAAGGTCAGCCTGGCGCTGTACGACGGCGACCAGAAGATCAGCGATCTCAAGCCCGTCACCCTGGCCCGCGGCGAAGTGGTCTGCCTGTACATCACCGGCACCGCCGGAAAGCTTTCCCCGGTCTGGGTCAAGCGCCCGGCCCGCAACGAATAACACCCACAGACAAGACTAAAGATCGGCAATAGACCGATAGGTAAATAGCGCCTTGAGCAGCGAGAAGGCGCTCTGGAGTGGTCCCCCAGCGCTGGTTTCAGCCTGGGCAGCGGGCCGCCGCACAAGCGTGCGGGGCAGGCCCAACCCAATGCATAGATGCTTAGGAGTAACAGAGATGATTCCAGTAATTCTTTCCGGTGGCAGCGGCTCGCGCCTCTGGCCGCTGTCGCGCAAGCAGTTTCCCAAGCAGTTCCTCGCCCTCACCGGCGACGACACCCTGTTCCAGCAGACCATCAAGCGCCTGCGCCTGCCCGGCATGCAGCCGCCACTGCTGGTGTGCAACCAGGAACACCGCTTTATCGTCCAGGAGCAGCTCAAGGAGCAGAAGCTGGAAACTCAGGCGACCCTGCTCGAACCCTTCGGTCGCAACACCGCGCCGGCGGTGGCCATCGCCGCCCTGAAGCTGCTCGCCGAAGGCCGAGACGAGCTGCTGCTGATCCTCCCCGCCGACCATGTACTGGAAGACCAGGCGGCCTTCGAGGCGGCCCTGCAATTGGCCCAGAAGGCCGCCGAGCACGGCGAGATGGTGCTCTTCGGTATTCCCGCCAGCCGCCCGGAAACCGGCTATGGCTATATCCGCTCCATGGCCGACGACAGCCTGCCGCGGGGCGTGGTACGGGTGCAGAGCTTCGTCGAGAAACCTGATGAGGAGCGCGCCCGCGCCTTCGTCGAATCCGGCGATTACTTCTGGAACAGCGGCATGTTCCTGTTCCGTGCCAGCCGCTACCTGGAGGAGCTCAAGCAGCACGAACCGGATATCTACGACACCTGCCTGCTGGCCCTGGAGCGCAGCACGATCGAAGACGACGTGGTGCTGATCGATGCAGCCACCTTCGAGTGCTGCCCGGATAACTCCATCGACTATGCCGTGATGGAAAAGACCAGCCGCGCCTGCCTGGTGCCGCTCAATGCCGGCTGGAACGATGTCGGCAGCTGGTCGTCGATCTGGGACGTGCACGCCAAGGACAGCAACGGCAACGTCACCAAGGGCGATGTCATGGTGCACAACAGCCGCAACTGCCTGGTACACGGCAACGGCAAGCTGGTCTCGGTGATCGGCCTGGACGACATCGTGGTGGTGGAAACCAAGGACGCCATGATGATCGCCCACCGCGACCACGTGCAGGACGTCAAGACCGTGGTCAAACAACTCGATGCCCAGGGCCGCAGCGAAACCCAGAACCATTGCGAGGTCTACCGGCCTTGGGGTTCCTACGACTCGGTGGACATGGGCGGGCGTTTTCAGGTCAAGCGCATCTCGGTCAAACCCGGGGCCACCCTGTCCCTGCAGATGCACCACCACCGCGCCGAACACTGGATCGTGGTCTCCGGCACCGCCGAGGTGACCTGCGACAACAAGGTGTTTCTGCTCACCGAAAACCAGTCCACCTACATCCCCATGACCTCGGTGCACCGCCTGAGCAACCCGGGCAAGATCCCTCTGGAGATCATCGAAGTGCAGTCCGGCAGCTACCTCGGTGAAGACGACATCGAACGTCTCGAGGATGTCTACGGCCGCAGCAAGGCCACAGCGCTGAGCGTGGTCGCCCGCTAAGTCGCCGTTCAACCCGCGGTAAACAGACGCCGGCCCCTGCCACTGCAGGGGCCGGCGTTGCTGTTTCCGGGCGGGCGCATGTCGCGGCAACCTTGTGTAGGATAAGGCTCTGTTTGTCTACCAAGGCTGCCACCATGCTGATTGGCGCAATACTGGTCCTGAGCTGGCTGATCCTGTTGATCCGCTACCCGAGCAAAGCCATGCCGGTGTCCCTGGCGGCCCTGCTCGGTCTGGGCCTGGTCGCCAGCTGGGTGCTCTGGCAGGAAAGCCGCGAGACCCGCCACCTGGCCCACCTCGAATTACGCCTCGACTACGCCCCGGACCGTTGCCCGGCAGATCGCCCGCTGGCCCTGAACCTGAAGAACGGCAGTGAAGCCGCCCTGCTGGAGCTGCATTGGCAGGTCGCCGCCTACCGCCCCGGCGACAGCGTCAACCTGGCCGAGCGCCTGTATGAAACCCCGCGCTACAGCGGCCCCGGCGAACTGCTGCCCGGTGCCGAGTGGCAAAGCTGTCTGCCCCTGCCAACCCTGCGCAGCGGCTACCGCGCCAGTACCCTGGAGTTTCGCGCCGAGCGGCTGCACGGTAGCTTCAGCCGCTGATATTCAAATCCCACAACAGAACAAGGATGCCTGCATGACCCAGCCCGTCGCCCTGATCACCGGATGTTCCAGCGGCATTGGTCGCGCCTTGGCCGAGGCATTCCAGCAGGCCGGATATCAGGTCTGGGCCACTGCGCGCAAAGCCGAAGACCTGGCCGCCCTGAGCGCCGCCGGCTTTCACGCCGTGCAGCTGGACGTCAACGATGGCCTGGCTCTGGGCCAGTTGGCCGAACGCCTGAAGACTGAGGCCGGCGGCCTCGACGTGCTGATCAACAACGCCGGCTACGGGGCCATGGGCCCGCTGCTCGATGGCGGCGTCGAGGCCATGCGCAAGCAGTTCGAGACCAACGTGTTCGCGCTGATCGGCGTGACCCGCGCGCTGTTCCCCCTGCTGCGCCGGAACAAGGGGTTGGTGGTAAATATCGGCAGCGTCTCCGGCGTACTGGTGACCCCCTTCGCCGGTGCCTACTGCGCCTCCAAGGCCGCGGTGCATGCCCTGACCGATGCCCTGCGCCTGGAGCTGGCCCCCTTCTCGATCGAGGTGATGGAAGTGCAGCCCGGGGCGATCGCCTCCAGCTTCGGGGCCAACGCCAGCCAACAGGCCGAACAGCTGATCGATCAAGCCTCGCCCTGGTGGCCGATCCGCGACGGCATTCGCGCCCGCGCCAATGCCTCCCAGGACAACCCCACCCCCACCAGCCACTTCGCCCGCAACCTGCTGGCCGCGGTGCAGCAGAAGAACCGCCCGCGCCTGCTGCGCCTGGGCAATGGCAGCCGCAGCATGCCGCTAATGGCCGCACTGGTGCCCAAGGCGCTGCTGGAGAAGGTGCTGAAGAAACGCTTCGGTCTTGATCGCAGTCTGTAGGAGCACATTAATGAGCGAGCCCACCACCCCCAATAGCGTCCCGGTCACCCACCTGGCTATCGGCGGCGTGGCCGCGGTTATCCTGCTCAACCTGCTGCTGCGCACCTTCGTCAAACTCGGCGGCGTGCTCAGCACCCTGGTTGTGGCCGCTGCCGTTGCCGGCGGCATGTACCTGTGGTTCGCCTGGCGCAACCGCCGCCCGCCCCGGCGCAGTGAGAGCCGTCGCCTGCTGTGGCTCTACGGCGGCATCCTGGCCCTGCTCTACCTCGGCCTGCTGGGCATGATGATGCTCAAGGACGAACCCGGCCCCATGGGGCTGCTGATCTTCGGGCT
>Ga0209343_10001705_pt1 | contig 29317 bp, 30 predicted proteins | sample RifCSPlowO2_02_FD_184026 | JGI IMG/M metagenome (GOLD analysis project Ga0209343, IMG submission 184026) | Groundwater microbial communities from Rifle, Colorado - Rifle CSP2_plank lowO2_0.2 (SPAdes) (version 2) | ecosystem: Environmental > Aquatic > Deep subsurface > Groundwater | place... | reverse complement strand
GCCTTTCCTGCCAATCTAAAAGTGGACAATTCATTTGCTCTAAAAGCGGACAAATCTATTTGTTGACAACATTAAATTTTAGCATAAGAGTTTTATACAAATAAACCAAAAAGTTTATGAATAAAAACTGTATTATCTTGCTTATTTTATCCATATAATAAACGCCCCGATTGACTTCAGGTAAGCCGACAGCAATACTTCCCCTGTTTTTCTTTCACCGCTAAGCACATTACCCCAATCCATAAATTTTACACTATATGCAAAAAACTATTGACAGGTTTTCATATATTGTGCTATTTTTAATCTAACCTCTAACCTCTCAAATTAAGACACCTTAAAAAATATTTATTACGATTTTCCAAATCTCATCATTATACAACCTGAATGATATTACCTTAATGACCCCAAAGATAGATTGAAAGTCAAGCACAAATATTTACAAGTTGGGATATACCCCAACTCAACAACATTACTCGCCATGGATAAATATCAATAAGGCTGGATACAATATGGTTTGTCTTACCTTAGAAACCTCCCACCCAAAAAAAGGAAGCTTCCTGCAAATCCAGAGAAGAGGTCGCTTATTAAATAATGGATACTTTTAAAATATCGTTCAATACCTTTGATAAGGGCAAGTGCCAAACCAGTAATTGTGTAAAACAACTAAAAACGAGGAGTAGTTTATGAATCTAAAAGAACTTAAAGAAAAAAAGATTGGCGAGCTGACAACGCTTGCCAAGCAGTACAATATAGAAGGCGCTGCAAGCATGAGAAAGCAAGACCTCATATTTGCGCTGCTTCAGTCACAGTCAGAACAGAATGGGCTTATATACAGCGAAGGCGTTTTGGAAACCTTGCCTGACGGCTTCGGTTTTTTGCGGGCGCCTGATTATAACTATCTGCCGGGTCCGGATGATATATATGTATCGCCTTCACAGATAAGGAGATTTAATCTCAGGACCGGCGACATCGTCTCAGGCCAAATAAGGCCGCCAAAAGAGGGGGAAAGATATTTTGCCCTTCTAAAGGTAGAAAAGGTAAATTATGAAGACCCTGATGTAGCAAGAGAAAAGATACTTTTTGACAACCTCACCCCCTTATACCCTCAAGAAAAAATTAAACTTGAGCTGGCCGGCAAAAAAACAGACCTCTCCATGAGGATAATGGATCTCTTTACGCCGACCGGGAAGGGACAAAGAGGACTTATTGTATCGCCGCCAAGGGCCGGCAAAACGGTTTTACTCCAAAAAATTGCCAATAGCATAACAACAAACCATCCGGAGATTTCTCTGATTGTGCTTCTCATTGATGAAAGGCCTGAAGAGGTTACTGATATGCAGCGCTCTGTAAAAGGCGAGGTAATAAGTTCCACATTTGATGAACCTGCCCAAAGACATGTCCAGGTTGCAGAAATGGTAATAGAAAAGGCAAAAAGACTGGTTGAACATCAGAGAGATGTTGTTATCTTATTGGATTCTATTACAAGGCTTGCACGGGCATACAATACTGTTGTGCCTCCGAGCGGCAAGGTGCTTTCCGGCGGCGTGGATTCCAATGCGCTGCATAAGCCAAAGAGGTTTTTTGGCGCTGCAAGGAATGTTGAAGAAGGCGGAAGCCTTACTATTATGGCAACGGCATTGATTGAAACAGGCAGCAGGATGGATGAAGTTATATTTGAAGAATTTAAAGGCACAGGCAATATGGAAATAGTCCTTGATAGAAAGCTGTCTGACAGACGTATCTTCCCTGCAATTGATATTAACAGGTCCGGCACAAGGAAAGAAGAACTCTTACTCACCAAAGAAGAGTTGAACCGCATCTGGATACTGCGTAAGGTAATGCAGCCGCTCAATCCTGTAGAGAGCATGGAATTCCTTTTGGATAAAGTACAGAGTACTGAGACGAATAAGGACTTTCTCAAATCAATGAGCAAGTAGATAAGAAACAGTTATGAGTTGGGAGTTAGGAGTAAAAGATTAGCTCCGAACTCCAAACTATAAACTACAAACTGTAGTTTGGAGGTATTTAAAAATGAAGGAAAAAATTGTTAGGATAGCAAAAGGTGAAGAAGGGGTAGTTTTACCGGAGGATTATTTGAGATATCTCGAACTCATACCCGGCGCTGAGGTTGAGTTGGCGCTTGACAAGAAGAAAAAATGGATAATTATAAGGCCGCTGCATGGCGAAGATTTTATGGAACACTTTAAAACTACTATGGAGACAATGGCATAAATACGAGCACCAAATTATAAAGTGAAGATTGTAAATATTAAATTGCACAGTTATACTCCATTTTATAATTTTCAATTTACAATCTTCAAGTTACAATTCTATTAACCTGCTCCTTCAATTATCTTAACCACACTCTCTTCCTGCCCTATTGCCATAATATGGGCGCCGTCGCAGAATTTCTTTAATTCTTTCACCTGCCTGGCTGCAATCTCAATACCCTTTTCAAGCTGATCCTTCGCCTTCTCTAATTCATCTATAAGATGCTTGGGCACTGTTACACCAGGAACATTGGTATTCAGAAAATGCGCCATCTTTGCTGATTTGAGAAGGAGTATGCCGCCTAAAATCTTTACATCAAACTTCCTTGCATATTCATAAAATTTGTGGAATTTGTCAATATCGTATATGGCTTGAGTCTGAAAGAATCTTGCCCCTGCCTCTATCTTTTTTTCAAACTTTATCATCTCAGGCTCCCACGGCTCTGCCTCAGGCGCAACAACAGCGCCTATAAAAAAACCGGTTCCTCCCTTTAAAGGCGTCTCCTTCATATTTGTTCCGCTATTCAACTTATTGATGACCTGAACAAGCTGGACAGAATCCAAATCAAATACAGCCTTTGCCTCTCTATGATCCCCAAAGGAAACATGGTCTCCTGACAGGGCAAGGATATTTTTTACGCCCAGCGTCCATGCGCCCATGATATCCGATTGAATGGCAATCCTGTTTCTGTCCCTGCATGTCATCTGAAATACAGGGTCAAGCCCCTGTTTCAGCAAAAGCACAGAGCAGGCAAGGGAAGAAAGCCGCATCACAGCCCTTTGATTGTCCGTAACATTGGCAGCAGCTATCTTATCTTTTAAAAGCTGCGCCTTTTTCAGAAAATCAGAAACATCCGTGCCCTTAGGCGGACATATCTCAGCAGTGATTGTAAATTTTTTTGAAGAAAGAGAATCTTTTAAGGTGTGCATTCTATGAGGCCTTTATTTTTTTATCCTTGACTCTACAACGACTGTCCTGGGTTTTACACCATTTGAATAATCCTTGGGAGAGGCAATCCTTTTTAAAGCGCCCAACCTCCCCTGGGCCTTGAGCCTTTTATAAATCAGTATCCAAGCACAGTCATTTTCCATATTGACCTCGCACTTGCCATTTGCCATGCCGCCGCAGGGTCCGTTTAATAGACCTTTAGGGCACTGGGTATGAGGGCATATGCCTCCAGTTTCGCCCAGAACGCAATCTCCACAAAGGGAGCATCCTTCAAAGAAATGCCCATACCGCGTAACATTAGCAAGATATAAAGAATCAAGCGCCGGGAAGGCAGGTTTTTCATCTCCTGCCGCATCAGCAACTGCCTTTACACCTGCGCCACAAGCCAACACAAGAAATGCATCAGTCTTTTCAATTGCATTTTTATCCTCACGGAAATGCTTCTTTATCAGCATGCTGTAGCATGTTTCGTCAGGTATTGAGGAGCCGGTTATCTTCTTGCCCTGCTTTTCAAGCAGTTCAGCCATAGCCTTTACTTCCCTCTCGCCACCTGTCTCACACTGCTCTGCGCAGGAATTGCAGCCAAAGAGATAAACCCTATCCCTTCCTTTTAGATATTCCAGTATTTTTGAAAAATCTTTTTTCTTTGTAATAATCATAGCTTTTACTTTTAGACTTTTAGACCCTTGGACTGTCTTTTCGCCGCCTCTACGGTATTATGCAAAAGCATTGCAATCGTCATAGGCCCGACACCGCCAGGCACCGGTGTTATAAACGATGCCCTTTTCGAAGCCTCTTCAAACTCTACATCGCCTACCAGCTTCCCGTTGTCAAGACGGTTTATCCCGACATCTATAACAATAGCCCCTTGTTTTATCCAATTTCCTTTGATTATAGCCGGCTTGCCGATTGCTGCAATCACGATGTCTGCCTTTCCTATCTTCTCTTCAAGATTCTGCGTCCTTGAATGACATATAGTGACTGTTGCGTTCTTGTGAAGAAGCATAAGGGCTATAGGCTTGCCAACGATATTGCTTCTCCCTACAACCACAGCCTCTTTTCCCGATATATCTATCCCCGTATCTTCCAAAAGTTTCATGATACCAAGCGGCGTGCATGGCTGGAATAAAGGCTGGTTGATGACAAGCCTTCCGATATTCAAGGGATGGAATCCATCTATATCCTTCTCAGGTGATATGGCCTCTAAAATTACTTCCTCATTCAGATGGTCGGGCAGCGGAAGCTGGACAAGAATGCCATGGACATTGGAGTCATTATTTAATTCGGATATCTGCCAGAGCAGCTCTTCCTGCGCAATTTCTTTATGGAGGGTATGCTGAAAAGAATTGACGCCTATCTCTTCACACGCCTTCCCCTTTGCCTTCACATACACCTGCGAGGCAGGGTTATCTCCAACAAGCACAACCGCCAGACCTGGTTTTATGCCATGCCCTTTGAGAAAGGTTACTTCATCCTTTAGCCTATCCTTGAACTTTTTGGCCAGGGTTTTTCCATCTATAATATTTGCCATAGGTAAAGTAGTATACTCAAGAAGATTACAATTGTAAACTCCAAAAAATGCATATGCGCCTTTCTAATAAAGATTTTTTGGTATAATGAGGTAAACTTTTATTACAAGGATTTTAAAGCAGGGTAAAAATAAAAAGGGGAGTTATTACGCTCCCCTTATTTCTTTGAACCAAAGAATCTCTTTGTTTGTAATGTTATGGCCTTTTTTCAAGACTTTAGAAGACTATTACTTCTTCTTTGTGGTTGTCTTCTTTTTTGGAGCTTCCTTTGCTGCCGGCTTTGTCTTTGCCTTTGATGCCCCAATCTCTTTCTTCAGATTATCCTTCTCCTGAGTTAAGGTTGCAACCTGAGCCTTCAAGTCATCAGCTTCTTTTTTCATGCTCTCTACCTGGCTCTTCAAGCTGCTATTCTCATCAGTCAAGGTCTGAACCTGGCCCTTGAGCTGTTCGTTCTCCTGCTTTAATTGCTGGCCGCAGCCGGAAATAACAATTGCCAGCATGAATGCGCATATGCTGCTTAAAATCACACTTCTTCTTACCATTGTACTTCTCCTTTCCTTGTGAGTTTTATTTGAGTCCTTCTGGTTCAAAGTCTTTGTATCTTTTTTACATCTTATAATGTAAAAGTCTTTCTACTATCCTGTCATTCTTAACATGTTTTTCCACAATCTCATGTATGTCATTTTCAGACACATTGCGATACCATACGCCCTGAGGATAGATAACAATCACAGGGCAAAAACCGCCTTTGGGATTAGTTTCCTTGCATACGCTAAAGCACCCGCCCTTAGATGTCTTTATCTCACTCGTTAGCCCTTCTGAGTCTAATTTATCCCGCAGCGCTTCAAGCAATCTCTCAGAGCCAACGTTGGAACAGGTCTTCCCATGACACACAAGGATATGCAGTTTATACGGCTTCATGATAAAGGTGAAGAATATCCTATCAAAATAAACATGTCAAGAGATTTTGTTTCAACCTAAAATTTCCTTGACAAAATCCATCTCTCTGTGATACCAATCTTCTCTTTCATTTTAGGTATTGCTTTATAAGGGTAAAGTCCGCTTAATTTAAGGAATATTTTTACTATGATAGAGTTAAATCTTACTTTGTTGTATCAGATAGCAGGTTTTTTTATCCTCTATTTTATTTTAAATGTCCTTTTATACAAACCTGTCCTCAAAATCCTTGAAGAGCGAGATAAAAATATAGCCGGAACAAAAAAAGAGGCTGAAACATTAGAAGCCGAGCTTCAGAAAAAACTGCTGGAATACGAAAACAAACTCAATGAGGCAAAGGCAAAGGCACAGGAAGAAAGACTCCGCATAAGACAGGAAGGCTTGGATAAAGAGCGGGAATTGCTTGAGAACGCACGAAAGGACTCCCAAGACAGCCTCATGGCGGCAAAGGCAGAGCTTGAGAAGGATGTAAAATCAGCATTAACCCAACTGAAAGAAGAAAGCAAAACTATTTCAAAGGATATTGCAGGGAAGATATTGGAGAGAAAGGTAGCATGAGATGAAAAACCAAAAATTGGAAATTAGAAATCAGAAATTAGAAAAACGTTTTTTCTCATTCCTCATTCCCCTTTTCTCATTTCTTATGCTTGTCTCTGTCTTCTCTCTGGTTTCACAGGCCTTTGCTGCTGAAGAAGGCGGGCATGAAGGCAGCGCTGCCGGCACTGTATGGCGTATTATAAATTTTATAATACTTGTTACAGCAGTATTTCTGGCAGCCAGATATTTAAAGTTAAAAGATTTTTTTGCCAATAGAAAGGAATCAATAAAGGCTGAATTGGAGGAGGCCAGAAAGGCAAAGGAAGAGGCTGAAAGAAAAGTGCGGGAATTTGAAGCAAATTTAAACCTTCTCAATAAAAGGATAGAAGAGATTCATCATGAAATTAAGGCAGAAGGCGAGATAGAAAAGAAAAAGATTATAGAAGAGGCGAGACAGGCTGCTGAAAAAATAAAGGAGCAGGCAAGGCTTGCAGCAGAGCAGGAGATTAAAAAGGCAAAGCAGGAGATTAAAGGAGAGATTGCAAAAGTGGCGGTTGAGATGGCAGAGGAAATATTAAGGCACGAACTGACTGCCGCAGACCAGGAAAGACTTATAAAGGAATATCTGGAAAAGGTCAGACTGCACTAAAGAATAGGCTATAGGCAAGGGACGATAGGCAATAGGAAAACCCATAGCCTATAGCCCATTGCCTGTATTGGATTTGAATTTATGAAAAAAAACACTGTTGCTAAAAGATGCGCAAAGTCCCTTATTGAGTTAGGGCAAGAAGCGAAGCGATACAAGGAAATCGGCAATGAGCTGAGAGATATATCCGCCGTATTTGCCGGTAATCCTGAACTCAGAAGGTTTGCCCTTAATCCTATGCATAAGTTGGAAGACAGGCATGGCCTTATAGGAAAGGTGGCTGCTGCTGTTGGAGTTTCTGATGTTGTTAAACAGTTTTTAGCCATTTTAACGGAGACCAGGAGCATTGGGATAATTGAAGAGATATGCGCTGCCTATTCCAAGATGGAGGATGAGTTGGCAGGCAGAATTAAGGTAAAGATAGAATCTGCTGTAGACTTAAATGAAGGCCGTATCAATGAGATAAAAAGAAAATTAAATGAAGCTATAAAAAAGGAAAGCATACTTACTGTTGAAAAAAACCCTGCATTGATTGGCGGGCTTGTCTTTAGAATTGGGAACACCATATTGGACGGCAGCATAAAAACCCAGTTGGAAAGGGTGCGGGAAAGAATAACTCAGATTTGAGATTTGCGATGTGGAATTTGGGATTTAAAATCCGAAATCCGCAATCAAAAATTATTCACAAGAGGGGTGATCTAATATGATTAAGGCAGACGAGATAAGTCAGCTTATAAAAACCCAGATTAAGGGGTTTGAGAAGACAATTGATGTAAAGGAGATAGGCACTGTTATATCAGTTGGAGATGGTATTGCCAGAATCTATGGACTTGAAAACGCGATGGCAGGCGAGCTTATAGAATTTCCTCACAATATACGCGGCATGGTGCTGAACCTTGAAGAAGACAATGTTGGCGCAGCCATACTCGGTGAAGATTACAAGATTAAAGAAGGCGATGTCGTTAAGAGGACCGGTAAAATCGTAGAGGTTCCTGTAGGCGAAGCTCTTATGGGCAGGGTTATCAATGCCCTTGGTATTCCGGTAGACGGCAAAGGACCATTGGAAACAAAAACCACAAGACGAGTTGAAGTAAAGGCACGCGGCATAGTTGATAGAAAACCTGTTAAAGAGCCTCTCCAGACAGGCATCAAGGCAATAGATGCAATGATCCCCATTGGCAGGGGGCAGAGAGAGTTGATAATCGGAGACAGGCAGACAGGAAAGACAGCCGTTGCCATTGACACCATCATAAACCAAAAAGGCCAAGGGGTCTTCTGTATATATGTGGCCATAGGGCAGAAGCAGTCAACTGTTGCTCAGGTAGTTGAAAAATTAAAACAGTTTGGCGCGATGGATTACACAGTTGTTGTTGCTGCAACTGCAAGTGAATCAGCGCCGCTTCAGTTTACGGCGCCTTACGCAGGATGCACCATCGGCGAGCATTTCAGGGACAACGGCAAACACGCGCTTATCATATATGACGACCTTTCAAAGCATGCGGTAGCATACAGACAATTGTCTCTCCTTTTAAGAAGACCGCCTGGAAGAGAGGCATATCCTGGAGATGTATTTTATCTCCACTCAAGGCTTCTTGAAAGGGCTGCTAAATTAAAGGATGAGTTGGGCGGCGGCTCTTTAACAGCGCTCCCCGTCATTGAAACTCAGGCAGGAGATGTGTCGGCATACATCCCAACAAATGTTATTTCCATTACAGACGGACAGATATATCTTGAGACAGACCTTTTTTATGCAGGCGTAAGGCCTGCCATAAATGTCGGCCTTTCTGTCTCCCGTGTCGGCGGCAGCGCGCAGGTCAAGGCAATGAAACAGGTTGCCGGTACGCTCAGACTTGAGCTTGCCCAATATAGAGAGCTTGCAGCATTCGCCCAGTTCGGCAGCGACCTTGATCCTGCAACACAGAGACAGCTTGCAAGAGGTTCAAGGCTTGTTGAGGTATTAAAACAAGGCCAGTATAAACCTCTGCCCGTTGAGAAACAGGTATTAATTATCTTTGCCGCAACCAACGGCTATATAGATGGCTATCCTGCCTCTGCTCTTAAAAAGTATGAAGAAGAGCTTTACGCATTCTTTGACACAAGGCAACCCGAATTGGTTAAGGAACTTAAAGAAAAGAAGGCAATAGACGACGTCATTAAACCAAAGCTAAAAAAGGCTCTGGATGATTTTAAGGGATTGTTTGTAGCAGAAGGGAAATAAAGTGTCAAAGGGTCAGAGAGTCAAAGGGTCAGGGAAAATCTTTTACTTTGACTCTATGACTCTCTGACCCTATCAAAACCATGCCCAGTTTAAGAGACATAAAACGCAGAATAAAAAGCGTAAAGAACACCCAGCAGATTACCAAGGCAATGAAGATGGTCGCCGCTGCAAAACTTAAGCGCGCCCATGATGACATTGTAGCAGCGCGGCCTTATACGCAAAAGATGCTGGATATAATCAACAGCCTTGCCTCAAGGGTAAGACCTGATGCCCATCCTCTCCTTTCAAAGCGAGAAGGCAGCAGGGTTGAGCTTCTTATTCTTACATCTGACAGGGGCTTGTGCGGCGGTTTTAACAGCAATCTCATAAGAACCGCAGAAGGCTTTATAAGAAAGAGCGGCAATAGTTCCAATATAACCCTCAACCTTGTCGGCAAAAAGGGAAAAGACTATTTTAAACGTAGAGATTTAACCATCCGGCAGGAAAGGCCTGTGGGCTCAGGCAGACCAAAATACGCTGCTGCTGCAGAGATTGGAAAAGAGATCGTGGATTCATACATAAAAGAGAGCTTTGACGAAACATATCTCATATACAGTGAATTCAAATCTGCTTTAAGCCAGCAACCCGTATTACAGAGGCTCTTGCCAATTGAACCGCCGGCAGAGGTTGAAGAGACTACAGAATATATTTATGAACCGTCTCAGGAGGCAATCCTTGCTGATATATTACCAAAATATATAGAGATGCAGATCTTCAAGGCGCTTTTAGAAACCTCTGCCAGCGAACACGGCGCCAGGATGGCTGCAATGGATTCTGCAACAAAGAATGCCAAGGAAATGATTGAAGGCCTTACCTTAAGATACAACAGACTGCGTCAGGCAGCTATTACAAAGGAATTGATGGAAATTATCGGCGGAGCAGAGGCGCTGAAAGGATAAAAAATCGTTATCCGTGACCGTTATCCGTGACCGTGTAAAAATATCTTTGTTTTTACGGACACGGTGCACGGACACGGTGCACGGTATTTACGGAGGGTTTTTCAATGGAAAAGAAGAATATCGGCAAGGTAACGCAGGTCATCGGAGCGGTTCTGGATATAGAATTTTCCCCGGGGAATTTACCAGCCATATACAATGCCGTAAAGGTTACAAACTCCAGCATAAACGACCAGCAGTGGAACCTGACTCTGGAGGTTGCGCAGCACCTCGGTGAAAATACGGTGAGGTGTATTGCTATGGATTCAACCGAAGGCCTTGTGAGGGGAATGGAGGCATGGGATACAGGCGACGGCATTTTGGTTCCTGTGGGCAAAGGCGTTCTGGGAAGGATATTGAATGTGATAGGAGAGCCTGTTGACGAGATGGGTCCTGTAAAGGCGGATAAAAAATATCCGATTCACAGGCCTGCGCCTTCATTTGATCAGCAATCAACGACAGCAGAGGTTTTTGAAACAGGCATAAAGGTTATTGACCTTTTAACGCCGTATCTGAAAGGCGGCAAAATCGGGCTCTTCGGCGGCGCGGGCGTTGGGAAGACAGTTCTGATTATGGAACTTATAAATAACGTTGCCATGCAGCACGGCGGATATTCCGTATTCGGCGGCGTGGGCGAAAGAACAAGGGAAGGCAATGACCTCTGGCTTGAGATGAAGGAATCCGGGGTTATTGACAAGACCGCTCTTATCTACGGCCAGATGAACGAGCCTCCCGGGGCAAGGGCAAGGGTTGCATTGACAGCGCTTACAACAGCCGAGTATTTCAGGGACGAGGAAAATCAGGATGTGCTCCTCTTTATAGATAATATATTCAGGTTTGTTCAGGCAAACTCCGAGGTCTCCGCGCTTCTCGGAAGGATACCGTCTGCGGTCGGCTATCAGCCCACGCTTTCAACAGATGTGGGAGAGTTGCAGGAGAGGATTACCTCAACAACAAAAGGGTCTATCACATCGGTTCAGGCAATATATGTGCCTGCCGACGACCTTACAGATCCCGCGCCTGCCACAACATTCGCCCACCTGGACGCGACAACGGTTCTTTCAAGACAGATAGCGGAATTGGGCATCTACCCCGCGGTTGACCCGCTTGATTCCACTTCAAGAATCCTTGACCCGCAGATTATAGGCGAGGAGCATTATGCTGTTGCAAGAAAGGTTCAGCAGGTTTTGCAGAAATATAAAGACCTTCAGGATATCATAGCCATCCTCGGCATGGACGAACTTTCAGAAGATGACAAACTGGCCGTTTCAAGGGCAAGAAAAATCCAGAGATTCCTGAGCCAGCCGTTCTTTGTTGCAGAGGCATTCACAGGTTCGCCCGGGAAATATGTTGGCGTAAAAGACACCATCAAAGGTTTTAAAGAGATTGCCGAAGGCAAGTATGACGACATCCCGGAGCAGGCCTTCTATCTGGTCGGCACAATAGAAGAGGCCATGGAAAAGGCGGAGAAATTAAGGGCAACAGTTTAAAAAAACGTTATCAGTGTCCGTTGTCCGTGACCGGAAAGGTAAAATACTGGTTTAAGATTGTTGATTTATCAACGGACACGAAGCACGGTCACGGTTCACGGTGTTTATTATGGCAGACACATTCTTACTTGAAATAGTTACACCAGGCAGGCTCTTTTTCGCTGAGCAGGTTGATGAGATGACAGCGCCGGGCAGCGAAGGCGAATTTGGCGTACTCGCAGGGCATACCCCTTTTCTCACTTCCTTAAAACCGGGCAGTTGTATCTATAAAAAAGGGACAGATACAAAGCGTATCGTTATAGGCCCGGGCTATGCAGAGGTGGGGCTGGAAAAGGTGACAATCCTTACTGAATCAGTTTCTGAAGAGTAAGTAAAGGAAACTTTCTATTTTTATTTCTTATCTACCGGAATAAGAGTTATCTTTGCCTTTCCATCCTTTACAGCAACCTTATATTCCACGTCCTTACATTTGTAATCTTTTTTTATCTTTTCTGTCTGCTGCATAATAGCCTTCGTAAATTCTTCATAACTCATATCCTTTGATGGGTCATTAGCTGCCCTTCTTGCTTCCCTGTATTGCTGGTAAACAGACTTGAATTTACTCTCGCCGGGTAATTCTTCTTTACGAGGCTCTACACCGATAGGAACTTCCGGCACTCTCGCCCCAACTCCAGCGCCCCGCTCAAAAGTCCCTTCTTCTATTTGTCTTAATATTCTGTTCCAGAACTGCTTATAGGAGGTATATTTGGAGGCAAGGGTAGAATATCTGAATTTTAAGGATGTATTGGTAATGGATTGATTGCTGTATTTGATGATAAGGCGGTCTATCTCATCCCTTAAAAGGGTAGGCTCCCTCTTGAGTATCTTGGTAAAATACTGCTCATAATCTACCTTGAGCTTGTTTATCTTTGCATCAAGTATATCTAAATCTTCTTTCAGCCCCATAGTTTTGCATTTTAGCAAACAGATAAAAAATGTAAAGGGATAAAAGATAGGCAATAGGCGATGGGCAAGAGGCAATGGGTAAAACCCATAAGCTGTGGGTTAAACAGCACATACGCCGCATCTCATACACCTTCCCACATCGCATGGCGGTGTTGTTTGAGCCTTCAATGCCCGCCGGTATTCCTTCCATAGGTATTCCTTTTTTATCCCATTGTCTATAAAATCACATGGAAGTATTTCAGAAAAATCCTTTTGCCTATTCACATAAAAATCTGCATTTGGCTCTGTCTCTTTGAGCGCAGCCTTCCAGCCTTTTGCATGTGCAGCAACCAATACCCTGCCCACCCTCCTGTCTCCCACAGACAGAAGCGTCTGAATATAACCTTCCCTTGGAGATAAAGAAGATATTTTTATTCCCTTTTCGCTTCTCAGACCATTTTTAATTATATCCAGTTTGTTTTTTAAAGATTTTATATCCTCATAAGCGCACCACTGAAACGGGGTAAATGGCTTTGGTATAAATGGGTTAATACTCAGTGTAATTAGTCCGCCTTGCATTGCAGACTTTATCCGTAAGGTAAGCTCAGTAATGGCATTTATATCATCAAGGGTCTCTGTTGGAAGGCCTATAATAAAATAGAGTTTTAATTTTTGTATGCCTGATGCTGATATGAGGTTTATAGCTTCTATAATGTCCCTTTCAGAAAAACTTTTATTTATGACATCCCTTAATCTCTCTGAACCGGCCTCCGGCGCTATTGTAATAGTCTTATATCCTCCTTCTTTCAGAAGCTTAAGGGTCTCCTTATTCAGCACATCAAGTCTTATAGAAGAAAGCGTAAGCTCCCCATCACCCTCTATCACTGTCCCGCAAAGTGCCTTTAAGTCTGAATACTCAGACACAGCCGCACCCACCAAGCCGACCTTTTGGGTCAGCCCCATCCCCTTTAAAACCTCTTGTTTTAAGCCGTTTAGCTCCCTTTCCCGCGGCGGCAGATAAACAAAACCTGCTGCGCAAAACCTGCATCCCCTTCCGCAACCCCGCTCTACCTCAACAAGATAGGTGTTGCTAAAGTTTGTTTCCCTTGTAAGAATATGCGAAGAAGGCGCGGGAAAGACATCAAGCTTTTTTACTTTTCTACTTTTTACCTTCGCCGAAGAACCTTTGACAGGGGTAAACTCTTTTATAAAATTCCCCTGATACACAATCTTGTAGAAGCTTGGTATATAAACACCTTCAACCGGAATGAGCGCCTCAAGAAGATGCTCTTTTGTTTTTGCATTGTATTGCGCTGATTGAAAGGCATCTAAAAACTCAGAGACAAACTCCTCGCCCTCTCCAATGGCAAATAGGTCAAAGAAATCTGCAATCGGTTCAGGATTTAAAGATACAGCAACACCGCCTGCCATAATCAATGGTTTTGTGGCATCTCTCGCCTGTGATAAAAATGATATTCTGGCAAGGTCAAAGATTTTGAGGATATTCAAATAATCTTCTTCAAATGATATGGAAAAGGCAATGATGTCAAATTCAGTGAGGGGTCTCTGGGACTCCAATGAAAAAAGAGGTGTGCCGGTTCTCTCAAACTCTGCTATATCTTTGTCGTCAGGCAGAAATGCCCTTTCGCACACAACATAATCAAGGCAGTTCAAGAGATGGTAAATGGCCTGAAACCCAAGATTGCTCATACCCAGGAAGTATGAGTTGGGATAAACAAGACATACGCTTGTCTTCCCGCCCCATTCCTTATAAACGGTTCCCTTCTCCTTTGAAAGAAGTTCTTTTGCCTTTTTTTTAAGATACCAGGAAATAAGAGACCTCCTTGTTTTGTTGAGGTTATTATATATAATTTTAGGAATTATTGGTAAAGAAGATATATTGGAGGATATAGAGAAATGTGGTTATGACCGCCTACCGCTTACAAAATGTTTCCTAATGGTCTTGCACTATGACAGATTGCAACGATTTCAATAGTCTCTCCCTTAAGGCGATATACGATCCTGTAGTTTTCGTAAATCTTTTCTCTTAAGTTCTCGTCATTATATTCTGGAACTATCCGACCTGATTTGGGAAATTGAGGAATGGTTTTAATTATGGCAGTAACTTTCTTTGCAAAAAGAATAGCGTAGTATTCAGAATCTTTAGAAATGTAATTGCAGATGTCTTCGAGATTGGAAGCAGCCCTTGGGGACCACTTTATTTTGAGAGCCATTTGGACATCCGTTTTTCAACTTCTTCATGGGGTATGCCTTTCCCCTCATCAAGCTCCTTCAGGCCCGCATCAACCTGCGATTTAAAGTATAACTCTGCCATAATATCGTCAATGGTAACTTCATTTGGAAGAGACTGAATCATCTTTATAACTTCTTGTTTTACTCCTAACATTTTTATTCCCTCCTTTATGTTGCAAATATAGCATATAAGAGCTACTCAACACAAGTGGTCATAGTTTCGTTTAACAGCGGCAGAAATGAAGCCCATAGGGTTTGCATGTTGTCTTTTCAGCCATGTTATCTGCTGTAGCGGGCAAATTCGTTTTTAAAAGTAGCCTATCCCCTTTTCCGCCCCCTTTCCTGTTCTCTTTGTCAATTAAATAGAACCGTCCCCTTTATCTTTACGTCCCCTTTATCTTTATAAATCAGCATCGTTTCGGACACCATTTTTGTTTAATCCGTAAGGTGGATCAGTAAGGACAGCATCTATGGAATTATCTGGAATTAATTTTATTAATTCTAAACAATCGCCGCAGACTATCTTATTAACAGTTTGTTGAAAAACTCAACAAACTCCGATTACACGGATAAAAGATTAGATTTCACAGATTAAAACCCATTGAAATATCTGTGTAATCGTTTTTCCTAATCTGTGTAATCAAGGCTGTTGATGCCTTTTTCAACAGCCTGTTAATGAAATCTTCGGGATATTTAAGATTCGGTTCAAATATATCTGTATTTTTTATCATTTCCATTTTAATTCTTCCTTACCCGCAATGAGCAGATCACTACTTCGTATCCGCATTGCATATATACTTCCAATTCGGCGGGATAGGCGCAATACGGATATGCTAATTTTGGCAAAAATCTTCCTTTAGTCGTGTATATTAGCTCTTTCTATTATCTTGTCAAGCCGTAAAAAATCAGTGTCTACTTTGGGGTCAAGGATTTTTGAGATGGCAGTTTGGTGGATAGGATTATCAAAGATAAACAAAACCATACAAAATATTCCCATGGAGGGTTTGAGTGAAGGTGTGATGCAACTGTAATATCAAATTCAGATTGCCTTAATGAATTCATGTTCAAATATATTCCAAAGTAGTTTGCCCATTTATGGGCGTATTAAAAAACACCGATAAATCGGCAACTACATTTAGGTATGCGAGCAGTGCAGCGACAACACAGGGAGCAGCCACTAAGTAGGTCGGATGTTTTTCATTATGAACTACTCAGTCAGCCTGCTTCCTCAAAAACGTCGGCGTATCAAAGGCATCCTCATCCATGGCATTAAATCCGCCGAGGGGTTTGAGTCTTTGAACCTCTGCTGGACCCACCTCTGATTTCTTTTCTTTTTCCTTTCTTACAATAGTCGGAATATCCAGGTCTCCGATAACGACTGCTGGCGCAATATTCCTGCCCACTGCCGTCAATCTCCTGCTCTCTTCTTTACCGAATCCAGTAGCAATGACAGTGACCCTCACCTCTTCACCTATTTTGTCATCAACAACAGCGCCAAAGATGATGTGTGCATCCTCATGAGCCTCCTCCTGGATAAGCATAGATGCTTCATTAACCTCATGGAGTGTCATATCCGATGCGCCGGTAATATTTATAAGCACTCCCTTTGCGCCATGAATGGAAATATCTTCCAAAAGAGGGCTGGATATGGCCTTCTTTGCAGCCTCTACAGCCCTGTTTTCTCCGCTGGCAACGCCAGAACCCATGAGCGCAAGCCCCATTTCACTCATAATCGTTCTCACATCAGCAAAATCCACATTTACAAGCCCAGGAGTGGTTATAATATCCGATATACCTTTGACTGCCTGATGCAATATCTCATTTGCCTTCTTAAATGCATCGGTAAGGGATGTTGTTTTGCTTGCAATGGAAAGGAGTCTCTGATTCGGGATTGTTATTACCGTATCTACGACACCCTTGAGCGCCTTTAGTCCTTCCTCTGCCTGTTTCATCTTTTTCTTTGCCTCAAAAACAAATGGCTTTGTCACCACAGCAACGGTCAGGGCGCCAACCTCTTTGGCTATCTCTGCTACAATAGGAGCTCCTCCTGTGCCTGTGCCTCCGCCCATGCCTGCGGTAATAAAGACCATATCAGCCCCCTGAAGAGCATCCCTAATAGCCTCTCTGCTTTCTATTGCTGAATTTCTCCCTATCTCAGGATTCGCGCCTGCGCCGAGGCCTTTTGTGAGATTTTCTCCCATTTGGATCTTGAGGGATGCCTTCGACACGCCAAGCGCCTGACAATCTGTGTTGGCGACTACAAACTCCACACCCTCAAGCTTGGCTTCTATCATTGTATTGACAGCATTTGTGCCGCATCCGCCAACACCGACAACCTTTATCTTTGCCCCTTTATTGATGCTTTCATCTAATTCAAACATAGAAACCTCCTTTTAAAATTGATTAGACAGATTTTGTAAAACGATTACACAGATTAAAATATCCAGCTTAAATCGGTGTAATCTGCTCTTGTAATCTGTGTAATCGTTGTTAGAAGAATTCCTTTATCCACCCTTTCATCCTGTCAAAGAGCTTATTAAATGTTTGCCGATCCCCCCTTTCAAACATTGCTGTTGCAGCATGCTTCCTGGCATATAAGACCAGTCCCACCCCTGTGGAATACATAGGGCTTTTTACAACATCAACAAGACCGCCTATGCCTGACGGCAATCCCCTCCTGACAGGAAGATTAAAGACCTGTTCACCAAGCTCAACAATTCCCTCCATGCTGGCTGTACCGCCTGTAAGCACTATGCCTGATGCTATAATATTATCGCAACCTGCCCTAACTATTTCCTGATTTACCAGTTGAAAAAGCTCATCTATCCTTGGTTCAATAATCTCTCCAAGGATTTGCCTGGAAATAATCCTCGATTTTCTTCCTCCCACACCAGGCACTTCTATTGTTTCATTTTTATCTATCATTGATGTCATACAACAGCCATATTTTTTCTTTATCTTTTCCGCTTCTTCAGATGGCGTTCTTATACCCACTGAAATATCGCCGGTAACCTGGTTCCCGCCTATTGAAATTACAGCAGTATGTTTTATAGTGCCGCCATGATATATAGCTATGTCAGTGGTTCCGCCGCCAATATCAACCAGAGCTACACCAATATCTTTTTCATCCTGTCCGAGCACAGCCTCGCTGCTCGCTATCTGTTGAAGAACAACATCAGCTACGTTAAGGCCTGCCTTATTCACACTCTTTATAATATTTTGAGCTGATGTAACGGCTGCTGTAACTATATGCACCCTTGCCTCCAACCTGACACCGGTCATGCCAAGCGGTTCCTGAATGCCGTCTTGCTCATCTAAGATATACTCCTGCGGTATAACATGTATAACCTCTCTATCGGTAGGAATTGTTATAGCTTGCGCAGCCTCTATGACCCTCGCAATGTCGGCCTTCGTTATCTCTCTATCCTTGACAGCGATTACACCGTGGCTGTTAAACCCTTTTATATGTCCACCTGCAATCCCTACATAGGCCATATTTATTTCGCATCCTGCCATAAGCTCTGCCTCTTCTATAGCCTTTTTTATAGACTGAACCGTAGCATCTATATTAACGACAACGCCTTTTCTTAAACCTTTAGAGGGTTGAGTGCCTATGCCTATAATCTCCATGCCCTCTGATTTTATCTCTCCTACAATGGCGCATATCTTTGTTGTCCCTATATCAAGGCCAACAACAATATTGTCTTTTCTTGCCATATTATTCTCCCGTTAATACTCAGATTGAAGTTGAGGCCTTATTCTTTCTATTCTTAGCCTTGACATCAATCTTGTGAGTTGCAGAGGTTTCAGAAGGATTCAATTTTACAACCACACCCCTATTATAGTTCAGGGCTATAAATTCCAAACCTGCAAATCCATTTCTCGACTTTATTATCTTATCAAGGATATCAAGTTTTTCTTTGAAACCGTCGCCTCCAAATTCAATCTTTGTGCCTTCCCTCATTGTATATAGCGTCAATCCATATGTCCTATCAACATTTATCTCAGACAGATTTTCAAGCTCGAGCGCTGTATTCTCTGCCAAAATATGCAAAAGGTTTACAGCCTTTATGGCAAGCTCAGACGCAGCCCCTTGTTCTTCAATATCCTCTCTTGTCAAGCCTGTTATCACCGGAAGATCAACATCTTCACCAAGAGACGCCTTCTTAAATATGATTCCTGTTTCATCCACATAATAAAGACCATCAAGATTAATAAATGCAACTGGTTTCCTTTCCTGTATTTCTATACTTATCCTATCTGGAAAGTTCCTTTTAACTCGAACATCAGCTATCCATGGATTTGCCTTAATATTGTCTTTAATATCCCCTGAATCTATTGCCAAGATATTATCGCCAACAGCAATACCTGATAGCTCAAGCGCCTCTGACCGAGAAAGCTTTATATTGCCGACCACCTTGACTTCTTTTATCTTTAAATACGAGCTTGCTAAAAGCTCGTTATATATATGCCACACGCCATATACAATAAGAACAATTGATATAAGCGATATTCCCACCTTGAGGGCCCTCAAGATATCGCCGAATTTTATACGCCTACCCATTCTCTGAATAAGAGGCTCTCTTCTTTTAACATTCCTTGGCCTTCTCCTGAAAGACATCAGTTTCTCCCTGCTGAAGCCGAATTCCTCCCACAGAAGCGATTTTGGCGAGAGGGTTTACGCGCTGCATCAAGCAATATCTCTTCTACCAAATTTGAGAACCCTATGCCTGCGGAAGCAGCAGCCTTTGGAAGAAGACTTAATTCAGTCATGCCAGGGATTGTATTGACCTCCAGCACATAAGGCCTATTTCTGTTATCAAGCATTATGTCCACCCTTCCCACGCCACTGCAACCAAGCACATCGAATGCCCTTAGCGCAATACTACTTAGTCTTCTATTTAATTCCTTTGAAAGCTGAGCAGGGACAATGTAGTCTGTCATGCCCTTTGTATATTTTGCATTAAAGTCATATAGCCCACTCTTTGGTTTTATTTCTATAATAGGAAGCGTTCTGCTTCCCAGGATGCCAACAGTCAACTCCCTGCCCCTGATAAATTCCTCTATCAATACAGTATCATCATATTCAAGCGCCTTCTCCACAGCGCCCTTAATTTCTTTCTTGCTATTTACTATGCTCACACCAATTGTAGAGCCTTGCGAATTCGGCTTTACAATAAGTGGCAACCCTATAGCTTTAGATATTGTATTGCTTATAACATCATTCCTCTTAATGACCTTGAAGGCAGGGGTTGGAATTTTATTAAACATAAAAAGTCTCTTTGCCAGAGCCTTATTTATGCTTATAGCGCTCGACAGAATATCTGAACCAGTATACGGAATCCCCACAATCTCTAACAACCCCTGAATAGTCCCGTCTTCGCCATATTTACCGTGAAGGGCTAAGAAGGCTATGTCTATCCGCTCCTTAAGGATATTATTATAGACGTCATTGCCAACATCTACAGCAACAGCGTCATAACCCTTTTGAACAAGCGCATTGTAAACTGCGTTGCCGCTCCTTAATGAAATATCCCTTTCTGTTGACATACCACCCATCAGGACCCCGATTCGCATTCCTTTTAAATTTTGCATTTTGCATTTTGAATTTTGAATTTTTATCAGTCTTCCCCCACCACCTTTATCTCTGTCTCAAGCAATATACCCTTTATTTTAAAAACCTTGTCTCTTACCATTGCAATGAGGGCCAGCACATCCATTGCAGTGGCTCTGCCAAGGTTCACTATATAATTTGCATGAACCTCTGAAATCTGCGCATCCCTCAGTAGAATACCTCTTAAACCAGCCTCCTCTATAAGCCTTCCAGCAGGAACTCCTTTTGGATTCTTAAAAATCGAGCCAGTATTAGGCAGATTTATTGCCTGAGTAGCCTTTCGCCTGTCCCTGAATTCCTTAATTCTCTTTTTTATTTCTTCAGGCGTACCCTTTTTAAGTTTAAGATATGCCTTGGTAACAATCATGTCTGATGGCAATTCGCATCTTCGATATGAAAACTTCAATGCAGCATTATCAAAGATATGTTTTTGCCCCTTTAAGTCAATAGCCTCAACCTTTTCTATGATATCCTTCATTTCTCCACCATAAGCCCCGGCATTCATAAAAACAGCGCCACCTATTGTCCCAGGGATACCAACAGCAAATTCAAGTCCCGAAAGTTCTTTTTCACGGCAAAAATTCACCAGCTCGATGAGCCGTACGCCAGCGCCAGCTATCACCCTGTTATCTCCTCTACACAAGACTTCATCAAACCCTTCAGAAAGGTTTATAACTACCCCTCTGATTCCATTGTCTCGGACCAATAGATTGGTGCCCCCACCTAAAATAAAGACCGGAAAGTTTTTACTTGAGGCAAATTTTAATACCATGATAAGGTCGTCTTCATCGTTTGGAAATACCATTACATCAGCTGGGCCGCCTATCTTAATGGATGTGTAATCCTTCATAGAAGCATCAAACAGTATCTGCCCCTTAAATCCAGTAAAATGCACGTTAGAATAAAAAACAGGGACAGGCATTAAAAACTTCCCCCTCTCCCTGTTTTTTGTTCCTGGATATCTGCATTACGCATCATCTCTTCGCACACCTGCCATATATCGCCAGCGCCAAGGGTTAAAACCATATCACCTGGTCTTGCAATCTCCCTCAAATAATTGGATATCTCCTTCTTATCTGGTATATAGACCACGTTCTTGTGGCCGTAGGTCTTTATGCTGTTGTATAGAATATCTGAGGAAATACCAACTATCTTTTCTTCACCAGCCTGGTAAATATCTGTAAGCACAAGGGTATCAGCATCATTAAATGCAGACAAAAACTCCTGAAATAGGTCCTTTGTCCTCGAGTATCGGTGAGGCTGAAAAACCACTATCAACCTCTTGTTCCAACCATCCTTTGCGGCCTTTAGCGTAGCCTTTATCTCAACCGGGTGATGGCCATAATCATCAATAAACATTATATCGTTTAATATCCCCTTTATCTGAAACCTTCTTTCTACACCGCTGAAATCTCCTATAGAATCTCGTATATCTTTAAAATCTATATCAAGCTCCATTGCAACAGCTATCGCAGCCAGGGAATTATAAACATTATGCTCTCCAGGGACCTTTATTGAAACTCTGCCCAGCTTATTGCCTCTCAGCCAGACATCAAAGGATGTTTTCATTGCCTCAATTTTTATATCACGGGCGCTGAAATCTGCCTGGGTTGTTAAGCCATATGTTATATGTCTCCTTGTAATATTCGGGATAAGCCCCTGTATATTAGGATGGTCCAGGCAGAGGATTGCGCACCCATAAAATGGAATCTTATTTATGAAGGTAAGATATGTGTCCTTTACCTCTTCCATATCTCTATAATGATCCATATGCTCTCTATCAATATTTGTGACTACTGCAATTGTTGGCGAAAGCTTCAGGAAGCTGCCGTCACTCTCATCTGCCTCAGCAACAAGAAATTCCCCTTTCCCAAGTCTGGCATTACTTCCGATACTGTTAAGCTTGCCGCCTATAACAACTGTTGGATCCATTTCATGCGCGCCCAGTATTGTTGCTATCATGGAAGTAGTCGTAGTTTTACCGTGGGTTCCTGCAATGGCTATCCCATATTTCATCCGCATCAGCTCTGCAAGCATCTCTGCCCGCGGTATAACCGGGATAAGTTTTTCCTTTGCATATAAAATCTCAGGATTATCTCTTTTCACAGCAGATGAATATACAACCACATCCGAGCCATTTATATTCTCTGCTCTATGACCAATAAATATCTTGATTCCAAGATTCTCTAACCTTCTTGTAGTGTCTGATATCCTGACATCAGAGCCAGTAATTTTATAACCAAGATTAAAAAGCACCTCTGCAATGCCGCTCATGCCGCTGCCACCGACACCTATAAAGTGAATATGCTTTATACGTCCCTTATACATAATCTATAACCACGTCCTCAACCTTCTGGTTTTATTTGCATTTTCAATAAAGTGTCGAAAACTGCTTACAATCTCCTGCGCTGCATCGGGTTTACCAAAGGCTAATGCCTTTTCCCTTATCTCTGTCAGCGATTTTGGGTTTTCATTAAATCGCCGAATATAAGAGGCCAATATATCCCCAACAATTTCATCTTGTTTCATCATAATTGCAGCCCCTTTATCCGCCAAACATCTTGCGTTAATCTCTTGATGGTTGTTTGCCGCAAATGGATATGGCACCAATATGGAGGCAAGTCCCAGAGCAGTTATCTCAGCAATGGATGTGGCGCCTGCCCTGCATATTACCAAATCTGCTGCGGCATAGACCGATGCCATGTCATCTATAAACTTATAGACCTCAGCTTTAATACCCTTCCTCTCATACATTTCCTTCACAGCTGCATAATCCAAATCGCCTGTTTGATGAATAATTCTTATTGAGCCCCTTATATCAGATAGATATTCCATTGCGTCTAAAATAGCGGTATTAATTGCCTTTGCCCCCTGGCTTCCACCAAAAATTAAAATGGTAAATTTTTGGGCCTTCCCATTTATCCCCACCTTCTCTCCTCTACCTCCTGCCTTCAATAACTCTTTCCTAATTGGATTCCCTGACAATAAAACCCTGCCACTGGGGAAAAACCTCTTACTCTGCTCAAATGCTATAAAAATTATATTTACAAATCTTCCGAAAATTCTATTCGTTAAACCAGGTACTATATTCTGCTCTAAAATAGCTGTCTTTATCCCAAGAAGTCTTGCTGCCAAAACTACAGGACCTGACGAATACCCACCTGTGCCTATCACCCCATCCGGCCTAAAAGATTTAAGAATCTTTACAGCCTGGAAAATTGCCTTTACTGCCTTTAAACCTGTAGTAAATTTGGCTGGCCATCCTCTGCCTTTAAATCCATTTATGTCTAAAAGCTCTAATCTGTAGCCATAGTTTGGAACAATCTTATTTTCTATACCAGCGGCGCTGCCAACAAATAAAAGCTCACATTTTCTATCTCTTTCTTTAAATTCCTCTGCTAATGCAAGGGCTGGAAACAGATGCCCTCCTGTGCCTCCACCTGTTAATACAATCTTCATAATTTAGAAAAATGAGAAAATTAGAAAAATAAGAAAATAACATCCTGTTTTATTTCTCATTTTTTTACCTTCTATTTTCTGTTTTATATATATTCAAAAGTATGCCCATACCTATCATATTGACTACAAGAGATGTCCCACCATAGCTAATAAAAGGAAGAGTTAGTCCCTTTGTCGGCAAAAGCGCCATTACTACAGCCATATTTACAACAGCCTGCAACAAAATTAGCAGTGTGATGCCAATAGCGAGATATTGACCAAAAAGGTCTTCAGCCTTAAGCGCAATCCTTACACCACAGAACAGGACAATGAGATACAATACAACAAGTGAAGAAATCCCTATCAGACCAAGCTCTTCCCCGATTACTGAAAGGATAAAATCAGTATGCGCCTCTGGCAGGTAAAATAGCTTTTGTTTACCGCTGCCGAGCCCAACACCCCAAATACCGCCTGCGCCAAACCCGATAAGAGATTGAACAAGCTGAAATCCAGCGCCATCCGAATCCTTCCATGGGTCTAAAAAGGTAAGCATCCGTTTCATGCGGTAATCAACCCGTGAAACCATCAGATATAAAAATGGCATTGCAAAGACAACAAGAGAAAAGATATGTCTCAATCTTACTCCGGCAATAAACATCAAAATAATAGCAATGGCTCCAAGCGACAGCGCTGTTCCAAAATCAGGTTGTTTTAATATCAAAGCTATAAACAGCCCGCTCATAATAATTGGCGGCAAAAAGCCTCGAGAAAAGGTTTTTATCTTCTCCTTTTTGGTTGACAGGTAGTAGGCAAGGTACATGATTACAGCAAGCTTTGCAGGCTCAGAAGGCTGAAATGTAAGAGGCCCCAGCTTCAACCATCTCCTTGCGCCGCCCACCTCATTGCCTACACCGGGAATAAACGCAAGGACTAAGAGAAGAGCAAAACTCGCAAGGAGTAATGGATACACCCATCTCTGATAAAAATGATAATCTATTTTTGAAGCAATTATAAAAAATAGAAACCCGATTAATATAAAGATGAACTGCTTTTTTACAAAGAAGTATTCGCTGCCATATTTTTTCATTGCCATTATATAGCTGGTAGAATAGACCATAATCAGCCCCGTTGCCACAAGGGCTGTTGTTGTAAGTATCAACATCCTATCTACATCTCTGAGCCTAAGCATATTAATCTCTTACTGTAAAGTATTTACTAATTTCCTGAAAATCTCCCCTCTCTCTTTATAATCCTTAAACATGTCAAAACTGGAACAGGCAGGAGAGAGTAAAACCACATCCCCTGTATTAGCATTATGATATGCCACATCTACCGCCTCTTTTAAGGATTCAACCATTACAATCTTTGTCAAACCATTAAATGCTTCCTTTATCTTATTTTTTGCCTCTCCTAATAATATTAGCAGCTTCACCTTATCCGTTATTGAATTGCTTAGGACCCTGTAATCGCCCCCTTTGTCTTTACCGCCAGCAATAAGTATCACAGGTGCATCAAGCCCTTCGAGTGACTTTTGAAGAGCACCTATATTGGTGCCTTTAGAGTCATTATAATATGCAACACCTTTTACCTCTCTTACGAACTCCATCCTGTGCGGCAGGCCATGAAACCCTTCTACGGTCTTTAATATTTTATCCTTTGAAATACCGCAACACCTAATTGCAGCAATAGTTGCCATTATATTCTCAATATTGTGAATACCTTTGAGTTTAAAGTTATCCGTTGGATAAAATTCCTCTTTACCAGCCATAGAATAAACAATTCGACCATCTTTGTAATATAGCCCATTCTTTAAAATCTTGGTGCTACTAAAGGGTATTACTTGAAATTTCGAATTTTGAATTTCAAATTTCGAATTTATAACAGGGTCGTCACTATTTATAATTGCGAAATCTCCTTCCCCCATATTTTCAAAGAACCTGAACTTCGCAGCAGCATATTCATCAAAGTTTGCGTATCTATCAAGATGGTCCTCTGTTATATTCAAGAGAATAGCCACATTTGGCTTAAACCGTCTTATACCTTCAAGCTGGAAGCTCGACACCTCTACAACAAGATAATCTGCCTTTTGGCCAGAAGCAACATATTCGATAAGTGGCAAACCAATGTTGCCGCCGACAAATACCTTTTTACCCGCATCTTCCAGAACCTTTCCTATAAGGGTTGTTGTGGTTGTCTTTCCATTTGTCCCTGCTATTGCCACTATAGGCTCTTCTATGAAACTGTATGCAAGCTCTATTTCACTTATTATCTCAACACCCTTCTTCTTTGCCTCATTCAACGGCCATATCTGAAGAGGAACCCCTGGACTCAGAACAATAAGCTCTGCATCTAAAAAATATTTAAGGGTATGCTTACCGGCTTCAACTGTTATGCCAGAATCCTGCAAATCATTAATGCCTTTAATTTGAGACGCAGGTAAAATGTCTGTAGCTGTTACTATAGCCCCTCTCTCATTCAAAAACTTGGCAGTAGAGACCCCTGTTTTGGCAAGCCCGACTACAAGGACGTTCCTGCCTTTTAAATCCCAGTATAACTGATGAATCGGGGAATCGGGGAATCGGGGAATCAGAGAATTTATCCCCGTTTCCCCGTTTCTCCGTTTCTCAATTTCTGTCTTTATCTTCATCTCAGTTTAAGTGTACTGATAGCTATTAATGAAAGTATAATGGATATAATCCAGAACCTGACTATTATCTTTGGTTCTGGCCAGCCATTTAATTCAAAATGATGGTGCAGGGGAGCCATCCTGAACATCCTTTTCCCCCTCAGTTTAAATGAGCTCACCTGAAATATTACTGAAAGGGCCTCTACAACAAATACCCCACCGACAAGAACCAACAATATTTCTTGTTTTGTCATAACAGCCAATGTTCCTACAGCGCCTCCCAGCGCAAGAGAGCCAACATCGCCCATAAAAATCTGGGCAGGATAGCTATTAAACCATAGAAAACCAAGACTGGCGCCAACCAGTGCGCCTGCAAAGATAGTTAACTCTCCCACCTGTGGCACATACAGAATCTGAAGATAGTTGGCTATCTTTACATGGCCTGTAAGATAGGCAAACAACATATACGTTGCAGCAACTATCGTTATTGGCCCGATAGCAAGCCCATCTAATCCATCTGTAAGATTTACAGCATTTGATGCGCCCACTATGACTAAAATGACAAATGGTATATACAACCATCCGAGAGGTATCACCGCATTCTTAAAAAATGGAACAGTTATGGAGGTGCTGAATCCCATAAAATATAGAAACAATCCCACACCCAGGGCAATAACAACCTGCCAGAGGAATTTATACCTTGGTAATAGCCCCTTGCTATTTTTTTGCACTATCTTCTTAAAGTCATCTACAAAACCTATTACACCCAAGCCAAGTGTGACTGCAATCAGAAGCCAAATATATGGATTTTTAAGATTCGCCCACAGCAGGGTTGGCGCAATTACAGCCAAAAGTATTATTACTCCTCCCATTGTTGGAGTCCCTTCTTTATTCAAATGCTGTGGCGGCCCATTTTTTCTTATTACCTGACCTATCTGCATAGCAGACATTTTCTTTATAAGATATGGCCCTACTATAAAGCTTAAAAATAGCGCAGTCACAACAGCATAAATAGTCCTGAATGTAATGTATTGAAATACATTAAATATCGTATGATAGGTGTGGAGCGGATATAATAAATGGTATAGCATAAGTCGTTTCACTCCATTGAAAAATGCAAAGTGCAGAATGCAAATTTTAAAATTGAAAAATAAAAACTTTTTTCATTTTGCAATTTTCATTTTGCAATTTTCAATTCTTCTACTACCTCCTCCATGGCCGTTACCCTTGAACCCTTGATAAGAATAACGTCCCCTTGCCTTATAATATTTTTAAGGCCTTTAATAAGGCTGGTTTTATCTGTTGCCACATTGATTCTCTCAGGAGACATGCCTGCCTCAATTGCGCCTCGAGCAAAATCTTTACTGAAACTGCCCATAGCAAAAAATATGTCTATCCCTGCTTCCCGCACCAGTCTGCCAATTTTCCTGTGGGCATCCTGAGCTATATCTCCCAATTCAAGCATATCACCGAGCACAGCGATCTTTCTTCCTCCGCCTACAACGGATGATAGAGTTTTTAAAGACGCCTCCATAGACAGGGGATTGGCATTATAGGTATCATCAATAATAGTTATACCGCTCGCTGCTGAAATAATCTCCGTTCTGCCAGGTATGGGCTCTGCAGAATAAAGTCCCTCTATGATTTCCTCCTTTGCTACCACAAGAGGAAACGTTGCTGCGATGGCTGCTGCTGCATTGGAAAGGTTATGTATACCGGCATATTTCAGCCTGACGAGAATTTCTTTCCCCATGACTATAAATGTTGCAGACATTCCTTTTGCATTATCCAAAGAATAATCCTTCAACATTACATCAGCCTCTGACTTCAGACTGAATGTCACCTTTTTTGCAGTAAAATTGTTTGCTATTTTTAAAAGCCACGGATCATCAATATTTATAATAGCAGTTCCGTCAGTCCCCATCCCCTGAAAAAGCTCACCCTTTGCAGCAGCAACCCCTTCTATGCTTCCAAGTATCGCTGTATGCGCCTCTCCAATATTTGTAAGGACAGCTATATTAGGCTTGCATATTTCAGCGAGCCTTTTCATTTCTCCTATCATGCTTATCCCAAGTTCTACCACAGCAGCCTTGTGAATATTATTTAGGCCAAATAAGGTAAGTGGAAGACCAATCAGATTATTTAAATTCCCTTCGGTTTTTAGGATACAGCGCGATGTATTGAGTATAGATGCTATCATCTCTTTTGTGGTTGTCTTTCCACAACTGCCGCTTACTGCAATTAGTGGAACAGGATGAGTCTTTCTCCAATAAGCTGATAGGTCGCCAAGGGCCTTGAGCGTATCTTCAACATGGATTATTCCAAATTGAGTCGAAGAACTCCTGGACCCTGGCTCCTGTCCCCTGCTTACTGCTTGCAGGGGCAGGCCCCTGACCTCTGCTGATACAACCGCGCCTGCTGCCCCTTTTTTAACTACATCATCAATAAATTTATGCCCATCAAATCTTGGCCCTTTTAAAGCAAAGAACAGTTCACCGCGCCTTATAGTCCTTGAATCTGTTGAAACACCATTAGCAAAGGCGCCTTCATGGCCGCTTATTAAACGACCACCAACTGCATTTAAAATATCTCTTATTGTAAGTCTCATCATTTCTTGTTTATGCAACCTTCATGGCTTCTCTTTCTGCCATTGCCTTTTTTATCTCTTTGACATCGTCAAATGGAAACTTTCTATCGCCAATTATCTGATAATCCTCATGCCCCTTTCCTGCAATAAGAATTATATCTTGAGGAACTGCCATATTGACCGCAACCCTGATTGCCTCATGCCTATCAGGAATGGCCGTGTAGGCATTTCGGATTTCGGATTTCTGATTTCGGATTTGAAAATCTTCAACCCTCCTGACCCCTGACCCCTGCTTAGAGCCTGCA
>Ga0209343_10001704_pt1 | contig 29330 bp, 25 predicted proteins | sample RifCSPlowO2_02_FD_184026 | JGI IMG/M metagenome (GOLD analysis project Ga0209343, IMG submission 184026) | Groundwater microbial communities from Rifle, Colorado - Rifle CSP2_plank lowO2_0.2 (SPAdes) (version 2) | ecosystem: Environmental > Aquatic > Deep subsurface > Groundwater | place... | reverse complement strand
CCGCCGGGAGTCGAAATTCACCCCATGGAAAAAGGCGTGATCGCCGCTGACATAAGTCTTCCCGCGAAACGAAAAATTGCGGAGGGTAAACCTTTAAGCGATACAGAAAAACGAAAGATAAAGGAAGCGGCATGGTTGACTACAATAGACGGAAAGTATGAGGTTAAACAGACCCATGAAGGTCTTAGTATTACAGTTTCGGTTGAGACTCCTGGTACCCTTTCCTATCTGATGTCAAACGTTCCAGATATGGGCGCATTTATTGCTTGTAGATATCACCGGCAAATAAGGTATCCGGGTACCACAAATATTAGAAAAGCGGGGGAAAATCTGATTTATACATTCCCTCAGATACAAGATGTTCCGGAAGAGCTTTACAAATTGTATATATACACAAGACCGATAGATGATGCAAAACTTGATCCTCGATATGTGAGGCTGTATTTGCATTTATACCAACCTGATCAAAAATCCTCCCCCAACCCCTTAACTCTTTAAACCCCTGGCTGGCAGATTTAGGGAAAAGGGAGTATAATCCGTCTAGTATGGCGCCTGAGGCAAATATTTCATTTGAGAAAGAGCCTTCTTTAAATGAAAAGGAGTATAAGCGTAGCAGGGGAGCGACGAAGTTTTACGGGCTGGTGGATTTTTGGAATAAAATGCAGTCCGAATACCCTGATGCTTTGCTTTTAATAACAAGACCGCAAGACGGAAATTATTATGCGTCTTCTGTTTGCTGGGATTTCAATGAAGACAGAACAGAAGCAAGCGAAATAAAATTTTACTTCTCATTTCGAGAAGGTAAAGAAAAGCATTTTTTTACGCGCTATAATACTGCTTACGACTACGTTGGTTGCAAGGCAAAGATTCTTTCAGCAGATTCCTCGGAATTCAATTTGTTTTATCCCTTTAGACCACCTGCCGCCGATTCGGCTAGAGATACTGCTTTTCAGGAAAAACTTGAAGAAGACCAAAAAAAGTTCTCCGAAGCGCTTGAACGGGCAGTTTTAAACCCCAAAAGAACAAGTGATTTTTCCTCTGATAGACTTATTGCAACTTTCGACCCTGCAGAATATCTACTTAGACAAAGAATGTCAAGCGCTGCAAGGACAGATTACGGTCTTCCTGACTTCGCTAATTTGACCTACGGTCAGATAATGTATAGATTAGGAAGATTGACGGCCGAAAGGCTTGGCGCACTGTCTCTGATTGAAGCAATAGGAGACAACGAAAAAAGTACCGAACTTGTATATTCTTCTGAAAAATTTGGAGACCGTTTTGCTGCCGCCGTCCGATGGGAAATAGGCGAGTATAGAGAGGTTGCGGCGAAGGAAGTAATGGTTGCAATAGAAGTTGCAGATGGAACGGCAAAAGCTGTTAAGAGTGGAGATATTAAGGGTCAAGTTGCGAAAGTTACAATCAGAGGGTCAAAACAGCAGGTGTTTAATGTGCCTATTCCGATGGTAGGCGAGTTAGACCGAGGATTTCTAGAGACATTAGTAAAGTCAAGGCGAAAAATTCTCGAAGGGTTAATAGCTGCGAGTAAGAATCCATTTAATGCGCAAACCATTACTCCGCGAAGCATAGCATCCTCTATCAGAGTTTTAGATTCAAGAAGCAATAATACCATAACGAGAATTGGAAACAGAGGGCAAAGGACAAGCGATTATTCAAATCAGAGGCGGATTGATGAGGCCCGAATGGCAGTTCAAAGTGCAGTACTTGAAGAGGAGGATTGGGATACTCGAAATGACTTTGATGACACAATAGATCAGGAGCATGCGCACGGGGAGATCCATTATGATGAAGGTATTGCCACAGATGACGACGGTTGTGACGTGTATGCAGGAGAATAGTCCCTTTAACCCCTAAAACCCGCCTTATCTAGAGTTCTCTAATTGGCGGATTGAAGAGTTTACCCTGAAAAATTCGTATCCACCGAAGGATAGTTTTTTCACGGGAAAAGCAGTATAATATGGCGACAATTATGGAATTGCAAAATAATGTGCCCAAACTGGTCGTGGCAGGTGTTTTATTTGTTTTAGTTCTGATTTTATTTTTAACCTCTTTTGCAATCGTTCGGGCCGGAAGTGTAGGAGTTATAACAAGACTTGGAGCGGTGAATAGAGTAGTCAATCCCGGACTTAATTTAAAATTTCCGATAGTTGAAGGGATTACGATTATGGAAACGAGGACCCAGAAGGATCAGGTTGACGCACAGGCCGCTTCAAAGGATTTGCAGGAAGTAAAGTCAACAATTGCTCTCAATTATCACTTAAGAGCGGAAAAAGCGGTTGAGGTTTATCAGAATATCGGGCCGGAATATAAATTCAGAATTATTGACCCAGCAATTCAGGAAGCATTTAAAGCAACAACCGCCAAATTTACCGCGGCGGAATTGATTACAAAAAGAGAGGCCGTTAAAAAAGAAGCGTTTGAACATTTAAAGGACAGATTAAATAGGTTTAATGTAATCGTTGATGATTTCAATATTGTTAATTTCCAGTTTTCAGACGACTTCAATCACGCAATTGAGCAGAAACAGGTAGCTCAGCAAAATCTTGAAAGAGCCAAAATTGAGGCCGAAACTGCGATAACCCAAGCTCAGGGTCAAGCAGATGCCCAGTTGATTTTAAGAAATAACGGAAGTTTAACTCCCGAATATCTTCAATTCCTGGCAGTTCAAAAGTGGGACGGTAAACTCCCCAACGCAACAAGCGGAACCCCATTCATCCAAATCCCCACCCGCTAACCCTTTAATAAACACCCCAAAAAGCAGTATAATCCTAATCTATATGGCTAAGAATGATTTTTTTCTTCAGGGAATCGTTGCCGATACTTTCATTGACGCTGTTCGTTGGGTATTAAAAGTTCCCAAGCTTAAAAAAATAATTATAGGTACAGCTTTTGTGAACGAAGAAGGGGTTCGTAACTTGGAAAAAGACTTAACACCTCTTGCTAACAAAGTCTCAGTTTTTGCTGGAATAAGAAACGATATAACCTCAAAACAAGGACTAGCCAGACTTTTAAAAATAAAAACTTCAGTTTTTGTTGTGGATACTGGATCAAGAGGAATAATATTTCATCCTAAGTTATATCTAGCCAAAGGAGAAAACAATACGCGTCTTGTAATAGGGAGCGGAAATTTCACGCCAGGAGGTTTAAATAATAATATAGAGGGTGGCCTTATGCTTGATTTGGATATGAATGAACGAAGTGACAAAAAACTTGTTAGTAATATTGAGGCACAATTCAAGCAATTACTTGATCGATTCCCGGAGAATGTCTCTCTAATCCAAAAATCATCCGAACTTGATTTACTGTTAAAAACAGGTCGTCTTCTGGATGAAGCAGAAGCTCAGCCTCCCAGGCCGATATCTACGGGGAGGACAACGAAAACGGATACGGTTCCTCGAATAAAACTTGTAATTCCGTTTCTACCTCGGACTATAAGGCGTGCGAAATCCAAACCCGCAATACTTCGTCCAAAACCATCAAAAAATTTACCCTCATACCTAGTGTCTACTAATCTTGAGCATGTTTGGGATAGTAAGCCTCTCACGGAACGCGATCTGAACGTTCCTAGCAGCCGAAACACGCATGCTGCTGGATCGATAAGTCTAGATAAGGGAAGACTGGATGAGCATGTTGATCATCGGCATTACTTTCGTAAGGAGATATTTGCCGGGCTCAAGTGGGCAAAAAAATCTAGAAGTGTGGAGGAAGCCAAGGCAGAGTTTCAGTTAATGATAAAAGGAATATCTTATGGAGATTTTCAATTAAGGATTGCGCATAGTTTTAGTACAACAAGTGCTAGTTATAAACAACACAACGCCATGACCCGTCTAAGCTGGGGACTAGCCAAAGAGTATGTGGCTCAGCGTAATCTCATAGGAAGAACTCTTTCTTTGTATAGAGACGAATCAAATCTTGTTAGATTTGTTCTCGAAATTGATTAGTTTAAATCTGACGAGACACGTTGTCGGCGATTTCTAAGTTCGCTCCAAGCATTAAATAATTGCTGTTGACTAACTCTTGAAAGTCCCAGTCCCTTAAGAATTCTACCATCTTGCAATGACAGCACATTTTCTATAGGCATAGACCTGATACTATGGTCTAAATCGCCAACGCTCGTGGATACTTGATGTGGTAATGGTATTAGCAATCGTTCTATCTCAGAAGGAACGAGCTCAAGAACACCACCGCCATAATGACGTCCCTCAATTTCAGTACTGAGTGCTGTTAGCGAGTTAATAAAGCTTCCGACCAGCCTCTCTGGTTTTATACGACTTTTTATTCTATAGGCGGTATCAGTGGTAAAAGCACTTATTTTATTAAAAATGAGACGAGGGGTATCGTGCGCTCTTTTTAACATACCAATTTCTGTAGAGTAAACAGAGGGAACAGAGTACCAAAGATTACGAGTACGGCATTTGTATCTAGTATGAAGGTTTTGTTTTTTTCCATAACTAATATATGCTTTGGCAGCGGGATCGTTTTGGGCCGATTTATCCTTAAACCATACGAAGTTTGTAGGTTTGCCATTCTTGATATTCTCCTGATGTTGTTTCTCATTATATATTACACCTGGACAATGTTCGCTCCTGCCAAACATTGGATATATCCACTTCGATAATCTGAACTTAGCCACTACCTCGTCATTTATAAGAAAATAATTGTTGGCTCCTGTTACTATGCCAACATCCACGTCTGCAATATCTTTAAATCGAAATATTCTTGGATGTTCTGACAACTTATCTAATAAAGTGCGTGTCTCAAGATCTAGTAGTGCCCGTGTCCATTTCCCCTCAACAGTTTTACCGTTTATGGATTTGGGAGCAGAGAAAATACGATAAGGATCGAGATCTAAAAATTCGCGATTTCTTACTGGGTAAATTCCCAGACCCTCTGTGTCTTGATGCTCCTGTTTTTTTTCTGCAAGCAGTAATACAGCGCCTTGTAGCGTATCTTCAAACCAAAGTTCCTGTGGGTCTATGATAACTATTTTATGACATTCTTTACCTAAATATGTTCTGAGGGATTGAGCATAAGGTATGTGTATTATTTCAGAAGGTATGACCATTGCAAGTCTTCCACCTGGCTTAAGCAACGCTATAGATGCTAAGATAAAAGGAACCCATGCATTGGTGTGCTTTGTAAATGGAAGATTTAATAAGTTAAATATTTCCTCGGTGTTCTCTTGAAATCCTTCAGGTAAATATTGGTAACGTATAAAAGGAGGATTACCTAATACTGCATCAAATGGTAAGTCTCCGGAGATCATTTTTTTTATTGACCATGCTAGAAAATCAGTGGGGTACACTTCAGTATTAATTTTGAAACGCTCCGCCCTCTTTTTGGCTCTTAACGCCTCGTTTTTATCTATTTCAAAAGCTGTTGCAGCTATATTACTTGGTCCATTAATTCTTGAGAGTGCCTCAAAAAAAATACCATCTCCACAGCTTGGTTCTAGCACATTTTTAGGATTAATCTCGCATATCCATTTAGTCAAAAAGACAGCTAAATCCAATGGTGTATAATAACCACCTCTTAATTTTTGCTTGCTTTCGTTTGCTTTAAAATTCATTATTTCCTTATTAAACCAAAAAATTTTCCTCTAATTTCTAACGACTTGGGATAGATATTTTTATATTTCTTGCTTCTTGGTTCTAAAAATATCGTACCATTTTTTTGACAAATTTTTCTAGTATTAAACAAATTGATTTGGTAGTTTACCAATAACTTTTCCCTGTATTGTAAAATGAGTGCCTATCCTTGGTTGGTAGCTTTGATCATAAGATTCTGGTAAGAGTATTGCATAATTTTCTAGTTTTTTAAATCTTTTAATTGTTTCGTCTCGTTCTTCCTCATCGAAAACTACAACAATATCTCCGTTGTAAGCAGTATTTTGTGGGATTACTATTGCGAGGTCTCCATTATTAAATCCAGCCTTCGACATGCTTTCCCCTCTTATCTTTAAAAGTACTACATCCTTTCTTCCTTGCGTTAAGCCTGTTGGAATTTCTTTATATCCCTGGATATTTTCCTCGGTGTAGCCTCCATAGCCTGCTTTTACCTCTGCTACAATAGGAACTCTTATTTTCTTTTTTTTATCTTCGAAAGGGTTTAAAAGGATTTTTATTGCACGCCTTGAATTTGGATTACGTTTAATATATCCGAGATTGTTAAGTTTATCTAAATGCAGCGTTGCTCCTCTTGTAGATTTTGTGCCAATGGCGTCTTTAATTTCCCTCATAGAAGGAGAGTATCCATTAGATGTTTGATATTGAATGATAAAACGTAATGTATTCTGATCCTTTTTAGTCAAGTCTTTCATGGTATTTATATCCCACCTTGATAAAGTACCACTTTTCAGGTATCATGTCAAGTAGAAAAAGGTTGTGGTATTTTTATGCGCAGAGATCCAAGATATAGGTTTCTAATAAATGACAATCCTGTACGGTTAGAGGTGCATGATTTAGATAATGAAAAATATGGGCCATTTGAATGTCAGATTAATGAAATAAGGAAGCTTAGGTATTTAGTATCAACTCAGGAATCAAACCTTGTCGCATGGCTTTCTGAGAATTCGTCATATGACGCCTGTGCTTACTGTTTGTCACAGTATAATACAGGTTAGAATTCTTTAGTAAAACATTGGTGGTGATAAATTATGGCGCATCCGAAGACAACAAGTAGAAGAGTGGCGAAAAAAGCTTCTAAAATCTTAGGGAGCAAAAGATATAATAACCGGGCAGCTAGATCAACTGCCGGTAGTGCATTGAGTCAAAAACACGGAACAAAACACAGGAGGTGATCTGAATGATTGATTATAACTTAATAAAAATAGATCCTAAGATAAACGTGGTACTCGGAAGAGATACAAGAAAAAGAGTAGGCATTTTGAACAAAGGCAAAAATAATAAATTCATCGATTGTGCTTTTGAGGGTTTGGATATTGCTATTCAAGATGAGGGTGAAAATACCGTAGCTTTGAAAAATGTTATTAGATAATTTTTTCTTCGCACCTATTTATCCCACACTCTGTAAAATTCGTCTACAGTTGCTTAATTTTAGCCTCAATAGTCGTGGCTATTGGCATTGGGTGTCGCAGGCGATGCCATCATTATCAGCATCTCTTTGACCACACCCACGACGTTTAACTGATATTGAGCTTCATCACAAGATAAATTCGGACAAGTTTTTGCGCAGTTACAAACATAACCGCCGGTCGATGGTGGCGTGGTTGGTGAGAATGTCTGAGTTTGTGGAGTAGGTGTCGAGGTTGACTGGATATAAACTGGTTTTAAAGTTGGAGTGGGCTTGGTAGTTGCCGTTGGTATCTTTGTGGGTTCAGGTGTCGGCTCAGACAGAGTCGGAGATGGTGTATTCGTTGCAGGGATACTAGTAGCAGTTGGGATGGCTGTAGGGGTTGCAGATATCGAAGCGCCATTTGTGTCGGTCACGTTTAATGGTGCCGGTGGAGTGGTAAGTCCAAATAGTGCAAATGAAACAATTGCAAGGGTTCCAAAGAATATTCCGTTTCTTTTCCGCGTAGTGTTTACAAAACGTGAAACTAGATCCGGCTTAATTAGACTTATAGGCAAAAGAACGAGAGATATAAGGAAAATAAATGCAAATAGTCCAGACATTACCCCATTATATCCCAGAGTTTCCAAAAAGCAATATTGGGTTGCTTAATTTTAGCCTTAAACTAGGGGCGGGGGAGGCTTATCTTTTGTTTCCATGTTCTAAATTCCCAGGTCTTGGTATTGTTGGAGTTGGCCGTTGAGGCCGTTGTTTAATTGGCTTACAAAACCGATTGTTAACCAAACGGTAATAATTATTGAAATGATCGTCAATATTATTGCAACAATCCCAACGGTCTTGGCTTTTTCATTTTTCCCGGTAAGATATTTTATTCCAGGCCAAAGCCCCAGAGGAGGAAGCAGGATACTTATGGCGTATACTTTTATTTGTTTTTCAAGAGAAATCGGCAGTTGCGGTTCCTTAAGCATTTTTCCGCAATTAGGGCAAAAATTAAAATTTTCCGAAATAGCAAAGTTGCATGTAGGGCAAGTTTGATTCATAAGACAAGCTTCTCACATTGAGCGAATAAGGTCAAACCCCGCCCATTTGCAAAAAGTTTAGAATAGGTTAATATAAAATATATGGCGGAGAAAAGGACTCATAAAAAGCGCGAAAAGCGAAAACCAAAAAAACAGAAATAATTTTATTTCTCCCTTCGACTCCGCTCAGGGCAAGCAAGGACATCAGGGTTTTATTTTGCATTCGTAATAATCTATAATTCTGCAATATGACCACGGAAACTAACCCAAGAGGGGTAGAGGTGGAGAGGAGACCTTATAGCACAGTTACGGTTTTTTGTCCGAGTGATCCAATAATCGTGGACGGACGCTATTCTTATTTTGATATAGGAAATGATAGCAAAGGTGAAGGAAATATATATGTGGGCGGAGAGGTTAGAATGCAAGCTGCTGCTCGACTTTGCTCACAGACGAAGGTTGTTATTGTTGTTGGAGGTAGCAAGCCCAAGGTCGATGGCATGAGAGATTATCTACTCCAAGAAATGCAAGAGACGGGATTAAACGAACAGCCTAAAATAATCAGAGTAGAATCTGATCCCGACACATTGGGCAACCTGCGAGCGATTAAAAAGGCGAATTTTAATCTTGGTGGAAGGGCAGGTTTATTAACAAATTCCTATCATCTTGTAAGAATTATGAGAATGGTAGAAAACGTATTGCCAGGAAGACGTTTTCACTCTATTGTGGCAGAAAGTTTTATGGGCTGGAACGCCTTACAACATCCAGACGAATTTACTCTTCGTTTGCGCCGTGAGGTAGAGGGGTTATTAGATTGGGAGACAGGCGTGTATTTGAACCAGGCAAATACCAATGAGGCAGAGTGGAAGTGCGTTGTTAGTATATAATAGTGGGGTGAAGAAGCTTTCTGTCGTTATAGTTTTGGCGGTTGTCGCGATTGCCGGGTCTGTGATATTATCAGGTCGAAAGCCAGGTAGTGAAATTAAGCAAGTTATGAAAATTCAGAGCTCCGCGTTTAACAATAATGAAACAATTCCTGTCAAATACACCTGCGATGGGGAAAATATTAATCCGCCGCTTAGCTTTTCAGATATTCCGTCAGATGCAAAAAGCTTGGCGCTCGTTATGGATGATCCGGACGCACCGGCAGGAACATGGGTTCATTGGACGGTTTGGAATATTGATCCAAAAACAGAAGGCGTTGACGAGAATAGCAAATTTGAAGGGGCAGTTGAGGGGCATACAAGTTTTGGGAAGCCGGGATACGGAGGTCCGTGTCCGCCGGACCGGGAACATCGCTACTTTTTCAAACTTTACGCACTTGATACAGAGCTTTCTCTTGACAAATCAGCCACAAAAGGGGAGCTTGAGCGCGCAATGGGAGACCATATCCTCGCCCATACCCAACTCATCGGCCTCTACAATAGACAAAAATAGCGGTGTATAATTTTAGATATGAGGATTTATCAAAAATGGTGGGGTTTTATTTTCGTTTTTCTGATTTCCCTAATACCCCTAACCGCCCTAATGCATTCGGGATTACCCCTGACGCATGATGGGCAGGATCATGTTGCAAGAATCGCTAATTTCTACCAGAATCTTTCGGAGGGGAATCTTATTCCAAGGTGGGCTGCGAATCTTAACTGGGGATACGGTCATCCGATCTTGATGTTTCTCTACCCTTTGCCTTCTTACGCTGCTTCCTTATTTCATTTCTTAGGATTTTCACTTGTTGATTCGACAAAGCTTGTGTTCGCTCTTGCCTTTATCGCAAGCGGAGTTGCTATGTATTTATGGCTTCGAGAGTTTTTAGGTGAAATACCTGCAATGACTGGCGCGATTCTTTATAATTTTGCACCCTATAGATTTGTCGATCTTTATGTGAGGGGAGCAATCGGCGAACATGTAGCATTCATTTTTCCACCCCTGATCTGTTACTTTCTTTTGAAACTTTCACAGGCCCCACCCCCGAGGAGCAAAAACACTCACCTCGGGGGTGTTTTGAATCGATTTTACTTTGCAGGAACTTCTCTTTCTCTTGCCGGGCTAATCCTTTCTCATAACGCACTCCTTCTAATGTTTCTACCATTTGTTATTATTTACGCGATATATCTCGTTTTTAATTCAAAAAATAAAAGGCTATTAGCTATTAGCTATTTGCTATTAGCTAGTTTGGGTTTGGGAATGTCATTCTTCTTTCTGTACCCTGCATTTGCGGAGGGTAAGTATACACTAAGGGATATTGTTGCGAGCACCGAATATTTTTCTCGGTTTGTTCGTCTTGACCAATTGTTCTATGGTCCATGGAGTTATGGGATAAGCGGACAGTTTACCGTTCAGGTGGGAATTATGCAGTGGCTGTTGGCTCTTGGCTCTTTGCTATTGGCTCCAAGTTTATTTCGAAAAGACAGAAAATTACTTGCGTTTTATTTGATTGTTTTTATAATTTTCATAGCTTCGCTCTTCTTAATGCTGAAAGAATCAGATTTTATCTGGAGGACAATTACTACTCTTCAAAAATTCCAGTTTCCCTGGAGATTTTTGTCTGTTTCTGTTTTTACAGCAGCAATTTTGGGAGGATTGTTCGTTCATCTCTTTAAAAACGAGGATATTCGAAAAGCGATTTTGGTTGTGGTTTTAGTATCGACATTTGTCCTAACTCGCGATTATTGGAAGGCAAAAGATTATCTTCAAAAGCCCGAATCTTTTTATACGGGTATTTATAACAGCACAACAGATACTGGAGAAAGCTCGCCCATTTGGTCTGTTCGGTTCATGGAAAAGCGAGCCGGGGCGCATGCGGAGGTAATTAGAGGAGAGGCCACGATTCGGGAGGTCTTCCGAACTTCAACACGCCGTAGATATGAGATTGAATCAACATACAAAAGCCGAATCAGGGAAAATACATTGTATTTTCCCGGCTGGAGGGTATATATTGATGGAGAAAGGTATGACGGTGTTCAGTTTCAGGATCCTCTCCACAGGGGGCTCATGACTTTCTATGTGCCGGGAGGAAAACATATTATAGATGTAGAGTTTCATGAAACAAGGACAAGAACAGTCGCGAATTATATTTCATTAGCGTCATTCGTGCTGGTGATTGGAACCTTGTTTAAAACATATAAATTGTCCCAAAAATGAAACTAGCTTTGAAGTATTGGCCGATAATTTTTATTGTTGGGGTTTGGTTAGTTTTTGCCCACCCTTATTTTATTTTCGGCAAGGTTCCTTTTCCGTCAGGGTATCTTGTGAATTTTTTTGCGCCTTGGAACGCAGTGCCCGATTTTGCAGGACCCTACAAAAATGGCGCAACTCCTGATGTAATTACCCAAATCTACCCCTGGAAAAATCTTGTCATTGATTTTTGGAAACAAGGTTCAATCCCTTTGTGGAATCCCTATAGTTTCTCCGGAACTCCACTTCTTGCCAATTATCAGTCGGCCGCACTTTCGCCGCTAAATCTTTTGTATCTCATTCTTCCTTTTATTGACGCGTGGAGCATTGCGGTTTTGCTTCAATCTCTTTTGGCAGGACTGTTTACGTACTTATATATTCGAACATTAAAACTGAGCGAATTCGGAGCAATAGTCTCATCCATTGCCTTCATGTTCGCAGGATTCATAACAACATGGATGAGCTATCAGACGTTGGGATACGCTATTTTATTCCTGCCTTTATCACTTTTTGCCGTGGAAAAATTTTTCGAAACAAAAAAATGGCAATATGCCCTTTTATTATCAGCTACAATCCCTTTGTCCTTTTTCAGCGGCCACTTCCAAACCAGCCTCTACTTTCTATTGTTCATTTTTTTCTACACGACGTTCAAATTAGTAGTTACAAAAAATCTTAAATCTTACATCTTAAATCTTTCATCGATAATATTTGGGCTTTTGATATCGAGTCCCCAAATTCTTCCTTCGATCGAATTATATTTAAATTCTGTTCGGAGCGAAATATTTTCTGCAGTCGAAATAATTCCCTGGTCTTATCTACCAACGCTTATTGCGCCGGATTTTTATGGAAATCCCGTGACCCGCAATAATTGGCTCGGGCATTATGCGGAGTGGAATGGATATATCGGATTAATTCCTTTAATTCTCGGTTTCTACGCGCTGACACAGAAGAAATCTCGAGGAATAATTCTTTTCTTTTTTTCGGTAGCAATAATTTCGATCCTCCTTGCGTTCAGAGGTCCCTTGTTGGATCTTTTGATTAACCTCAAAGTTCCGGTACTTTCAACAAGCGCAGCATCAAGAATAATAGTTATCACAAGTTTTTGTTTTGCGGTGCTATCGGGGTTTGGGTTCGAAAAAATAATCGAAGATATTAAAAAAAGAAATTTTAAGCCTCTCGTAGTTTTGTTTTTGATTTTTGGAGCAATCTTTGTACTTCTTTGGGGAATAGTTTTATTAAAGTTATTTATTCCGGAAGACAAAGTTAGGATCTCCTTCTCAAACTTAAGACTTCCCACTTTGATCTTTGGATCGATGATAGCTATAGCCGTATCGGCGATTTTTGTTCGAAATAAAAAATTCATCAGCGCCTTACCAATCTTCTTAATTTTGATAGTAGCTTTTGATCTTCTAAGATTTGCAATAAAATGGCAGCCATTTGAGCCTCGTAAATTTGTTTATCCTGAGCTTCCTATTTCTAAGTTCTTGTCAACGATTAAACCCTATGACAGAATCTTTGGAAATTTTGGCGCGGAAGTTGCAAATACTTATAAAGCCTCATATATTGAAGGTTATGATCCCTTGTATATTTCCCGATATGGAGAATTTATTGCCACAGCATCTGATGGGAAGTTTCATAAAGCTCAGCGGTCCGGCGTTGTTTTTCCCAAAAGAGGAGACAATACGCAAAACATTCTGAATTTCCTGGGAGTAAAATACATAATTCATAAGATTGCCGACGGGAGATATGCTTGGGCATATCCGTTTTGGGAATATCCCGTTGATTACTTTACGCCCGTTTATAAAGATGCGTCATATGAGGTCTATCAGAACCAAAAAGTGTTTCCGCGTTCCTTTGTGGTAGGGAAGTATAGAGTTGAAAGCTCAAGCCAAAAGCTTTTGAGCATGATGTTTGATAATGATTCGAATTTAAAAGAAGAGGCGTTTCTTGAAGAGAATATTGATCAGGAAATTTCAAGTGAGGTCCGCGGAGAGACGGCTATCAAGAGTTATAAACCAAACGAGATAATAATTGAAGCCTCCTCAAGCGGCGCAGCGCTATTGGTTTTAAGCGACCCTTTTTATCCCGGGTGGAAAGCGTTTGTGGATGGTTCGCCGACTAATATCTATCGAACCAACTACGCATTTCGCGGGATTGTGGTTCCTGTCGGAAGACATCTGGTTAGGTTTACTTATGAGCCGGATAGTTTTAGAATAGGTACGGCATTAGGGCTGTTGGGGCTGTTAGGGATTGGGGGAATGATATTATATTTAAGGAAAAGATAAATTATGATTTCGGTTTTGATAATTACTAAAAATGATGGGGATGTAATCGGAGATTGTATAAAGTCTGTCAAGGATTTGGCGGATGAGATCATAGTTGTTGACGGAGGTTCGGAAGATAACACGGTTGAAATCTCGGAAAAACTAGGAGCAAAGGTTGTAAGAAATCCCTTTAAGAATTTTTCAGATCAAAGAAACTTAGCTTTGTCTTTGGCCAAAGGCGATTGGGTTTTTTACATTGATTCGGATGAAAGAGCGACACCAGCGTTTATTTCGGAAGTAAAGAATCGAATTAGGGCGGTTGGGCTCTTCGACTCCTTCGACAGAGCTCAGGACAAGTCCGCTCAGGATAAAGATATTGGGGGCTTCCGGATTAGGAGAAAGACCTTTTATTTAGGTAAAGATTGGGGATTTACTGATAAGGTTGAACGTGTATTTCGTAAAGATAAATTAAAAGGGTGGCATGGGGTAGTGCACGAAACGCCGGAATTCGAAGGTCGTTTAGAAACAATAAGCGAATCAATTCTTCATTACACTCATCGAAACTTGGAGCAAATGGTGGTAAAAACTAATGAATGGTCAGAGTTTGAGGCAGACCTTCGGTCAAAAGCGAATCACCCAAAAATGAATGTTTTTAGGTTTTTTAGAGTAATGATAACCGGATTTTTGCGTTCGTATATCTCAGAAAAAGGATACAAAAATGGCACTGCGGGGTTGATTGAGTCTATTTATCAAGCCTTCTCAATGTTCGTAACCTACGTAAAACTCTGGGAGCGGATTGAACGAAGTGAGGGAGCTCGCCTGCAAGCGAAGCGGACAGGCGTGGGTGCCGAAAAATAGCTACTTGCCGACCCAGGAGCGGATTTCTTTGAAGGTTAGTTTCTTTTCGGCGAATTTAAATAAATAGACAAGGTCAAGAACGCCTAAGGTATTTAATACTAAAATTGCGATAAACCAATTCCGCTGTTTTAAATTTGCTGCTCTCCATAATGCTATTCCCTTTGCAATTAAGGACCATATATAGAGTACAATCAATAAAATCGGTGAGCCTACAATATTTGGATCCACAATGCTACTCTACCACAGCTTTAAATAGGAATCAACCCCGTTTTAGAAAATTTGAGAAAGAGAATTACGCAAGCTCTTTCTAACGGGGTCAATAGCTGTTAAAATGGAAGTTAGTTGTTAGAGAATGGAAAATCAATTTCTATTACCAATTTCTAATTTCTTATAACCATTTTCTATGAAGATTGGAATATATGATCCGTACTTGGATGATGTTGGCGGTGGGGAAAAATACATGCTCAAAATGGCCGAATGTTTGTCGGAGGGGAATGATGTTACAGTCTTCTGGAATAACAAAAAGGATCTTGAGACGGCAAAAGTTAGATTTTCTGTCAATTTATCAAATGTGAAAATTGCCGCAAACCTTTTTTCGCCAAATGTTAGTTTCTTTAAAAGGTTGATGGGAACAAAAAACTATGATGCAATAATTGTTTTGTCTGACGGCAGCATTCCTTTTTCTCTTTCCAAAAAACTATTTATGCATATTCAACGCCCTATAAGAGGTGCGGGAAGAGGCTTAAAAAATAAACTTAAGCTGTCGCGCGTGAGTAAAGTTTTCTGTAACTCCTACTTTACAAAGAGCTTCATAGATAAACAGCTTGGAATTGACAGTTTAGTTATTTATCCTCCGGTTGATCTTCACCCCAAAAAAGTTAAAAAAGAGAACATAATACTTCACGTAGGAAGGTTTAGAGTGATGGATGTTACGGTTGGAGTGAAAGACTATAAAAAGCAGTATGTTATGATAGATGCTTTTAAAAAAATGGCAAAAAAAATACCAAACTGGAAATTCGTTCTTGCGGTAAGCGTTAAGGATGAGGATAAAAATGAATTCGAGGCGCTTGTCAAAAGCATAAGAAACTACCCGATCGAATTTTTAATAAACAAAACCAATGACGAGCTTTGGGAAGCGTATTCGATTGCGAAAATATACTGGCATGCATCAGGCTTTGGTGAGGACCTAGGGGAACATCCTGAATTTGCCGAGCATTTTGGAATTTCAACAGTTGAGGCAATGGGGGGCGGAGCGGTTCCCGTTGTATTTAATGCCGGTGGACAAAAGGAGATCGTTGAAGACAATATCAACGGGTTTTTATGGAATACATTGAATGAACTTGCGGAGAAAACTTTATTACTTGCAAGAGAAAATAAGATTTTTGAGAGTATGTCAGGTGAAGGAGTAAAACGCGCAAGAGATTTTGAGGGAAAAAGATTTTATGAGGAGATCAAAAAGATGATTGAAAGTTGACAACTGACAACTAACAACCCCGGCCTCGCTCCGCGAAGCGGGGCGGGCTGACAACTGACATGATTGAATTTATTAAAAAACTTTGGCCTCAAATCATCATAGTTTTAATTGTTGTCGTTTTCTTTTGGCAGTTTTTTTTGAAAGGTCTTTTGCCAATTCCATCTGACACTATTGTCGGGCTATACCATCCGTATCTTGATTATTATGCCAAAGTAAGTCCCCAAGGAGTCCCGTTCAAAAATTTCTTAATAACTGATCCTGTCCGCCAGATTATTCCCTGGAAAATGCTTGCAATTGATAATCTTTCAAACCTTACGCTTCCCTTGTGGAATCCATATGAAATGGCGGGAAAGCCCTTATTGGCAAATTTTCAATCGGGAATATTCTATCCTCTCAATTTATTATTACTTATAAAACCTTACTTTATTTCATGGACAATTTTTATAATAATTGCGCCGTTATTGAGCGGCATTTTTACATTTGCCTTTTTAAAAAATTTAAAACTTGATGTCCGGGCATGTCTTTTTGGTGCAATCACTTTTGCTTTTGGAGGTTTTTCGATAGCTTGGCTTGAATGGGGAAATATTGGCCACGTAGCATTATGGTTACCCTTAATTCTTCTTTCGATAGATAAAATAATGTCCCAGAAAATTTCAAATTTCAAATGGGGGTTGGTGTTTTTGTTTTCGTTAGTTTCTTCATTTTTCGCAGGACATCTCCAAATATTCTTTTATGTATTTATTGTTTCGATTGCCTACCTTGTTTTTCGCTGGTTAGAACACGGCAGGAAATTTCGAACTGCAGTTCTATTTACAATTTACTTTTTACTATTTGCTATCGCGACAGCGGTTCAGTGGATTCCCGCTCTTCAATTCATAAATCTTTCTGCTCGCTCGACTGATCAAAATCCCCTAACAGCTGAGGGGTGGTTTATTCCCTGGCAACACCTTGTCCAGTTTATTGCGCCTGACTTTTTTGGCAATCCAGCAACGCTTAATTATTGGGGAGTATGGAACTATGCCGAGTTTGTAGGGTATATTGGGATAGTAGGATTATTCCTGGCATTTTGTTCGATCTTCTTAAGAAGAGCAAGAGAGGTTGTATTTTTTACCGGGGCAATTATTGTTTCGCTTCTCTTTTCTCTTCCCACATTCTTAGCAAAACTTCCTTTTGATCTGTCAATTCCATTTTTATCATCAGCCCAACCAACAAGATTAATATTGCTTATTACATTTTCTCTTTCTGTTCTTTCAGCCTTTGGTTTCGATTACTTAATCATGGATAAAAAAATAAATCGGAAGGCGCTAATCGGACTTGGAATCATATTCATTACTTTATTTTTTGTGGCATGGGCGGTTGTTTTTTCAAAAATAGATTTAGGTATTACATCGGAAAATTTGGCAGTGGCAAAAAGAAATCTTATATTCCCAAGCGGCATCTTAGCAGGCGGTATGCTTCTTATTTTAGGAATAATTTTTGTTAAAGAAACGATGGCAAGAACGCTATTAATCTTTTTACTTCTTGCTCTCTCATTTTATGACCTTTATCGCTTTGGAGGAAAGTTCACATCATTCACGCCTCAAGAGTATTATTATCCGCAAACTTCGGCAATAGAGTTTTTACAAAAAGATAAAAGTATATTTAGAATTGCATCAAATGACTCAAGAATCTTCCCGCCAAATTTCTCAACCTACTATAAGATCCAATCTATTGAAGGATATGATCCATTATATCTTTTATCATATGCTGAGCTTATTGCAGCATCGGAACGGGAAGATCATAGCATTCACATGCCTTTTGGATTTAATAGAATCATAACTCCTCATAATTTGGATTCTAATATTATTGATCTTCTGAATGTAAAGTACGTACTGTCACTCTCAGATATTAATTCAAATAAATTTCAAAAGGTATTTCAAGAGGGTCAAACCAGGATTTATGAAAATGCGAATGCTTTCCCAAGAGTTTTTTTTGTTGAGCGCCTAATACGATCGGGCAATAAAACAACCACAATACAGGGTTTGTTTAAAGATAATCTTCATGAAACGGCTTATGTTGAAAGTGAGGAAATTAAGAATGTTCGTCTTACAAAAGGGGAGGCCAAAGTAACTGGTTATAATGAGAATAGAGTAGAGATTGAGACTGAAAATAGCGGAGAGGGATTTCTTGTGTTAAGCGATACATTTTACCCAAGCTGGAAAGCAGAAGTGGATGGTTCGAATACTAAAATATACAAAACTAACTATGCATTTCGAGGGGTATTTATTCCAAAAGGAAAACACAGAGTTGTTTTTTATGATACATTATTTTAATTATGACAATTGATATAGTAATTCCTAACTACAATGGTCTGGCACTTTTGAAAGAAAACTTGCCCAGGACGATAGAGGAAATTGAAAGATATAAAGGTTTAGTAATTGTCGTTGATGATGGTTCGGACCATAATGAATTTGAAGCCCTTGAGGCTTTTATAAAAAGTCTTTCGAATGGATCTATTATTTTACTTCGAAACAAGAAAAATCTAGGTTTTTCGTCAACTGTTAATAGAGGAGTAGCTCAATCGAAAGCAGATCTTGTTGCGTTGATTAATACAGATGTTAAGCCTGAGAAAAATTTTTTAGAAGCAGCAATAAAAGATTTAGAATCGGATGATAATTTATTCGGCGTAGGCTTCCTGGATAGGAGTATTGAAGACGGGAAAACTGTTCTTCGCGGCAGAGGTCTTGCAAACTGGGAAAAGGGATTTTTAGTCCATAAACGTGGAGAAGTTGATAAGACAGATACATTTTGGATATCTGGCGGAAGTAGCATAGTTAGACGAGATCTATTTGAGAAACTTTCAGGATTTGATACTCTTTATGGCCCTTTTTATTGGGAGGATATAGATCTTTCATATCGTGCCAAAAAATCAGGTTATAAAATTAAATTCGAACCCGACAGTATTGTTGTTCATAAGCATGCAGAAGGAGCTATTAAAAAACACTTCACGGATGCTCATATAAAAACAGTTGCATATCGGAACCAATTCATTTTTGTTTGGAAAAATATAACTGATTTAAAATTAATAGTTTCACATCTTTTTTGGCTTCCTTATCATTTATTAATGTCAATTTTAAAACTAGACGCTCCGTTTATCTCAGGTTTTATCTTTGCGCTCCTGCGATTTCCGATTATAATCTTGCGAAGGTTTAAACAGGGAAAACTTTACAAAATGTCCGATTCCGCACTTTTTCGCTAAATGAAGTTATCAATTATTATTCCCGTTTTTAATGAAGAGAAAACTATTGCGCAAGTTTTGGACAAAGTTTCGAATCTTAAAATTCCCAGCGTAGAAAAAGAAGTAATAGTTGTTGACGACTGTTCGACGGATAATACAGTTTCTAAGATTGGAGACTTACGACCTAAGAAAGACTTTAAGTTTATAAAGCACCCAAAAAATATGGGGAAGGGAGCTGCGGTTTGTACCGGTATCGAAAAAGCGACAGGAGATTACATAATAATTCAAGATGCGGACCTTGAGTATGATGTAAATGATATACCAATGCTAGTTTCCGAGCTCAAAGGAAATAAAGATGTAATATATGGTACAAGACTTGCTAGAATGCCTCATCTTGGCGATGAAGAGAGAAGGCTCCAGTTCCTGCTACATTATTTTGGAAATCGATTTTTAAGTCTTGTTACAAGTGTTCTATACGGGCAGTGGATTACCGATATGGAGACTTGCTACAAGCTTTTTCCAAGATCAGTGGTGAAGGGTATAGAGCTTCGATCCAAAAGATTTGATTTTGAGCCAGAGATTACTTCGAAATTATTAAAGAGGGGTTTTAAGATTCGCGAGATTCCTATAAAAACCAAACCAAGAGGATATGAGGAAGGAAAAAAACTAAATACAATTCGTGACGGAACAATCGCCCTCTGGACATTAATAAAGTATCGATTCACAGACTAATTACATGAGGTGAGAAACGAGAAGTTTGAAGCTAGATTATGAGGTGCGATGTGAGATTTAACGATCACACTTCCCACGTCAATATCCAGCTTCTCATGTCTAACCTCTCACATCAGTTTCGGTGGATTTATTTTATTCTTTAGAATGGTGCCGAGCATGTTTAGGCCTACCTTAACGGACCTCCTAAAGGAGCCGGTTATTTTTGATTCGCCGATTCTTGGGCCGTAATGAACAGGAATTTCAATAATCTTTCCGCCCGCAAGTTTTGACAATACGACCGTCTCAGGTAAAAAATGAGAGCCGCCAACACTTAGATGAGGGATAATTTTTTCGACTAAAGATTTCTTGAAGACGCGAAAAGTGCACCCGCAGTCGGATACATTATTTAATCCGTAAAGCAATTGCATAAATTTTGCTACCGATATATTCCCAACTCGTAAAAAAAATCCCATATTTGCTCCACTGCGAATATATCGCTTGTTTGTTCGCGTACCCGTCACAAGATCAAACTTATCGGTTAAGGATAGAAATCTTGGGAGGTCTTCTGCTGAAAATGTTGCATCAGGTTCACAAAGAACTATTAAGTCGCCCGTGGCCTCTTTCATTCCTCGTCTTAGCGCAAATCCATATCCTTGATTTTTTTCAAGAACAACAAGAGTTCCCGCTTTTTTTGCAATCTCAGGAGTTTTATCACGCGAATTGTTATCAACTACTACTATTTCATCCACAAATTTTATAGATTGAAAATCCTTTATCGCCGCTTCGATGTTCTTCCCTTCATTGTAGGCTGGGAATACTAAACTGACCCTTTTGCCTTTATACATAATAATTGATTACCTACCTGTATTATATTACAATCAAAAATATGGACAAAAGTAAAAGAATTCTTGTGACAGGAGCTGCGGGATTTATGGGGAGCCATCTTGTAGATGGTCTTATTGAACAAGGATGCTTAGAAGTTTACGGAGTCGATGATTTATCAGGAGGCTACGAATCAAATATCAATCCTAAAAGTAAATTCACCCAGCTTGATTTAAGAGAAAAAAATAAGACTCGTGATTATATTAACGAAGTTAAACCGAAAATAGTGTTTCATTTGGCAGCTGACGCAACTGAAGGTAGAAGCCAATTTACTCCAATATCGTGTACCGAAAGGAACTATTTTGCCTACCTATACGTTTTGGTGCCTGCAATTAAAAATGGGCTTGAAAAAATGATTTTAACATCCTCAATGAGTGTTTACGGTTCTCAGACGCCGCCCTTTGATGAGACTATGCCGACCGCGCCGGATGATATTTATGGGGTTTCAAAAGCCGCAATGGAAAAAGCAACGAAAATATTATCAGACGTGCATAAATTCAAATATGTAATAATGCGCCCTCATAACGTTTACGGACCGGGGCAAAATCTCTCCGATCCCTACAGAAATGTTGTTGGAATTTTTATAAATTGTCTTTTAAATAATAAAAATTTTTATATTTACGGAGACGGAGCTCAAAAAAGAGCCTTTTCTTATATTGATGATTTTACTCCATATATAATAAAAGCAGCAATTCTTCCGGAAGTAGAAGGCGAGATTTTCAATATTGGCCCAACAAAAGAGTACACTATTAACGAGCTTGCCGATATTGTTTTGAAAGAATTTTTCCCCGACGGCAACGTGCCCTCCCATCTTGCGCCAAAATATCTTCCTATGAGGCCACTCGAAGTTTTAAATGCTTGGTGTACAGCAGATAAAGCAAAAAAAATCCTGGGATATCAAACTAGTGTAGACCTTGCGGAGGGCATTAAGAAAATGGTTGCCTGGGCAAAGAAACTTGGGCCTCAAAAGTTTCGCTATCTTGATGATCTTGAAATAGTGACAGACGAAACGCCATCTACATGGGTAGAAAAATTAATGTAATTCCCATTTTTGTATTTCTCGTTGTCGCATTAATTATTTATTACCCAATACTACTTGGGGAAATTCCTTTTAATGGAAATCTTCTGGTTGGTTTATGGCCCCCATTGAATTTCTTGAAATGGACTGAATTCCCCGCGGGCATACCGTTTAAATTCATGGGCGTGGATGAAGTCCGCGAATTCTATCCCTTGCTTGATTTTACTTACAATTCTTTTCGATCAGGACAAATTCCGCTGTGGAATCCTTATAACTTTTCAGGATATTCACACATTGGAAATTGGGCAAGCGGCGTATTTTATCCGCTTCATCTTTCTATACTTATCTTAAATAAGCCTTTTGTCTTAATACTTTTAAAATTAAGTGCATCTGTCCTTGCAGGTTTTTTCACCTACCTTTACCTTAAAGCTCTTAAATTAAGCGAAATCTCCTCATATTTTGGAGCTTTTGCTTTTGCGCTTTCTGCTACCATGCAGATCTGGGATGCTGAAATTTGGCAGTCTGCCCATGCCTTTTTGTGGTTTCCGCTTGCGCTTTTTTCTATTGAAAAAATAATTCGGGAAGGCAAAATGCAGTTTGTGCTATTGCTCGGTTTTTCAATTGCGATGTCAATCATGGCAGGCTATATTCAACCGACAATTTATCTTCTTCTTATATCCCTTATTTATTTCATATTTCGAATTTTAATTGAGAAGAAAAAAGAACTTAAAATAGTTTTTAAGGTATTTTTTGGATTCGTGCTGGGGTTTGGAGTATCGGCGGTTCAATTGGTTCCGGCAATTGAAGCATATCTACTTTCACCTAGAAGCCAGGTCCAGCTACATGATCTAAATGTTTCATTTCTTCTTCCGCTAACCAATATAGTGACTTTGTTTGTTCCTGATTTTTTTGGAAATATTGTCACTCAAAATTGGTTTATTACTCGGCCCGGGCAGTACTACGAGAATATGATTTATGTCGGAATTATTCCCCTAGTTCTTGCGGGCCTCTCTTTTTGGATTAAAAAATACCGCAGTTTAGTAATCTTCTTTGCTGCCGCAACTTTAATTTCCTTGTCTCTCACATTTAATTTGCCAACATCAAGACTCGTTTATGATCTCTCGGTCCCATTCTTATCAAGTTCGATTCCTATAAGGGTAATTTTTGTAACAAGCTTTGCGATATCGGTTCTTTCAGCAATAGGCATCGAGTGGTGGCTCAATGAAAAAAATAAGAAGAAAACTTTTCTTGCTCTTATCCCAATAGTTTCGATCTTTGTGATTGTTGGTTCTTTTGTCGTTTATAGTATCTTAAATAATCTTAAAATTAGCGCATTGCCTGACAAATGGTACATTATTTCTGCAAGAAATTTAGTTATACCTTCATTCTTTACGGCATCATCGATGGCCATCCTAGTTGTGGGACAATTTTTATTAAAAAAGAGAAAGAATTTAGGATTTGTTCTGATTGCTTTTTTGGTTTTAAGCTCTTTCTTATTTATAAATAAATATATATCATTTTCCGATAATAAATTTCTTTATCCTACACACCCATTAATTGATTTTGTAAAAGATAATCAAGGTTTTTACCGTTATTGGGGTTATGGATCTGCAAATTTGCCCAATAATTTTGCTACGGTTTATAAAATCTATTCCCCGGAAGGATATGATCCTGTTAACATAGCGTACTATAACGAACTTTTATCTTCGGGAAGAAAAGGAAAATATGAAGGTGCGTTTTCAAGATCGGACGCATTGATTTATGCTGTCACAGAATTTCCATTTGAAGACGTTAATGACCCAAGATACAGAATTATGGACATGTTAGGAGTTAAATATATTGGGTTTGAAAAGGGAGAGATCTCAAAAATCGAAGAAAGAAGATTAGATCCATTACGTTTCAAAAAAGTGTGGGATAAAGATAATTTCATAGTTTTTGAGAACAGAAAGGTATTCCCAAGAGTGTATTTTGCCGATAGATTTGTTCTAAGGATAGACAAAAGGGTAGCGCTCGAAGAAATATATGATAAGAACATAGATTTAAGAACCACGGTAATTTCCTCAGAAGCGTTACCGGTTAAAGAAAATGAGATTCAGGCAAGCGCTCGAATAATTTCCTACGAGCCTAATAAGGTGATCGTAGAAGCGGAAACTGCCGAACCTAAAATTTTAATTCTCTCGGACAGTTTTTATCCGGGCTGGAAAGCAAATATCAATAATGTCGAAACAAAAATTTATAGAGTAAATTATGCACTTCGAGGTGTAGTCGTCCCCTCCGGCAGAAGTAGGATAATATTTTACTATCTTCCACCTTCATTTCATGCTGGTATACTTATAACGGGAGTAAGCTTATTAATTGCCGGATTTATTTATTTGCGAAAAAGAAATGTCAATTAGACTAGATACAATTCTCGCATTTGTTCTAATTGTGCCATTTATTCTTTCACACGGGATTTGGCCAAGGGCCACCCCCTATTGGTTTTTCGCTTTGATCTTCATTGGGCTTCTTTCTTTTGTTTTTTTTGATCTTAAAAAAGTCCCAAATAAAATTTATGAAAACTCAAAAAATATTATTTTGTGGGCGCTTATTGTTTCGATTATTTCCGGCGCATTCATATCGGAGATCGTCCTGAGGCATGAAAGTCTTCCAATATTTAGAATTCACGATATAGTTTTGCAGCAGGAAATTGCGATTCGATATTTTTTAGTCGGTAAGAATCCTTACGAAGAAGATTATTTTGGCACGCCGCTTGAGGAATGGAATTATTCGACAACCGAAAAAAATCCTGCGCTTTACCATTATGTTATGCAGCCCTTTTATACTTTATTTGCAGTACCTTTTTATGCGATAAGCGGAAGAACAATTGGATATTTTGACGGGCGAATTCCCCTGATGTTTTTATTTTTTGTAACACTTCTCTCCTCGCATTTGCTTGTAAAAGACGGAGAAAAGAAAAGGTCATTTTTGCTTCTTCTTGCATTTAATCCTGCGATGCTGCCTTACGCAATTGAGGGAAGGTCCGATTTTTTCATGTTAGGGTTTTTGTTTCCGGCGCTTTTCTTTTTATTTAAAAATCGGATCTTCACTTCATCAGCTTTTATGGCAGCAGCTTTCGCCGTCAAACAGTCCGCATGGCCACTATTCCCATTCTATTTTGCTTATTTATGGTTCAAGGAAAAAGACAAAACAAAAGTTTTTAAATCCATGGGGTTGTTCGCAGCAATTTTTGGAATAATTATTCTTCCTTTCTTTTTTTGGAATCCAAAAGCATTTATTGACAGTACCATTCTTTACCTCTCAGGCAACACAGAACACGCCTATCCGATCTCCGGCTACGGATTAGGAATGCTCTTAAATCAAATCGGATTTATAAAGAACATTAATGATCAATTCCCTTTCGCAGTCTTTCAGTTGTTGGTAGGAATTCCATTAGTGTTTTTCCTTATTAAGTATTTAAGAAAAAACCTTTCGGTTAAAACTTTAATCCTTGCTTATACCATTTTTCTATTTGTTTTTTGGTATTTCTCAAGGTACTTTAATAATAGCCATATAGCATATATTTCGATCTTAATTACTATGGCTTATTTCTGGCCCCCCGCAGTTTATGCTTCGGGTGGCAAGCCCGCACATGGAGCTCTTAGTAAAAAATAAATTATTTCCGATAATCCTATTGATTTTAATTTCGATAGTATTCCTTTTTCCATTGCTCTCTAATAATTTCTACATGTCTCATGATGGGGAAGCGCATGTTGCAAGATTCGCTGCTTATTATAAGGCCTTTCTTGATGGACAGTTTCCTCTACGATGGGCCGGCGATTTAAACTATGGCTATGGTTCGCCTGTTTTTATTTTTTATTATCCCCTCCCGGGTCTTCTTTCTATTCCGATTCATGCCCTAGGTTTAAGTTTTGAGGCAACGTTTAAATTAATAATAGGTATGTTTTTTGGACTGTCTTTTATAACCTTTTTCTTGTGGGCAAAAGAATTTGTTCGCAGGGAAGCAGCTTTTCTGGGGGCATTATTATATGGTCTTGCCCCTTATCATTTTTTAAACCTTTACGTTAGGGGAGATATTGGTGAACTTGTAGCATTGGGAATTGTTCCATTGGTTTTTCTTTTCATCAAAAAAAGTATCGAAGTTAAGTCGTCAGGTTTTATAATTCTGGCTGGTATTTCTTATGCTTTACTTATACTTTCTCATAACGCAGTTAGCTTAATGTTTTCGCCGGTTATTCTCCTTTACGCATTTATACTTTCACGTAATTTGAAAGATGTAATTTTTGGATTAACCCCTATCGTATTGGGTCTTATATTATCAGCCTTCTTTTGGGCCCCATCATTAATTGAGTCGCGGTACACAAATAGAGAACTTTTTATAGGTGACATGTTCAAAGATCACTTCCCAAGCATTCAGCAATTAACATATTCACCCTGGGGATTTGGCCCGGACGTAAATAAACCAGGAGGTCTCTCCCCTCAAATAGGAATCTTAAACCTTTCGCTTGCGATAGGATCAATCGCCCTACTTTTTAAAAAATTTAAAGAAAAGAAGATGGTTCTTTTTTGGACAGCTGTGTTAGTATTTTCGATATTTTTGACTCTAAACTTCTCGAGTTTAATATGGGAAAAAGCTCCCCTTTTTCGCTTCCTTCAGTTCCCTTGGAGAATGACAAGCTTATCAGGCTTTGCAAGTATAATATTGGCCATGTATTTCCTGAATGAAATTATCGACAAAAAAATAATTGTTATTTTAATTACAGCAATTTTTGTCTATTCTCTTTCTTTTTTAAAAACTCAGCCTATCAACGCAAAAGACGATTCCTTTTACTTATCTTATAAAGGGACCACAGATTATCATGGTGCGGCAAGTTCAATTTGGACTGCAGGCGACTTTTCCATAGCTGCGAAAGCTCCGTATGAAGTAATAGAGGGGGAGGGAGAGATAAGGGAGATAAAAAGAAAGTCTAATGTTCATGAATTTAATGTCATTGCCCCTAATGATTTAAAAATTGTAGATAATACAGTTTACTTTCCAGGATGGCAAGTTATGGTTGATGGTGATAGAGTCCCAATACAATTTCAGGACCCTAATTACAGGGGGCTTATCACTTTTAGCGTTCCAAGAAGTGCGCATAATATAAAAGTAAGCTTTGGTGAGTCGCCCACGAGAATTGCTAGCGATTTTCTAAACTTAACAGGTCTATTGATTATTATTACTACGTTTGCCTTCAGGAGTAGAACAGATAAAATATTAAGAAAGATATGAAAAGGCCATATTTTCTCCTGCTCCTCATTTTTCTTTTAGGAACATTTCTTCGATTCTTTGCCCTTGGAGATATTCCCGTATCGCTACATCGCGATGAAGCTTTCCTAGGATATAATGCTTATTCGATTCTAGAAACAGGAAGAGATATAAGCGGAAGTTTTCTGCCGGTACATCTTGAGTCGTTCTTTTTTAGCCCCGCGGGCTATTCATATTTGTCCATTCCATTTATTTATCTGTTCGGATTAAATCAATTTGCTGTTCGATTTGCGTCGGCACTTTTTGGATCTTTAACGATATTACTAGTTTTTTTGATAGCGATACATCTATTTGAAAAAGACAAAAATAAACAGATAATTGCGTTGTTGTCTTCTCTTCTTCTCGCAATTTCCCCTTGGCACGTTAACTTATCTCGGGTTGCAGTCGAAAGCACCATTGTAGTATTTTTTATATCTTTGGGAATTTTACTTTATCTTAAATATATTGAGAGAAAGAAGAATCTCATTTTATCCTTGTCATTCATTTCTTTTGCAGCCACTTTTCTTGTTTATCAAGCACCACGAGCATTCCTGCCGACTTTCCTTCCCTACATCGCATTAACATTCGGAGGTTTTAAAAAGTTGGTTCAGGAAAAATTCCAAGTTTTACTTTATGCGATTTTAATTATTCTACCAGTTCTATTTATTCTTTTCTCTCCGAGCCTCTCATGGCGAATACAATCTTTGAGTATTTTTAATCACCCCGAAACCAAACTCGTCATTCAAGAACAGTTGACAATAGACGCAATTCAGGGTTTACCGATCTCTTTATCAAGGATTTTTCATAATAAATTAATAGGGTTTTCGTCATTGTTTCTTGATAACTACTTTGCACATTTATCTTTCGACTTTCTTTTTTCTGATGGAGGATTTCCAGATAGATTCAGAATTCCAAAAGCTGGGCTACTTTATTTATTCGAACTACCACTTATGCTCTTTGCCTTGTTCGCTCTTTATAAAAGGGAATTAAAAATTGGAGTTTTTCTTTCGGGATGGATTCTCATCTCTTTTATTGGATCAGCCTTGACATTCGACGACATTCCGAATCTCCAAAGAACGCTTATCGCTGTTCCTGCATTCTCAATACTGTCAGGGTACGGAGCAATGAGGCTTTGGCAATCAGTATCGAATATCCAATATCGGGTATTCAGTATAAAGTTAGTGAGACTAGTAGCTATTGGTTATTTGCTATTTGCTAGTTATAACTTTGCTTATTATCTTATCCAGTATCACGTGCAGGGCAAAGTTTATAGACCTTGGTATAGACAGGATGGTTATCGAGAGTTAGTTAAAAAAGTAAACGAATTATTACCCAATTATGAAAAAGCAGTGATTACTAGCCGAGAAAGTGCCTCTACAGCCTTCTTCCTTTTTTACGCAATTTATGATCCGAAAAAGTTCCAAGAAGAAACCAAAAATGTGGACATGAGAAAATCCGATCATGTGAGTTTCGCAAAATATGAATTCTCAGAAGAAGAATGTCCATTAAGAATTGATAAGAAAATAAATAAACTCACAGGGCGAAAGGGAATTCTATATGTTAATAGTTCCTTATGTGAAAAGGAAATCCGAGGCGCCAAGTTATTGAATGCTGTAAAAAGAGTAGATAATTCGCAAGTCTTCTATATTATGCATGTAGACTAAATAATGTCTTATATTTTCAAGCTTTTATTAATACTCGTTTTTTTCATTTTCTCCTCAACTTATGTTTTTGCTCAAAGAAAAGAATCTTTCATAACAATCGTTAATCCGGTAAGGATATCTTCTTACACAAAAGACCCTGCCTTAAGTCTTAAAAAAGAATACGATGTTGTAGCAGAGCGTAATCTTTCCGCAACCTGGCTTTTAACTTACGATGCTATTTCGGATGTGTCTTTATTCGAAATTTTTTCTTCAATGGATGGCAAACAGGAGTTAGGAATATTTCTTGAGGTCACAGAAAACTTCTCGAACGCTTCCGGGATTTCTTATAACAAAACAAATTCCTGGCACTATGCTAATGCTCTTTTTCTTTCAGGACATAAGCAAGGTGATAGAAAAAAGTTAATTGATGAAGTTTTTTCAGAATTTAAAAATAAATTCGGCTATTACCCAAAATCTGTTGGGGGGTGGTGGGTGGATTCGTTTTCGCTTTCCTACATGAAGCAAAAATACGGCATTACCGGAGTTCTGGGATTGTCTGATCAGTTCGATTTAGATAATTATCAAGTTTGGGGAACACCATATTCAATTCCTTTTTATCCGAGTAAAATCCATGCCGGCATACCGGGTGATTCTCCCAACAAGCTCGATATCGTAACTTTCAGATGGGCCGCGCGCGATCCATTGAACGGCTATGTAAGCCCGAGCGAAAAACAAGCGAGCC